>Ga0187819_10002124_pt1 | contig 10421 bp, 6 predicted proteins | sample NC_wetland_sal_i_15_FD_132411 | JGI IMG/M metagenome (GOLD analysis project Ga0187819, IMG submission 132411) | Wetland sediment microbial communities from Neuse River Estuary, North Carolina, USA - SO4_4 | ecosystem: Environmental > Aquatic > Freshwater > Wetlands > Sediment | place: USA: North...
GATTGCGCAATACCACGGAAAGCGCTTGCGCGACAATAACGGCGGACGAGCCGATTCCAAAACGTTGAAACCTGCGTGCTGCAACATGTTTTCGAAACAAGAAGCCGTGTAATGCCAGGCTCCGCGTCCCCCTACCACACTCGTAAGGCCGCGATGCCGCAGGTCCTTCCGAACCACAAACTTCGCACGATTGGATCGTCCAGAAAGCACGCTCGAGGTCTGAACAATGAACGCGTCTGCGGTCAGCGAGCGAATTAGAGTTAAGACATAGGGCGGATCCGGAATGTGATAGAGTCCGCCAAGACCAAGAACTACATCGAAGGGCCGATCGAACATTTGCTTCAGGTCGTATACGTTTCCGGCCAGAAACGTCGGTACCGCGTAATTGACTCTGCTCCGAAGGAGACCGGCGACAAACTGAGCACACTGCACACGATCTTCACTGTATTCCACGCCCACGACTTCGCGAGCGCCTGCCATAGCTGCCTCGAAAGAAAAGGCTCCGTTCGCGCAAAACAGGTCCATCACCCTCTTATTCTTTACCTTCGCCTGTATCCAGGGCAAAACCATCTTTCGTTTCAAGTCGTGATTGGCATCAAGATCGCCCACCTCGGGATGACGCGGAGAGGTCGCGTTGCCGAAAGCGACTTGGGTAAACCACGCCTCAGGCTTAATGGCCCGCATCTGTTCCATTTCTTCCGCAGTCAGGTCGAAATCAAATTTGATCATCGTTGTAGGTCTTCTTGCTTATTAGCAACGTACGCTTTCAGAGCAAAATGCCACTGTTGCTCTGGGGCCAGGCCGTTTACCTTGAAAGTCTGCATAGTCATTGAGAGCGCCGGTGCCGGAGGGTGGGCTAGCTCCGCAGCCGCGAACCAAGGCATATTGGTGGCGGGATCCGTGCCGAACTGATTGGTGACTGGATCGAAGTTTAGCCATTCCACGATGTTCTTGTCCGAATACTTGATGCGATAACTTTGCGCACCGGCGGGTACTGTCCAGCTCAAGCGGTAGGTCTCGTCGTTCAACTTTTCGACTTGCAGGGGGACAGATACCAGCCTAAGAGGTTCCGGATTCAGGACTATTCCGACTACTGCTCCCTCAATAATAGTGCCGATCTCTCCATAAAACACACCGTTGCCGTTAATATGCTTCAAATATTCCGCAAACTTGTTCGTCCAAAGCTTTGCATCTCCAGTGTACTTGGCATAATTGTAGAAATTGAACCACACGGTGTGCACACACGAGGGATCCAACGGATTGTTTCGGCGGTCAATGAAAATCTCATAAGCTAGACCGGATCCGCCCCTGCAACCTTCACCTCTAATGCCGGAGCGCCACGCTTCATTGAGCGCCCAGCTCGCGATGCCATAAGCCAAGTCAAAAGTAAGTTGCCGCTGAGGCCACTCTGGTCCCTCCGCTTGCAAGAACTCCCAAAGCCCTTCACTGAGGATGCCTTCCTGAAATGGCATGGCAAATCGGTTTATCTGCGGGCAGCAGCCATAATGCACTCCGCGAGTTCTGCTGACGCCTTGTGTGGCATTGCCGAACCCAGAGACCTGCAATTCCGGCCAAACTTGCTTAGTTAGGATCTGCGTTCCTGCCAGGAGAGCGTTGCTCGCACTTTCAGGATCGCCAATCGCTTTGTAAAACAGAGCCAGCCGGGCGTCGCTCATCAGAGCCTCACCGACATTGCGCGGATTCCAGTAAGTCCCATTCTTGGCAACTTTAACGCGGGGGTTCCCGTACACATCACTCGCGCCATCTAGGATTGCGTCTCTGATCGTTTCGTCGCCGGTCATGAAGTAGAAATCCATCATCCCATACCAGTGCGCATGCGCATTGTCGATCCAGTTCCTTCCGCATTTGACCTCGCCGGGATCGCAACCGACATTGGCATTCAACGAGATAATAGGATCTGGCATTCCGTACGCATCCAGCTCGGATTCGGGACGATCACGCCAGTTGAATGGTAAGCCTCCGTTATAGTCGGAGCGCGGGAATACCTGCTCCGCTTGGAAGGTATAGAAGTGCGAAGAATCGATATAGCGGCCAACTTGTCCGCGTTGCAGCCATAACATTAAATTGGCCCAGCGCATTTCGGCTTGGTTACCTGAACCAGCGGCCCGCCAACCGTAAGTTCGGTAAACATGAGGCGACGGAACATCCTTTGCGCAGCAGGCGAGCCCGAGCGACCGGAAATAACTATCCTCACGTTCAGGATCAACAATCGGATAAACAAATGCTTTAGTTTCGTTGTAGTAGGCTGTCGATGCTCTCGCGATCAGTAAGTACTGAGATCGTCCAAACTCCTCCGAGGGATCGAAGGCCGCACCGTGAAAGTCGAAATAAATTGTGTGAATTGAATACTGCGGCCAGGCCTGATAATACTCCTGCCCTCCCGAGCCGAACAGCGACTGCTCCGGCCAGATGCCTATGCAGATTTCTGAGCCCCCATTCATAAGCTGCAGGGACTTAGGCCAGTAAGCGGCCATCTGGTAAGTGCCGATCTGAATCCCGGCTCCGCTTGCGTCCGAGACGTCAGCCCAATCGGCACAGTCCTCCGACCTTCCGCCTTTCGCCAAAGTCTCGTTCCTATGTACCAGGACGCAGCCTTCCTGGCTATAAGTCCAGACCCTGTGTGAGCCGGTCTGATCGGCCAACGTCCGCTTGATATAGGAACGGGGCGCATAGTTTTTCCGAATGTCGGGCGAGGACCATGCGGCGTACTCCATTTTGTCAGAGTACGCCTGGTATAAATAGGCGTCCTCGGTGCCACTGAAAGAGCCGGCCACGTCAGAACGTGCTCCGCCAAAACGAAACGTTCGCCCGCGGCCGAGGTTTGGCGTGAGGCGTGCCTCAAAGGAGCTAAAGCCCTTGTACGCGGATGTAAACGAGCTCGAAGGGCCGTAATCGGCGTTCTGGAGCGAGACGACAGCTTTCGTTCTACTCTTTCCTTTATAGAAATGCAGTCGGACCGCGTAACGCATGTAAGCATGGCCAGAGTTATCTTCTAATTGACCGGTTGCGCGAACTACGGCGCGAACCGGACCGTTTTCTTCAATCGCTGCAGTGGAGGCTCCATCATTGGAGCTGGTATAAATAGTAGAGCAAGGGCAAACGGAACTACCCGGTGCAGGCCCTGTGACGACGAGCCCCGCACTAGTCCCCGGCTTGATCAGAACGTGCTCATTTACGGTAGCCTCATCAATGAGGTTGAAGTTCTTCTTCCGCACCACGAATGTGGCAGCGCCAGTGGCGACCGTGATGTCAGAATCGGTTTCTGCGGCAAGATTTGCTCCCCCGAAATCGCCGGAGCCGCTCGTCAGAGAAATAGCAGTGTTCTTGTCACCGGCGGGAACATCTGTCAACGTATCCACGAGCACCCATTCAATGTTGCCGGAAGGCCAACGGCCAAGGACTCGAAATTGACCGGCGGAAGCACCCGCCAGTCCGAGTTGCGAAGTATTGGTTATTCCTGCGCCATCGGCCAAGGGCAACCCAACCGTGACCGGTTCTTGATGTCTGGCAACGCCGGCTATTCCCGAATATATCGCCTCCTGCACCGTCAGATTGGCGTAAACGCGAGCCGGAGATGTCTTGCCCTGTGAGCCATTCGATGCTGACAGCTCCATGGGGCCTAGGGTGTGGGCCATTCGAACAACTAGCATCCTGATCTTCGGGATATCCTGCCTCACGAAACTTGACAGAGCAGTCTCCTTGAGACACGCCGACCACGCAAAAAGCATTACCCATAGCGCGACGAACGAAGCTGGCAAAGTTAACTGCATTCGGGTCAACCTGAAGTGTGTTGCGAAGTTATGTGGCTATCGTTTCTGAAGCGAATCGTTTGCACGATGCGCCACACGAAGTTCTCGAGCATTGGCCGCGTAGTAAGCAACATAAGGATGACCATTCTCGTCCAAAGACAACGACGGATGTTCACCACCGTTACCGTTATCAATAGTTTCTGTGTGCCAGCCTTTTTCATCCCGTGTCGCGTACTTAAGCGCTGCCAAACCCGAGTCATAGTACACGACGTGAGGCCGTCCATTGCGGTCAAGCTTTAACGAAACTCGGTCGGCATCGGATCCTGGGGAGACCAAAGAATCCACAGTTTCGCGATGCCAGACCTCACCTTGCTGCCAGGCATAGTTAATACTGCGTGCGAGTGCATTGACATAGACAATGCGCAAGTCTCCGCCATCGGAGATAACCAGGGCGCTATCGCAATCCACGGAACTCTGCTGGCTCTTGGAAGTGCGGGAATCCGCCTCTGTATGTTGCCAACCTGACTTGTCCAGGTGTGCAAGCCCGAGCTCGCCCGTACTGGTCATCGAATAAGAAATGTAAGGCCGGTCGGCAGGATCCAGCGCAATTGAATTCCACCTTCCCGTATTAGAACGATGGTCCACGGTTTGGATGTACCAGGTCTTGCCATCGAAATAAGCATACTTTAAGTACTTGGCGTTGCGGCCGTCGGGATATGCCGCGCGATAATAACTGATTCGTGGGTTACCTGAAGAATCCACCTGAATCGAGGTCTCCTGGTTGGTTCGCTCAGAATCAATGACGAACGTCTGCCATTCGTTACCATCCCAATAAGCGTAATGGAGGCCAGTAAACTTCGGCGAATTGTACGCGATGTGGCCCCAGCCATGGGAGTCGACTGCCAGGGACTCGAAACTACCTCCCACTGTATCCACCGTTGTTGTGTCCCAACGCTTTGCTTGTTTGGTTCGGAAAGCATATCGCAGCGTAGTCCCCGCCCGATTCGAGTAAACGAGATGAAAATTGCCGAATCGGTCTATAACCAAAGAGGAGAATGTACGAGCGTCACCGCTCTGAGCGGTGTCCACAACTTCGGTCGTCCATGCGGTGCCATTCTGGCATTGCGCCCACGGCAGCCACAAGGCTGCGGCTGCGGCAAGAAAAAAGAGAATGCATTCCTTAAGGCGTATGAATCCCATGATCCCAAACCATCCCGGATGCTGCTTTAATCCGTACCGGAAGCGGAGTTGCCAATACGTGGCTCAGACGGAACAGCCGCACCTCTCGGTCAACGGAAACGCTTATGAGTTCGCTAGTTTTACACTGGCGGGTTACATGGAGGTGACTGAATTGTTAATTTTATGTTACTCAGGCCTCCCGGAATCGTGAGCGGATTGTTGCATTCCCAGCTCCGCCAATGGCGTGGAAATTTTCCCCTTGCGGCGATTGACACACGGCGTCGCCCGGAAACATCATACGACCGGTGGTTTACTCGCCGACCGTGTGGACGCTGATACTGCGTCGAACCCAATGACCGCTGCTTTGGGCTGGATTTCTCGACGGCATTGAGTGTTTTCAGCGGAGGTCAATTCAGAGGTGACACAAGCCTTGGTTCGAAACAACGATTTGCCGACCTTCTTGTTGCTGTTTGGCATGGCGCGTTCCGGCACGTCATGGGTGGGCAAGATTTTCGACAGTCATCCGCTCACTTTGTACAAGCACGAACCCGATCGCGTTATGCCAGACGTGCCGATGGCGCCGCGATTGGACGAGGCGGAGAGGTTTCTTATCCCGGTCCGCCGTTTCTTTTCGCGCCTCCGTGCAGTCAACCAGGCACAGGCCGCAGGGAGTCTCCCCGTCTTTCCAAAGCAATACCGCTCCTCCATCGCCCAGTCCATTCACAAAGCCAGCGTTCTGAGTACCGCGGCCGCCGCCTCCTTTCGCCTCAAATTACCTGTTCTCCAGTGTGTTCCTGCGGGCAGCCAAGAAATAACGGTAGTTTGGAAATCGATTGATTCTCTGGGTCGCCTGGGAGTTATTCTGCGCCTCATCGATAATTGCCGCGCGATCATTATTACGCGCCATCCTTGTGGAAGCATATCCTCGACTCTCCGCGGCGAAGCGCAGCGCAAATTCTCTTCTTCCGTTCCCCCCAGTGAGGATTATGGCATCATGCAAGTCTTTCTTGAGAGTGCCGTGCGTAATCGTGGGCTCACGCTTGACCATCTGCGGCAATTTCATCCTGTCGAGCGCATGGCCTGGATCTGGGTTTTGATGAACGAGAAAGCCGCGGATGAAACCCAAGCGGTGGACCGCTGCATGAACGTGCGTTACGAAGATGTATGTCGTGACCCGAGCGGTAAGGTGAAGGAATTGTTTGCATTCTGCGGCCTGACCCCGACAGCCCAAACCTCGAATTTCATAGAGGCAAGTACCCTCGGAGTACGACCAGGGCGACTGGACCGGTTAACTCAAGATTCGCACCGTTACTACAGCATTTTCAAGGATCCTATTCGGGCTGCAGATCGATGGAAATCCGAAATGAAACCGGAAGACATTGAGCGGGTTTACCGGGTGCTACGTCAGAGCGATCTCATTCGGCTGTATCCGGAGTCGGAAGCGGCGCCTGCTCAGGCGATTTCGCAATGAGACAGGGTTAACTATCAGAACTTCTCGATTTTGAGAACGGTCGGAGCACTGGTTACAAGTTGAATGCCGGTTACTGTCACAACCCCCCAGGAATCCGCCACAGTCTTGCCTTCCTGTCCGCTCGATGTCGACCACTTCACGGAGGCGCCAGGAATGAGTTTGAAACGTTGTGTGTTGCGTGGAGTGACGTCGGTCGTCGCTCGCTGCGCCACCTGGTTGTTCGTCAATGACACAGACCACGAGTTCGCGGTGTCGTCGGTTACCTTCCATTGCCACCCGCAGTTCACACATCCGGAGAGGTCTCCATCTTTCGGATCTCCGCTTCCATAATTCCCGTCGAAGCTGGCGTTTGTGAATGCAGGATAGCTGAGATTGCTGGCGAAAACCTTTTGATACTGTTCGAGGAGCGTCCTTTCCAAACTACCGGTGATACCGTCGTGGACTCCGTTATTCCAAATGAACGAAAACCCATAGTGACAGGCGCTGAGAGTGCGTGCCATCTCAACTGCGTAAGACCACATCCGATGATTCGCCAAACCCGCATCTCTCCGCCCCGACGACCAAGAGAGATAAGGCAAATTGCGGCTGCAATCTCGGCTGATCCACGTACTCACGTCGGTATCGTCGTTATAAAGTGTCTTGCCGTCTGGCAAGGTGTCGTTCGTAGTAAGCACCGTTCTTGGAATCCCGTTCGGAGTTACATCAATCAAGCTGGGTATGCGTCGCCACGCTCCGAGAATTGGAATTCGCATGAATATGGCCGCGAAAAGGTTGGGCTGCCGCAAGGACCACTGTATATGTCCGTAGGCGCCCATAGATTCGGAGATCCCATAGATGCGATTTGCGTCGGCCTTATAGTGTTGAATGGCCCAAGGAACAATGAATGAGAGTTTGGTTTTCGTATAGGGATAGATATGTGGCTTTCGATCAGTCGAGAACTCTGGTATGTCTCGAAAGCCGTACCAAAACGTCTCGCTTCCGGAGTTGCCGTCGACGGACCAGACAGCGTCTTGCGGGGCAAGGATGAGCTGTCGGGTGCCGCCGGGAGCGAAGGCACTTCCGTAGTGGTCTTCATAAACCGCGAACATTGACTGAATTCCGTCTTGATGGCCCATGCTTGAGTCGCCCCAGTAGGCTTGCAAATCGCCGAGTGCCGCCGCAGTGCCTCCGGAGCCGTGAAGCCGCACCCACAGGGGAAGATTGGGCGTACCTGAGATAGAGCAGCAATTCGGATTTCTTGCGGAATCGGAACTGGGCATCTGAAGCACAGGACGAATCTCGGCTGGCGATTCGGCAACCGCCTGCTGAAGAGAATTGCTCGTCGAAACGATCGACGGCATCTGGGCTCCGGTAATGTCGCGCGTAATCACTGCGTAGAATGCCGATTCAGCAGCACGATTGGTATACACGGCCATACCAGACCAGGCGGGCAACGGCTTGCCGCCGTCCTGAACTATGGAGATCCGTAGCGCTGCATTTTGGCGTGTAACTTGGCTGTATGGCTTGGGGCCAATAAGTTGTCCGGAATCGTTGTAAATGCCTTGCTCGACCTTTGTCGCCCGGCTCAGGTCGGTGATAGGACCGCTCGTACTCCGGTAGAGGTCGTAGCGATAATTTGCGCCCGCAGTGCCGCTCGCAGCGTCTGTCCAGGTTATGAATGTTTGTCCGTCGTGTTGGATCGCATGAATATTCGTGACCGTTGGGGCAGTTGGTACAGATTGTTGCGCTGCAAACGACAAGTACACCATCAACGTCGTCAGGATTGAAGAGCGTCGCAGACGACACACGACCTCAGCATGGCGCATCAACATAACATTTGGAAGTCAGTTCGCTACGTTTGTGAACCACCGCGACATAGTTCCCTTTTGTGAATGACGCTTCTCGATTTGCAGGGAGAAAACGAATGCTGTGTGGAGCGAGCCACTCATACTCGACCTCCAGCCCACAGTCGCGCACCTGCCGCCTGCAACTCTCAACGTCAGGGTACCAAAACACGTGGTCTTCTTGTGCAATGTTGATGGCCATCGTGATAAACATCTTGCCATCGTTCTTGAGACACTCGCGCAGCGTTTGCAAGGTGCAGGCAGGATCAGGAAGGTGTTCAAGGACTTCGCACAGCACGGCCGCGTCATATCGCTTGATTACTTCAGGAGTGGGAGCCTCTAATGGAAACTTCGCGTCGAAGTTGAGAGGCTTCGATACATGGAAGAAATTCAAAAGCTGTTTCGCTTTCGCCTGCATGTTCGCATCGGTGTCGTAGCTGTCGATCGTCCAGTCCGGCAGAAGTTCTGCCATCAGCTTGAGCTCGTAACCTGCACCAGACCCGATCGAAAGAATGTTGCCTCGGGAGCCAGGCAATTCGCGCAAGAACCGCATAAGTGCATCCATCATTTCAAATCGGTGGTTGGTGAGCACAATGGAAAGCAATAGAGCCAGGCAGTAGGATTCCGAATCGACCGCGCCCGCATCGCCCAGCGTGGCGAGCCCTGGGTTCACATCAAATCTCCTTTGCAACTCTGCCATCTGGTTGACGCGTGAGATGTACTCGTCCATATAGGTTGACGGATAAGAGTGATGGACAAAGGATAGAACATCTTCGGCGACCGGACCCAGCGCATCTCCATGGAGCTCATACACGAGCTGCGCAGAGGTAGATAGCAATCTGCTGTTTGCAAGCAGGTTCTCGTATGCTGACCTGTACAAGGGGTGCTCTTCCAGAAAAGTATCGAAAGTTGTCACCATAAAACTATTGAGGATTTTGCGCTCATACTATCGACCGTAAAGTCTACTAATGCTCTGTCTAAGCACTTCGTCGCCAATAATGGCATGTTGAATCGACTCTGACGATTGGCTCCGTTATCTGTCTACTGCGGCGGAACTCGTCGACTGCTTGCCTGCAGTAAGTCCAGTCGTCTTGACCGTAATCGTCGACGACTAAGTAACCACCTGGTGACAACTTGTCGTACAGGTTTGTCAGACAGTCCATGGTCGACTCGTAGTAGTCGCCATCGAGTCTGATTACCGCCAATCTCTCGATAGGGGCAGAAGGCAGCGTGTCTTTGAACCATCCCTTCAAAAACCGCACACTTTCATCCAAAAGACCGAAGCGATTGAAATTATTCTTGACCTCATCGATGTCCACGGCGAAGTTATGGTAAATCTCCTTCATTACCTTGCTTTCGTAGGCTCTGGCTTCTATGGGATGTAGCTCCGGATTTGGTTTCGGCAGCCCCTCGAACGAATCCGCGATCCACACTCGCCTGTACTCACACCGGCACGCTTTTAACATTGCCTTCATGAACATCGCAGTGCCACCACGCCAGACGCCAGCTTCAATAAGATCGCCGGGTATACTGTCCCGCAGAACACTCTCTATGCACATCTGAATGTTATCGAGTCGGGCCCTGGGCACCATGGTTAAGGCGCGGCCTTTGATGCAGCGTTCAATAAAACTCTGTATGTAGCTTGCAGCACTTTGGGTTTCGATGCTCGGGCCCGCTTCAAACGTGGTGTCCGTGAGCACACCTTTCAGCAGATCCAAGTATAGCTCCGCCGCTGGTGCGAGCTTGCAAACTGATTCTCCCACCGCCGACGTGGGGAAATCATTAATGACGTTGGGGAGCCCTTGCATATCCGAATCTCGAAGTTCGACTTATCTTGCCTGCGTTGCAGTGACGCACGTACTGCGAAAACGCCTGATCAGTGACTAGTCAGCGGTCCGCCCCCGGTCAGACTGCTTGTCCAGTGCCCCTCGCTTTTGAGCTCAGGAGAATTCAGCATCAGGCACTCCGCCAGGATCGCGGCCGCTGCGGCGTTCCCGCTTTCGTTCCAGTGGCCATAATTCTCGCGAGTATTGAAGAAGCCGCGCAAGGAAAGCTGGTTCTTCTCAGCGTACTCCAACAATCGCGGTTCGAGCGAAATGAAATTAATCCCATGGGTCGCAGCAATCGATTGAAGGCGGGTTTCCGCGTAGTTGAATTCAGAAACGTGCTGGTTTTTGA
>Ga0187819_10002125_pt1 | contig 10420 bp, 6 predicted proteins | sample NC_wetland_sal_i_15_FD_132411 | JGI IMG/M metagenome (GOLD analysis project Ga0187819, IMG submission 132411) | Wetland sediment microbial communities from Neuse River Estuary, North Carolina, USA - SO4_4 | ecosystem: Environmental > Aquatic > Freshwater > Wetlands > Sediment | place: USA: North...
AACCCCAAAACCAAATCAAATCCAAATACCATGTGCCTGCCGAGCACCCTTGGAGAAGACCGTGGAAGCGGACATTTCTATCTGGCTAAAAACCGGACATTTCTACTTTGCGTTGACACGAAGACAGACTGCTTGAAGCGGTGTCGGAAACTGGCCCATTGCCGAAAAGTGCTGTTTTGGAGGGCGCCGTGTGCGGCCGTGTGGTGCGATGTTGTGTGACGTCGGCTAGATCGTTGGGGGTAGGCGGTTTGGAGCGAGGACGTTATGGGGGTCGAAGGCGGACTTGAGGCGGTGCATGAGGTGGAGGGCGGGAGGCGCGGGAGCTGGGAATGTAAGGAGGCGCTGAAGTGCGGGTGGGGCGAAAAGAAGGCTTGCGTCGCCGTGGTGGCTGCGGCTGAGCGCGAAGACTTCTGTAGTCAGGAAGGCGAGCTTTTCGAGTGAGGCATCGTTCGCGGCTTCGGGTAGGAGTGCAACATAGAGTGGTCCGGCGGCGCGGGCGATGAGGGCAAGCGGCAATCGGGCGGAGCGGGCGACCGCTTCGAGCACGGTGATGGCGTTCGCGTGGTGCGTGGGAAGGATGTTGAGCCGCAGGATCACGGCGGCGGGTGAGGATTCGCGAAATAGGGGGAGAGCTTCGCGCAAGCGGCCCCACACCGAAGGGCGAGTCGTGTCGTCGAGGATGGAGATAGCGCTGGCGCGGGAGTCTTCAGCAAAGCGGGTTAGGTCGCGGGCGCAACGATCCAGGACCTCGGGAACGCCGGCAAATGCCGCGCAGACCTGCCATTCGTGCGGGCGGAACCATTCTCCGGGAAGGGGCAGAGCGGTCTGCGGGGTGCCGCGGGTTTCGCGTGCGAAGAGTTGTGGTTCCGGCATGAGCGGAGTGCGGGTGGCAAAGATCCCGGCAGCAGCGGGATTCAAGACGTCGAGCGTGAGTGGAGCCGTCTGGGACTCGGCGATTTTGCGACGAAGATCCAGCGCGGTTTCCCGGCTGGGAAATGAAGCGAGGAAGCCGCGGCTCCCGGCGATCGGGGTGGGAAAGGTGCGGAAGTTGAGGCGGGTGATGACGGCGAGGGTGCCGAGGGAGCCGATGAGGAGTTTGTGGAGGTCGTAGCCGGCGACATTTTTGACGACGCGGCCGCCGCTTTTGACTAGGGAGCCGGTGCCGTCGATGAATTCGGCGCCGAGCAGGAAGTCGCGGGCGGTGCCGTAGAACTGGCGCAGCGGCGAATCCAGGCCGGCTGCGATGGTGCCACCGACAGTGCTTGCGGAATAGTACGGGGTGAGAAGGGGGAGAAACTGTTTGTGCTCGAAGAGCGTGGCGTTCAATGCGGCGAGGGGCGTGCCGGAGTCGACGCTGAGAGTGAGATCGGCGGGGTCGTAATGGGCGATTTGGTAGAGGCCGGTCATGTCGAGGGCGATGTCGTAGCGCGCGGGTGGTGCGCCGATCGCGAGCTTGGTGCGAGCGCCGCAAGGGATGAGGGCGAGCTTTTCGGCGGCAGCGAAGCGGACGATTTCGGCGGCTTCCTCGGCGGAGGCGGGTTTTGCTGCGGCGGCTGGGGTCTGGTCGTGGATGGTGTAGGCTGCGAGGATGGATGGATCCACGAAGATGCGCGAGGAATCAAGGATGGATTGCAGGGCGTTGGCGCGAATGGCAGAGGATTGGGTCATGGGAGAGTTAAGGGTGGCGCTGGAATGGCTGTGCCATTGGGCTCAGCCGTGGTGGTGGGGTTGAATTGCGGCACAGACAGGAGTGTCTGTGCCACGTGGTTGTGTGGTTGTGCCGCGTGGCCGGAGAGGCGCACAGCCAGAAATGGCTGTGCCACAAATAGCTGAGCACGGGACGGCTGTGCCACATGGGCATGGCGCGAGTGGCGGCGGATTGGGTCATGTCGCCGCCGCCGGGGTTGCGGGATTTGCGGATTGAGGGCGGACCCGGGTTTCGCCGCAGCCTTTGCTGAGGGGAAAGATCTTTCCGGGATTCAGGGAGCAGTGGGGATTGAAGGCGTCGTGGACGCGGCGCATCAGGGCGAAATCGGCGTCGGAGAAGAGGAGGGACATGAGCTCGCTCTTTTCCATGCCCACGCCGTGCTCGCCGGTGAGGCTGCCGCCGACTTCGACGCAGTAGCGGATGATTTCGACGGCAACGTCCATGGCTCGATGAAGTTGCGCGGTGTCGCGCGGGTCGAAGAGGACGATGGGATGCAGGTTGCCGTCACCGGCGTGGAAGATGTTCCCTATGTCGAAGCCATGCTGTTGGCCGAGTTCGTGGATGCGGCGGAGGGTTTGCGGAAGCTTGGAGCGAGGAATGACGCCGTCGAGAACGTAGTTGCTGGGAGCGATGCGGCCGAGCGCGCCGAAGGCGTTCTTGCGACCCTTCCAGAGGAGTTCCCGCTCTTTGGCGTCGCGTGCGACGCGGACTTCGCGGGCACGATGGATGCGGCAGACTTCGTCGATGGAGGCGGCTTGGGCGGCGACGGCTTCGGCGAGGCCTTCGACCTCGATCAGCAGAACAGCGGCGGAATCGCGGGGAAAGCCGGCATGAACGTAGTCTTCGACGGCGCGGAGAGTCCAGCCGTCCATCATTTCGCAGGCGGCGGGAGTGATGCCGCGAGCGGTGATGTCGGCGACGGTTTCCGAGGCGTCATCGACGGTATCGAAGATGGCGAGCAGCGTTTTGACCGCTTCCGGCTTGCGGGAAAGTTTGACAGTGATCTGCGTGACAAGAGCGAGGGTGCCTTCGGAGCCGACGAAGAGGCCAGCGAGGTCGTAGCCGGAGGAATCGCCTTGCGCGGTGCCGACGTGAAAAATCTCGCCGTCGGGGAGGACGAGCTCGAGAGAGGTGACGTGATTGGAGGTGACGCCGTAGGCGAGCGTGTGGGGCCCGCCGGCATTTTCGGCGACGTTGCCGCCGATGGTGCACGATTTTTGGCTGGAAGGATCAGGGGCGAAGTAGAGGCCGGCGTGCTCGACGGCGCGGGTGAGATCCAAATTGATGACGCCGGGCTGAACGACGGCGCGCTGATTCTCGAGGTCGAGCTCGAGGATGCGGTTCATCCGCGCGAAGACGATCAAAATGCCGCCGTTACGGGCTAGCGCGCCGCCGGAAAGACCAGTGCCTGCGCCGCGCCCGACGATGGGGATTTTGCAGCGGGCGGCGAGCTTGACGACACGAGAGACTTCTTCCGTGGAGGAGGGAAAGACGACGGCGTCGGGGGGGCCTTTTTCAATGGAGGCGTCGTATTCATAGAGGAGGAGATCCTCGGGGCGATGGAGGACCGCGCCGGGGCCCAGGAGTTTTTTGAGCTCGCGAATCGGAGCAACAGTCACGGGATGTCAGACCTGGAAAAGCACCACAGTCACTATAGAGAGAGTAGCGTGGCCGGCGCAACGTTCGCTTGTTATTGGCGGGCGTTGCTGGCGCGTGTCACCGGCGAAGGACCTGTGCTAGTGTAAGCCCCGGGAATTGAGGGGAGTAGAGAGATGGCGAAACCTCGGGTGCTGGCGACACGGCCTCTGTTTCCAGCGGCGCAGCAGATCTTGAATGGAAGCTGCGATGTGGACTACTGGACGCAGCCGGAGCGAATTTCCAAAGAAGAGTTGTTTCGCCGGATCAAAGACAAGGAAGGTTTGGTTTGCCTGCTGACGGAAAAGGTGGACGACGAACTGCTGCGGGCGGCGCCAAAGCTACGCATTGCGGCGAACGTGGCGGTGGGCTTCGACAACATCGATGTGCCGGCCTGCACGAAGCGCGGCGTGGTGACAACAAACACTCCGGGTGTGCTGGACGAAACGACGGCGGACTTCGCGTGGACACTGCTGATGGCGGTGGCGCGGCGGCTGGGCGAGGGCGAGCAGTTGGCGCGGTCCGGAAACTGGAAGGGCTGGGACCTGGATCAGCTGGTGGGCACTGACGTGTGGGGGAAAACGCTGGGACTGGTGGGATTTGGGCGCATCGGGCGGGCGGTGGCCCGGCGCGCGGCAGGGTTTCAGATGAAAGTGATTTATACCGATGCGATTCGCGCACCGCTGGACATCGAGAAAGAGCTCAAGGCCGGGTATCGGGACTTCAACACACTGCTGGCGGAGGCGGATTTTGTGAGCGTGCACGTGCCGCTGCTGCCGGAAACGCGCGGGCTGTTCGACGCGCCGAAGTTCTTCCGCATGAAGCCGACCGCATTCCTGATCAATACCTCGCGCGGCGCGGTGGTGGACGAGGCGGCGCTGGTGCATGCGCTGGAGAGCGGAAAAATTGCTGGGGCGGCTTTGGACGTGTACGAGAACGAGCCCTTCATTCTGCCCGGGTTGAAGCGGGCGAACGTGGTGCTCGCGCCGCATATGGCGTCGGGGTCGCTGGAGACGCGGACGAAGATGGCGTGCATCGCGGCGGAGAACGTCGTGGCGTTGTTCAAGGGGCAGCGGCCGCCGAACATGCTGAATCCAGAAGTGCTGAAGGCTCGGTGAGGCGCGGAGCGGTACGTTCTCCATGGCGGATCTGAAGCAACTTGCCCGCCGGATTTTCCACCAAACACTGGCAGCGATCGACATTCGCGCGGCGATGCAGCGGAAGCTGCGGCGTGCGGGATCGCAACTACATTGCGGAACCGCGATGGCCGATCTGCGCGCGTTTGACCGCGTGCGCGTAATCGCGATCGGAAAGGCGGCGCATGCGATGGTGGAAGGACTTGCCGCGGTGCTCGGGCCGGGCACGGCGTTTGACGGCATTGTTGCTGCGCCTACCGCGCCGGCCACAGCTCTGCGCGGGATGCAGTATTTCGTGGCGGGCCATCCGCTGCCGAACGAGCAGAGTTGGAAGGCTGGGGAGGAAATCCTTGCACTGCTGAAAACCTGCGACGCGCGCACATTGGTGTTCTTTCTGCTGTCGGGAGGAGGGTCGGCGCTGGTGGAGCTGCCACTCGACCCGCGGCAAACGCTGGAGGATATGCGGCAGTTGTATCGGGCGCTGGTGACGTGTGGGGCGTCGATTGGGGAGATTGGGACGGTGCGGAGGCACGTTTCGGCAGTGAAGGGCGGAAGACTGGCCGCGGCGGCGGGGCGCGCGACAAAAATCAGCCTGGCGGTGAGCGATGTTCCCGCGGGGCAGGAAGCAGCGCTGGCTTCGGGGCCGACAATTCCGGACCCGACGACAATCGGGGATGTCGCGCGGGTTTTGCAGGAGTACGCACTGCACACACGACTGCCGGCGACGCTGCAGCGATGGATCCAGGAAGGAAAAATGCCGGAGACGCCGAAACACGGCGATCCGGCTTTTGCGAATGCACATTTTTCGCTGCTGCTGGGGATGGACGACTTGTTTCATCCGGCGCACCGCGCTACGGAGGCCGGGGGTTGCGTGACGTGTTGTGATAACACGACTGACGATTGGCCGGTGGAGAAGGCGGCGGAATTTCTGCTGGCGCAGTTGGAAGAGTTGCGTGCGGCCAATCCGGGACAACGCGTGGCGCTGATTGCCGATGGCGAAGTGAGCTCGCCGGTGACCGGGGATGGCATTGGCGGGCGGAATTCGGCGTTTGTGCTGGCGTGCGTGGAAAAAATTGCCGGGAGGCAAGTGGCAGTGCTCAGCGCCGGGACGGATGGGATTGACGGGAACAGTCCGGGGGCGGGCGCGGTGGCGGATGGAGAGACTTTGGGACGGGCGCGGGCGATGGGGATGGAGCCTGGACATGCGTTTCGGCGGAGTGATGCGCACAGCTTTTTTGCGCGCTTGGGGGATGCAATCGTGACGGGGCCCACGGGGACGAATTTGCGGGATCTTCGGATTTTGATTGCGGAGGGGGAAAAGAAGAAAGGATAACGCCGAGACGCAGAGAACGCAGAGGATCGCGGAGAAAGAGGTTATTCGTGGTCCTGCTTTTTTGGCGGCGGGAGGCGGGACTCGATGGACTTGAGATGCTCGTTCATTTCCTGGACGAGGTGCTCGAGCTTGTCGAGACGCTGCGGAACGCCCGGTTGATCGGCTGATGCGCCTTCTTTGTCGGAGTCTTCTCCGTCTGCATCGCTATCGCCGCCGGCGTTACCTTTACCGGCCTGGCGTTTTTGCAGTTTCGCGATCTGCGCCTTGATCATCGGAGCCATTTCGATGCTCAGGTCATTGGCGTTCAGCAAACCCTCGAGAGCAGGGATCGCCGAGGCGTCACCCCGACTCCCCAGTGCAAGGATCGCCGCCTCGCGAACCGAGAAGCGCGGCTCGGCGAGATAGGCCGCAATTTGCTTGGTGATGTCTTTGTCGTCTTTGTTGAGGCGGGCAAGGCTGACGAGGGCAGCGGTGCGGGCTTCGATTGGTTTGCCGACGGAAGACCACTCGCGGAGGAGCGGGATGGCTTTGTCGTTGCCCAAGGAGCCGAGTGCGCGCAGCGCCGCGTCGCGAAGGAATCCGTCGGGCGAATCGCCGGCAACGGCGGCCTCTAGGATGGTGAAGGCGTTGGGCGACTTCAGGTGGCCGAGAGATTGCAGGGCGCTGGCGCGCGCTCGATAGGAATGGTCGCCGTGCGCGATGGATTCGAGTTTGGCGGCAAGTCCGGCATCGTCCTTGAAATTGCCGAGGGCGCCGACGATGTGATAGCGCACCGAGGGCTCGTCGTTGGTATTGAGCTCGCTGAGGAGCAGCTTCAACGCCGCGGGGCCGCCGATCCGGCCGAGCGCGTCCGCGGAGAGGGCGCGAATGCCCGAGGCCTTGTCGGTGTTCAAAGAATTGCCAAGAGCAGCGATGACCTCGTCGTCGTTCTTGATCCTTCCCAGCGCGATCACCGCGTCGGCGCGATCAAAGAATTCGGTGGCGTTTTCTAGCTGATACAGCCACTCCTTTTTCTCTTTGTGGAACTCGGAGGTCTTGAGGAGGTACCCGCCTTTGTCAAAGAGGACCATCAGGGGAGCGGAGTCGGAAGGAAGAACAAAGGTCTCGGCGTCTTTGGAAACGTTGATGGAGTAGAGCTTGGGGCCGGATGGGGTGGTGATTTCGAGATCAACGGGAACATGGAAGACGCCGACGCGGCCTTCAACCTTTTGCGTTTGCTTGACCTTCAGGGCAACTTGATGTTTTGTCTCGTCGTAGGTGTAGGCCAAGTCGAATTTCGGAGCGCCGGCACCGTAGATCCATTCGTTGAAGAAGCGGTCCACGTCGATGTGATTGGATTCCTCGATGGCTTTGATCAGATCGGCGGTGACGACGTTTCTGCCGCGATTGACTTCGAGATAGTGCTTCAAGCCCTTCCAGAAGGCATCCTCGCCGATTTGATGGCGGAGCATGTAGAGAACCCAGCCGCCTTTGTCGTAAGCGTTGCCATCGAATTCGCTGGAATCATCAAAGTCGAAGCGCACGATGGGTTTTGCGTACAGATCGGGGTACGAGAACCACTCGCGCGCGGAAGTCCAGCGGTCGTAGTCGGTCTGCTCCTTGGAATAGTGGGACTCGCTCCAAAGGGTCTCGAAGAAGGTGGCAAAGCCTTCGTTCAGCCAGACATCGCCCCAGTCTTTGCAGGTCACCAGGTCGCCGAACCACTGGTGCGCGAGTTCGTGGGAGATCAGCGGATCCTCGTCGGTCGGAAATTCGGGCACGAGCTTTGGATTTTTGAGCGACGTCGAGGTATTTATGGTGGCGCTGGAGTTTTCCATGCCGCCGGCGACGAAATCGTCGACCGTGACTTGGGCGTATTTTTCCCAGGGGTACTCAACTCCTAGTTTCTTGGCGAAGAGATCGATCATAGCGGGCGTGCGTCCGTAATTGGCGGCAAGCCGGTCGCCGCGGCCCTTGGGGGCGTAGTACATCAGAGGGAGGCCGTGCAAGGACTCTTTCACCTCATCGAATTCGCCAGCGACGACGGTGATGAGATAGGTGGAGCTGAGAACGGATTCGCGCCACGTCCAGGTCTTCATGGCGTCGCCTGCGTCCGTGACGCTGATGAGTTTGCCGTTGGAAACAGTGATCCAGGACGCGGGGACGGTGAGTAGCGTCTCGGTGGTTAGACGGTCGTTGGGGTAATCGTAGGTAGGCAGGTAGTAGCGAGTGTCTTCGGCTTCTCCCTGGGTCCAAATCTGTTTGGGCCGGCTAGGATAGTCTTTGTCGGGAAGGATGAAATACATGCCCTTGGCGGGCTTGCCTTCGTAGCGGATTTCGATGTCGAACTTTTCGCCCGTGTGGGCAGCAGCGGGAAGGGCCACGATGAGTTTTACGGGCGTGGTTTCGAACTTGGCGGGAGACTTGTTCACCGCGACGCTCTGGATGGTGAGGCCTACGGAGTCGAAGGCGATCTTGGACGTCGCGTCGCGAAGAATGGAGACACTGTGGATCACATCGCCGAGCACTTTCTTTTGATCGAGGTCAAAGCGTAGCGCGATCTTGGAATGCTGGAGGTCGTAGTCGCGGGTGCGCGCGTAAGGTTCGTCGGATCGCAGTTGGGCGGCGGAAAAGAGGAGCGCGGCAAAGCCGGCTGCCGCTAGAATGGTCCGGCACGTTCGATTGGCTGTCCGAGGCGAGGGCTCGATCATCCTGCTGTTCTCCAGAACGCGAAAGCGCTAGAAAATTAAGTACAAGTTCTGAAACTTACAGCCCGTCCGTTCGAGCGCGGTGATGCCCTGGTCGCGGCCGCTCTGCGTCGACGAGCAGGTGCTTCCCACAGAATGCGGTGTGAGAACATCTTATCTTCGCATCGTCGAGGGGCGAGACGACCGCGGGTAGCGCGCCGATTTCCGAGAATGCAAACGGTCCGTGGACTCCGAAGGCCTCAACGAGGGCGTTCATCGGGAACTGGTCGACGGCGGCGAGCCGGTTTGCGGGCTTGGCAGGCTGCAAACAATTAGACGCAGGCCGCGGGAATTGGTTTACCGCGCTTCGCGCTACACAGCGCGAAGCTGTCCATTCCACCACCTCACCCCGAAACTTGCATGTTCTCGCGGATGAGGTCGGGGGTCAAATCCGGGATTCGGGTTGCCGTGAGGAAAGCCCATGACAGGCGACAGGATTTTGTTTGCCTAGCGGGCCGCGCGGCACTAAGATGCCTGCAATTTCCGGATTACGCATCACCGTCGATCGGTGAACTTTTCCTTTGGAGGCATCTATGTGGCGAGACAAGGTGCTCATCGGGGCGCTCCTTCTTTTCGTGTGGTTCGTTGCGGGGCCGGCGGCACCGGCTTACGCGCAAATCGGAAAGTACGTGCCGATTCCGGCAGGGTCGGACGCGGATCATGCGTTGGTCGAAATCAACGCCACGACGGACCCCGCGCAAAAGCTCGCGTTGATCGATAAGTTCGCCGAGAATCTGGCCCAGGGAGACATGGCCATCGTGGCGGACGATCTCTACGTGAACTATTACATTGCGGCGAAGAACTACGATAAGGCGTTCGAATACGGGGAGAAATTGTTTGCGCTGGACCCGGACAACCTCAACAACGGCGTAAACATGGTTCATGCCGCGGCGGAAAAGGGCGATACGGACAAGGCGTTTTCCTACGGCGACAAGGTAGCGGGAATCTTGAAGCGCTACAGGGAGAAGCCTACGCCGGAGGGAAATAACGATACCTCGTGGGCAGACCAAAAGAAACGGACGCTGGATAGCGTTGCCGATAGCGTGACGTACGTCGGACAGTTGCTCTTCAACGGAGCGTACCAGACCAAGGATGCGAACAAGCGGGCGGCGCTACTGGTGCGATTTGCGCAGATGTTTCCGGATTCTCCGTACGCGGACCAGGCGATGGGCGTGGCGGCCGCTTCTTACCAGCAGGCGCAGAACGCGCCGAAGATGCTGGAAACAGCCAATGGACTGCTGGCGAAAGATCCGAACAACCTGGGGATGCTGCTTCTGCTGTCGGACTACTACAGTGAAAAAGGCGAGCAGCTCGACAAGGCAGAGACGTATGCGAAGAAAGCGACCTCGGTGCTGGAGACGGCCAAGAAGCCGGAAGGCGTGACCGACGAACAGTGGGCGCAACAAACCGCGCTGCAGAAAGGGCTGGCGCTGAGCGCACTGGGGCAAGTGAACATCCAGAAGAAGAACAACGCACAAGCAGTGGAGAATTTCAAGACGGCGGCGCCGCTGCTGAAATCCGACGCGACCAGCTACGCGCGCAACCAGTACCGGTTGGGGTATGCGCTGCTGAACTTGAAGAAAATACCGGAAGCCAAGGCGGCGTTGACCGAGGCGGCGTCGGTGAACAGTCCGTACAAGGCGCTGGCGCAAGAGAAGCTGAAGGCCATGGGAACACCGGCGCACGCGAAGTCCTAGGTTTGCCCGCAGAATCGAGAACGCCTGCCTGTGCATCTAACCAGGCTGCGGAAAAAGTCCGCTCTTTAGGAGGTCGGAGCTTTAGAGTCTGTGTGGCAACTGGGCTGGACAGCGCGGTTATACTGGCGCGCAGGAGGCTGCGCGATGCCCAATTTTTACGAGTACAACCCGGAGCAGGCCTATCT
>Ga0187819_10002126_pt1 | contig 10420 bp, 6 predicted proteins | sample NC_wetland_sal_i_15_FD_132411 | JGI IMG/M metagenome (GOLD analysis project Ga0187819, IMG submission 132411) | Wetland sediment microbial communities from Neuse River Estuary, North Carolina, USA - SO4_4 | ecosystem: Environmental > Aquatic > Freshwater > Wetlands > Sediment | place: USA: North...
GCCCACCCTAGGCAATGAAAGTCGCGCGCAAGAGCCTCGCAATGGAGAGCGGCGATAGTTATAAGAAAAAAAGCAAGTTAAGCGTTTTTTCTCCAGGCGACTTTCAGGAGAGCCGCAGGCGACAACCCGTCGCCCGAAGGCTTTGGGCTGCAGGGCGAGGAATCTCGCATTGGCTTGAACATGCACAGGGCGAGATTCCTCGCGGAGTCTACCCTGAGCCAACTGCGGAGATTCTTCGCTTCGCTCTGCAGAAAGATGACGCGTATGTCCTTTATATTCAACGAAACTGTTCCGACGAGCTTGCGTCATCTTTCTGCTTATCATGGGCAGCCAAAAGGCTGTCAATGCTCAGAATGACACGCGAAGGGCTCGGAATGACAGTCTGGAAAACCCCGGCTCAAAACGTATATTTTAGCGCAAACTCCAGGATGCGCGGACCCACGTCGCCAAGAATCTGACCGAAAGTATTGTCCTGCAGATTATTGTCCGGCGTGCCGAAATTTACATGATTCCCTAAATTGAAGAATTCGAAGCGGAACTCCAGCTTTTGCTTTTCGTGAATGGTAAAGTAGCGACTTACGTCCGCATCGACATCAAAGTACCGGGGGCCGAGTAGCGAATTCATCCCGGCGTTTCCAAAGGTGCCTAGGGCATTCGGGGTGAAGGCGCCGGGGTTCAGCCACTGGAGGCTGCCCGTGGTGCTCCTGACGTAAGGATTTCCTATCACATTCGGCCGGTCATTGCCGATGCCGGTCAGGGAGTTGTCCAGGCCGGTCACGGGCTGAAACCACGTTCCGCTGTGAGCTGAAATGATCGGAGCGAATTGCCAGTTGCCCAGCAACCGGTTCGTCCACACGCCGGCAAAGTGGGGCGAAAGGGCGACAAGGGATAAATTGAAGATGTGACGCAAATCAAAGGCGCAATTGCCCCGGTCGGCATTTCGATTGAAAGGTTGCTCAGTGTTGGCGCCACCGAGGTCGCCCCCGAAGTCCGCTTCACTGATGCAATGCGAGTAGGTGTAATTGGCAAGAATGGTGTAGTTTTCAGTGAACCGGTGCTCCACTTTCCCGAAAAACGCGTTGTATTCCGCGTTGGCGCCATCGTCGGCCTGGTAGATGTCCGAGTAAGACGCTCCGGCGACGGGATTTTGCAGGTAGAGCAGCCGCCTTTGGTTGGTGTTTGAAGTCGTCGAGCAGGGCGCGCCACTGCACATCCCGGGGATGTAGATGCCCGGATCGACATCCTCTCCCGTCCAAATGTGAGTGCTCTTGTTGCCTATATAACTTGCCGAGACGACCCAGTTGCTGGCGAACTGACGCTGATAGGTAAGGTTCCACACATCGACGCTCGTTGCGTTGACATCCAGCGGATAGTTAAAATAGAAGCCTTCCGGGACAAAGGTCAGTGCCCCCGCAGGACGGGGAAAGGGATTGCCGCCGGGGAATCCTAACCAGGGATTCGTCAGCCCTCCTGGAGGACTGGGCAAATCCACCCCACTGGCCCAAGGAGCACCTTGATTTTGGTCTTCCGAATAGGCGGTCGGCATGACGTTATAGAAGACGCCGAAGCCGGCGCGAATCACCTGCTGCCCGTTTCCGTCGGGTTGCCAGCCCAAGCCCACGCGCGGGGCAAAATCCGCCAGCCGGCTATAAGTGAAGCCCTTGGTGGGGATGCCGGGATCGCCGGGGAAAAATAAGCCGGCGGGCGCATTGGAGTATATGCTTGACGTCTTTCCTGCAAGGAACGCGTTGTAGTCCCAGTGGTCCATATGCTTGAACTTCTCGTTGGTGGGCAAGTAAGGCTCCCAGCGCAAGCCAATGTTCACGTTCAAACTCTTGCTCACCCGAATGTCGTCCTCGACATAGGGCCCAAAGTAGTTCTGTCTTCCCCTGTAAAAGTCTTCAGTGCCTTGCTCAAGGTCGCTTGGCAATCCCAGCATGAAATCGAGGAGAGCGTTGCCGCTAGCGTAGCCGTCAAAAGCGAGGCTGCCGTTACTCTGGTAAACATTCGCGTAATTGAATTGATAGTGCAGCCATTCCCCACCGAATGAGATGTGATGCCGGCCTCTCATCATGTCCACATCTTCGGAAGCCTGCATGGAGTTGCCGTCAAGGGTGACAGGTGCGCAGGTGCCGCAGCCCGCGCCAAAATAGCCGTTAATCCCAAGGTCCATAAAGTTGGGCACAGCGGAATACATTTGGGAGCCTAAACTCGTTAAATTGATGAAATTGGCCGCGGGACCGCGCGTAATGGCCAGCCGCGTCCAGGCGATATGGGCGGAATTGATAGTTGTGGGGGTAATTGAATAGGTATCGCTGAGAATCGCCGATTGGCTGCGGTCCAGTACTCCACGCTGTGTTGTCAGCAGCACGTCATTGTTGAAGAATGAGGGAGATTTGTAGTTGGCAATGAAGTAGCGGCCGGACACGCTATTCTTGGCGCTCTGGTTCCAATCCACCCGCCCAATATATTGATCTTCGGTTTGCGGGGTTGGAATGGCATAGGCTAGCCTGCCGCAAGGGTCGCTCGAGGTAGGTACGTACTTGAGCAATTTAAGCGCCACGGAGTTGAACAACGCCGGGTCGACCTGGTTATTCGTAAACGGCTGGCCTGTCGCAGGATTGATAAACGTTTGCGCAACTCCGCTGGATTCGCAAGCGGCAGAGCCCAGCGCGCTGAAGTCCCCGCTCAGCATCGCCTGCGTGGGCACGTAAGCTATGTTCGAAGCGGAAGCGGTTCGGATGCGAGTTCCCTGATAGCCGAAAAAGCCGAAGATTTTATCCTTTTTGATGGGTCCGCCAATCGTGCCACCAAACTGGTTTCTCCGAAGCGTGTCCTGGGTGGCAGCGTAGAAATCGCGGGCGTCGAAATCGCCGTTGCGGACGAACTCGAAGGCGTCGCCATGGAACTGATTCGTACCGGATTTGGTGACCGCGTTAACGGTGGCCCCGCCTTGGAACCCGTAGCGCGCGGCTAGGCTGCTGGTCTCAACGCTGAATTCTTGGATGGCATCGGGGAAAGGGTAAGGCATATTCACCCAGGAAAAGGCGTCCATCTGCTCGGCGCCATCCATCAGGTAATTCGTCCCGTCTGCCTGCCCGCCGGCCACCGAAATCGAGTCCGCGCTGAAGTAGTTCTTGCTGCCCGTCAAATCGCTATAAACCGGCGACGTATCGTTGGCCGCGCCAGCTAGCATGACCAGCGACGTGGCGATGCGCCCGTTCAACGGCAGGTCGAGGATGCGCGCCTGATCGACCACTTGAGAGACAGAGGTGGTGTTTGTCTGCACCATGCTGGCGTTGGCAGACACCTGCACCTCCTGGCTCACCTGCCCCAGCCGGAGCGCCACATTAATCGTGACATTATTGCTGACTTCGAGGACGATGCCCGTCTGCACGTAAGCTTGGAAACCGCCGGCCTGTACCTCGAGGTGGTAAGGTCCCACTGGAAGATTCGGGAGCACGTAGGTCCCGTTCGCCTCGGTCACCGTTGTCCGTACGAAACCGGTGTTGGTTTGCTCGGCCGTCACCGTGGCGTTCGGCACTACCGCTCCGCTTGGGTCCGTGATGAGGCCTTGAATCTGCGCGTTGGCCACCGCCTGGCTCCAAAGCCGCGTTGTTGATGTAGCGCACAGAACTCCTAACACCAACACTGCACTCGCAATGATTCTTCTCGTCATGATATGCCCCTGCGTACCAAGATTCTCACATTTAATTCCTTATCAAGGGGAAACAGCTACCCTACCCCTCCCCGGAGCAATTTCCCTGCCAAAGAAGTAATTTCCTCGGGCTACTATCAAGTTGAAAAGAAAGGGTATTTTGCGGCCAGAAGGAAAATGCAAAGGTGTCTTACAGAATTTCGTATCCTGAATTCTGAATTTTGTAGCGCCCTTTGCGGCGGTGGTAGCGCAGACCTGCCTTTCAAGGTCTGCGGCTCTTCCGTGGGCCATGTACACGGGTGGCGCATACGTCCCGACGGTTTTTGTCGGGATGTATGCGCACCTCTTCCCTGCCTTGAAAATGACCCCCCTCCTCAGCGGGAGGAGGGGGAGGGGGTGGTGGGTTCAGCGTCACGGCAGGACCAACCACCCCTGACCCCTCCTTAAAAAGGAGGGGAATCATTTTCATGGTTTCCGGGCGCCCGTCAGCGGACGGGCATGGGCGACTGCTCTGAAAATGGTTGTGCCGAAGGCACCTTGGAGTGCGGTAGCGGCAGCTACCGCCTTTGGTCCCGATTCCAAGGCGGCAGCTTCGCTGCCACACTCCAAGGCGCTTCGCGCATTTTCATGGTATCTGGGTGCCGCTGGCGGCATGAGCGACTGCTTTGAAAATCGACGGGTTGGATAGCGCGGAGCCCCGTTGTTGGGGTCCGCGGCTTGTCTATGGTCCGACGGAAAAACCGCGGACCTCAAGAACGGAGGTCCGCACTACCGCTCCTCAATGCGAGTTGCCTTGCGCCCAAGAAAGTGATCTTATGAAGTTCTGGACATCCTTCGGCGCAGTCGCAAAGGAGGTGTTACCGCTCGTGAACAAGCCTGTTCTTAAGAATGAAGATGCTTTGCCTTCAGGGAAGCTGCGCCTGATCTTGCCGCTCAGCTTCGGCGGGTTATTGGCCCTGATGGTGATCGCGGGCCTGGAGGCTCTTCGTCTCGCGCGTCAACTGCACGCACAGGAGGACAATATCCATCGGACCTTTCTGGCCCATAGCCAGCCGCTACTAGTCCTTTCATCGTCAATATTTGTTTACAACGATCGCGTGCAGGAGTATCTCCTGAGCCAAGATCCGCAAGACGAGGGACGCGCGGCCGAGGAATTCTCACGGCTCAATGGCGAAATTAACTCGACGCTAAACAAGTACCCGCAAACTCGTCAGCCGGAGGAGCGAGCGTTGCTGGAAAGCCTCCAACACTTGTTCGCAGAGCAGCAGGGTATGGTGAATCCTGTTTTGTCGTGGAGCCGAGAAGAGCGCCAAAGACAGGCTTGGCGCTTCCTGCATGAGCAGATTCTTCCTGAAGAAGCTCGAATCCTCGCCACATCGGAAAGAATCGCACTTTGGAACAGTCACCAACTTGACGCGGCGGACCAGGCGCTGTTTGCGAGTTTCTCCGACTTACAAGCGCGGCAATCACGATTGCTGGCCATAGCTCTCACTGCCGGACTCGTGCTGTCTCTCGCCAGCGCCTTTTACCTTTTCCGACTCGAGCAGGAGGGTCAGCGGCGGTATCAGGAACTCGCGCGGAGCCGCAGCGAGCTCGAAGAATTGTCAGCGCGGCTCGTCGATGCCCAGGAAACCGAGCGGCGGTCGATCTCGCGTGAGCTTCACGATGAAGTCGGGCAGTCTCTGGGAGCTCTATTGGTGGAAGTCGGCAGATTAGCGGCGTTGATCCCTTCCGGCGCGCCACAAATCAAAAACCATGTCGACAAAATCAAAACGGTCGCGGAGACCACGGTCCAAACCGTGCGCAATATCGCCTTGCTTCTGCGCCCTTCCATGCTGGATGATCTCGGCTTGGTCGCCGCCCTGGAGTGGCAGGGCCGCGAGGTCTCGCGCCGCAGTGAAATGGAAGTGGAGATGCAATCTACTGACGTCTCGGAGAAGATCCCGGACGAATACAAAATCTGCATCTATCGATTGGTTCAGGAAGCGCTCAACAACGCCGCGCGCCACAGTTCGGCCAAGAATGCCAAAATCACGATTGAACAAACGGCGGACAAAATTCTGGTCAGGGTATCGGATGACGGGCGCGGCTTTGATCCACAAAGGGTCCGCGGCCTGGGCATTTTAGGAATGGAAGAGCGCGTGCGGCGCCTGGGAGGAAAGTTCACCATCGACTCGAAACCCGGGTCCGGGACAACGCTCAGGGCGGAGTTTCCGCTTTCCAGTCCAAGGTGATGCTGAAAAACGCGGGTGGCGCATACGTCACGACGCCTTTTGTCGTGATGTATGCGCCGCTTTTGAGTGAGAGGGGCGCAGACATGCCCAAGAACGGCACGTCTGCGCCACCCGCGGCTGATGCAGGTAATCCCATGAAATCCATTCGTGTCTTGCTGGCCGACGACCACAAGCTGATCCGGGCGGGCCTCGCCTTGGTGGTTGCGCAGCAGCCCGATCTGAGCGTGGTGGGGGAAGCTGACGACGGGCGGCAAGCGGTGGAAATGGTCAATTCATTGAGGCCGGAGGTCGTGGTCATGGATATCGGGATGCCAAACCTGAATGGAATTGAAGCCGCGCGACAGATTACCCAGATCCGCCCCGACACAGCCGTGGTGATGCTGAGCATGCATGCCGATGAGGGTTACGTGCTGCGCGCGCTGAAGGCCGGTGCTCGCGCTTACTTGCTGAAGGACTCCGCCACTACCGATCTTGTTCAGGCCATTCGCGCGGTGGTTGAGGGAAAATCATTCTTCAGTCCGGCGGTGAGCAGAGTTCTACTCCAGGACTACATGCGCAAGCTGCAGCGCAGCGGCGCGGAAGATTCCTACGACCTGTTGAGCCCGCGCGAGCGCGAGGTCCTTCAGTTGGTGGCGGAAGGCAAGTCCAACAAGGAGGTTGCCAACCTCCTGAACCTCAGCACATATACCGTGGAAACGCACAGGGCGAAGATTATGCAGAAGCTGAATCTGAAAGGCGTGCCCGAGCTGATCCTGTATGCGGTGCGGAAGGGGATCATATCTTGAGGGAAGGACAGGTCAAAAGGCAAAGCGCAAATGTCAAAGCCGCGCCTAAGAATGATATGAGTCATATAAGTTGGCCGCGGGATCCGACATTTGCGCTTTGCCTTCAGACTTCTTCTCCGCCCTTGCTCGGGGTCTACTGAGGGAATAGGGAATAAAGGGAAGAGCCGGCGCTCTTCCCTGTTTCCTATTCACTGTAGTTAAGCCGCGATGAACAGCGTGTGCCCCTGCCGATTCACCAGCAGCAGCGGATTCTTCCCCGCCTTTTGAATGGCTCGATCGAAATCGTTGACGTTCGTAACGGTCTGGTGGTTGACTTCCTGGATCACATCTCCCTGTTGCAACCCCGAGTCCGCAACTGGGCTTGAGGGATTGATGTCCATCACCAATACGCCCTTGGTGTTGGCTGGCAAACCCAAGTGCTGAGCCGTCTGTTCAGTAACGTTCCCAACCGTAACCCCTTCCAGAGCACCTTGGGGATTCGCCGGCTCAACGCTCGCTTGCTCTTTCTCGCCTGGCATCTCCCCCAACTTCACGGCCGAGTCGTGCTCGCTCCCGTTGCGCCATACCTTCAAATTGGCGGTAGCGCCGGGCGCCATCATCGCGATGCTCATCCGCAATTGGTTGCTGTCAGTCACTGGCGTACCGTTCAACGCCACAATGATGTCACCCTTTTTGAGGCCACCTTTTTCACCCGGGCTCCCCGGCTCGACATCGCCCACGAGAGCACCCTGGGGCGCTCCTTCTCCAAACGCCTTGGCTAGCTCAGGACTCACTCCCTGGATGTAGATCCCCATGTAGGCCCGAGTCACTTTGCCATTTCTTACGATCTGCTCCATGACATTTCGCGCCAGGTTGGATGGGATGGCAAATCCAACTCCCTCGTTCCCACCGGACCCGTGCGAGAGGATCGCCGTGTTGATGCCGATTAGCTCGCCTCGATCATTCACCAGGGCCCCACCGGAGTTCCCAGGGTTAATCGGTGCATCTGTTTGGATAAAATCCTCGAGGTCTTCGATCCCCAGATTGGTGCGCCCCTTGGCGCTCACGATCCCCATGGTTACCGTTTCTCCCACGCCGAAGGGGTCGCCAATCGCCAATGCGTAGTCGCCCACCTGGACCTTGGATGAGTCGGCAATCGTGATCGCAGGCAGGTTCGTTGCGTCCACTTTAAGCACGGCAAGATCCGTCTTGGGGTCTGTGCCGACAATGCGAGCCTTGAACTCGTGCTTGTCGGAAGTGGTGACGCGAATTTCTGTTGCTCCCTCAACAACATGGTTGTTGGTGAGAATATATCCCTCAGGGCTGACGATCACCCCGGAACCGAGGCTCCGCTCCCGATCTTCCTGCGGAATCTGCGGCATGTTGAATTGGCCGCCGAAATTGTTTCCGAAAAACTGGCGGAAGAATGGGTCCATCGGCATCCCCTGGGGCATTTCTTTCGAAAGGCCGGCCGGAGTTTTCACCACCTTGGTGGTTGAGATATTCACGACTTCCGGCAGTACCTGCTTTACTATCGGTGCAAAACTATTCCTGCTCGGACCTTCGTTCGGATTTGCAAGCTTCAGCGATGCGGGCGGATTGGCGCTGGATATGTCGCCTCGCAGACGGCTGATTCCCAAGCCTCCTGCAACCAGTCCGCAAGCCGTTGCAAGAGCTAGCCCCGCTATCCGCCCCTTGAAATGATGCTGTGTGTTCATGTGCCCTCCCTATTGCACAAATTCTCTTGCCAGCTTCACGGCAGGCTCGACTGCCGGGTCGCTGGTCCATTCATAGAGATGTAAGAGGAGCCGCCCGGGACTATCACGACGACTGTGTATCCAGGCTACCGACGATTGGGGATTGTCAGGCCCGAGGGGACGACCTAACAAAGCCCAGGCCAACGGCCTGGGTAAAAGTTCAAGCCGTGGGTAAGGATGGTGGCCGCTCTCATATTGGGCGTAACGCCTCTATTCTTAGCGGGGACGGAGGGGATGGCTAGCCCCGTGAACCCTGCCGCTCGCGCGGATACGAGCGAGATTCAGCTGGTTCCGCATGTGGATGAGAGAGTGGAATTGCTGAGTGTCGTATTCCGCTTGGCGGGCAATCTCGAATACAACATGAGCCAACTGGCGCTTTATACGACGGACATCGACCGCTACTTCGCGCCTTAGAAGAGCCATGCTGCAGTCACGGCCGCAGCCAAACTGGCGACGGACAGAGGTGTGGGGTGCTTAGAGGATTGGCATTTGCTTCGCCTGACGGATATCCACTCGAAAGTTATGAGGTTTCGTTCATAACAAAGAACTCGAAATAGTTAGCCTACATTCTTGCTGATCAAACCCGCGTCATCAGCCCTCTTCGCCGGGGAGTCTTTGTGGCCCTCTCCCCCCCCCGGGGGAGAGGGTGGGCCGCGACGGCGTTCTCACCAGCCGGCGCGGGCCGGGTGAGGGGGTTCCAACATCGATTGGTTACCTAACCATGCGAGGTTTTCACAGGGATTTGGCATTTATCCGGGCAGGCGGGGGCTTAATTCCGCAGACCGCAGAGCGCTTGCGGTCGCTTCCACGCTAGGCTGGGACATCAGGGGACTTCGCAGCAAGAGGTGCCGCTCGCGAAAATGCCGCCGCGCGCGGCGTCCCCACCCTCGCACGAAATAATAGTTGAGCGTGCCGCCCATCACGGATCCCAGCACGGGGACCAGCCGGAAGAGGCCATTCTCTGCGATCTCGCCGCCCGCTTGCGCCGCGATGCGCTCCACAATGCGCGGCACGAACCGTTCGATAACCTGCTTGCGAACCAGGTCCTTGCCCATATCGACGCCTGCGGCGCTTGCCGCCGCCAGCCACAGATCCGCCATGTCGTCTTCGCTGGCATACTCGAAGCCGTGCACCAGGCTCAGCTTCTGAATCATGCGCCAAGTGATGCCGCCCAGAATGCCCACGTCGGGGAGAATGGAAAGCATGCCGCCGAAGCCCGTGCCCGCGCCCTCGAGCATCGCCACCTTCATCGAGGCGCGAATGGTCTTCTCGGCAAGGTAATCCACCACCGGCAGCGGCACCATACTCATTTCCCGGAAGGACGTAATGTGCAGACCATAGGCACGCCGAAGGTGCTTCAGGTATTTGTGGGGATTCACGGCCACACCGCGATAGGCGCGCAGCAGGCCTGCCTTCATGGCCTGCTCAGTTCGACGGCGAATCCAGGATGAGCTTCGTGCCATATGGTTTTCGATGCCTTCCCCTTCGATTAGGATGCGCGCAGACCCCCTGTCCCTTGACGTTTCCCCTATCATAGGCTAGGATGCTCCGTTGAACGGGGGCTGGACCTCATCCCCGCCGGCGGCGCCTGCCAGGGCGTTGAGAGACATCGGTCACCTCTGGTTCGACGTCGAGGACGGTAAACCGTCCCCCTGTGCCGGCTGGCAGGTATATGGCTTGCCCTGTCCTTGCCGCTGAAAAATCTACGAACGAAGCCGGAATGTCTATGAAAACAAAGGGCCGCTGTGGCAACCTGAGCGAACGAAGCTGGAATGCGCATGAAAACACAGGTAGTTAGCCGCCAATGCGGGAATCTTGTTGAAAAGTAAGGGGGTTAATAGCCTATCGAGCAGTCCCGGCGTGGCCCCCGCATTGAGTATGTGAGAGAATCAGTTTTGCAAACTTTCAACCCACGCCGTTGGCCTGGGCTGTTTCAGGCGGCAGTTCGAACTGGCAGGTGCACAACATGGACAGAAGAGAATTTCTAGAAACCGTAGCCGCAGGCGC
>Ga0187819_10002128_pt1 | contig 10417 bp, 5 predicted proteins | sample NC_wetland_sal_i_15_FD_132411 | JGI IMG/M metagenome (GOLD analysis project Ga0187819, IMG submission 132411) | Wetland sediment microbial communities from Neuse River Estuary, North Carolina, USA - SO4_4 | ecosystem: Environmental > Aquatic > Freshwater > Wetlands > Sediment | place: USA: North...
AAGGCGGGGCAAGCGAAGTACGAGCCCAGCGCCAAGGGCGTGGAGAGCCAAATCACCACGCCAGCTAAATACATAGGATGACGAACCATGCGGTAGGGGCCGTTAGAAATAACTTTCTGGCCGGCCTCGACTTGAATCGTACGCGAGGCGAAACGGTTGACTTTCACGACCCAGCCCACGGAGAGGATACCAGCCAGAACCAGTGCCTGAGCCAGCAGCGTGAGCCACAGCGGCACCGCACCCAGGGAGGTGCGCGACCAGCCTAGCCGGTAATCCAGGCCGGGAAGCAGAAAAGCAGCGAAGAAGACCGGCTTCGCCAATCTCATCAGGAGTTTCTGTTCGCGGACCTTCTCTTTGCTCTGCAGTCTGCGCTCGATCAATTGGGGATCGTGTTTATAGAAGTAAACGAAAGAAACGATGGCCGGAATGAAAAGGAGGGCCAAAAAGGTCCAGCCTTGCCAAAACCTCAACGAGCCTGCGGGAATAAACAACAGAGCGGCGAAGATGATCAGGCCAAGGGACAAACGGACGATCAATTTTGATCTGAGACTCATCATAATTTGGCATCGTTATGCTAAGTGCGCCTAGCTTGATGCGCGTCAGGTTGTTACGAAATCAGGACACGGTACTTGAGTGGCGGCTCACTGCTGCGCGGCGTCTCGATCGGCGCACAACAACATGAGGATAAAACAATCAGTTGCGCCCGCGGTCGCGGCCCCAGAGCTTGTAACTTGTGGTAGTGGAAACTTCGACCGGACACCTGTGATCTTGTCCGGCTTTTGTAACAAATGCAAGAATAGCTTGCATTTGTTGTCCGTACCTTGCTAACTTCGCAAGCCATCTAACGGGCCAGCACTGATTCGCAGGATTGCAGAGGGCTGAGCTCCTTCCCTGGGTAGAGTTCCGCGAAAGGACTCCTGTGGTGACGTTGCTCTGCTTTTCTTCACACTCGGCTCGGCCCGACAGAAAGGAGATTTATGTCCGCTCCGAAGAAACGTCTTCCACTTGCCGGTAGTGAGCGTGCTCCGCTGGAAGGAGCGCGAGAAATAGGTCCAGCCAACCCCAACGAAAAGGTTGACGTGACAATCCGTCTGCGCTCTCGCGCAGGAAAGAAGCCGATTGTCAGCGCTGATGAATTCAGGAAACCGATTGAGAAACGCACCATTTTGAGTCGCAAAGAATTTGAGCAACGCCACGGGGCGGACCCCGACAGCATTGCTCGTGTCGAAGCATTTGCCCGCGAACACAAACTGACGGTAAAGGAAAAGAGCCCAGCACGGCGGACAGTCATTCTCTCCGGGACGGTGGCTGCAGTGAACGAGGCGTTTGGCGTCGAGCTGAAGGAATACGAGCATCCGAACGGCAGGTATCGCGGGCGCACGGGGCCGGTCCACATTCCCGCGGAACTGCAGGACGCGATCGAGGGTGTCTTTGGCCTGGATAATCGTCCACAAGCCAAACCACATTTTCGTAGGCGGCGTGGGCGCGCCGGCGCCCGCGCCGATGCCCAAAGCCCGTCCTACACGCCCACACAAGTCGCAGCTCTTTACGACTTTCCCACTGGCGTAGACGGATCCGGAGAGTGTATCGCGCTGATCGAGTTGGGCGGCGGGTTCAACCCGACCGACCTGAGCAACTACTGGAATCAACTCAACCTGACCGAGACGCCGAACGTATCGGCGGTTTCAGTCGGCAATGGCAGCAACAATCCCACCGGAGACCCGAGCGGGCCGGATGGCGAAGTGATGCTGGATATTGAAGTGGCCGGGGGGATCGCGCCCGGCGCGAAGATCGTCGCCTACTTTGCCGAGAACACCGACGCCGGCTTTCTGAACGCGATCACAACCGCAGTGCACGACAGCACGAATAATCCGTCGATCGTTTCCATCAGTTGGGGAGGGCCTGAATCATCCTGGACACAGCAGGCTATGACAGCGATGGATGAGGCATTCCAGGCTGCGGTCGCAATGGGGGTGACGGTTTGCATTGCCGCGGGAGACGACGGTTCGACCGACGGCGTAAATGACGGACTGAACCATGTGGATTTCCCGGCATCGAGTCCTAACGTGCTGGCCTGTGGAGGCACACGCCTGGTGGCCTCGGGCAACACCATCGCCAGCGAAACCGTGTGGAACGAACTGGCAAATAATGAAGGCGCAACCGGAGGCGGCATCAGCGACGTTTTTCCGCTTCCCAGTTGGCAGAGCGGTGCCGGCGTGCCCCCTTCCGCCAATCCGAATCACAATGTCGGCCGAGGGGTTCCGGATGTGGCCGGGGATGCAGATCCGACGACCGGCTACGTTACTCTCGTCGATGGGCAATCGGGCGTGATCGGCGGCACCAGCGCTGTGGCTCCGCTGTGGGCTGGATTGATCGCGCTCATCAACCAGAGCATTGGAAAGCCAGCTGGTTTTATCAACCCATTGCTTTATCAAAACGCAAGTACGGCGTCGGATTTCAATGACGTCACCTCCGGCGACAACGGCGCCTATTCGGCGGGTCCGGGATGGGATGCATGCACTGGGCTGGGATCGCCGATTGGGGCTCAAGTTGCAGCCGTTATCTCCGGGGATACAGGTCCAAGGGCCGCCATGAAGACAGGCACTTAGGCGTAGTGTGACGCGGTGGCGCGGCTCATGGAGCTGCGCCACTCTAGTTCTCTGGTGACAGCAATGAAGCTTGGCGATATCCGCGACGCTTACGAAGCTCTGTCCGCCAAAGCTAGCGAGATTGTTCGCCAGCTCAGCCTTGCTGGGGTGGCGCTCGTATGGCTATTTAGATCGGGGAGACCGGGCTCCCCTGAAGTCGCTCTGCCGCTGGTACGCGGGGCGCTCTTCTTTTTCTTGGCGCTTGTTTTGGATTTTCTTCAATACTTGTCGGGAACAATGATCTGGCATGTTTACTTTCGCCGCAAGGAAAATCAGGGTGTGAAACTGGAGGATGAGGTCTCTGCTGCCGTACAGCTAAGCTGGCCGACCTGGATCATCTTCTATGCGAAGTCATTAACCGTGCTTTTTGCCTACTCGTGGTACGTGATCCCATTTCTTGCCAGCCGGTTTGCATGGAAATGACTCGGGTCGATTGGGCTGGTTGTGATCGGCGCGGGTGCGGCCGTTGCTTCGACAACTCAACGCTTGCGATGACCGTCAGTGGTCGCAGTATCGAGGCATAATGACAAGAATTTTACGGAGGTTCTTATGCATGCACTCATTTCCATGGTTGGCCTCGGATTCGATAGCTTTCTGGCCTGTCTGGCGATTGGATTCTATGCGGCGTCGTGGCGTGAGCGATTTCGGCTTGCGGTTGCTTTCGGCGCATGCGATGCAGCGGCCACACTGCTCGGGTCAGTGTGGCCACACCCCTTCCCCGAACCGCTCGCTCTCGCTACTTACTTTCTTTGCGTGTTCCTGCTCGCCATGGCTGCGCAATCGAGGCGGGAACTGCTCCACGCCTTGCCCGTATTGCTGAGCGTCGACAATTTGTTTGGCGGACTCTCGGCCAACACGGCGCCTGCGCTGGGAGCAGGCAGTGCGCTGATGGCGCTGCTGGGTCTGAGCCTCGCAGCACTTGGCAGACGCGTCTTCTCCACGCTCGAAGCAGAGGTCTAGCGGGCTCCGCGCCGCAAACGAGCGGGATGGTTTACTTTGCGCCAACCCGAACGGGGCCGGCGCGGCCTACGAATCGAGAGTGGCCTACATGGCCACTCGGGAGCTTCCGTATGAGTTTCGCAGTTACTACTCGTTCTTACGACAACACTCGCTCCGGCGCCAATACACAAGAAACAATTCTTACGCCCGCGGCCGTGCGCACCAGCGGCGTCAAGCGCCTATTCTCTCTGGCGCTGCCCGGAGACGCCCGCGGCTGTGAAGCTCAGCCCCTGATCGTTCCTGGCGTGAAACTGACGGACAACAGCACGCATGACGTGGTCTATATCGCGACCATGGCAAACCGGGTCTTTGCTTTCGACGCCAACAACGGCGCACAACTGTGGACCGTGCAGCTCGGCACCCCGATCAAAAGCAACAAAAGCATTGACGAATACCTGATCAATGACCACTGGGGAATTCTGTCTACTCCGGTGATCGATACTCAGGCCGGGGTGATGTATGCCGGCGTGTGGACCAGTGCGGACGGCTCGCCCGAGAAGGGGCAGCATTTCCTGCACGCCATCCGGTTGCGAGACGGCAGCGCTGTCCATCAACCCCTGAGCCTGGAAGGCGTCTCCTACAATCCGGGTCAGGGACGACCCGTCCAGCAGTTTCGGTCGGCGGAGCGGAAGCAGCGTGCAGCGTTAACGCTGGTCAACGGCACCGTCTTTATTGGTTTCGGTACGATCGCCGAGAGCGCCGCGACCGCGCGCGGCTGGCTGATTGCGGTCGACACCAGAACATTCAAGATTACGGCAACGTGGACTTCCACTTCGCACGGCAGCGGCGGCGGCATCTGGCATTCCGGTGGCGGACCAGCCGCTGATGCCGAGGGCAACATCTATGTCGTAACCGGCAACGGCGCCTTCGACGCGGTTACCGACTTCGGCGAGAGTATCGTCAAGCTACGATACACGCCCCCTGGCGCCAGCAGCGCCGGGTCTCTGGCTGTCGTGGATTGGTGGACCCCTTGGACCGACAACGGGCGCACTGGCGGAAACCCCGAAGGCGAAGCTGCCAAACAACCCAAGGCGAAAGCCCGGCCGACCAACTTCCGCAAAGACGCTCACCTCGCCAGGCTGCTGGGCGCGGATGCAATGAATATGAGCGACTCCTGGGGCGACCAGGACTTTGGCGCCGCGGGGCCAGTTCTAGCGCCGACCATCGGCGCCATTCTCGCTTCCAGCAAGGACGGCATTCTCTACACCGGCAACCTACAGAACTTGGGCAGGACCCAGCCGACAGACCTCGATCCGGCTGCGACCGTGCGCAATTACGCCAAGTTGAAGGCGCCGCCAATCTTTTACACTTTTTACCCGGGCCCGCACCCGAGCCCAGCCCCGACGCACATCACCGACTTGAACTTTTGGGGAGCCAACCGGACCCACCACCTGCATGGCACGCCGGTTCTTTGGAACAGCGCTGTGCACGGATTGATGCACTTCTGCTGGGGCGAGAACGGTAATCTACGCGCTTGGACAATCTCGAATGCGGGCATGTCGAAGTATCTGGCATGCAGCGCGGAAGTCGCGTCCGCGCAGTCACCCGTTCCCCTGGGCGGAATGCCGGGCGGGATGATTTCACTTTCCGCAAACGGCGGCAATGATGGAATCATCTGGGCGTCGATCCCGTACACAGACGCAAACGCGGAAATCAGCGCTGGACGGTTCCTCGCTTACGACGCCGCAAACTTCGGCACGTTCTCGGATGGCAGCGGATCCATCCCGCCGTTGTGGGACAGCCAGCAGTGGAACTGGCATTTCAGCCACAATAAGTTCAACCGTCCCGTTGTCTGGAACGGCCGAGTATTCCTGCCTACCTATGACGGAGAAGTTTTGGTGCTCGGATTGGCGTGAGACCGAATGCCCAAGTCGGAGCAAGTAGAATGTCGGACCATGAAGGAAATTGGGAATATCAAGATTCTATTCGTTGCCGGATTTGGTCCTATCTTTTTGCAACCTTGGGTTTCATTTCACGCTCCCTACGCGCTGTGAGATGACGCCGGGCAATGGCAGAGCGGCATCGGGTGAAGCCTGAAGAAAATCCTTGCCGAGGAACTCAGCCACGGTTGCGGCGATCTCGGACTGAGTGACTGTCGGAGCGTTCGAACGCTCCCCGAGAGCGTCTGTATCCGGACCTAGGACGGCAATCCAAATGTTCTCCGATCCTTTTTGCTCCACTCCATGTTCCTTCCACTCTTCCAGTCCGCTGCCGCGGCCGTGATCAGTGGTAATGATAAACGTCGTTTGGTCGCGACACTCGGGCATCGCCTGCATCGCCTCCCATAATTGCTGTACAAATTGGTCGAACTGATGTGCGCTTTCAAGCACCAGATCATAGCGGCCGGAATGAGCCCAATTATCGGTTTCGCCATAACCAACGAACAGCAAACGCGGATGGGCGGATTTCACGTAGTCGAGCAGCGGCACCTGCAGAAACGAATCCCACACATCTTCATCATCGAGACGCGTGGTCGTCCGATATAACTCGTTCAGCAGTTCTTGCCGGGGTGTGAGATTGCCCTTCTCGGGCGGGTCCCATCCCGTTTGCATCACAAGCTGGCTGCGGGGTTCGTTGAAAATGTTCTTGAACACCTCCCACGTCGCATAGACGGCAACCTGCCCGTGCAACTCAGGGAAGTGATTCATCCACTCAAAGACTGATGTGTTTGGATTGGGTCCAAATTCGTTGCTATCGATGCGCGGATCGGGCCGTCCGGTCAGCATCTCGTTATATCCCGGATAGGAAAATGCCAGCCCGTTGGTGAGGCGGGCGATGCTGCCCTTGTTCTGGTTGCCGAAGATCTGGCCTTGCCTGGCCACGACACCCCAGAGAAACGGGAACAGCATTTTTCGGCGCTCCGTAGGATCGTCATTCCAAAACTCGCGCCGCAATTGCTCAGGCGTTGCCCAGATGCCACCGTTTTTCTCGTTCAGCAAATCGGGATCGGCGCCCGTGAATACTTCTTGCCATCGCAAACCATCGCTCACGATGAGAACAACGTTGCGAGTCTTGAGCTGCGCCGAGGCCGACTGGGCAGCGAAGCCAAAGGACAAACCCAAGACGACAAGAAACCGCAGCCTGCCTTTCAATCATCCTCCGTTTCAGAAACTGTAGCGCAAGCCAAATTGCATCACGCGCGGCTTGGTCAGCGTTTGCGTAAAGTTCCCCAGAGTCGTCCCATAGAGCAAATACTGATTCAACGTGCCTACATCGAAGCGAACGGCGTTCGTTACGTTGAACACGTCCCACGAGAAGCGGAATGCCTGAGACTCTGTGAGCCTCCACGACTTCGCCAAACTCATATCCACACCAAAATATCCGGGGCCTCGCAAATTATTGCGCTGGCCGGATTCTCCCGGATAGGCGAAGCGAAATGCACTGACGGCAGCCGGTCCCGCTTTAAACACGTTGGGCACGCCATCCTGAATCGAAACTCCGGTTTCGGGCGCAGCCCCAATCAGCACGGCCCTGCCATCTTGCTCGTAGTCGGTGCCGAACGCATAGGTCGAGATGCTGAAGGGATACCCGCTCGTCCAGCGAGTCAAGCCGGAAATCTGCCAGCCTCCCAACAGCGCATCCTCAGTCTTGCTCCATGCGGCTCCGAAACGCTTACTGCGTCCGAGCGGCAAATCATAAACCCAGTTGGCGTTGATCTGGTGAGTCGTATCGTAATCCGACGGCCCGTAAAGCCCCTTCGTCGCCCAAGAATTAATGACTTGGCCGCTGTATCCGACTGCACTAAAGCTTCCGATTCCGGATCCCTGTTCATACTCGTTGACCCGCTCTGCATTGGAATTCTCGTCGAGCGATTTCGAGAAGGTGTAGTTCAAATCGAATTCCAGCCCTCCAACGTGGCGTCGCAGCGTGGCTTGAAATGCGTTGTAATTGCTGGTTCCGGTCGTGCGCCACGAGTAGAGGGATGAAAATTGATCGTCCCAAAACGCGTACGGCCCGAGCTTGGAACACGCCGGAAAACAAGTGCTCCCAGCTGACGGCGCGTCCAGCGATTGCAGAGCATACAAGTAATTCGGATTGTTGGCATAGTAAAGATCGTAGATATTCTGCGTCGCCGAGGGATTCGCCGGAATGCCTGGGGCATAGCCCGACTCACCCGCCGGACCAGCCGCGCCCGGAAACAGATTCTGCCAGAACGCGATGGGTTGCACCTTGCTCTCCGGCGTGTTCGCGTTCGCCAGTTTCGCCAGCATGGTCGCGGCTTGGAAATACGTCATGCCAGACTTTGGGTCTTTCATGTCGACAGGCTCAGCCATATCCACTTCCTGCAGCAATCGCCGGCCAAAGCGGCCCACGTAGGAAAGCTCGACCACAAGCTGGCGAGGCAATTCGCGCGTAATCGAGAAATCCACCACATGCGAGTATGGTGTCTTCATCGAGTTGTCGAGTCCCCAGGCAATGGCGAAACTGCCGTTGGCGCCCTCGCCTGGAGGCGTGGAAGGAAAGCCCGCCGCCGGTTGCCCGGGCAGTTCAGGTATGCTTCCGCAGGCATTGCCTGCCGGCATCGTCGTCAGGTTCACAAAGCGTGCGACACAATTAGTGGTCTCAACCCCAGAAGGATTCTCCAGGTAGGTGGTCAAGCCGAACGATCCTTCGCGGTCAAAGCTGTTGACCACGCCTTCGCCGAAATGATCGTAGTAAATTCCGTAACCGCCCCGAATGGATGTCTTCCCGCTCGGCCCCAGCAACTTTCCCCAGAATCGGGTGCTTGAGGTCGGCGAGTACGCAAAGGCGAAGCGCGGGGCGATGTCTTTGTAATCCGGATTCCAATAAGGGGCCCGGCCGTTCGCCTGCCCGCTGAGAGCGAAGGAAATCGTGGGGCGGTACACCTGTCCGGCGTCCATGGCCACGCTCCTGCCGTCGAAAAATGACGAGAGGCTTGGGGTGGGCGAAACCTGATTTCCATTGGTCTCGTACGGCACTTGCAACAACGTGTAACGCACACCGAAGGTGAACGTAAGATTACTCTTCACGCGCCACGCGTCCTGCGCGTAGAACTCGGCTTCGTTCGATTTGAAGTGCCGCGGCACCAAGTCGCCCACGGGCAAGAACTGGCCGGATTTGTTCTGGTTGTAAATTGCGGAAATTGATCCGATGATTCCGGTCACGTTCGTGATGGCGGCATCATACGAGTAGCCGAAATTGGGATCCATGGCCGGCAAAGCGGGATCATTCGCCGGGTCGAGATCCTGTCCCGTGAACGCCACTCCACCGTCATACAGCCAGGTGGGATGCACCGATCCGTAGAAAAAATTTTGCTCATTGGAGAACCGGTTGTCGTTCAAGATGCGCCAGTTCCCGCCAAATTGCAGCGTGTGCTGGCCGCGCGTCCAGGTCAGGTCATCCACAAACTGATTCACCGGAACATTGACGTTGACCGTGCGGGCAAACGAAACCTGGTCGGACACGTTCCAAAAGCCAACATTGGAAAACGGATTTGGCCCGCTGTCTCCGAGGCCCTGGCGCACAAAACCGTAGCGGAAATTATTGATCACGGTATTGCTGAGAACCGCGGTGTATCCTGCGGCAAGCCCTTTGCTGTTGTTGTGCAGAACCTGGCTGGGAGGCTCGCCGGGAAATTGCGCGGCATCGAGGGTGCGATCATTTTGCAGATTTCCCCGAAAGAATAGCCGATGATTTCCGTTTTCCGTCAGGTTATAGTCTAGCTTTGCCAAGTAAGTATTCAGGCTGGTGGGTTGAGGGGCAGCGAATGTATAGCCCAGGATGTTCAATCCGTCGGAGCCGAAGGAAGTATTGGTATTGGGCAGAGGGTACGCAGGAATCAGCGTTCCATTGGGTAGCGTGTCTTTCCCGTTCCACAAATCTAAAACTGCCTGACTCACGCCGTTTCCGTTTGGGCAGGTGCCGCTGCTTAAACATCCTTGATCCATGCTCTTGATCACCGCAGGCTGCAGGGTAACAGTGCTGCCGTCCGCAGCGACATAGCTCACAATGCCCTGGCGCAGATTCGGGCTCGGCACCGCTTGCGTCGTCTGAACTGCTTCACGCGAACGTTGCCCTTCGTAGTTGGCGAAAAAGAAGAGGCGGTTCTTGACGATCGGGCCGCCAACCGCAGTGCCGAATGTGTTGCGAATCAATTGGCCAGGCTGATTGGGCAGGCCGCTCACCAGTTGTGCTTGCTTGTTGAACCAGTCGTTCGCGGCGCCCAATAGAGTGCGGTTGTATTCGTAGGCAGAACCATGAAATTGGTTGGTTCCACTCTTCGTCACCAGAGAAACTTGAGCGCCAGAGGAGCGTCCGGAATCCGCGTCTGCGTTGGTCGTGGTGACGCGGAATTCCTCCAGAGAATCCATAGGGACGCGCAATGCACCGGTGAAGGCCTGACCTAACAGCTGGTCGTTATCGTCGAGCCCGTCCACCGTGACGTTGGTCTGGTCGCTGCGCGCGCCATTGACCGCCCCGCCACGAGAGTCGGCGCCAGTATTCACCTGATTGCCAACGTAAGCCACGCCAGCCTGCAGGCTCAGGAGTTCCACGGCATTCCTGCCTTCGGAGGGAAGCGACGCAATTTGTCGCGAATCGAAGGCATTGCCCAAAGTCGCGTCCACCGTGTTCACGGCGGGTGCCTCGGCGCTAACATCCACGGTGGTTTCGGTCTTCCCAACTTGCAGGACAAAATCGAGGGTCGCGGGAGTATTCACCAGCAGAATGACACCTTCTTTGCGGCCAGTGGTGAAACCCGCTACGGCCGCCGTGAGCGTGTAGGCACCAGGCGGAACCTGGAGAAACTG
>Ga0187819_10002129_pt1 | contig 10409 bp, 10 predicted proteins | sample NC_wetland_sal_i_15_FD_132411 | JGI IMG/M metagenome (GOLD analysis project Ga0187819, IMG submission 132411) | Wetland sediment microbial communities from Neuse River Estuary, North Carolina, USA - SO4_4 | ecosystem: Environmental > Aquatic > Freshwater > Wetlands > Sediment | place: USA...
CGCCGCCATCGCGGCGGCTCCTTCCACGCACAACCTGGCCTTCAACGAACCCGGCTTGTAGTAGATTCCGGAATGGATCACGCCACTGTTGTGGCCGCTTTGGTGGCGCGCCACGCGGTCTTCTTTCTCCACCAGAAGCAGGCGCAGCTTTGGGAAAGCGCGGCCACACTGCAGCGCAGTGGCCAGACCCACGATCCCGCCGCCGATAATGACAATGTCGAAACGCTGATCAGGCATGCGCAGGCATGCCCCGATCAGAATGTCGAGGATGCCTAGTTAAGATAAACAGAAGAGCCGGGCACTGCGCAAGAATGTAGGCGCGAGCACAAGAATGTAGGCGCGAGCGTCTTCGCTCGCGCATCCCAACCGAAACAGCCTCAAGCAACAAAGGGGATGCAATCCGAAAAGGTTGCGGGTTGTGACTGCGCCGGATATTCTTCTGGCGTATGTCAACTCTAGTGGAATGTGTTCCGAACTTTTCTGAGGGACGCGACCAAGCGAAAGTCGACGCTATCGTCGCGGCCATGAAGATGGATGGCGTGTACCTGCTCGACCGCGAAATGGATGCGGATCACAACCGTTGCGTGATCACGTTAGTTGGCGAACGGGAGGCGATTCAGGAGGCTGCGATTCGCGGCGTGGGTAAGGCCGCCGAGTTGATTGATCTGAACCGGCATCAGGGAGCGCATCCGCGGATGGGGGCGGCGGACGTGGTGCCGTTCATTCCGATTGATGGGGTGACAATTGAGGATTGCGTGGCCATGGCTCGGCATGTGGGAGCGGAAATCTGGAAGCGATATCAGATTCCGGTTTACCTGTACGAGGCAGCGGCGGCTACGCCGGAGCGCCAGAATCTGGAAAATATTCGGCGCGGGCAATTCGAGGGCATACGGGCGGAGATTGCGACGAATCCGGCACGAAGGCCGGACTTCGGCGAGCCGCGAGTACATCCGACGGCGGGGGCTACAGTCGTGGGGGCGCGCAAGTTCCTTATCGCTTATAACGTTTTCTTGAACACGCCGAATGTGGAGATCGCGAAGAAAATTGCGAAGGCGGTGCGCTTCTCGAATGGTGGATTGCGGTTTGTGAAGGGCGCGGGATTCCTGGTGCGCGGTCTGGCGCAGGTATCGATGAACTTGACCGATTTCGAGCAGACGCCGATTCATCGTGTCTTTGAGCTGGTAAAGCGGGAAGCTGCGCGCTATGGGGTTGCGCCGTTGAGCAGCGAGATTGTGGGATTGATTCCGAAGAAAGCTTTGGAGTCGGCGGCGGAGTGGTTTTTGCAGGTGGAAAATTTCGATTCGTCTTTAATTCTGGAGAATCGCCTGAGCGCAGTGATGGGCGGCAAGGTCGCGGTCGGAGGGCTGCGAGCTGGCGTCGAGCCTTTCGTTGAACAGCTTGCGGCGCCCACGGCTACGCCCGGGGGCGGCAGCGCGTCTGCGGCCAGCGCGGCGATGGCGGCGGGACTGGCCTCGATGGTGGCCTCGATGTCGCGTGGCAAGAAGGCGTATCTGCAATACGAGCGCGAGTTGAGCGAGGCCATCGCACGGCTTTCCGTGTTACGGGAAGAATTGAAGGCGGCGATCGACGCGGACGCGGAGTCCTTCAATGTGGTGATGAAGGCTTACAAGCAAGCGAAAGAATCGGCTGATGCGGATGGCATGATCGATGCCGCGCTGAAGCAGGCCACCAGCGTGCCTTTGGGGGTGGCGGAACGGGCGAGGGAGGTTGCTGGGATTGCGGAGAAGCTGAAGCCGATTACCAATCCGAATATGAGATCTGATCTGACGACCGCCGTGGCATTGGCGCGGGCTGCGATTGAGGGCGCGCTGGCCAACGTGGAGATAAATCTGGAATCGCTGAAGGACGCTGCGTTTGCGGCGGAAGTGCGGAAGAAGGCTGCGGCACTGGCAGTCGGCTAATTCGCGCGAAGCGCCATGTAGCGCCGCCGGCCCGACGGCTGTCGTGGATGCGTCCCGCCTCCGCCCCAAGGGCAGGATGCCCTCGGGACAGCCGGCAGGATGCCAGCGCTACCCATACGACGTACTTTCGTTTTGTATCTTGTTGGTCGTATTGGCATACAATAAGGCACGATGCAAGTTTGCGGATGCGGTTCGTTCTGCATCTAAGTAAGATATCTGAGGCCATTTATTTATGAGACGATTGCACGGGATTTTGTGGGTTCTGTTATTTTCGACGGCAGCAGCGTGGGGGGTGGCGATGGGAAGCTCCGCGCGAGGCGTGATTCCATCGGATGTGCAACAGGTAATCACCGTGGACTACCGGACGCTGAAGAATTCCAGCACCGCGATGGCGCTGAAGGACCAGGTGCTCCCGCCCAGCCTGAAAGAGTTCGAAGGCTCGCTCAAAGGCGTAGGAATTGACCCGGACAAGGATGTCGATCAGCTCACCTTCGCTTCTTACCGGCACGGCAAAGAGGGCATCAAGGTGGTCGGAATCGCGCAGGGTTCGTTTTCAACAAAGGCATTTCTCAAGAAGATGAAATTGAACAAGGTGAAGCCGCTGAAGTATCGGGATACGGATATTTATCCCATGTCGGGCGGCATGCAGATGACCTTCCTCGATGAGAACTCGCTGCTGTTTGGCGATGGGATGGCGGTGAAGGGTGCGCTGGATGCGCGCGACGGTTATACGTCGGCGCTCGACTCCAACGCGCAGGTCGCGGATATGATCAGCTCAGTCGAGTCCGGCACGGTATGGAGCGTGCTCGACCAGCAGGGAACGCAGAACATGCTGCTCTCAGCCCTGGGCGATGCGGGCAAGCTGGCGGATTTCGATATGGTCAAGAAACGCGTAGTGGGTTCGCGCTACCAGATGAACTTTACCAACGGGGTGAACTTCGATCTGGACGTGGTGACCTCAGATTCGGTGACGGCGGCCACGCTTTCGTCCCTGGTGAAGGCGGGGGTGCTGTACCGGAAGATGACCGCAACTCCAATTGAGAAAGTGGCGCTGGAAAATGTTGCGGTGAACTCGGACAGCTCCAATCTGCAGATGCACTTCAAGGCGGATGATAAACAGTTCCAGTCGCTCATGCACTCGGATTTGTTTGCAGCGGTGTCGAAATAGATCGGGAGCTCAGGTTTTAGCGCATTTACGTGAGGTAACCGTGCGTTGCCTGTTTTCTCTTTTCCTTGTTCTTGTCATTGCGCTAGCTGGTGTTTCGTCCGTGGCGCAGTCCGTTCCCACCTGCAAAGCAGGTCCGGCATCTACGATCGACGATCGAGATGGAGTTACGGCGAGAGTGGTTTCGTTCCAAGGGTCCTTTGGCAAGCTGACCGCGCACGTTTTCATTCCGGATACGGCTGAGGCGGTGGCGGGCATTGCCTTCTCCCACTCATCCATCCAATACGCTGACTCGCGTATTGACCTTCTGCCGTTCGCAAGAGCCATGGCGCGGGCAGGTGCAGCTTCGATCATGATCGACGGTACAATCGACTGGCAAATACCGAACGACGATTCAAAAAGACCATGGGAGGATGTGAATTGCGCCGCGCAGTGGCTGACGGCGAATGCAAACCTGGATAGGAATCGGCTGGCATTTGGCGGACCAATAACGGAAGGCGGGGATCCTTTCTGCCCCGTGTTGGGCGAGGAAGCATGCGGCGGACAGGCCTGGTTCTACTTCAATTTTGGTTCGACCACTGCTCCGCATGGGATCTCTATTACCGAACTGATGAAAACGCCACAAGGCCAGCTCAGGCTGACCGAGCTGCCCGGGGGCTTCCATCTGAAGCCAGTCAAGCTGGAGTGGCTGATGGACAATGCATTGCCAACCTCTGCGGCCCGACGCTGAGTTCTGATAGTGGGGTCGTACCTTTGGGACAGCGGCTGCATCCTTCATGTAAAATCAATAACGGCGAGTACAGACTTCCCAGCCCAAACGCTACTCCCGGATTCTTATCCAGGTCATTTCGCCCAGGCCGATGGCCTGCGGGAGAATTTTTGCCAAGAGATCAGGAGAAAGAAGAATGGCCAAGATTGCCAAGACAGCCGATCGAAAAAAAGTGATGGACACTTCCAAGAGCACGGATTGTCCGAAGTGCGGCAAGCCCACGCGGATCGTCAAGCGGGTGAAGGATCGCGAGCGCGGTGTGCCGGGCGGCGTATTTATTTCGTGCTCGGCGTGCGAATTCTTCGAAAAGCTGTAGAGGTTCTGGTGCCTAGGGAGTTATCTCAAACACTACTCCGGCGCCCTGGTAGCCTTGCTGGACATTAGCGGTGCCGTACAGGTTTCCCATCCGGTCGAACATTAGCCGTTCCTGCGGTCCGGCTCCGTCGGAGCTTCCACCGCGAAAGCTGTAGAGGACAGTTTCCTTCCAGCCGCTCCTGGTGCGCGCCAGCTTGTAGACCACACCGCACCCAGGCGAGCTACATCCCGTTCCGCCCGAGCTTGTGGTGCCGTACAGCGAGCCATTGCCATCCATCACCAGCCCCGCTAACGGAGAAGCGCCATCAACGCAGTTGTTCCGGCTGCAGAAGTTATATATCATCTTCTCCTTCCACTTGGTTCCGGAAGGCGTGAGCTTGAATACAATGCCGAAGTTGTTTCCGCCAAAAACTCCAGTCCCATATAGATTTCCTCTGCTGTCCCGAATCACGCCGCCTGCCGGAGTACCACCGTTTCCATATCCGCGAAAATCGTAAAGGTCGGTTTCGATCCACTTCCCACCTTTCTGTTTAGGTGGCGACAGCCGATAAGAAGTTCCATAATAACTGCGCCCCCCGCCCGCGGTTGTACCCAGGAGGTTGTCCACTCCATTGAAGATGACACCAGAAGGCCCTACTCCATCAGAACCCAGAAAATTATGCAAGACAGTCACCCTCCATTTGCCGCCTCGCACCGGGGATAATTCAAAAACCGTGCCGTAGTCGCGGATGGTATCTCCCAATGTCGCGCAGTATAAGTTGCCGGCAGCGTCGAAAAGCAGATCGCCTTCAGGGTCGGCACCATCTGGACTGTTCTGAAAATCGTGCAGCACAGTTTTGGTCCAAGTTCCCTTCGAACCGGGAGACAACTCGAAAACCGTGCCGCAGCCGAACGCAGAACAGTTGGCACTGTTGCCACCCCATGATGTTGTACCGTACAAATTGCCGCCAGCATCGAAAACCAGATTGCCAGCGGGATCGTAGCCATCAATTCCGGCCTGGAAGGCATACAGCACTTGCTCTTTCCAGTTACCGTTGCGCAGGCGCGTCAGCTTGAACACCGTGCCGCAGCCGAAGTTGCTGCATTCACTGAGGTCGCCTCCTGACCTGGTCGTTCCGTACAAGTTACCCGCCGCGTCCATGATCAGGCCGGAAGACGGAACTCCGCCATCCGTTCCTCCGGTGAAGCGGTACAAAATCTTTTCTTTCGCGCCCGCCGCGAGACTTGAGGGCAGCAGCGCGATCACAGCGATGAGAAGTGCGGAAAACAGTGCTTGCATAAGAGCAATCTCCTGCGAATCGACGGTGGGAGCCCTGCTGACAAACTAAAGCCGCCGTAGACTCAGGGGTGTCCCCAGGCCGCCAAACCAGCTGTTCCTGCGGCTAATCGACCCAAGCCAGTCGCTGGTCGAGAAAAAGTCCGGCCCTGCAGGGAAGAACTGTCGTCTTCTTCAGAGCCTTTCCTCTTTCCGGTAACGATGGACCGGTTGGGCACAGTTTCGTAAGCGTAGCCTGTCAGCACGGCGGTCACCTGAGTGTTGCTGTTACAGCTTACGTTCAACCGTGCCCAGCCGAAGTGCACTTCTCCCGATATGACGAACTGGAGCCCTACGTAGCGATTGGTGACATTCGCCCAGGGTGCCGTGCAAACGTCAGTGGCGGGAGGACGATGTCCAAGGCCCCCGTTAAAAGTGGTCGCCGCCATTAGTCCCGAACTCGGGAGAAATTGCCCCTTGGGTCCGACACGCACCCCGGCATATAGAGCCGACGCGAAACCCCGCCCGGAGACTGTGTGCCCCCAAATATGATTCTTCTTCTGCGCAGGGATTGCCGTGAGCCGGCCAAAAACTCCCGCGGAGTAGGTAGTCCTGAAAGTGTCCTTCAGATCAAAGTCTCTTACTCCGTCGTGATTGAGATCGAGGTGAAGAGTAGTATTCGGGCTGATCACCTCGTGGGTTTTCGTGTAGATGATTTCGCCTTCCGCAGGCTGCGCCAGTGCCAGCAGACCCACGCCGGCAGCGGCCGCCGCTAGCGCGTAAAGATTGAGCTGTCGCTCCAGATCGAAAGACTTGCAGGTTGGCTTCGATCGAATCCCAGGATTTTGCATGACGCTCTCCTCGGATTACGTTCCTGGTTCACGTGCGCTCGGATTATACCCCGGATGTGTGAACATAAAATTAAAATGGCCAGCTACTCATCGGCGAACAACGCGACTGAGACCACCTTCCGGTCGTGTAGAACTAAGAGCTGATCTGACTTAGGATGGCGCGAGCCTCGACAGCGGGGTCAGCGGCGGCAGTGATTGGGCGTCCCACGACTATGTGAGTTGCGCCTGCGGCAATGGCCTCGGCTGGAGTGACCACCCTGGCCTGATCGTCCTGCTCCGAACCCGCTGGACGCACTCCTGGGGTCACGATGGCAAAATCGCCATCCAGTTCACTGCGCAGTGCGGAGGCTTCCTGGGCCGACGCGACCACCCCGTGGCATCCATCGGCGAGGGCGAGAGCCGCGAGACGCAGCACCTGATCTTGTACCCGTCCGTGGACGCCCAGTTTGTCGAGATCGTTGTCATCGAGACTGGTGAGGACGGTGACTCCCAGAACCATGAGGGCAGCATTGCGGGCGCGGGCGGCCTCGGTGGCGGCGCGCATCATTTTGCCTCCGCCGGAGGCGTGTATGGTGAGCATGCTCACCCCCAAGGCAGCGGCCTGACAGACTGCGCCGGCCACGGTATTGGGAATGTCGTGGTACTTCAGGTCTAGAAAAACCCTGCGGCCCGAGGAAATCAAATCGCGAACTACCTGGGGGCCTTCCGCCGTGTAGAGCTGCATTCCTACCTTGTAGCAGGAGGCAGAGTCGCCCACGGCCGCTACGATCTTCTGGGCGGCGGCCGCGGACGATACATCCAATGCGACGATCAGGCGCTGGCGCGGATCGTACATCCCTTTGGGAGTGTAAAACGAACGTGGCTAATATGCTAGTGACTCCAGCATGGCTAGCTGCTCGGGTGCGGCTTCGCGTGGCGAGGCCAAGTCAAGGCGTACGCGCTGCAGACCCTTATCCTGGAAATGGAGCACTTGGGCGGCGCCATAGGAGAGGTCGATAATCCGGCCCGGGATGATGGGACCCCGGTCGTTGATCCGGACATACACCATGCGTCCGTTGTGCAGGTTGGTCACGCGCACCCAGCTTCCAAGAGGAAGAGTGGGGTGAGCTGCGGTCAGGTCGTGCATGTTATAGGGCTCGCCGCTGGCGGTGGCGCGGCCTTCGAAGTATTCTCCGTACCAGGAGGCAGTGCCTACCTGGTAGGGTGGATGATGGGTTTTAGTCCGGGATCCGGATTTGGATCTTCCGACCGTATTTCTGGGCGTCGTACTTTGGGTGTCTTTCGACCCTGAGCTGGTTGGCCCCTGAGCCGCCCCCAGGCTGACGACCAATAAAACGCTCGCCAGTCCATGAGCTATTTGCTTTCGCATTCAGTGTCACCTCGTCTCTAAAGTCTGTTCATCCGAAAGTCGTCCTCCAGCGACCCAGTCCGGTAATGATTTGACGATGCTATAGACCCGGCGCGGGGTCTGTCAATCGTGAAATGCCTGTAGGAAGGTTACGGGATAGTTAGGGATATCTTACGTAACCTACTGTATGGCTTGAGAAAAGGTGTTAATATTGCTGCAATTGCAGTAAGTTAGATGTTTATATTATAGTAAATAACCAAGGGCTGCGTCCGGTGTGCAGATTTTTCACTCATTTGTTTTCAAGGATTTAGGAGAAACGTCGAATTTTCCCATGATCACAGCCGTTTAGACCATTTTTGGCAGCACTCGGCCAACCTGGTTCCTGTGAAACTTGCAACGGAATTCTAGGGGCTGACTGCTGAGGGCTGACTGCTGAGTGCTGCGAGCGACGATCAGTCGCAAGCGAGGAATTCGTGAAACAGATTTGCACGACTTGAGCTTTCCGATACATTTCCAATTATGGCCCCAGTCCCGCCAGTTGTGCTCACGATCGCCGGATTTGATCCCAGCTCTGGGGCCGGGGTCACCGCCGATATAAAGACAATCGCTGCCCTGGGCTGCTACGGGGTGGCCTGCATTTCGGCTTTGACGGTGCAATCGACGGTGGCGGTTCGACGAGTTGAGCCAGTCGACGCCAAGCTGGTGGCGGAGACTCTGGACGAGTTGGCATCCGACGTCGAAATTGCGGCCGTCCACATCGGAATGCTTGGGTCGGGGAAGGTGGTCCGGGCGGTCACAGAGTTCTTAGCAGCCCGCAAGATGCCGAATGTGGTGCTGGATCCAATTTTCAGGAGTTCTTCTGGAACCGATTTGCTGGATGCTGCTGGAGTGCGGTTGCTGACCGAGAAGCTGCTTCCGCTGGCCACAGTCGTCACTCCGAATATCGACGAAGCCTCCGCTTTGACTGGATTGACGGTCACCGATCCGGAGCAGATGCGGGCGGCAGCCAGGAAACTTCACGAGATGGGCGGGCGGGCGGTGGTAGTCACCGGCGGCCATCTCGAAAAAGCCATCGATTTGTTGAGCTTTACCGGCAGCCGCGGCATTGAGCAGGAACTGTTTAAGTCAGCGCGGCTGAAGTCCAACTCCACCCATGGCACGGGTTGTGCATTTGCCACCTCGGTGGCTTGCCACTTGGCGATGGGACGGGGATTGCCCGAAGCAGTGTTGTTGGCCAAGGCGTACGTTACGGCCGCGATAACAAATGCCCATCCGCTGGGGCATGGCATTGGACCGCTTCATCATCTTTATCGCATGCAGCAGCAACGGCGGGTTATCGCGGCAGACCCGGACCCGGTGAACTAGCTTTCTTTGGTGAGGCGTCCGGAGCCTGCCCCTCACCGGAGCCGAAGGGAAATTAACCGTTTTGTCCGTCAGTGCCCGGAGAACTTCCCCACCCCGACCCGCACCTGCACGGTGTTAATCCCCGGGTTCGAATAGCTCAATCCCGCATTCGAAATGTGCAGATAGCGAAGCTCAATACTGAAGGTGTGCTTGTCGCCCACCAGATGCATCCCCAGGGCCGTCGAGGGCGTAAAGTTCACGCTGGAGGTTCCAGTCGGAACCTGGTGATTGGTAAACAATGTCCCGCCACCCAATTCGAAGTAAGGCTCAAAACGTCCCCGGGCCGCGAAGTCCCACTTCAACCCCAGTGGGTTGAAGCCCGCCCCGTAAGCGGTGTTGTAGCGCTGCCAAACGATAAAGAGGGGCACCACATCCAGGGCGTATTCGAATCGTCCGCTGAGGAATCCAGGACCATGAGGCCGGGTGAGGATCCAGCCATAACGCAAGCCCAAGTTCCAAACATTGACATCCGACGTCCCGCCGGGAACAGAGTGTCCGCCGCCCGTCCATAGCTCAACCTCATGACCACCATCCTCGGGCCTTGCCTGCGCCCAAGCCACTGAACTCAAAAACAGCGCGAAAGCGATGAGAAGTTTTTCCATCGAATTTCCAAGTTACCCGTTGACGCTGCGAAGCCCGCGTAGCCCCGGACGCCTCGTCCGGGAGATCCAACTACAAACTCAGCCCGCCATCCACCGCCATAATCTGCCCGGTAATGAAGTGTGGCGCGGTAGCAAAGAACAGCACCGCCGCCGCGACCTCGTCCCCAGTTCCATTCCTCCGCATCGGAGTCTGCTTTGCCATCCGCTTCAAAAACCCCGCCCCCGACTTCTCTCCCAGATCGATCATCCCCGGCGCCACGCAGTTCACCGCAATCGCTGGAGCTAGCGCCTTCGCCATCACCTTGGTCAACATATGCACCGCAGCCTTCGACGAACAATAGTGCGCATTGTCAGCCCAAGGCCGCAAACCACCCAGCGAACCCATGTTGATAATTTTTCCCCGCCGCTCACGCAGTAATTTCAAAGCCTCTCGCGACACCAAAAATGGCCCCCGCGCATTGGAAGCAAAAATCGCATCCCACTGCTTCAGGCTTAACTTGTCGAACTCCACCGTCTCGTAATTCGCTGCATTGTTGACCAGAATGTCGAGGCCGCCCAGTTCCCTGCCGACTTCCTTAATGGCAGCCCTGACGCTTTTCTCATCCGTCACGTCGCAGCGCAGCGCCACCGCGCGCACCCCGAAACTGCTGAGGTCGATCACTGTATGCTGCGCGTCACGGCCCGAGCGCAGGAAGGTGATGGCCACATCCGCACCAGCTTGGGCCATGGCCAAAGCCGTCGCCCGCCCCAGCCGCCGCGCTCCGCCGGTAATCAGGAC
>Ga0187819_10002131_pt1 | contig 10406 bp, 11 predicted proteins | sample NC_wetland_sal_i_15_FD_132411 | JGI IMG/M metagenome (GOLD analysis project Ga0187819, IMG submission 132411) | Wetland sediment microbial communities from Neuse River Estuary, North Carolina, USA - SO4_4 | ecosystem: Environmental > Aquatic > Freshwater > Wetlands > Sediment | place: USA...
CGATCGGGATGCTGCTCGGAGCTTCGATGCGCCGGAAAGAACCGGCGTGTCCGGAGTGCGCGGCAATGCACCGCGCGCATGAAGCGCGGAGGCAAGTATGACGACGAACAGAAAGCTCGGAGCTGCCATCGTCCTGGTTGCCGCGATCGGCGCGGCGATCGGCGTCATTGCCGGTTACTTCAACATCACCCTTGCGGTGGGAGTCGCCGTGATCGGAATCTTAATCGGCACCGCAGTGGCGCGGGGAAGATTCTCGACCGTGCCTAACCTAACGAAGAAGAACTGATCGACCCAACTCGAAAGGGTTGGCCAAAAGCTAGGAGTTAGCAGCTAGAAGCTAAGAAGGGGGTTCACCATGGCACTACTAGAGCGCGTTTCGACGTTAGTCCGGGCCAATCTCAACGACCTGATCGACAAGGCCGAAGAACCGGAAAAGATGATCAAGCAGGTAATCCTCGACATGCAGAACCAGCTTCTGCAGGTCAAGACGCAGGTCGCGATTGCGATCGCCGACCAGCACCTGCTCGAGAACAAGCAGAAGGAAAACGCCGACAAGGTGGCGGAATGGATGCGCAAAGCCGAGCTCGCTGTCGACAAGAAGGAAGACGATCTGGCACGCGCGTCGCTGCAGCGCGTGGAAAGCTATCGCGAACTGAGCGAGAACTTCAAGCTGCAGGTCGCCGACCAGAAGGCGCAGGTCGAAAACCTGAAGTCGGCTCTGCGGCAACTGGAGCAGAAGTTGACGGAGGCGCAAGCCAAGGCCGACGTTCTGATGGCGCAGAATCGCCGCGCCCGGGCCGTGACCAAGGCCAGCGATGCGCGCATGGCCTCGGGCGACGGGTCAAAGCAAGCCGCTTTCGATCGCATGACGCGCAAAGTGGCGCACTCGGAAGCGGTGAGCCAGGCGAAGGCGGAAATCGCTGGTGAGAACATCGACGACCGTCTGGCTGCCCTCGAAAAGGAAGACCGCATCGAGCAGTTGCTGGTGGAGTTGAAGACGAAGCGGGGAGCGTGAGGAAATCCGGTAGTGCCCTAATCTGAACTCTTCACGCTTCGAGATGAACGGCACGTTTGGATTCACGGTGAAATCGGGATCGCCGGCCGGCAACACGCTCACCCTCTCCGGCACTGCGAGCGGCAACACGATGTCCGGCAACTGGACTCTGACCGAGGCACCAGTTGCACGGGGTCCGGCACGTTTACGATGACGAAGAGTGAGTCGGGTGAAGGCATCGGCTTCCGGCTTCCGGAAATTTCGGGCTCCCGTGCCTGATCCCGGGAGCCGGATACCGGGAGCCTGAAGAAAGCCGGAAGCCCGCTGACATCCATTGACGCACCCGCCTGCATCTCTCTATTCTTAAGGATCGTTCTCATCACCCCAACTACAGGAAGGTACATGAAGAAGCTCGCAATCCTGGCCATGCTGGCCCTGGAATTCGCAGTATGTGGATGTGGAGCTAACCCTCCAACCACGGTGACTACGACCACCAGCGGTAACTGGGAGGCCCAGCTTTTCGGGGGAACAGGCCCGACCGCCCAACTCAACTTCGTGACCTCGTTCAACGTCACGGATACGACTGGGATCACCAACGAACCGCTCGATATTACCGGTTTTGGCTTCTTCAACGCCGGTTCATGCTTCACCCTCGGGCCAACAGCGGTGACCGAAAGCGGCACAGCCACGCTGAACACCAATTCTGCTGGCCAAGTGACTGGGACTCTCAATCTTGTGGTCAATTCGACCACGTCGGGCAGTGTGCTCACACTCAACGGAAATCTGACCGGAACTTCCAACGGAACTACCACCACGACCGGCACATTGAGCAACGGAGTGGTCGTCGGTAACTGGACATTGACACCCGGCGCCAGTGACCAAAGCTGCGCCACCCCGGCAAATGCAAACAGCGCTACTTTCATCATGTGTCAGAGTGCCGCGACCTGCACAGTTCCGTAGAACTGCAGCCGGGGCGGCTCACTCTGGCCGTGCCTCCTCTTTTTTCGTCCGCAAGTTGCTTTTTTCCTCCGTGGCGCTGCTATACAGTGAAAGCCATGAAGCGCTCGCTGCAATACATCGCTGACGTGGTGAAAGCCCGACTGGTCGGCGATGGATGTGTTGAAGTGTCCGGTGTCGCCAGCATGGCATCGGCCCTCCCGCACGACCTGGTTTTTGTCGAGGACGAAAAACATCTGCCTGCGGCCCTGCAATCCAGGGCGGGCGCTGTGATTGCCGGAGAATTTGCGGCGTCCGCCAATTGCGATCGGCCTCTTCTGATCAGCGATCATCCCAAACTCGCATTCGCGCGGGCGGCGCGATTACTGCGCGACCCTCAGCATGACTCCGCGACAGGCGTACATCCAGCGTCGGTCGTTCATCCTTCTGTTGTCCTGGGGCCCGGTGTTTGCGTTGCAGCGCGGGCGGTGATTAACGAAGGCGTGCGAATCGGTGAGGCGACTCGCATCGGTGCCGGTTGTGCGATCGGGGCAGGCGTCACCATCGGAAGTGGCTGCGAGATTTATCCCAATGTCACGATCTATCCCGGCAGCAGTCTCGGTGATCGCGTCGTTGTTCATGCGGGCGCGGTGCTGGGCAGCGATGGCTTCGGTTACGTGCGCGACCGCCGGACCGGACACTACGAAAAGTTTCCGCAGGTCGGGCGTCTGATCATCGAAAACGACGTCGAGATCGGCGCCAATGCAACCATCGATCGGGGAGCGCTCGACGAAACCCGCATCCGCCGCGGGGCGAAGATCGACAATCTGGTGCACGTCGGCCACAACTGCGACATCGGCGAAGACGTGGTAATCGCCGCGCAGACCGGGCTCTCAGGAAGCATCGTGATCGAGAATGGCGCTGTGCTCGGTGGCCAGGTCGGCATCGGTGAGCACGCCCGCATCGGCGAAGGCGTCATGCTCGGTGGCCAAGGCGGGGTCCTTCCCAACAAAATTCTGCGCGGCAAGGGCGTTGCGTTCTGGGGAACTCCAGCGCAGCCGCTGCGGCAGTATCTGAAGCAGTTAGCGACGCTGGCCCGGCTGGCGAAAAAGGATTGAAGGACGACCGTGGCTTTGATCGTCATCGGCGGGCATTCAAGAAGCGTAGGGAAGACCAGCGTTGTTGCCGGCCTGATCTCTGCGCTGCCTGAATTCGAATGGACGGCGGTAAAGATCACGCAGTACGGCCACGGCATCTGCTCGGCCAACGGCGAGGCCTGCGACTGCGCGACCGGCGATCACTCCTGGGCGATCTCCGAAGAGCATGACAAGTCCGGAGATTCCGACACGTCGCGCTTTTTGGCAGCTGGATCTGCGCGCGTGTTCTGGGTCCGGACCGAGCAGGGAAGACTTGCCGAGGCGATGCCAACATTGCGCAATCGCCTGGAAGGCGTGCGCAATGTAATTCTCGAGTCCAACAGCGTAATGAAGTTCCTGCGTCCAGATTTGTATCTGACGGTGCTCGATCCGGCGACGGCAGACTTCAAGACCTCAGCGCGCGAGTTCCTCGACCGCGCCGACGCCGCGATCTTGCACGAAACGCTTGATGGTTCAGCATGGCGGTCGGTTTCCCTGCAGCCGGTAGCGGACTGTCCCGTATTCCGCATCAAGCCGCCGCACTATGTGACTCCGCAAATTGTGGACTTTGTCCGCTCGAGTCTGAGCGCGAGAGTAGCGCAAAAAAGAATTTAGGACTGGCCACTAGTCGCTGGCCCCTGACCACTGCTCCCTGCCCTTTGCTATCCTTGCGGGTGCGGCAAATTCATTCCAGCGCCTGGCTTCTGACCCTGTTATCGGCCGTTCTGCAGATAATCATCTTTCCGCTTCCTGGCGTATACATACTCTCCTGGCTTGCTCTCGCTCCCTTGATCGTGGCGCTACTGCGCGCGCGTCCGGCGGGCGAACTGGAGGTCGCTGGCTCTCTCCGTCTGCAGCCGGCCACACCCGGCCAGGGATTTCTGCTGGGCTACATCTGCGGCATCGTTTGGTATGCAGGCACCTGCTACTGGATCTTCGACACCATGCGCCAGTTTGGCGGCCTCAATGTGCCAATGGCACTACTGGTTCTGTTTCTCTTCTGCTGTTATCTCGGGCTGTATCACGGTTTTTTCGGATTCTTTATAAGCCTGCTTGCGCGCCCGCGCGACGACCGACGGGCGCTGGTGATGGCGCCGTTCCTCTGGGTCGCCGTGGAACTGGCGCGAACCCGCATCACTGGCTTTCCATGGAATCTGCTCGGCACTGCGCAAGTGGACAACGTCGCGCTCAGTCGCATCGCCAGTTGGACTGGCGTTTACGGAATTTCGTTTGAGATCGTGCTGGTGAATGTTGCCCTAGCCTCAGCCTTCCTGATTCCGCGACCTAAGCGCGGCCCGATGCTGGTTGCCGCCGTGGCCGCGGCCGCTGTTCTTCAGGCCGGCCAGCTGGTCGAGGCACCCGCCGCGCATCCGGATCACGCCGCGCTTTTGGTACAGCAGAATATCTCCGTCTCCGCCGACTGGACGCCTGCATACTTTCAGCAGACATTAGGCGAACTGACGAACCTCACCGTGAAGTCTGCAGCCAATGCCAACCTGAAGATCGATCTGATCGTCTGGCCCGAGTCGCCGGCGCCATTCTTCACCAACGACGCCCGATTTCGCGACACGATCAGCGGACTAGGTCGCGCCACCAACACGTCATTTGTTGTCGGGGCGATCGGCAGCGATGCTTCGCATCCTAATGCGGAAGGCCCCTTATTCAACTCCGCGGCGCTCGTCAGCCCACGCGGCGAGTGGACCGCGCGGTACGACAAGATCCATCTCGTCCCCTTCGGAGAATACCTCCCATTTCCCAGTCTGTTTTCCTTTGCCGGCGGATTAACGAAAGAGGTTGGCCAGTTTGAGCGCGGTTCGTCCCGGCTTCCGCTCGACGCGGAGGGCAAGCCGCTCGGAGTTTTCATCTGCTACGAATCCGTTTTCCCCGAGGAAGTCCGCCAGTTCGCCAACAACGGAGCGCAAGTTTTCGTGAACATTTCCAACGACGGCTGGTACGGCGACAGCGGCGCCTACGCTCAGCACCTGAATCAGACTCGCATGCGCGCCATCGAAAACAATCGCTGGATCCTGAGCGCCACCGACACGGGCGTCACGGCCTCTATCGATCCCTGGGGACACATCGTCGCCCGCATCGCACGCAAAGAGCGCACCGCGCTGGTCGCGCCTTATGCCCTCACTTCCGTCACCACTTTCTACACTCGTCACGGCGACTGGTTCGCGTACGGCTGTGCGATAATTTCTCTAGGCGTGCTGGTTGCATGCTCATTCTTAGAAAAACGGAACAAGGCTAAAACCCCCTCATGAATCAAGAGTTCGAACAGGAATACGAAAAGCTGAGCAAGAAAGCCCACGATCTCCGGGAGTATCTTTGACGCGGAGAAGCTCCGCCCGCAGTTAGCCGAAATTGAAAAACAGGCCTCCGACCCGAATTTGTGGTCGAATCCGCAACGTTCGCAGCAGGTGATGCGAGAGAAAAAAAGGCTGGAGCACGTTCTCGCCACGGACGCCGATTTGGCGCGCCGCGGCGACGACATCGCCGCCTACTTCGATCTCGCCAAAGAAGGCGAAAATGTCGATGCCGACTTGCAACGCGAAATCGGCTCGCTTCGCGAACTGATCGACAAGCTCGAAACCGAAACGCTGCTCTCTGGCGAAAACGACCCTCGCAACGCCATCGTCACCATTCATCCTGGAGCAGGTGGCACCGAGTCTCAGGATTGGGCCGACATGCTCCTGCGTATGTATCTCAGATGGGCCGAGCGGCAGGGCTTTGAGACGGTTCTCTACGACTACCAGCCGGGCGAGGAAGCGGGCCTGAAGTCGGCGACGTTTGCGGTCAATGGCGACTATGCCTTCGGACTGCTGCAGGGCGAGATCGGCGTGCATCGCCTGGTGCGTATTTCGCCCTTCGATCAGGCGAAGCGGCGGCATACTTCCTTTGCCAGCGTCTTTGTCTCTCCGGAAATTGACGACAGCATCGAGATCGTGATCAAGCCGGAGGATATCCGCATCGATACTTACCGCTCCAGCGGCAAGGGCGGACAGCACGTCAACACCACGGATTCTGCCGTTCGCATCACGCACATTGCCACGGGTCTGGTTGCCAACTGTCAGAATGAGCGCTCGCAGCACAAGAACAAAGAGCGCGCCATGAGCATGCTGCGCTCAAAACTCTACGAGTACGAGATGGAGAAAAAGCGCGCCGCCACAAAAAAGATCGAAGACTCGAAGCTCGATATCGAGTTCGGATCGCAGATTCGCTCGTACGTGCTGCAGCCCTACCGCATGATCAAGGATCACCGCACGAAGACGGAAGTGGGCGACGTCGATCGCGTGCTGGACGGAGATCTGCAGCCGTTCATCCGAGCGTATCTGCTGGCGCGGCGCGGAGAGAAGCAGTGAAGCCGGAGGCTCGATTAAGAAGATCGCCGAAGCCTCTGGGCGCGCGCTTTCGTCGAGCTTTCTTGTTCGCCGCTGAGAAGCATGCCGCGCAGGCCCGCAAAGCTTCGACCATTCCCTACATCGCGCACCTCATGGGCGTTGCCTCTGTCGTGCTCGAGGCCGGTGGCGACGAAGATCTCGCCATCGCCGCCTTGCTCCACGACGTCGTCGAGGATTGCGGCGGCGCGCCGATGCTGAAAGACGTCCGCCGCCGTTTCGGCAGCCGGGTGGCGAAGATTGTCGACGGTTGTACCGATGCTGATTCGTATCCCAAGCCGCCGTGGCGCGAGCGTAAGGAAAAGTACATCGCGCGCCTGAAGAAAGAGAACGGCGACACGCGGCTGGTCTCCGCCGCCGACAAACTGAACAACGTTCGCTCCATTCTCAGCGACTACCGTGCCATCGGAGAATCTGTCTGGTCACGGTTCAACGGTGGACGCGCAGGCACTCTTTGGTACTATCGGACGTTGCGGGATGAATTTCTGCGGTACAAAATGAATCGCATCACGCGAGATTTCGAACTGGCGGTGCGTGAACTCGAATCTCTGGTGGCCAGTGAGGATTCGCAGCATTCGCCGCACCACGAGGTCTGAACCATGGCGCGCATGATCGATCAAATCCGCGCTTCGAAGCTGCCTTCCAACATGATGCAGTTTGCCGCCCGTGGAGCCCTCCAGGTGCCTGCGCCCGAGAACATCGAAATTCTGGTTTACCTCGCGGTTCACAATAAAGTTTTCGGCGAACTGGCGCGCATGACGCTGGCAGGCTGGGATGAAAAGTCGTCCCTCGCAGCGGCATCCGATCCGCACACTCCGCAGGAGGTACTGGATTACTTCATCTCCCCCGACAACCTGCGGCCCAAGTTGCTGCCCGCGTTGCTGGAAAATCCGACGGTGCCCGAAAAGCAGTTGGTCAAACTCGCAACCGCGGCCATGCGCGACACGATTGAGGTGTTTCTGAAGAGCCCGCGCGCGCTGTCATTTGCCGGAGTGCGAAATGCACTCAAATCGAATCCGTATCTCAAGAAGGAAGAGGCCGAAGCGCTGCGCCAGGTATCTGCCGCAGCTGCAAAGCCCGTTTCGCATCTTGAGGCGGCCGCTCTTGCCGCAGAAGAAACCATTGGCCAGGACGCTGAGTTGCGGGTGGCCGAGACAGCGGAGAGTGCCGAGCCAGTTAGTCCTGGGGACGACGAAGCCGTTGCTGCATATATGCAAGAGCACGCCGAAGCCATCGCCGCCGAAGGTGAAAAGAAGTTTCAGGCCATCGGAGGCATCGTCGAGTTGTTGGGATCGGATTACTATCCCGTGGTCGATTCGGCGGAAATACCGGAACCGCCGCCGTCCCCGGCTCCGGCGGCATCTGCGACAGCGTCGAGCCCCAGCCCGGCTACGGTGCCGAAGAAGCCGCCGGCACCGCCCAAGCGCGAGAACACGCTGCAGAAGATCAACGCTCTCGATGTGAAGGGCCGCATCCAACTGGCATTGAAGGGCAATAAGGAAGAGCGCTCCATCCTGATTCGCGACGGCACGAAAGTGGTCGCGCTCGCCGTGCTCGAGGCGCCCAAACTTTCCGACGGCGAAGTGGAAAAATTTGCCAGCCAGAAAAATGTGCTGGAGGCGGTGCTGCGGCAAATCCCGCTGAAGCGCCGCTTCATGAAGAACTACATCGTGGTGCGTAACATGGTGGCGAATCCGCGCACGCCGCTCGACCTGGGCCTGGGCTTGATGAAGAACCTCCTGATTGCGGATCTGAAGAACCTTTCCGCCAACAAGGAAATTTCGGAAACAGTTCGCAAGCTCGCTTTGAAAATGTACAAGCAGAAGCTGGACGCGGCGAACAAGAAGTGAGCCGGAGGAATCTTGGCTTCGTCACCGAAATCCGATCCCATCACCGAACTGCTGAGACGGTCCAAGACCATCGCCGTTGTCGGGCTCTCCTGCAATCCCCTGCGGCCCAGCCACGGTGTCTCGGCCTATATGCAGAGCCACGGATACCGGATCATTCCCGTGAATCCGCAAATTGCGGAATGTCTCGGCGAAGAAGCCTACGCGTCGCTCCTCGATGTTCCGGAGAAGATCGACATCGTCAACATTTTTCGCAGGCCGGAGTTTGTTGAAGAAGTTGTTGACCAGGCTATTCAGCTCAAAGTGCCGGCGATCTGGATGCAAGAAGACGTGATCCACGAAAGGGCGGCAGAGAAAGCGCGCAAAGCTGGGATCTTCGTGGTGATGGATCGCTGCATCCTGCAGGAACATCGCGCGCGGCTGCGCTGAATTAGTGCCCCACGCCGACGAACACTACACTGGCATCGTCGCGCACGCCAGAGCCATTCGCGAACGACCGGACTTCATCCACAATGCTCACCGCCGAAGCGCCTGGTTTGACTGCGTGCTCGGCGAGGCGGCATAAGCCATATTCTTCTTCATTCGCATTCACCGCTTCGGTAATGCCATCGCTGTAGAAAACCAGCCGCGATCCGGGAGTAAGAGAAATCTGAGCCTCGGAATAATCTCCGCTCGCCAGTCCGAGGGGCAATCCTCGTTCGACGTCGAGGAAGTGCTCTCCACGATCGTCGATGAAAAGCGGTCGCAAGTGCCCGGCATTAGCGAATACTACGGTGCGCGTCGCAGGATCAAGCACGCCGTAGACCATGGTCACGAACTTTCCTGCCGGAAAATCGTTCACCAGCAACTGATTCAGTTTGGTCAGCACTTCGCCTGGAGTGCAGCAAGCCTCGGCGAGCGAACGAAACATCCCGCGCGTGGCCGACATCAGCAGAGCCGCCGCAGTGCCTTTCCCCGAAACGTCGGCGAGAACAATTCCCCAGCGCCCGTCGGGAAACGGAATGAAGTCGTACCAATCGCCGCCCACCGCCCGCGCGGGCACGCTGCGTCCGGAAACAATGAAGCCGGGAATGTACGGGGAACTCTTGGGCAGCAGCGCCTGCTGAATCGCGCGAGCCTCGTTCGCCTCGCGGTCCAGTGCCCGGCGCTCAGCGCGCTCGACCTGAAGTTGCTGCGCATTTTGAATCGCGACCGCAACGTGATCGCACAGAGCCTGCAGAAGTCTCAACTGCTTCCGCGGAAAAGCATCTAATTCCGGATGCGATGCCGTGAACACGCCCACAAGTCGTTCGCCTACCCGCAGCGGGATGGCCACTTCCGAAAGCGTCGCGGGTCCGCACGTCAGGTAGTACGGATCTTTGCGCACGTCAGGAGCGTAGTGAATCTGGCCGGTGGATGCGACGTGTCCCACCATTCCCTCCTGGCCCACTTTCAGACGATGCCCTTTGTCGTGCAAGCTGCATCCGTCGACGCCGGCGAGAACCATCTCGCCACGCTCTTCGTCATGCAGGTAGACGCTCGCTTCCAGACATCCGAACGAGTGCGTAACTTCGCTGACCACACTGTCGATCAGTTGGTCAAGATCGAGAATGGAAGTGATTTTTTGCGCAGCCTTCTGCACGCGCTGCAGGTCTTCGATCAGGTCCGCAGGAAAGACCCGCGCGGAAATCTCGCCACCTACGAGATTGGGAAGAGTAGCCATTGTGGCCCAACCGGGTCTCACGGATTCGGCTGATGGAATAAAGATGCCGCGCGAGGGCGCTACGATTCTTTCTTTTGTTGCCCAGAACCCTTGTCAGTCGTGCGAGATCGCTGTTTCTTGATCTCTTCCAAGCGCTCGCGGATGCGTTTTTCTATCCCTTCATTTGTGGGTTGGTAATACACGCGCCCGCGCAGGTTGTCGGGCAGGCATTCCATGTCGGCGACCTTGCCTTCGACGTCGTGGGCATATTGGTAGCCACGACCGTAACCAAGTCCTTTCATCAAACGGGTCGGCGCGTTACGAAGGTGCAATGGGACCGCTTCGGCAGCCGTCCGCTCGACATCCTGCAGCACGTCACCGTAAGCGGTATACAACGCGTTCGACTTGGGCGCG
>Ga0187819_10002132_pt1 | contig 10406 bp, 3 predicted proteins | sample NC_wetland_sal_i_15_FD_132411 | JGI IMG/M metagenome (GOLD analysis project Ga0187819, IMG submission 132411) | Wetland sediment microbial communities from Neuse River Estuary, North Carolina, USA - SO4_4 | ecosystem: Environmental > Aquatic > Freshwater > Wetlands > Sediment | place: USA: North...
CAGCCCGGGATAGAGGCTCTCGGTGGGGATCCAGCTCAGGATTTGCTTTCCCAGGTCGAGACAGTCCTGCGTGAAATACGCAAAACCGTGAATGGTCAGTTCATTTCAGCAAACGCAGACAACCACCAATATTACCTCGACCTTAAAAAAGACGTTGATTATGACGCCCTCATCGAAAAACGAGCAGAATCCCTCGACGACGCTCAGCTTGATCGGTATTACTACGAAGCACTCAAGCGTGTAATGGAATGTACCGATCAGACCTATGTCACTGGATACCGCATCTGGGAGCACGAACTCGAATGGATTGAGCGCAAGGCCCCTCGCCAAGGGTATCTGTTCTTTGGCGCGCCGAATGAGCGTTCAACGGCTGTTCCTCCCAGGGATTTCTATTTGTATTTCATTCAACCGTTCGAGCCCCCGCGCTACCACGATGACAAGAAGCCTGATGAGGTGTTCTTTCGTTTCCAAGGTTTGGATGACTCCTTTCGTAGCTCGCTGAGGAGTTATGCCGCGGCGCTGAACTTGGCATCTACGTCCTCCGGAAATGCAAAGGAAACCTACGAATCAAAATCCTCAGGCTTCCTGCGAGAACTGGTCAAATGGCTTCAGGAGCACATGACCGAAGCCTTTGAGCTTACGTATCAGGGGAAGTCGAAACCACTTATAGGCTGGGTGAAAGGGAGAGCAAGGGGCGGATCCGGATCTCCACCCAACGTCCGCGACATTGTAAACACCGCAGCCTCCACGTGCCTGGCGGCCTACTTCGCCGATCGCTCGCCTGGCTACCCCGTTTTTTCGGTACTGATTACAAGCGCAAACCGCGTGCAGGCCGCCCAGGATGCGATACGAGGGGTTGCCGGACCGTCGCGCACCAAGCAGGCGGCTGCCGTTCTCGACGCGCTTGAGATGCTGGATGGTGAGCGACTTGATCCTTATCGGTCCAAATACTCGAACTACCTTCTGGGCCTATTAGCGAAGAAGGGGCACGGCCAAGTTGTCAACCGGGTGGAAATCCTACAGGAAGACCACGGGGTCGAGTTCATGGCTCCGGGAGAGTTCCGCCTCGAGCCGGAATGGGTTGCGGTCCTCCTGGCCGCGCTGGTGCATTCTGGTGACGTAGTTCTCGCTCTTGCCGGAAGGAAATTCGATGCCACAAACTTCACGCAGCTTGCAGCGCTGGCGGTAGATGAAATCATTGGCTTCAAGCATATCGAACTCCCGAAGGATTGGAATCTTCCTGGGCTCAAAGCCCTCTTCGAGCTACTGGGGTTGGAGACCGGGCTGGCGCAAGTGCTGACCCAAGGGGGGCAGCATGCCGAAGAGGCAGTTCAACGGCTCCAAACGGAGTGTGCTGGTCGGGTGACCAGGATAGTGATGGCCCAGCAGCACCTTCAGAAGGGTTTTTCCTTCTGGGGTCGGAATCTGCTTTCTGAAGCGGCCGCGACCAAATTCAAGGATAGTCTCGACCGCGCTAAGACCTACCTGGAGTCGCTACAGGCATACTCAAGCCCCGGCAAGTTGAAGAACTTTCACGACGGGTCGCAGGAAGTGCAAAGCCATTGTGCCGAGCTTGATGCTCTTGAAGAGGTCGAGTCCCTCCACGATTTTGTGACGGAGCTGGAGCCGGTCGTGTCGTACTTGTCCACTGGCGAAGCTGTTTACGCTGGTGATGATCCATGGGTGAAAGAGATGCAAGGGGCTCGAAATCAGCTTTCGGCAGATATTGTTGACCAGGACAAGCGACGTGCAGCCTCGTTTCGGCAGGAAGCCGCGGGCAAATTGGCCTCGCTTAAGAAAAGCTATATCAAAAACTATCTGACGGCTCACACGCGGGCCCGCTTGGGCGCCAAGGACGATAAGAAGAAGTCTGGATTGCTCCGCGATCCACGCCTTGCGCAACTCCAGAAGCTCTCGACTATCGAGCTGATGCCACACCAGCAGTTGACCGATCTGCAAAACCGGCTAGCGGGGCTCAAGAGCTGCTTCGCGCTCACCCAGCTAGAGATGGAGTCTTCCGCCGTTTGCCCGTATTGTTCATTCAAGCCAGTTGCTGAACCATCTGTTCCGCCTGCCGGCGCTGTCTTGTCCGGCTTCGACGACGAAATCGAGAAGCTACACAGTTCATGGACACAGGCCTTGGTTTCCAATCTTAAGGACCCAACGACACAACAGAATTTATGGCTCCTGAAAGCTCCTCAACGAAAGCTCGTCGAAGCCTTTCTAAAGTCAGAAGAGCTGTCTGATCCCCTTTCCCAGGATTTCGTGCAGGCGGTCAGGGAGGCTCTCTCAGGATTGGTGCGGGTTGTCATTAAGATGCACGATCTGAAGACCGCCCTCTTGAACGGAGGCTCGCCGGCCACGCCGAGAGACCTGCAACAACGATTCGAAGAGTATTTGGCCGAGCTCTCCAAAGGAAAAGAAGCGGCAAAGATCCGCATCATTTTGGAATAGTGCGGTTGGGCGTTGCGCGTGCCCCGCGCGCGGAACACAAGGGCCATGAAGGCCAGAATCTGGCGCTTTGGCGCCGAGGTACCGAGACCAGAGAAGAGGGGCATGACATGGCGAAGGCAAAGCCTCAGCGGCTGACTAAGCGGATGTTCCGGGACCCCTCCGGACAGACGGATTTCTTCGAGAAGTCTCTGGAGGAAGAATTGGAAATGCAGAATTCGACTGAGGTTGAATGCCTCGGCATCAGATTCCCCAATGTGGAAGCCCGCCGGGCGTATTTTCTTGGGAAATTGCGTGAGAAGCTCGCGGATCCTGAATTCCGAAGAGTGGAAGGCTTTCCTATCGGCAAAGACGAGGACATTCTTGCCATCTCTGACCCGCCGTATTACACCGCTTGCCCAAATCCCTTTATCCGGGATTTCACTTTGCGGTATGGCAAACCTTACGATGCAAGGAGTGACAGTTACCGCCGAGAACCTTTTGCGACAGACGTAAGCGAAGGCAAAAACGATCCTATCTACAATGCCCACGGATATCACACCAAAGTTCCGCATAAGGCGATCATGCGGTACATCCTCCACTACACTGAGCCAGGTGACTTGGTCTTCGATGGATTCTGTGGGACGGGCATGACGGGCGTCGCGGCGCAATTGTGTTCGGAACGATCGGCAATTGGTGCTCTGGGCTATACCGTGGCTCCTGACGGCCGAATCATGGACAATAATCAGGAGCCGGTTTCCCGTCTTGGAGCTCGCATATCTCTTCTTAATGACCTCTCACCGGCGGCTTCGTTGATAGCATCAGGTTACAACCTTACAACTAATGCCGAAGGTTTTGCCCGCTGCGCAAGGGCACTCCTCGACAGGTTCAACAATCAATTTAGTTGGATGTACGAGACACATGACCCACAGACCGGTACATCTTGCCCAATTGATTTCACGGTCTGGTCGGAAATGTTCTCCTGTCCCGATTGCTCTGGAGAATTGGAATACTGGGATGTGGCGTACGATGAATCGTCAGGCAAAGTAGACGATCAACTCGAATGTCCACACTGCTCGGCGAAGGTATCGAAGCGCGACCTAAGCCGGCGCACCACTACGTTTTACGACAAGGCCGTAAAGAAAACCCGAACACGCCAGGCGCTGCGACCCGTGGAGATCCATTACCAGTGCGACGGCGAGAAGAAACGAAAGAAGCCGGACAGGGATGATTTTGGTGTTCTGGAACGAGTTGAGAAGTTGATGGACTCCATTAGCTACCCGACCGACTTGATGATGTTCGTTCCGGAAGGAGAAGAGTGGGGTGACCTCTATCGCGGTTATCATGAGGGAATTTGTCGCATTCACGACTTCTTTCTCCCCCGCCAGCTTGTGAGCTTTGCTTTGCTGTGGCCGATGGGTGAGGAGCTCGCGACCGAAGAGATGAGGCGGCTTTGGCGGTTTACCTTGCAGAGCGTCCTAGTAAGCTTCACGCGGCGAAATCGGTTTCGAAAGAAGGCCTACTCTCAGGTGAATACGAATCTCAGCGGAACCCTCTACATTGGCTCCACAATTAGCGAGCCAAGCCCTAACTATACTTTGTCAGGGAAGATCAAGAGATTCAGGGGCGCTGTCCCCAGCAATGCCTGTCCCGCGGTCGTCACAACAGGATCGCTCGCTCAAATGGATGTCCCGGATGATTCCATCGACTATGTTTTTGTTGATCCCCCTTTCGGCGATAACTTGCCAAACGCCGAATTAAATTTTCTATGGGAAGCCTGGCTTCGCGTATTTACCAATTCTGGGCAAGATGTGGTCGTTAGCGGGAAACAGAAAAAAGACTTGGCAGTTTACACAGACATGATGACAGCCTGCCTTAAGGAGGTCTACCGTGTCTTGAAGCCCGGGCGTTGGGTCACTGTTGAATTCCACAATTCTAAGAATGCGGTTTGGACCGCAATCCAAGAGGCAATTGGGAGATCAGGCTTCATTATCGCAGATGTGAGTATTCTCGACAAAGGCATGAGGACGAAGAAGCAGTTGTACGCGAGGGCGGTCGACAAGGACCTGGTAATTTCGGCCTACAAGCCGAACGGCGGGCTTGAGAAAAGGTTTCAGCTCCAGGCCGGAAGCGAGGAGGGTGTGTGGGATTTTGTTAGGACCCATCTGCGCCAGCTTCCAGTATTCGTCGCCAAAGGAGGCCGAACCCAGATAATAACTGAAAGGCAGCAGGTGCTGCTGTTCGACAGGATGGTTGCATTCCATGTTCAGCGCGGAGTCAGTGTGCCGCTCTCTGCGGGCGATTTCTATCAGGGATTGGCTTATCGGTTCTCAGAACGGGACGGTATGTATTTCCTGACTGAGCAGGTTGCTGAGTACGAACGCAAGCGAATGGAGTCTCGCGAGGCACCGCAGCTCGAGTTGTTCGTCTCTGACGAGGCGTCCGCCATTCAGTGGCTCAAACAACAACTAACCAGGAAGCCCCAGACATTCCAAGAGATCCAGCCACAATTCATGCGAGAAACCCAAGGAGGGTGGCAGAAGCACGAGGCACCTCTCGAACTGTCGGAACTACTCGACCAGAATTTCCTGAGGTTCGACGGTAGCGGCGAGGTGCCAAGCCAGATCCATAGCTATCTTTCCAGCAACTTCAAAGAAATGCGTGGCCTAATAAAGGACGCCCCAGCACTCCGCGCGAAAGCCAAGGATCGCTGGTACGTACCTGATCCAAATAAAATAGGCGATTTAGAGAAGCTTCGCGAGCGAGCTCTCTTGCGTCAATTCGACGAATACCGTGATCTGAAGCAGAAGAAACTAAGGGTTTTCCGCCTGGAAGCGGTGCGGGCAGGGTTCCGGCGAGCATGGCAGCAAAGCGACTACCCGACCATTCTGAACGTCGCAAGAAAGATCCCGGAAGACGTTCTGCAAGAGGACCCGATGCTTCTCATGTGGTACACCAACGCGTTGACACGCACAGGTACTGAGCAATGATCACAAAGTGGAAACTGTTTAACTTCAAGTCTGTCAAGAAGGAAACCGAGTTGAAATTCGGCCCGTTGACCATTTTCGCAGGCCCGAACAGCAGTGGTAAGAGTACTTGGATTCAATCCATTCTGCTGATCAGCCAGACCCTATCCCACAGAATTGACTCAAGGTCGGTAGTCCTTAATGGCGCGCTCGCAAGGCTCGGGCAGTTCGATGATCTGAAGTCCTATGGCAGTGACGCACAGCAGATCGTAGTTGGATTTGAATGCACGGTGTCGGGTGAGTCGCAACAGTCGATTTCTCCTTCCGGATCGCGGGCGCTGTTGGAAAGTTGGTTGGCTTTATCACATCCCCAGAGGCTGAAGACGGTGAATTGTGAACTCTCGTTCGACACGGACCCGTCTAGCCCCCAACGCGACTTTTACCAACTTCAACCTCGCCTGTTCGGATTGCAACTGGGCGCGACCTCTCGCGGCGAGAAAGCTATCGAACCTGAAGAACACACAGCGCTGATGACGATATCACGGGCAAGTGGCTTGTCAGAGTCTCGCAGCAAACTTGAAGGCCTGCCGGACGAAGAAAAAGCAGGAGCCTTGGCCCAAGCTGCTCTCACACTAGATGTCACGCTAGACCCTGATTCGCGGTCCGAACTTCAGAAACTCATCTTGGCCGCTCCCGTGGGATGCTCCTTGCGCCATTTCTTGCCCACCCAACTTGTAGTGAGAATGCGACCCTCAAAAGACCGTGGGATCGAGGCTTTCACCAGAGCGTTGTTTTATTTCACGAAAGCAGGAACGGCAGAAGCGGAACAATTCCGCGAAAAGATTGGGACAGACAGCTTTGCAGACACCGAACGAGAGAAGCTTACGACGGTTCCGTTGCCGGGCTTGCTTCATTTGAGCGTCGCGTACTTAGAAGGGTTTTTCACAAAGTCAGTCAAGTACCTCGGCCCATTACGCGACGAACCAAAGCCGCTTTATCCATTAGCGGCTGGAATAGATCCGTCTGACGTTGGGCTTCGAGGGGAATATACCGCCGCAGTTCTAAACCTGCACAAAGATCGGCAGGTCCGCTACATTCCAAGCGGAGCATTCGCAAGGCCGGACGTTGTCCCGTCGCCCCTCCTTCGGTCTCTTGAGGCAACCGTGATCGACTGGCTACAGTATCTTGATGTCGCTCAATCGGTTGTTACGGTGGATAAAGGGAAGCTTGGTCACGAACTGAAGGTTATCTCGGCTGGCCTACCGCAGCCACAGGACCTGACCCACGTTGGCGTGGGGGTCAGTCAAGTCCTGCCGATCCTGGTCATGAGCCTCCTTGCAGAACCAGATACTACACTGATTTTTGAACAGCCGGAACTGCATTTGCACCCCAAGGTTCAGACACTCCTTGGAGATTTCTTCCTCTCGATGAGCCTGTCGGGTAAACAATGCATTGTTGAGACTCACAGCGAATACCTGGTGAACCGCCTCCGTTTCAGAACCGCTGCGGCTCCGCAGGGGGCACCACTCGCATCCAAAACCAAAATCTATTTCGTTCAGAAAGAGGGAGACTGTTCGACATTCCGCGAGGTGGTAATGAACGACTATGGTGCGATCGCCGACTGGCCAGAGGGATTCTTCGACCAATCACAGGCTGAAGCTGAGCAGATACTCCGGGCGGCAACGCTTAAACGGCAGAGCTTGAAGGAAAGGCCTCGCGATGTTGAGCATAACGATTGACGCCAGCACTTTTGCTCCGCCTTTCTCAAATCCCACAGCCGATAGCGTGTACCTTTTCGTGGAGCGACTCCTCGACTGGACAGACACCCTGGACCGTGGCAATGCAAGAATACTCACCTCTCGTTCCACCTCCGAAGTGCTTATCCGTTGCGAACTCTATCCGCTGCGCCCCCACATTAGGAGACTTCTTGCGCAGACAGGTGTTGTCGAATACGACGCCAACACGATAGCCGCAGTCGTCGAAACGCTCCTTAACCGCTCGACGACCTTAGAGGATGCATTCCTGGTCACTGATGTACTGGCGTCGCAGCTTTCCTTTTCACCGGATACCTTTAGCACCTACAGCCCCGCTTTGCTCCGGGAGGAATGCCAAAAATGTGCTCTCTTAATTGCGATCCTCCGAACTCACGCTGACGATCCTTCTTTGGACAACCACGCTATTGCAGTGAGGGCGCGACGAGGCGATCATGTCATCCGAGTAACAGCGATTTTAGACATTTTGGAGCACACCCGGACTGATCTGGGGAGCCTTCCACTGCCGCCGACATCTTTCGAAGGATCAATCGTGGTTTGTGATTCTTTCTCGGACTATTTGCAGACTGTCGAAGAAACGTCGCTGTGGCAAACTGCGACCGGAAATCAGGATCTCGATTTAGCAATTCGGATAGCATTACTCAAGGACCGCCGACATCGCGGGGTGGGGGCTGATTGGAACGGCTTGCCCCGATTTGCGATCGGAGGTCTCTTTTTCGCCAGCGTCGCATCCTGTGGCAGCTTGAGCGGCTCAGGACTAGCGCAGAGAACCCTTCGGGCCGTTGTTGAAACCATCGAGCACCTTAACCTAGCAGCCACCCACCATCTGCGTACCGGGGCAGGGGGCGGGAATCCGCAGCGAATGCGCGACGCAGATGGGGCATGGAGGAGAGATATCGATTACGAGTATCACCTCCATTATTGGGAATGCAGCGGTGGATTTGTCGAGCTTGCGTCAATCGTTGTCCACAATGACTTCACGATTCCAGAGTAAGCGTTATCTTACGCAACTGTCCACGCAAGAACCGGTCGGGTCTCATGGCGCCGGAACCAGTAGTAGTGTTGGATCTTGGCTTTACAGCACGCAGCATCACGATTGGTGTCAACTCATTGAAATCGAAACAACGTGGAGACAGGCCGTCTACCGAGTCTGGCTTCCGACACGGGAACGAGTTGTAAGTGTAAAGCCACAGAACTTAAAAGCTGCTAGCAGTGTTGTACTTACAGGAGACGCTCTAACCTATGCGGTGGCAGCAGCGCGAGTCGCTGACGCGCTAGCGCGAGACTTGCTTGTGGCTCCGGTCGAATCGCGCGTCATCCCCCTTCCCCACCAGATCAAGGGACTGACACGTGCTGTCTCGGGTGATCGCATACGCTTCCTGTTGGCGGACGAAGTAGGCTTGGGAAAAACCATCGAAGCGGGCTTAATACTGCGAGAACTCAAGCTGCGCGGCATGGTACACCGCGTCTTAGTCATTGTGCCTAGGGGCCTGGTTGCACAGTGGGTTGCCGAAATGCGCACGCATTTCGGAGAAGAGTTCCACTTATTGGCGCCGAGCGACTTTCCTGCATACCGCCGCGTGGCGGGAGAAGAGAACATCTGGCGGACGCACGATCAAGTCATCTGCTCGATGGACTCGGTTAAACCGTTAGAAGGTCGGCGTGGGTGGTCGACGCAGGATATAGCTGATTACAACCGGGACCGGTTCGAGGATTTGATCGCCGCTGGATGGGAGTTGGTGATTGTGGACGAGGCTCACCGGCTGGGTGGCAGTTCAGATCAGGTCGCTCGCTACCGGCTTGGTCAGGGCCTCGCAGAGGCCGTCCCGTACGTCCTGTTACTTTCGGCCACTCCACACCAAGGGAAGACCGACGCCTTCCGGCGGCTTCTCTCGCTGCTGGACTCGGAGGAATTTGCGGATACAGAGGCAGTGAATCGCGAGAAGGTCCAACCTTTTGTGATCCGCGCGGAGAAACGGAGCGCCGTAGACAGTCAGGGCAAGCCATTGTTTAAGCCTCGCTTCACCCGGCTAGTTCCCATTCTTTGGCAGGATCGTCACCAGAAACAAAGAGTGCTTTACGAGGCCGTCAGTGCCTATGTCCGCGAAGGATACAACCGGGCGGTTCGTGAAAAAAAGAATTATCAAGGGTTCTTACTAATTCTCATGCAGCGCCTCGTGACCTCGTCGACACGTGCCATAGCCACGACACTGGAACGCCGGTTAGAGGTCCTCGAAACTCCCGACGAGCAGTCGTTGTTTGCCCCGGTTCCAGACGAAGAATGGAGCGATCTCGATGGCCAGGAGCAGCTTGATGCTTTGCTCCGATTGCGGCTAGCTGGCCTCGAGAATGAGCGGGCGGAGGTGAAGTTGCTCCTCGAAGGCGCCCATCAAACTGAGGCTGCCGGACCGGATGCCAAGGCCGAAGCGCTGCTGGACTGGATTTACCGCTTGCAGCAGCAAGAGGAAGACCCGGAAGTCAAGATTCTGGTTTTCACTGAATTCCTTCCCACTCAGGAAATGCTAAAGGAGTTTTTGACGGAGCGAGGGTTTTCCGTGGTGTGCCTTAACGGGTCGATGGATATGGAGGAACGCGCCAGAGTGCAGAACGCGTTTGCAAGCGACTCCAGAATACTTGTCTCAACGGAGGCCGGGGGAGAAGGGCTAAATCTCCAGTTCTGCCACGTCGTGGTAAATTACGACATCCCGTGGAATCCGATGCGGCTCGAACAACGGATTGGGCGCGTTGATCGAATTGGCCAGGCGCATCGGGTCCGGGCGATAAACTTCGCCCTCGAAGAAACTGTGGAGTACCGTGTGCGTGAGGTGCTGGAGGAGAAACTCCAGGTGATCCTCAACGAGTTCGGCGTCGACAAGGCCGGTGATGTTCTGGATTCGGTCCAAGGAGCGGAGATCTTCGATGAGTTGTATCGGGAGGCGATTCTCAATCCTGATGCCATGGACACTAAGATAGAGACTGCGTTGGGACGCGTTCGCGAGGCAGCGGCTGACCATCGTGAAACCCTCTCGATTTTGGGCAGCGACGAACCCGCAAGTAGCCGAGATTTCGATCACCTACTCGTACACCCTCTTCCACATTGGGTGGAGCAAATGACCGTAAGTTATCTGCGCGCGCACGGCGGTGCCGCAAACCGGCAGTCCGATGGCTGGCAGCTTGTTTGGCCCGATGGGACCCAGATTGAGCGCGCTGTCTTCAATTCATTCGAGGCAGAACGAAA
>Ga0187819_10002134_pt1 | contig 10405 bp, 12 predicted proteins | sample NC_wetland_sal_i_15_FD_132411 | JGI IMG/M metagenome (GOLD analysis project Ga0187819, IMG submission 132411) | Wetland sediment microbial communities from Neuse River Estuary, North Carolina, USA - SO4_4 | ecosystem: Environmental > Aquatic > Freshwater > Wetlands > Sediment | place: USA...
CGATCGCCGCGAACGCCGAAAGCGCCTGAAGGAGCTGAAGCAGATCAAGCAAGCTCGCAAACTCGCGCGCGCTGCGGCCGCCGGGGCGTCAAAAGGAAATGGAAAAGCAGGTCCATCGGAAGCGGATACCCGCCTAGGGATGACGCCGTCGCCCGTGCAAACCGATCGCAAAGAAAAGGAAAAGGAGCGCCAGCGCGCCATTGACGCCCTCGAGCGCGACGTCGAGGAATTGTCGCGCCTCTCGGCGCCCACAGGCGATACCGCCGTTGAAATCGGCCGCATCCGCTCGGAAGTCGAGGAATTGAAGCGCGAGTTCTACGCCCACTTAGGCGCCTGGCAGCGGCTTCAGCTCGCCCGCCATCCCCAGCGCCCCTATACGGACGATTACATCCGCCTGCTATTTGAAAATTTCTCGGAAATCCACGGCGACCGCAATTTCTCGGACGATCCCGCGCTCGTCACCGGCATGGCTTTTTTTCAAGGCAGGCCGGTCATGATCGTCGGCAATCAGAAGGGAAGGGACATCAAGCAGCGCGTGGCCCGGAATTTCGGCCAGGCCAAGCCCGAGGGCTATCGCAAGGCTCTCCGCGCCATGCAACTCGCCGCGAAATTCCGGCGCCCCATCATCGTTTTCGTAGACACGCCCGGCGCCTATCCCGGCGTCGGCGCCGAAGAACGCGGCCAGGCCGAAGCGATCGCCTTCAATCTGCGCGAAATGTCGCGTCTCCCCGTGCCCATCATCATCGTCATTACAGGCGAAGGCGGCTCCGGCGGCGCGCTGGCGATCGCCGTTGGTGATCGCGTTTTCATGCTTGAAAATTCCGTGTACTCCGTGATTTCTCCCGAGGGTTGCGCTTCCATCATGTGGCGCGACTCCTCCAAGGCCGAAATCGCCGCCGAAGCCCTGAAAAACACCGCTCCAGATTTGCTCGAGCTGAAACTGATCGATGAAATCGTGCTGGAGCCCGAAGGGGGCGCGCATTATGATCCCGATGCCGCCGCAAAGTTGCTCAAGCCATTCCTGTCCCGCTCGCTAGATGAACTTGCCGCTCTCTCTCCCGCCCAACTGCTGGAGCAGCGCTACGAAAAATTCCGGCGCATGGGCCAGTTCTTCTCTCAATAGAGCGGTTTTCAGCCTGACGTCTTGGATGCGTTGTTTCCGCGTGTGCCGCCGCACACCTAGATCAGCAAGACGATGCCCGCCAGCAGGCAAAGCGGAGCCGTACCGGCTCCGGGAAAATACCTTCCCTGCGCTGCGCTCAACGCCAAATGGCCAGCACCGTTGCCGATTCCTCCGGCGAGCGCGAGGAAAAGAACGACGATGTAAGCCAATGACACACGCCGGTACACACCAATGCCCGCGAGTACGAACACGCAAAGCCATGCCATGTTGAACGTCACGAAACGCGCATCGCTCCACTCGTACCCCACGAACTTCGGAAACTCGTGCTGGAACCCAGTCAAATATTCTTCAGAAAAATGCAGGCACTGCACGGCGATGGCGAGCAGATATGGCGGGAGCACTGCGGCCGGATCATTCTTCCAGAGAGTTGTGGACCAGAGCAAATAGGCGATGACCAGGCCCACGCTCAGAAGAGTCGAGCCACGGCCCATCCAGCGGACTTGTGACGTCACGACGGCCAGCACAAAGGCAGCGCCCGCAACGCGCTCGCCTGGAGTCAAAGGCTCTAGCTCTCCTGCCACCCTGGTGCCGTCCATTTACAAAGCGTTTGGCCTTCACTATACGGCTGTAATTGGCGATTCACAAATTCACCCACGCCACCCCTTAAGGACGCGGAGTCTATGGCCGCGACCCACGCTTCTTCGCCTTTCATCCGCCATTAGAGCATTGAACACGTCCTCATCCCGTTCTCGTTGCTCCTCGCCTCCCACTGCTTTAGTTTCAATCGTAGGGGAACACTCCAAATGTCAGAGGGCGACTCTTCACTCATGACGGACGTATTTCGGCCGTACGAAAAGCTCGTGGAAATCACCATTCTTGGGAAGACCTTCCTTGTGCCCGAGAAGAATTCGCTTCTGCGCGCTTTCCAATTCATCAGCCCGGAGACCATTCCGTACGGCCGTTTCTGCTGGAATCAGGAATGCCAATATTGCAAGGTGAATTGTCAGCTCTCCGACGATGATCAGGCGCGCCCCATTCTCAGCTGTAAGTTTCTCGTCTCTGAAGGAATGGCGATTTCCGATCTCGCACCCGAGTTGATTGGCTGCCTCCGTACAAAGCTTGGCCAGGCCGCACAATGTGCGCCCAGCAGTCAGAATGCCCCCGCGCCGGAGGATCCCCTCTAGTTTCTGGTCCCGAAGTTCTATCTTCCGCTCCGAGACCGTTCGTTCGCAGACTGTTTCTGCTCTTGCCCTGCTTTTCGCTCCGTGCGATTCTCTTCCGTTATTGAATGCTTCCGGGAGATATAGCATGCCTGTTTGCGACGGTTGCGGCGCGCGGACGGACGAGGATCACGTTCGTCGTCGCGTCGCCCGCCTCGAACTTGCCACGCGATACCGTCCCGTCCACATCAAGGTGCTTCTCCTCGATGGCGCGCCCCCTCCTCGCATGGAAGACTTTTTTTATCAAGCAACCAGAGACCGCTCCGTCCGCTCGCTTGCGTCGCGGATGTATTTCGACGAGCTCATCAAGTGCGCGGGCGCTGCCACCATCTCGGAAGTTCAGGAAGAAACAGCCCTCGCGGATTTCCAACGACGCGGTTTTTTCCTCACCTCCGCGGTCGAGTGTCCATTTGAAGATCAGCCTGACCCGCAGGGCGCCCTCCGCCGTCTCGCGCCCACGGTCTTGAAACGCGTCCAAACTTCCTACAATCCGTCCTATGTGGTCCCCCTCTCCCCGCCCACCCAGGAATTGATTCGCCTGTTCGGCCTCGTCGGCTGGGGGGACCGTCTCGTCCTCAACAATGGCAAGCCATTCTCAGACCCGTACCTCGGCGACCCCAAGCGCCAGGCCGAAGCAGGAACCGCCTTCGGCGACCGCATCAAAAAGCTCCTCGCCGTAATGCCCTAGGCAATCTCCAGCACCCGACGGGGCTGCCCCACCTTTCGGACAGGCTGTCCTGGAGTTCTATGGTCACAGGTCACAACCCCATGGGATGAATAGACTTTAAGCCATATTCTTTCCATGTGTTAGAATAAGGCCGATTCAGGGGGCTTGCAGTTGAGGGTACCCGCATGAAAGCTCGCGCGAAATTCCTCATCGGCTCAGGCATTATCATCGTCACGCTGATTTCGCTTGCCTATGTGGGCTTTACCCAGAGCAAGACCTATTACCACACGATTTCCGAGCTGGGGTCGCTGCATGGTATGTCGCTTCACCAGCGCATGCGTGTTTCTGGAAACGTCCGTGCGGGTTCGATTAATCGCGCATCCGGACGCGTGGATTTCGTCCTCGAAGAGCAGGGCAAGGCGCTCCCCATCAGCTACACCGGCCGCGACCCTCTTCCAGACACGTTCAAGGATGGCGCTCAAGCGCTCGTCGAAGGGCGCCTGACGCCCGATGGCCGCTTCGTGGCCGAGCAGGTGCAGGCGAAATGCGCGTCCAAGTATGAAGCCACCCCAAACCAAACGTCAGGCGCCCCCCAGCCCGGCCAGACTTCGAACCGATCAAATGTAATGTCTCCCGGCAGCTAGGGCAGAGGACGTCGGAGGAACTCGTTGGATATTTTTGGCTCGTTCGCGTTGCTCCTCGCGTTTTTGGCTGCCGTGTACGCATTCGCCGCTGGAATTGCCGGTATCCTCACGCGCCGTACCCTCCTGGCCAAGAGCGCGCACAACGCCGGCATGGCCGTCTTCGCCCTGGTCACATTGGCCGTCGCCTCGCTCGAATATTATTTCTTCACCGACAATTTCTCGATGGCCTATGTCGCGGCTCACAGCAACCGCGCCTTGCCAGCCTTCTACAAATTTGCCGCGCTCTGGGCCGGCCAGGAAGGCTCGCTGCTGTTTTGGAGCTGGCTGCTCTCGATTTATGTTTTCTCCGCTCTTTTCGTCAACCGCAATAAGCATCCCGAGCTGATGCCCTATGCGGGCGTGGTCATGGCCGGCGTCCAAATTTTCTTTCTCACGCTCAATAACTTTGTTGCCAGCCCCTTCAACGTCATGGGCGGCGCGGATGCTTCCGGCACGCTGCGGCTCGCCACGCTCGGCGACGGGCACGGCCTGAACCCGCTGCTGCAATACCCCGAGATGGTGATCCACCCGCCGATGCTCTATCTCGGGTACACCGGCTTCACAATTCCATTCGCTTTCGCGCTTGCCGCGCTTCTGGGCCGCTATCCCGGCGAAAAATGGATTCATATCACCCGTAGCTGGACCATGATTGCCTGGTGCTTCCAATCCGTGGGTATTCTGCTCGGCGCGCACTGGGCCTACGCCGTTCTAGGCTGGGGGGGCTACTGGGGCTGGGACCCGGTTGAAAACGCGTCCTTCTTGCCCTGGATCACCGGGACCGCCTTTCTGCATTCCGTAATGATGCAGGAGAAGCGCGGCATGATGAAGGTGTGGAATATCTGGCTCGTCTTCACCACCTTCATGCTCTGCATTTTGGGCACGCTCCTCACTCGCTCGGGCGTCATCAGTTCGGTGCACGCTTTTGCGCAGTCCTCCATCGGCAATTGGTTCGTGGCTTTTCTCGCGCTGGTGTTCATCGTGTGCTTCTGGGCCTACTGGCTGAATCGCGATTACCTGCGCAGCGATAACCAGCTCGATTCGCTCGTCTCGCGCGAATCGAGCTTTCTATTCAATAATCTCGTTCTCCTTGCCGCGTGCTTCGCCGTTCTCTGGGGCACCCTATTCCCGGTGCTCTCCGAATGGGTCGTTGACAGCAAGATCAGCGTCGGGCCGACGTTCTTCAACAAAGTGATTATCCCTATTGCGCTGTTCCTGCTGTTTCTGACCGGTGTGGGCCCACTGCTCGCCTGGCGCAAGACTTCCTATGACGCACTGCGTCGCAATTTTGCCATGCCGGTGATGGGAGGCGTCCTCGCCGGCATCGTCGCGTTCATATTCGGCTTTCGCGAAATCTATTCGCTTATCTGCCTGATTCTCTCCGTGTTCGTTACGCTCACGATTGCGTCCGAGTTTTACCGCGGCGCGCGCGTCATCGCCGCCCGCGATGGCACGAACATCCTCTCGGCCGTCGGCGAACTCACCATGCGCAATACCCGCCGCTACGGCGGCTATATCGTCCATTTCGGCATGGTCTTGATTTTCATCGGTATCGCCGGGCAGGCCTTTAATCGCGACATTCAAATGGAAATGGCCCCGGGCCAGACCCTGAAGATCGGCCCATACACCATCCTGTGCCAAAATTTCGACCGCGTCGCGAACAACAATTACGAATCCGAACGCGCTTCGCTTGAAGTCTTCCGCGACGGACGCTCGGAGATGATGCTGTATCCCGAGCGGCGCTTCTTCCTTGCCAGCCAGGTTACCGAAACGATGGTCGCTATCCAGACCTCGCCCTTGCGCGATCTCTACGTCGTTTACGCCGGCCGCAGCCCGGAAACCGACAAGCCGGTGATCCACGCCTACCTGAATCCGCTCGTGAAGTGGATTTGGTTCGGCGGCATTGTGCTCGTTCTCGGCACCGGGCTCGCCTTGCTGCCCAGTCGCCGCGCTGCGCTCGTCTTGCGCCCCGCCGCTGAGAAATCCTGGGGCGACGCGGTAGCCAAAGATGCCTCGGCCATCGGCGCTATTGCGCACCGGTCCGACGCCCATGATTGATTGCCGCCGTCGCTCCCGTGGGCTCCGGGCAGTGCGGTTCGCCGTACCTGCCTTGCTGATCGCCCTGCTGATTTCGTTCGGCTCGGCCAAAGCGCAAGAGACCGAGCGCGCCAAAAAGCTCGGCCAAAAACTGATGTGCATTTGCGGCTGCAATCAGATCCTCACTTCCTGCAATCACGTCGGCTGCAAGTATTCGCACGGCATGCTCAAGGAGCTCGATGAGGGCATCGCCCGCGGCGAGTCCGACGACCTGACGCTCCAGGATTTCGTGCAGGAATACGGGCAGACGGTCCTCGCCTCGCCTCCCGACAAAGGCTTCAACCGCGCCGCCTGGATCATGCCTATCGTCGTTCCGCTCATCTCGCTCTATCTACTTTGGCAGGTAGTCCGGCGCTGGCGCCAGCGCGGAGCTATGGCCACCGCCGGGGGGCCAAAAATTTCCCCCGAATTCCTCGCCCGCGCTCAGCGCGAATCCGATATGGAGAATCATGAGCAGCGTTGACATCGCCGTTGCCTGCGTCCTGCTGGCTACCGCCACGGTTTTCTTCATATTCACCGTGCGCCCGGACCCTTCCGACTCGGCCCCGCATCGCACCAAGCTCGACCAGCTCCTCGAGCGCCGCGATGCCATCTACGAAAACCTCCGCGACCTGCGCTTCGAATTTCGAGCCGGGAAATTCTCCGAAGCGGACTTCGAGGAAACCAAGCAATCGCTCGAGATGGAAGCCGCCCGGGTCCTGGCTGAGATGGACCAATTGACCGGCGGCACTCCCACGCCCGCTACCCGCCAGGCTGCCACCGAAAGGCGGCATTCATGAAGTGTGCCCGCAGCGCCGGCGATCGCGCCCGCGCTCCTCGTATTGTGGCGATTGCAAAATTGCTCTCTCTCGCTCTGCTGCTGAACCTCACGCTCATCCCCGCCTACGCCGGCACGCTCACTGGCACAGTCCACAACGGCACCACAGGCCAGCCCGCCGCAGGCGTTGATGTCATCCTGATCCAATTGCAAGGCGGGATGCAGCCCGTCGCCAACACCAAGACCGACGCGCAGGGACATTTCCAATTCACTCATGCCGATGTCGGCGCCGCTCCCATGCTCATCCGCGCCGTTTATCACGGCGTGAATTACCATGAGCCTTTGCCGCCGGGTAAGAATTCCGCCACCGTCGAAGTTTATGAACCCACCGAAAAGCCCGGCACTTTCGCCGTGACGAATCACGCCGTAATCATCCAGCCCAATGGCGCCGAGCTTCTTGTGGGCGAGGAATTCACGCTCGAGAACAAGTCTCAGCCTCCGGTCGCCTTCTATCGCGCCGACGGCTCCTTTAATTTTTCGATTCCTGAGGGCGCGCAATTCAACCAGGTTTCCGCCTGGGGTTCGACAGGCATGCCGGTAGTCCAGGGCACGATAGACAAGGGCAAGAACCAGATGGCCATTGCCTTTCCATTCCGCCCCGGCGAAAGTGGTGTCCGGCTCTCTTATAAGCTTCCGTATCCGGGCAACAAGGTCACCCTTCGAAACAATGTCCCGTATGCGACCGGCCGCTTCATCATTGCTGCGCCCCCGTCGGTCCAGATATCCGGCGATGGCTTATCCTCTGCGGGACAAGACCAGGGCTTCAGTGTCTATGTTCGCGAATCCGTCCCTGCCAATTCTCCGGTTGCCATCTCCGTATCTGGCACGGCACCGGCGCCCTCGGCGAATTCAGGGGGCGCTGCGCCGGCAGGCGGGGAGTCCGCCGGGGGCCCGCCCGCTGACGGTTCGCAGAATCCTTCCGTGAACTCGCGCCTGGAAGCCTCCGGCGCCGAAGCTGCCACGGCAACCGCGACCACTCTTCCTGCCCGGCTCGATAGTTTGAAGTGGATCCTGGTTGCCGGTTTCGCGGCGATCTTCGCGCTCGGCTTCGTTTATCTGCTTCGCCGCCCACAGTTCGTCGCCGCTGGCGCAACGAACGGCACCTCGCCGAGCATTTCCGCTGCTCCCATCGTCGCACGCGCATCGAATGCCGGTGCTGCCGTCGAGGAAGTAAACCGGCAGGTCACCGGCAGCCTCGACGAACTCAAAGATAATTTCTTCCGCCTCGAATTGCGCCGCCAGGCCGGGACCATTAGCGAAGAGGACTACGCGCGCGAGCGCCAGCGCATGGAGCGAGTCCTGCGCGATCTGGTACGAGGCTGAGCGAGTCGCCTTGGCCGCTTCCGGCGCTTCTTCGCATCTCGGCATTTCCTTCCACCGTGTGGAAAAGCGCTTCGGCTCGCTCGTGGCTCTGCGCGGCATTTCTCTCGAGATTGGCTCGGGCGAATTCGTCGCTCTCCTCGGCCCCAACGGGGCAGGGAAGACCACGCTGCTCCGCATCGCGGCTCTCCTGATGAATCCAACAAGCGGAAGCGTAAAATACTCGGGCTCCGCGGCGGATGCGAGCGCCGCCAAGCATTTTCTCGGCATGGTCGGCCACGGGATACTTCTCTACGATGAATTGACCGCTGCGGAAAATCTCACGCTCTTCGCGCATCTCTACGGTCTCGACGACGTCGCCCCGCGTGTGGCCGCTTCACTCGAATCCTGCGGCCTGGCGTCTCGCGCCGGGAGCCTGGTGCGCACATTCTCTCGCGGCATGCGGCAGCGCCTCGCAATCGCCCGCGCGCTCTTGCACGGCCCGCGCCTCCTTCTCCTCGATGAGCCTGCCGCCGGCCTAGACCGCCAAGGCCTCGCCTGGTTCGGCGCTACGCTCGCGCGCCTCCGCGAAGACGGTTGCACCGTCCTGATGAGCACGCACGCGCGCAATGAATCGCTCGACCTGGCCACCCGCGCCGTCATGCTCAATGCCGGCCGTCTCGAGCAGGACACCGGCTCAGCCGGGGACGCGCGCCCTTTGCTCGCCGCGCTGCGTGCGGAGGCCTGAATGACCACCGCCCGCGCCGCCGCCATCCTGCTGTCGAAGGAACTCCGGCTCGAGTTCCGCACGCGCGAGCTCCTCACCACCACCATCGTCTTCGCCCTCATCGTCATTATCCTATTCAGTTTCGACTTCAATCCCACTGCCGAGGACTCGCGCCGTTATGGCCCAGGCCTTCTCTGGATCGCTTTTCTCTTTGCGGGCTCACTCATGCTCAATCCCTCCTTCGCCCGCGAGCAATCCAACGAAACGCTCGACGCTCTTCGCATGGCGCCCATCTCAAGCTTTGCCATCCTTCTTGGCAAAATGCTCGCGAATTTTATTTTCCTGGCCCTCGCCGAGGCCTTCCTGGTGCCCATGTTCGGCGTTTTCTATAACGTATCGTTCGCCGGGATCTCCGGACGCTTGATTTTCGTGCTCTTTCTCGGCACGCTCGGTCTGGTCGTCACCGGCACTGTTTTCTCCGCCGTGTCCGCGCACGCCCGCATGCGGGAATTGCTTCTGCCCCTCCTGTTGCTCCCGATTCTCGCGCCCCTGCTGATTGCCGCGGTCGAAGCCACTGCATCGCTCTTGACCGAGCAACCTGAGCTCGATCGCACCTGGGTCGCCTTCCTCGCCGGCTTCGACGTCGTCTTCCTTACGGTCTCTTGGCTTCTGTGCGATTATTTGATAGAGGAATGAGGGAACATAGCGTATGAAGGCTCGCCTCGCACTCGTCCTGGCTGTTGCCGCCCTGATTTTCTTCGCGGGCTATGCGGCGCTTTTCATCGCACCCGATGAGAAGACCATGCACGCCATCCAGCGCATCTTCTATTTCCACGTCCCGAGCGCGATCTCCGCCTTTATAGCCTTCTTCATCGTATTCATCGCCAATGCCGCCTTTCTCGTCACCCGCAAACCCCAATGGGATTGGCTTGGAGTGGCCGGCGCGGAAGTGGGCGTGGCTTGCTGCACGGTCGTGCTGATCACCGGTCCCATTTGGGCGCGCCCGGTCTGGGGGATCTGGTGGACTTGGGATGCTCGCCTCACTTCCACTTTCATCCTCTGGCTCCTCTACATCACGTATCTTCTCCTGCGCGGCCTGCTGGAAGATCCGCAGCGGCGCGCAACACTCTCCGCGATCTTCGGCATTTTCGCGTTTCTCGATGTCCCGCTCGTTTATCTTTCGAATCGCCTCTGGCGCACGCAGCACCCTCAGCCCGTTATTCTCGGCGGGGAAAATTCGGGGCTCGCGCCCGGAATGGGCAAAGTCTTGCTGATTTGCTGGATTGCGGTGGTTTGCGTCATGATCCTATTGGTGGTGGATCGCTATCGCCTCGAACGCCTGCGCCACGATTACGAGGAGCTCCGCTTCGAGGTTGAATCTCGGAGTGCCGCCGCGCAATCTATTGGGAAGGAGCGCTGATGAAGAATTTTGAAAGCCTCTTCGCCGCCTGGATGGTTGTCTGGGCGGTCTTCTTCGTGTATGAAGTAACGGTGGCGCGCCGGATGGCTCGCTTGCGGGAAGATATCGAGCGCCTCAAGCAGCAGCTCCGCGAAGGCTAGCGTTCGCACGCGTTTAGGTCAGGCCAGGCCCTTTGCTTTCCCGGGTCGGCGGCCGAGGATTCGGAATACGCTTCAAGTCATGAGGTCGTCATGCTTAGTCCGAGAAAAGTCGCTATCATCCTTTTTCAATTGGGCGGACCCGACTCCCAATCCGCCGTCGAACCCTTCCTCTACAATCTGTTCTGCGATCCCGATATCATCAATTTCCCCGGAGC
>Ga0187819_10002135_pt1 | contig 10405 bp, 7 predicted proteins | sample NC_wetland_sal_i_15_FD_132411 | JGI IMG/M metagenome (GOLD analysis project Ga0187819, IMG submission 132411) | Wetland sediment microbial communities from Neuse River Estuary, North Carolina, USA - SO4_4 | ecosystem: Environmental > Aquatic > Freshwater > Wetlands > Sediment | place: USA: North...
CATGCTCGAAGGCCCATGCAGAGCGGATCCCGCGCGTCGAGTAGGAGATCGGCCTCAGCGTTCACAAATGCCGAACCTTTGATGCTCGGATACACCTGACCATCGCGCACCTTGATACTCCCTTCAAAAATGCTGCCAACAATCCCCTCCTGCTTCCAAACTTCGCCTTCCTGCAATTTACCGTCTGCATAAAGACAAGCCAGCTTGGCGCTGGTTCCGGTCCCGCAAGGCGAACGATCATAAGCCTTCCCCGGACACAAGACGAAGTTCTTGCCGTGAACTCCTGCTATCTTCGATGGACCAAATACCTCGATGTGATCGATTTCCTGGCCATCCGCGCCAGTGATCCGAGCCGCGCGCAACGCTTGCCGCACAGCCCAGGTAAAAGTCGTTAGCGATTCAACGTTGTTGAGCGCCAAGTCCACGTCATGATCTTCAATAAGAAAAAACCAGTTGCCTCCCCAGGCGATATCTCCATACACCCTGCCGAAGCCAGGTACTTCCACCGGCACCTTTGCGGCAATCCGGTAGCTTGGCACGTTGTGGACGGTGACTTCTCCACTCTCGTGTAGGACTGCACTCACCGTGCCCACGGGGGTCTCCAGTCGATGCTCCCCCGGCCCAATCCTTCCCATGTAGGCAAGCGTAGCGATGAGCCCGATGGTTCCGTGCCCGCACATTCCGAGATATCCCACGTTATTGAAAAAGATGCCCCCCGCTGCACAAGTGCGGTCCACCGGAGCGCACAGGAGGGCCCCCACGATCACATCGGAACCACGCGGCTCGTTCACGACAGCGGACCGGAAGTGGTCATATTCATTGCGAAAGCGTTGCAAGCGTTCAGACAAGGGACCGTCGCCAAGATCGGGACCGCCACTCACAATCAATCGCGTCGGCTCACCCCCGGTGTGTGAATCGATGACTCGCAATTTCTTGTGACCATCACGGTTCATAAAAATCCTGCATTTTCCACTTCTCGCCAATTGGGCAGTTCCGAGGCTTTCTTGCCTTGTTCAGGCATTAGGTCGGTGGCTTCTTATCACATTAGACGCGTGACTTATTTTATGGATACAATATCCAGGCGTCAAGCGCTCGGCGTGAACGGCCGCATGCTCGCAATCAAAAACAAAGGTGGCCTCTCTTGGCCAACAACACTGAGATTCAGCTTTCTCCGCCCCAAGCGCCAGCCAAGCATGAATTCTCACGCGGTTTAGGACTATTCGATGCCACCATGCTCGTGGTGGGTGTGATGATTGGCTCCGGCATCTTCATTGTCTCCGCAGAGATGGCCCGGACTATCGGTAGCCCGGGCTGGCTTCTAGTGGCGTGGGCAATCGCTGGGGCGCTGACCATCGCAGGCGCACTCTCTTACGGCGAATTATCGGCAATGATGCCGTACGCGGGAGGCATGTACGTTTACCTGCGTGAAGCGTACTCGCCGTTGTTGGCGTTTCTATACGGTTGGACACTATTTACGGTCATCCAGACCGGCACGATCGCGGCCGTCGCGGTTGCCTTCGCCAGGTTCTTGGGCGTGCTCTGGCCTTCGATTTCCGAAGATCGGTACCTAGTTCCGCCCAAACGAATCTTTTCTCATTATGCTGTTTCCCTTTCGTCAGCCCAACTGCTCGCCCTCGGCATAATTGTTTTGCTCACTTTCACCAATACCCGCGGCCTGCGTTACGGCAAGATCATTCAAAATGTGTTTACAGTCGCGAAAACTGGTGCTCTTCTGGCTTTGATCGTAGCCGGAATTTTTCTCGGCAAGAACACCATTGCGCTGCATGCAAATTTCGGCAATCCATGGCGCCCGCGCGGGCTTGAGCCGCTCTCTTCAGGACTTGATGCGAGCACGTCGCTAGGTCTGTTCGTCGCCCTTTGCGTGAGCCAGACCGGTTCTTTGTTCGCCGCAGATTCCTGGCACAACATCGCCTTTGCCGCGGGTGAGGTCAAAAGGCCTGAGCGAAATGTAACCCTGGCAATGGTGATCGGCACAACCGGAGTGATCGCCCTTTATCTACTGGCTAACGTTGCCTATCTGGTGACGCTTTCGCTCCAGCAAATTCAGCACGCCCCTGCGGACCGCGTGGGGACTGCGACCTTGCAAGCAATCTTTCCGGGGATGGGGACGGCTCTCATGGCAGCCGCGATTATGGTTTCGACGTTTGGAACTATCAACGCGCTGATTTTGACCGGCGCTCGAGCATACTATGCCATGGCACGGCAGGGACTGTTCTTTCGATTCGGCGGCCAACTGAATCGCGCCAAAGTACCGGCAGCTGCCCTGTGGATTCAGGCCTTCTGGGGAATGTTTCTCGTGCTGCCGCGGATTTATGATCCCGGCTCGGCCCGATGGGGCAACGTTTACAGCAACCTGCTCGACTACGTCATTTCTGCTGCTCTAATCTTCTATGTATTGACCGTGGCTGCGGTTTTTCGCCTTCGCAGAAAAAAGCCGGAAGCTTCCCGTCCCTATCGCACTTTCGGATATCCGATCATTCCGGGAGCCTACATCTTGGGGGCGGGAACTATTCTACTGGCGCTGCTTATTTTCCGTTCAGCCACAACATGGCCGGGACTTGTCATCGTGCTGCTTGGAATTCCGGCCTACTCCCTGATCCGGTGGGCTGAACAGCGAAATAGTGTGCCTGATGTTGTAGACCAACCGCCTGTTCTAGATCCACAAAGCTGATTCGACAACTTAGCGAGCGTTCACGATCAGGATCTGGTCAGATTCAATGGAGGAGAATCGCAGGCGGACGTTTGTGGATCTTGTCGCGACCTCACGCTTTCGGTTTAAAGGGTGAGCCTTCGGGATAGCGCGCTCCTGCGAAAGAACTGGGTGGCAATATCTGTTCGATTTGACGCATTTCAGGTTGCGTCAGTGTCACCCTTTGCGCCGAGAGATTCTCTTCGAGGTGCGCGACGCGCGCAGTTCCGGGGATGGCGGTAATATTCTTGCTCCGAGCCAGTAGCCAGGCCAGCGCAAGCTGTGCAGGTGTGCACTCTTTTCGCCGGGCAAATTCTTGCAGCCGCAGCAGCACTTTCTTGTTCTTGCTGAAATTGTCGCCTTGAAATCGAGGAAGGCTTTTCCGGAAGTCGGTGTCTCCAAATTCCGCTTGCCCTAACTTGCCCGTAAAGAACCCCCTGCCAAGAGGGCAGAAAGCGACAAAGCCGATTCCAAGCTCGTCGCAAGTTGGAATTACCTCGCGCTCTGGATCGCGTGTCCATAGAGAATATTCCGACTGCAGCGCTGTAATCGGGTGAATGATATGCGCGCGACGAACGTCCTCAGGAGCGGCTTCGGACAATCCCAAGTATCGAGCTTTGCCATGCACGACTAGTTCCGCCATCGCACCCACCGTTTCTTCAATGGGCACGCCGGGGTCAACGCGATGCAGATAGTAAAGATCGATCGTTTCTATCTGCAGCCGCTGCAGGCTAGCATCACAGGCTTTGTGTACGTAGTCCGGGCGACCGTTGCGACCGATCGTCACTCCCTCGTGATCGCACACCAGGCCGAACTTGGTTGCCAGAAAAGCCTGGTTACGCCGTCCGCGAATCGCAGCACCGATCAGGCGTTCGTTATGGCCCTGTCCGTACTCGTCGGCAGTGTCTAAGAAGTCGCAACCGAGATCAAGAGCACTTCGGATCGTCGCAACAGATTCCGCCTCGGAAGCAGGGCCATAGGCATAAGACATGCCAGAGCAACCTAATCCCAGCGCGCTTACCTCGGGCCCACGCCTGCCTAGTCTCCTTCTTTTCATTTCGAGATGGCTAGTGCGGGTTTCAGGCTTCGATTCCCAATTCAAGACTCGTCCTTTCGCCTCCGCGCTTGCCTACGAGAAAAGCAAAAAGCTCTGGGTTTTAGGGAGAAGACAATATATTGTATGCGGCCGAGACCTTGCTGTACGATACACTAGTTGAGTGTGCTCTTATTGCCGCTTTTAGAAAGCGTTGAGATACGGCTGCTAGCGGCGGATCTCGTTGAAGCTGTTTCGACGCTGCCCAGTCCTTGGATCTGCCGAACGCTTACTGCTGAAGCCTCCATTACGTTTGTACCTTGGGGTTGCTAACAATGGATGTCGAAACCGCAACTGACTCTGCAATACCACGCCAGTCACTTACTTCCGCTGTGGCTGACAAATTGCGTGAGCGGATTATCCGAGGAGAAATCCCGGAAGGAACCCAATTGCGCCAGGATGTCATCGCGGCGCAGTACCATGTCAGCCGGATTCCGGTTCGGGAAGCCCTGCGGCAACTGGACGCCGAGGGCTTGATTAACATCGTCCCAAACCGCGGTGCGATTGTCCCGCAGCTGTCGCCCGACGACATCGAGGAGCTCTTTGCGATACGAGCTCTGCTCGAGCCGGAGGTTCTAAAACGCTCCATCCCGCACCTGTCTCAGGCGGACTTTGCCGAAGCTGAAGCGGTGTTGAACAGGTATGTGGATGAACTTCGACGAGAACAACACGTCGCTACCTGGGGCCGCCTCAACTGGAAATTTCACTCCACGCTATACTCGCGCGCCGAGAGCCCGCATTTCATGTCCATTATCCGCAATGTGAACCATAACGGCGAAAGGTACACGCGGCTCCAGCTGTATCTGACTCATGGCATGAAGCGGGCGAATGAAGAACACTATGAGATTCTGGAGCTGTGTCGTAAGCACGAGGTCGCGGCAGCGTGTAAACTGCTGCGTCACCATATCCTGTATGCCGGCCAATCGTTGAAGCAGGTCTTGCAGGAGGGGCGTCGCCCCGACATGGTAGCATCGACCGGTCAATCCGGCGTTTCTCAAATCTTGAAAAGTTAAGCCGTCTTTTTCCAAAGAAATAATTATTAAGGATAGCGACGCTCCACCGACGGGCCTCTCGCATACAATATCCAAAATAGACCGCAGCTCGACGCTGCCGTGAGTCCTTCTTTCTTCATTTAAGACTTGCGCCGAAAATGCTGCTCCGTCTGTGGGAGGGCTCAAAATGATGCTCAAAGGAGTATCCAGAAGGGAATTCATGGCGATGGCTGCTGTTGCCGGCGGAGCTGCCGTCATCCCGAAGAGATCATTTGCGACTCTGCTCCAGGATCCTGTTGAAGACACTCTTCCGAGGGATGGAAAGGCGGTCAGCCGCGAAAAGGTTCCCTGGAAATTGCGCCCATTCCCGTTGAAACAAGTTCGCCTTGGAGATGGTCCGTGCAAACAGGCGATGGAGGCCGACCGCCAATTCTTGCATTCCCTTCCGCCTGACCGCCTGCTGCACACATTCAGGACTAATGCAGGCATCCCATCCGCGGCACAAGCGCTGGGCGGATGGGAAGCTCCTGACTGCGAACTTCGAGGCCACTATGCGGGCGGCCATTATCTTTCGGCTGCGGCGATGATGTATGCCAGCACCGGGGACGAAGATCTCAAGGCAAATGCCGATGCGGTTGTGGCGGAATTGGTCAAATGCCAGAAGGCCCTTAAAAGTGGTTATCTGAGCGCTTTTCCCATCGAGTTCTTTGACCGGCTTCGCGAGCGCCAAAAGGTATGGGCTCCCTTCTATACCATCCACAAGATCATGGCCGGCAATCTTGACATGTACGTGCATTGCGGCAATGAGCAAGCGCTCGAGGTGGCCGAGAAGATGGCGGCATGGACAGCAGGCTACACGCAATCGCTCAGCTATGATCACATGCAGCGCGTCCTCGGCACCGAATATGGCGGCATGGGTGAGGTCCTTTCCAATCTCTATGCGGTCACGGGTAAGGGAGATTACCTGGAAGTCGCGCAGCGCTTCGACCACAAGCAATTTTTCGATCCGCTTGCCTCACACCGTGATGAACTGAAGGGATTGCACGTCAATACTCATATCCCTCAAGTGATTGCCGCAGCCCGGTATTACGAGCTTACCGGAGACCGCCGCTACCATGATATCGCCGAGTACTTCTGGGACGAGGTCACGAGTGAGCGCTGCTACTGCACCGGAGGCACCAGCAATAACGAGTCGTGGAATACCGATCCTGGCAAGCTTGCAGCCGAGCTTAGCACCACCACAACGGAAGACTGCTGCGCCTATAACATGATGAAGCTGACGCGGCACCTCTTCGGCTGGACTGCGGACGCTCGCCTCGTGGATTACTACGAACGCCTCTTGTTCAACCACCGTCTCGGTACCATCAACCCCGAAGACGGCACCATGATGTATTACCTCCCGCTCGCCTCAGGTTACTGGAAAACGTTCGGCAAGCCTTTCGATGCTTTCTGGTGCTGCACGGGAACAGGTTCCGAAGAATACGCAAAACTGACCGACACGATCTATTTCCACGATGACGATTCACTATACGTGAATCTCTATATCGACTCACAATTGGAATGGCCCGAGAAGGGCGTTCGTGTAAAGCAAGAGACACGCTTCCCTGAGGAACAGGCAAGCACATTCACCATCTCAGCAAAGGACCCGGTGCAAATGGCGATCAATCTTCGCATCCCGTACTGGGTTCAAGGAGGCGGCGTAAAGATCAATGGAGCGCCGATCACAGCATTCGCCAGTCCCAGTAGCTATCTCATCCTTAACCGAGTTTGGAAAACCGGCGACAAGATCGAACTCGATCTGCCCATGGGTCTGCACATCAGCAGCATGCCAGATGACGAAACTACACAAGCGGTCATGTATGGTCCCTTGGTCCTGGCTGGACGTTTTGACCCGGTCACGAGAGAAATGATGTATGGGAACTACGGTCCGAAACCCGACAGTCAACTCAAAGTGCCAACTATCACTGCTGACCCTGGCAAGCCGACAGCCTGGGTGGAGCCAGACCCGAAGCAACCGCTCACCTTTCATGCCGTCGGACAGGCCCAACCCCTGACTATGGTTCCTCTATATAAGGTGATTCGTGCGAGGTACGCAGTTTATTGGAAGGTTAACTACAAAAGCGCGTAGGCTCCCGCAGGCACGTTTTGTGATCGCGAAATCCGAGTGAACACGAGGTGAATGATGCGATTCTCGAACACTGTTTTCTGCTGCTTCCTCGGCCTGGTTTTTGGCTTGCCACTGCTCGGCGGATCACCCGCAACCTCCGAACGAAGCAGCGGCGCGGCCAGCGCTAGCCAGCAGCTTCAATCCTTGTTTACTGAGGAATGGGAATCCGAGTTGCGTGACCGGCCGGAGATGGCCACGGCATTGGGCGACAACCGCTACAATGACCGCCTCAGCGATCACTCGCCTGAGTTTTACGAATCCGAAGCAGATCAGAACAGCAAGTTCCTCGCACGCTTCGAGGCCATCAGTCCTGCCGGTCTTTCGCCGCAAGACACGCTGAGCCGCGAATTAATGATCCGCAGGCTACGCGACGAGATCGACGGTATCCGATTCAAACCCTGGGAAATGCCGGTAAACCAGATGCGAGGCCCACACCTGTCTCTGGTCGAGTTGATGACCATAACACCGTTCAAGAACGTGAAGGACTACGATAACTATTTGTCGCGTCTGCATCAGGTCCCGCGTATGTTCGACCAGGTGATGGCTAACATGCGGCAGGGGGTGCAAGACCGGCTAATGCCTCCCCGTTATCTGCTCGACAAGGTAACGGTGCAGGCCGACGAAATCGCCAGCAAAGCCGGCGAGGCTAGCCCGTTCGCTAAACCGGTGGCCAAGTTTCCTGAAGACATTCCAGCCGCTGAACAGGAGCGTTTGCGCAAGACTGTCCTCACGGAGATCAACAGCGAGATCGTTCCCGCTTATCAGAAGTTCGCGACGTTTCTTCGTGTCGAATACGTACCGCGCGGCGGTGCTGAGCCTGGAGTGTGGGCCCTTCCCGACGGTGAAGCTAGGTACCGCTTCGCAATTCATCGAATGACGACCACCGATCTTTCACCCGACGAAATCCATGAGATTGGGCTCAAGCAGATCGCCGAGACTGAGAAAGAAATGCTTACTCTTGCTCACACGCTCGGGTTCAAAGATCTGGCTAGCTTGAATGATCACATCAAGAACGATCGTAGCCTCTACGCCAGTTCCGGCGAACAATTGCTGGACCTCTACGCCAAGTACGCACGCCAGATGGAAGCAAAGCTACCCGACCTGTTTGAGCGTCTCCCCAGGAACAAGCTCACAGTCATTCCGATGGACCCGTTCCGCGCCAAGAATGCTGTGCCCGCAGATTACACGCCAGGAGCCGCGGATGGCTCGCGCGCGGGCCGTATCAATGTCAATGAGTCGGACCCGGAGCACCGCTTGGTGCTGAACGTAGAGGCAATCGCGTATCACGAAGGAGTTCCGGGACATCACCTGCAGATCTCAGTAGCTCAGGAACTGCCAGAGTTGCCGGCGTTCCGTCGCCACGGTGAGTATACAGCCTTCGTTGAAGGCTGGGCACTCTATGCGGAGCGGCTGGGCAAGGAAATTGGGTTCTACGAAGATCCCTATAGCGACTATGGAAGGCTGGAGAACGAAATGTGGCGCAACATCCGGCTGGTCATCGATACCGGAGTGCATGAAAAACACTGGTCGCGGGAGCAGATGGTGGAGTATTTCCATCGCTACACGGCAATGGATGAACCGAATATACAAAATGAAGTGGACCGCTACATCGCTTGGCCGGGTCAGGCTCTGGCCTACAAGTTAGGTCAGCTGGAAATTCTCAAACTGCGCGAAGAAGCCCAGCAGCAACTCGGTCGCAAATTCGACCTTCGTGCCTTTCACGACGAGATTATCGGTAGCGGCGCATTGCCGCTGGACGTCTTGCATGGGAGAGTCGAGGCCTGGATCGCCGACGAAGCCAAACACTGAGAAGCGAACCGTGAGTGATTTCAGCGTGGACTCGGACACGCAGGTGACCGCAACCGTGCCGACCGGCGCAGTGACAGGGAAGATCGCCGTCACGATGGCAGGTGGGACCGCGACGAGTTCCACCAGTTTCACGGTGACACCATGATCTCTTGAGCCGACCGGAATATGGCTGCACTCGGAACCAAGAGCAAAGCGGATCTATGAAAGGGCAGGCTTCATTCCCAAAAGCTCAGAGATGGAAATCATTTTCTGAGCGGTCGCGTTCTTTAAAATGGTGCTTCCTAACCGCGTAGAAACCGTTCGCTTTTCAGCACACCCCGAGAAATCTCGTGCTAGGTCCTTCTGCAAAACCATTGAAACCTTTGGATTATGGATGTTTTTCAAAACACCCGTGCTGGATCCTCGTAGAAACTAGCTGCCTCTTCCAGATTTGTAATCGAGCAGATCGTTAGTCCTTCTGCTGGTCCTCTCCCAGCAAGTATTTCGACGATATCAATGCCCCCGCGGGGGCCAGCTTTGTGATTATATTTGGCCCTGAAAGACCGCCCAGCGTAATCAAAGCGAAGCTGACGGCTGTGGGGGACATAGCGATGTCCTATCAACTTTTCTATACCGAGCACAATAAGCCCAACCCAAGACACGACGCGCCTAACGTGTCGGTCGCCGGGGTATTCACCGAAGAGATAATTAACAAAATGATCGGCGATGCGTTCAGGAGTAGCATCAGCAAGTTTTGTCATTTGAGTTGACGCCGCTCTTTCTGCCCTCCGCTCGTAAGATTCCCGGAGGGCTACCAAGCTTTCCACGCTCCACAGCCGATCTGTGACGCCAGCGGCCATCGCTGGACTGGTGTGCAGTGTTCGGTGAATCTTGATGAAATTGTATGCGAAGTAGTTTAGGGCCGTCGCAGCGGCTAGGTACGCCACTTCCGCTGAAAGCCTACTACCCGGCGTTGGCTTGAGGAGAGACCCCGAACTGAAGAACGCCCAGCCAATCGAGGGTGGTATCGTAAACCGTTGCCGAGAACATTTGGAGATGCCGATGAGAATCTTCGCTTCGCCCAGAATGACCCTCTGAACGTACGATTAGGGTTCGAGACCGCTGATGCCGTGGAAACTCACATATAAGATGGACCCCGGCCCCCCCTCCGGCAATGCCATGGGAGGAATATGAGAAACGAGCCAAACGTGCTTGGCGCAAGCTGTTGCATACGGAGGCCGCTAGAGACGAAAACGATGCCATAAAGGAGGGACAATGTTCACATTTATCGTGCCTTCTTGGTCTTGCCCTTCGAAGGAAGGGATAGGCCTAAATTTTCAACCTCACACTGCTTCTTCCACCATTCCTCGATTGCGGGCCGATGGAATCGGAGCATCTTCGCACCGAGCTTGACGAAGGGTATCGGAAAGCGAGACTGGCGTTGCGAACGTTCCCGAGTCATGCGGCGAACGGTGGCTCTATCCGTTTGTAGAAACGCGGCGACATCTCCGACGGTCATCACAGTCGAACCTGTATCTTCCTCCTCGACTTGAATGAGAACTTTGCCATCCTTTTCGGATACGCTTATCGCAAAGCTCCGGTCGAACTCTCGTTTGATAGCTTCGAAGAATTTGCTACTTTCGAGAATCCGTACC
>Ga0187819_10002136_pt1 | contig 10404 bp, 7 predicted proteins | sample NC_wetland_sal_i_15_FD_132411 | JGI IMG/M metagenome (GOLD analysis project Ga0187819, IMG submission 132411) | Wetland sediment microbial communities from Neuse River Estuary, North Carolina, USA - SO4_4 | ecosystem: Environmental > Aquatic > Freshwater > Wetlands > Sediment | place: USA: North...
CGACGCTCACCGCGTAGCTGGAGGTCACGGTGAGCTGGGTCAGGTAGGCCATCGCGCCGCCGCCGAGCAGCATGCCGGTCACGATGAGGGCCCGCGGCCCGACCCGCGGCAGCAGCACGATGCTGGAGGTGTTCGAGGACAGCAGGATACAGGCGATCATCGGCAGGAAGGCCAGCCCGCTGGTCACCGGGCTGTAGCCCTTGACCTCCTGCAGGTAGTACGTGAGGAAGAGGAAGACGCCGAAGACCGCGATCCCGGTCAGCCCGACCGAGATGTAGGAGCCGCCCCTGGCCCGGTCAAGGACCACCCGCAGCGGCAGCAGGGGGTGACTGACCCGGCTCTCAGCGAACGCGAATGCGGTCAGCAGGATCACCCCGCCGACCAGCGAGCCGATGGTCAGAGCAGCGGTCCAGCCGGCCAGTTCGGCATGCGAGAACCCGAAGACGATAAGGAACAGCCCGGCCGAGGCAAGCACGGCTCCGGCCCAGTCCATCCCCGGACGGCTGTCCGGCCGGTTGGTCCGCATGTAAGCCAGGGCGCCGGCTATGGCGATCGCGGCGAAGAACAGGTTGACATACAGGCACCAGCGCCAGGAGAAGTACTGGGTAAGGACGCCGCCGAGGATGAGACCCACGGCACCCCCGCCGGCCGCGACGGATCCGAAGACGCCGAACGCCCGGCCGCGCTCGCGCGGGTCGCGGAAGGTGCTGACCAAGGTGCCCAGGGCGGCAGGCGCGAGAATTGCTCCGAATGCGCCCTGAAGAGTCCGGGCGGCCACCAGCATGCCGAACGACGTGGCGGCGCCGCCGAGCGCCGATGCGAGCGCGAACCCGGCCAGACCGGTGATGAAGACCCGCTTGCGGCTGAACATGTCGCCCAGCCGGCCGCCGAGCAGCAGCAGGCTGCCGAACGCCAGCGCGTAGGCGGTCACCACCCACTGCCGGTCACTGTTCGGGAAGCCCAGGGCGTGCTGAGCCGACGGCAGGGCGATGTTCACCACGGTGGCGTCCAGCACCACCATGAGCTGGGCGACAGCCACGATGACCAGGATCAGCCACCGATGGTCGCTTTCCGCGGAACGCTGACGGCCCACGACGGGTGTGACGGATGACATAACGAGCTATACCCCCGGTGAGAAACGTGACTGACGCTGGCCGTGATGGTGGGACGGGATCCGGCGGTCATGCCGAGACCGTCGCCGGTACGTTCGGCGTGGCCGATGCCGAGATCAGCCTCCGGGCTGCCTCGTCTAGGCCGTCAAGCAGCCGGAGCAGGTCCGCCCGGTCCGCCTCGCTCAGCGCACCGAAGATGTGCGTCAGCAGCCGCTCCAGCGTAGCGTTCGCCACGTCCAGGGCGGCCTCGCCCGCGTCGGTGATCGCGACAAGCTTGGCCCGACGATCCGTAGGGTCCGGCCGGCGCTCGGCCATGCCAAGCCGCTCCAGCCCGTCGACAAGGTCGGTGATGGAATGCGGAGATAGCCCGAAATCGGCTGCCAGCACGTTCTGCCTGGCCGGCCCCTGCTCGTGGAGCCGCCGGAGCACCTTAGTGCGGGCCATCGACAGACCGCATCCATTCATCTCATCGTTGACGGCCCGGAACATCCGGTGATGGACGGCCAGGTACCGTTCACCAACCTGCTCGGGTGTAATCATCACTGCCCTATCTGCCCTGCATTGACGCTGACCCGTCTCATGCTGACGGCCCTAACGTTGATATCTATCATAATGAGGAGCCTCATGATTTTATTTCCGGTCATCCACCGCTTCGGCGGGGGTCATGCCGGCTGCGTCGCGGGCTGCCAGCACCAGCCTGGCCGAAGGCGCGATACTGGCCGCATGGTTGACGACACAGCACGGGACCGGGCCATCTACCACGCGCTGACGGCGGCCGACGAATGTTGCATGATTGGCCTTGTCTGCGTCGGCCGAGATGGGAGTGCCGCTTATGCCGTCAAGCTGTGCGCCAGCCCTCAACGGTGACCGCTGATGAGCGGGATCACGTGGTATGACGTGCTGGGGGTGCTGCCCGACGCGGCACCGGAGGACATCCGCGCGGCGTGGCAGGCGAGACTGGCCGCGCTCCAGCCGGGCACGCTGGCGGGAGCCCCGCCGGGCGTGACGTCGGCGGCGGACCGGGCGCGGCAGGCGGTGAAGGAGGCGTGGGGCGTACTGGCCGACCCTGCCGCCCGGGCCTCGTATGACGAGCAGATCGGTTTCGCGCGGCCGGGGGAGGGTCTGGCATCGCCCGGACGGGGGCCGTCGGGGCCTGATGTCAGCCTGGGCCAGGGGTGGTCCACGGCAGATGAGGAATCGCTGGAGCCGTATTCGGATCCGCATTCCCGGGTGGGAGTGCCGGACGTCACGGGGCTGTTCTACAGCGCGTGCCTGGAGGTGGCCGGGCGGCTCGGCCTGCGCGTGGCCCCGGTCCGGCTGACGCCGCACCCGATGCCGGTTGACGGCCTAGTCGTCGGCCAGACGCCAGCTCCTGGTGAGCGGCCGCACCGCGACCGCATGCTGACCGTCCGGGTATGGCACCCGTCCGAGCCGGGCGGCGCCGACCGCGCTTCCCCGGCGCAGCAGGTTGAGTTACGGTCGGCGCCCGGTTGACCCGAACGGCCCGCGGTTCCCGCTGATCCGCTCCAGCGCCCGGCTGATGTCGGCCGGAGCCACGATCCCGGCCAGCCGCCCGTCCGCGAACACCAGGGCCCGCCCGTCCGAACACGCGTTGAGCCGCGGCAGCAGGTCCGCGACCGGCTCATCCGGGGTGGCCCGGGCCACCTCGGCCAGCGGGCAGGCGACCTGACGCAGCGTGGTCCGGGCGCGCTCGTCCGCGGGAACGGCGTTGACCCGGCGCACGGTCACCAGGCCCACCGTCTGCTCGTCGTCCACCACCGGGAAGGCCGAGTGCCGGAGCCACGGCAGCAACTCGTGCAGGAACCGGTCAACCGTGGCCGACGCCGGCACGGTGACCGGGTTCGCGGTCATGATCTCCCGGACGGCCACCGTGCGCAGCCGGGACTGCACCACCGCCTGCTGGTTCTCCGCGGTGGCCGCACTGGTCAGGAACCAGCCGAGAATGACGAACCACAGCCAGCTGTAGTCGCGCCGGGCCAGCACGAGATAGGCGCCGATCACGATGAGGGCCCACCCGAACACCTGCCCGGCCCGCGCCGCCCACATCGCCGCCTTGAGCCGGTCCTTGGTAAAGGCCCACAGGACCGCCTGCAGCAGCCGCCCGCCATCCAGCGGAGCGGCCGGGATCACGTTGAACACCGCGAGCAGGATGTTGATGCCGCCGAGCCAGGCCAGCGCCGCCACCAGCACGCCCCCCACGCCCGATCCGTGCAGCAGCCAGGCCACCAGCGTGAACACCCCGCCCAGCACCAGGCTCGTCAGCGGCCCGACCCCGGCCACCCGGACCTCGGCGCCCGGATTCGGCATCTCCCCTTGCAGCCGGGACACCCCGCCCAGCAACCACAGCGTGATCCCCTCGACCTGGATCCCGTTACGCCGTGCCACCAGCGAATGGGCCAGCTCGTGCGCCAGCAGCGATCCCATATACGCCACCGCGGTCACGATGGCCGCCACCACGTACTCGGCCTCCGGCCGCCGCGGCACCTCGGCCGGAAACTGCCCCGCCGCCAGCCCGTACGCCAGCAGCGCCACGATAAGCAGCACGCTCCAGTTCACGCCGATCCGGATGCCGCTTATCCGCCCCAGGCTGAAGCTCTGTCCCATAACATCTCTCCGCCGCGCGCCCGTAGTCTCCGTTCCCCATCCTCCAGCCTGCCCCCATCCGCCGGTACCCACCCCAGCCGCGTTAGCCCCTGCCCGGCTCGGGCCGTAGAGCGACGGCCCGTTCGGCTGCCTATTTTTACCGAACGGGCCGTGGCTCTCGTCGTTCAGGATTCGGTCAGCGTCACCTCGAAGTGCCGTCGTCACCTAGGCTGCGAGTCAGGGAAGGCCGCTCTGATCGGTCGCGCCCTTGATTCGCCCGCTGGGTCACGCGCTCGGCGATGCCGTGTCTGCACGGGTACCGATCGTGACACAGCGTGCTAACGGCGCATGCGTGCCTTCGCGTTCAGGTTTATGCTCCAGGCGACTAGCAGCTGACGGCAAGGAGAACGACGTGGCCGAGGCAGCTCAGGGCGACGGCGCTGATGCGCTCGGTCTGGTGGCGGGGACGGTGCCCGCTACCCCGTTGAAGTACTCGGTCAGCCTGGCGCCGGGCCAGTATGCGCAGCTTGATGATGTCGTGGTGACGCAGCGCCGGCTACCCGGCCGGGACGGCATCCAGATCGCAGGCGTGGTAACAAACGTTGAGGCGATGCACGAGGGTGCCCGGTTCGCATCCGACGTGTTCCTGATCGAGCGGGGCGCGCTGCCGGCCGAGGTATGCGAGGTCGCCGAGGTGACGGTGACCCGGGTGGAACCCGAACTGTACGTGCCACCGCTGCCGGGTGCACCGGTGACCCGTGCGGCGGGGGCGCAGCGCGACTCGGCGCTGTATTTCGACGAGATGGGTTCCTTCAAGGTCCCGGTCGGGTTCGCCCGGGACGGGCAGCCGGTCTACGTCAACTTCGAGTTCATCGACGGCACCCGGGGCGCGCACGTGTCGGTCTCCGGGGTGTCCGGGATCGCCACCAAGACCTCGTTCGCCATGTTCCTGCTGCACTCGATCATCCATTGCGGCGTGCTCCAGGGCGAGGCGCACAACACCAAGGCGCTCATCTTCAGCGTCAAGAGCGAGGACCTGCTGTTCCTGGACTACGCCAACAGCAGGCTCACCCTCGCCCAGCGGGAGCAGTACGCCGCGCTGGGCCTGCCCGCGGAGCCGTTCGGTAACGTGCGGGTGTTCGCGCCGCCGCGGCCGGACGACCCGGCCGGCACCCCCGATGTGTCCGCCCGCGACCGGGCGGTCAGCCCGTTCTACTGGACGCTCGCCGAGTTCTGCGAGCAGGAGCTGCTGCCGTTCGTGTTCGCCGACGCCGAGGACGAGCGCGCCCAGTACACGATGCTGATCGGTCAGGTGGCGGCGCGGCTGCGCCGGGATGTTATCCCGGCCGGGATGGACGGAGCGATCCGGATCCGTGGCGTGCACGCGGACAACGACGACATCTTGCGCAGCTTTGGTGACCTCGTCACGCTGCTCGAGGCCGAGCTGGGCGATGATTCGACTCGGGCATCGTGGGTGGCAGGCAGCACGGTGACGGGCAGCGTCAACGCCTTGCTGCGCAGGTTGCGCTCTGCGGTGCGGGCGCTTTCCGTGATCGTCCGCGGTGACCTGGCCTACCGCGGTGAGCGGTCGATCACCACTTCCCGGGCGCAGGTGACCGTTGTTGACCTGCATAACCTGCCTGACCGGGCGCAGCGGTTCGCGGTCGGTGTCACGCTGCGCGGCGAGTTCGCACGCAAGGAACGGCAGGGCACCTCACGCCCGCTGATGTTCGTCATGCTCGACGAGCTGAACAAGTACGCGCCGCGGGAGGGCGACAGCCCGATCAAGCAGCTTCTGCTGGATATCGCCGAGCGCGGCCGGTCGCTAGGTGTGATCTTGATCGGGGCGCAGCAGACCGCCAGCGAGGTCGAGCGGCGCATCGTGGCCAACTGCGCGATCCGCGTCGCCGGGCGGCTTGATGCCGCCGAGGCCGAGCGGCCTGAGTACGGGTACCTCCCGCCCGCGCAGCGGCAGCGTGCCACGCTGGCCAAGCCGGGCACGATGTTCATTGCCCAGCCCGACATCCCGGTGCCGCTGGCGGTGGACTTCCCGTTCCCCGCCTGGGCCACCCGGCCCAGCGAAAAGGGCGAATGGGCCGGGCACGACCCGGGCCCGGCCCGCCCGTCCGACCCGTTCGCGGCCATCGCCCGCGCCGCGGACGATACGCCGCCGTTCTAGCGGCGTCACGCCTCGTCATCAGCTGGGAGGCCCAGATGAAGATCCTGCATACCAGCGACTGGCACGTCGGCAAGGTGCTCAAGGGCCGCGACCGCTACGACGAGCACGCGGCCGCGCTGCGCAGCATCGTGCAGACCGCCCGCCACGAAGACGTCGACGTGGTGCTGATCGCCGGCGACCTGTTCGAGACCGCCGCGCCCAGCGCCAAGGCGCAGGGCCTGGTCATGCAAGCGTTGCTCGCGCTGCGCGAAGAGGGCCGCCACGTGGTAGCGATCGCCGGCAACCACGACAACCAGAACCTGCTGGAGGCGGTGTACCGGCCGGTGCTGGGCCATCTCGGACTGCACATCCTCGGCCTCCCCCGGCGGCCCGGAGACGGCGGCGCCATGGCTCTGCGTACCCGCCGCGGTGAGGCGGTCAACGTCGCGGCGCTGCCGTTCCTTTCGCACCGGCACGCGGTGCGCGCCGCCGAGGTGCTGCTGCATGACTTCGCCGAGCACAGCCTGGACTACGCCCGGCAGGTCGCGGACATGGTGGCGGTGCTCACCGAGGGATTCACCGGCGACGCGGTGAACGTGGTGATGGCGCATGCGACGCTGCTCGGCGGGCGGCGCGGGGGCGGGGAACGCGATGTGCAGACCAGCCTGGGCTACGAGGTGCCGGCCAGCATCTTCCCGCCGATCGCGCACTACGTCGCGCTCGGCCACCTGCACCGGTGCCAGGAGATCCCCGGGCCCGGCCCGATCTTCTACTCCGGCTCGCCGTTGGCCATCGATTTCGGCGAGCAGGATAACGACCCGTCCGTGCTGATCGTCACCGCCGAGCCCGGAGTACGCGCCGACGCGCGGCCGGTGCGGATCACCGGCGGCCGGCCGCTGCGGACGCTGTGCGGGACCCTGGACCAGGTGATCGCCGAGGGCGAGCAAGCCGGCGACGCCTACCTGCGGGTCGTGCTGGCCGAGCCCGGCCGGGCCGGCCTCGGGGACCTGGTCCGGGAACGCCTGCCGAACACCCTGGAGGTGATGCTCGACGACGCGCACCGGCCCCGGCCCGGCGGGCGCAGCGGGGAGCGAGAGAGCCGGATAGGCCGCAGCCCGCGAGAGCTATTCGGTGACTATCTCGCCGAGCAGAACATAGAGGATCCGCGCCTGACTGCGATGTTCGCCGAGCTGCTCGACGAGGTGACCAGCGACCCGGCCGCGCTCGCCGCGGCCATCGGGGAGGCGTGATGCGACCGCTGCGGCTGCTCCTGGACGGTTTCGGCTGCTACCGCCAGCCGGCCGAGGCCGACTTCTCCGACGTGGACTTCTTCGCGCTGACCGGCCCGACCGGGTCCGGCAAGAGCACGCTGATCGACGGCCTGTGCTTCGCGCTGTACGGCACCGTGCCCCGGTGGGGTACGGAAATCGCGATCGCCCAGGCGCTTGCGCCCGCGGCCAGCGCCTGCCGGGTTGGCCTGGTGTTCGAGGCGGGCGGCAAACGCTACGCGGCGGTGCGGGCGCTGGCCCGTGACAAGAGGGGCCAGGTGCACACCAGGGAGGCCCGGCTGGATCTGCTCGACCCGGCTATCCCTCCCGATGCGCCGCTGGATGACATCCTCGAGGCCAGCATCGAGCACCTCGCCGAGGGTCCCGACCCGGTCAAGGCCAAGGTGCAGGAGATCCTCGGGCTCAGCTACAAGCACTTCACCCAGTCGGTGCTCCTGCCCCAGGGCAGGTTCTCCGACTTCCTGCAGGCCGAGCCGCGCAAACGCCAGGACCTGCTCGTCGAGCTGCTCGCGTTCGGCGTCTACGAGAAGATCGGGCAGCGAGCCCGGGATCGCGCCCGGCTGGCTGCCGACCGGACCCAGACCGCGCAGCGCGAACGCGACGAACTCACCGGAGCGACCGCGGAGGCCGAGGAACGAGCCGCCAGCCGGGCACGTGAACTGGACGACCTCGCCCGCGTTGTCGAGGACCGCCTGCAAGCGCTGAGCCAGCTCGTCGACCAGGCCCGGCAGGCGTCCGGCCAAGCCACCGCCGCCCGAGAAGAGGCCCGGCTGCTCACGGCGATCCGCGTGCCGCCCGGGGTCGCGAGCCTGGCCGAGCGGATCACCAGCGCCGACCGGCTCGTCGCCGCCTGCAAGAAACAAGCCGAGGACGCGGCCCGGGCCGAGGACGAAGCCGAACGAGCCCGCACGGCGCTGCCAGACCGGAAGAGCACGGAGAATCTCGCCCAGGCCTACGACCAGCACCACGACCTGACCAGCCAGATGCTCCAGCAGGAACAGGACCTGACCGCTAAACGCGACGCGGAGCAGGCCCGCGTCCGGGAACTCGAGGCCACCGACCATGAAGCCTCCCACGCCCGCGCCGCGGTCGACGCCGCACGGCAGGCGCACGCGGCCTACGACCTGGCCGAAACGCTGCAGCCAGGCCAGCCCTGCCCGGTCTGCCTCCAGCCGGTGACCAAGCTGCCGCTGCACGCTCATCCCCCCGGCCTCCAGCAAGCTCAGGCTACCGCCGATGCCGCCGAGAAGAAGCTCGGCCAGGCCCGCAGCGCCCACGAGAAGGCCAGCAAGGACGTCGCGGCCGTCGCGGCCGTCGCCGACAGCACCCGCCAGCGGCTCGCGTCCGCGGCGGCAGCGCTGGCCAGCGCACCCGGCGAAGCCGAGGTGGCCAGCATCCTGGATGCGGTCATCACGGCCGACGAGGTACTCCGCGAGGCGCGCGAACAGAGCCGCGCTCGGCTCAGGGACCTGACGGTCGCGGAGAAGGACCGCGACGCCCTCGCTGGTGATGAACAGTCGGCGTGGGATGCGCTGCGGCAGGCACGCGACACCGTCGTCAGCCTCGGGGTCCCCGCCGTCCGGGAGGGCGACCTGGCCCAAGCGTGGGAAGCGCTGGCCACCTGGGCCGCCTGGCAGCGGGACGACCGTGGCACGAGGCTGACCGAGCTGGACGCCTTCGCCGTCGCCCTCCAGCAGCAGGTCACCGTCGATACGGCCGCGCTGCTCGATCTGCTGTCCCAGCACGGGGTAACCGACGTGATCGAACCGGCCAAGGCCCCCGCTGCCGTAGCCCGGGACCGGAACCAGGCCGAGAACGACCTCAAGGCCATCCGCCGAGACCGCGAGAAGGCGCACAGGCTGGATGAGCAGATCGCGGCGAACCGCGAAGAGGAACAGGTCGCCACCGAGCTGGGTCGGCTGCTCCGGGCGACGTCCTTCGAACGCTGGCTGTGCAGCGAGGCGCTCGATTCGCTGGTCGCCGAGGCATCGGCCACGCTCATGGACTTGTCCGCCGGGCAGTACCAGCTGGACCGGGACGACCGAAACGACCTCGTCGTCATCGACTTCCAGGACGCCGGCGCCCGCCGCCCCGTGCACACGCTGTCCGGCGGGGAGACCTTCCAGGCCTCCCTTGCGCTGGCCCTGGCATTGTCCCGGCAGGTCGTCCAGCTGTCCGCCGGCCTGCGCGAGCTGAACTCCCTGTTCCTCGACGAGGGGTTCGGCACCCTCGACCCGGAGACCCTCGACACGGTCGCCACCACACTGGAGCGGCTCGCCGCCGACAAGGACCGCATGGTCGGCCTGATCACCCACGTGGCCGCGCTCGCCGAGCGGGTGCCGGTCCGGTTCGTGGTCAGCCGCGACGGCGCCACCTCTTCTCTTCGCAGGGAACGCGTATGACCGCGCCGACGCCGGTTTCGTACACCGTTGACCCGTGGGATCCCGGGTACGGCGTGGCGTTCAGTGAGGAACTGGACGGGGGCGCCCTGGAGGAATCCAGCGCCGAGCTCAACCTCGACCTGGAGATGCCCGCCGCGCACTGGCGGCCCGTCGACCCCGATCCCGCGCTCGCCCTGCCCGGCATGATCCTGTTCCTGGACGGCGTGCGCCGCATCGACGCCCGGGTCTGGGTGCACGGGACCAGGCCGCAGCCGTCGCCGGGGATCGCCGCATCGTTCGCCGCCGGGCTCGTCTCCTGCGACGGCGCGGCCCGCATCTCGGCGGTCACCGTCGAACGCGGCCTGTTCACCGCCGCCGCCGAAGCGGTTGGCATCACCACCGGCCGCGCGAGCTATCCGGCCCGGCTCGCTGCAGGGCCAGCCCTGGACCAGCTATCGCTCGCTCTGCAACAGAAACTCACCAGCACTGAGGTACAGCTCGCCCTGGCCTACCGGGTGGAGAACCCGGCGGCCGACGACCTGCTCGTCATCGACGGGCCGCTGCGCGGCCGCACCCACCTCGATCGCGCCGTCGGTTACATCAAGACCCACCACGCCTCCTACCTGCCTCCGGAGCAGGCGGCCGTCGTCTCCGCGCTGCGGGCGGGCCAGCGGACTCCGGCGTTCACCATGGGCACCTCGTGGCGGCGAACCTCCTGGTACCTTCAGTTGCCGCGCACCTCGGGCGTGCCCTGGTCCGGCATCGTCCGGCTCGAGTGCTCAGCAGACCTGCCCGTCCCCGAGGTGGCCCGCCTGGCCGGCCTGACCGCCCGCCTGCTGCCGCCGCTGGCCAGCGTGCCG
>Ga0187819_10002137_pt1 | contig 10403 bp, 7 predicted proteins | sample NC_wetland_sal_i_15_FD_132411 | JGI IMG/M metagenome (GOLD analysis project Ga0187819, IMG submission 132411) | Wetland sediment microbial communities from Neuse River Estuary, North Carolina, USA - SO4_4 | ecosystem: Environmental > Aquatic > Freshwater > Wetlands > Sediment | place: USA: North...
CACGAAATAATCTCAATCTTCGCGAGGTCGCCGCCCCTTCCCAGGCTTAGCAGAAGGTCGTCCTCCATACAGGTAGTGAAACTGGACTTCCAGCACACTTTAGGGCGGTGAAAAGCCAGTTTCATTCCGGCTCTTATCCCGAACGGACCGCGGTGTACGCGAGCGTGACACGGCTCAGTCCCGAGGGTTGTCTTCTGACCCGAGTAACTGACCGAACCGGCGCCCCGCGAACGACGCAAAGTGAAATGGCGCTCGACGTCACGCGCCCGCGCCACGCCGAGCGCGCGCAGCGAGTGCTCCGCCGCGCGCAGGCCCAGGAGCGCGCGGTCCTGCAGGCGGTCCGCAGTAGACTGCACTTGAAGGTAGGCCGTCAACAATCGTGATGAGGTGACCGCTTGGCCCGATCCGATTCATCTCAGCAGCGGCCCTGTCCAACATTGATATGCTGGCGACTTCGTGGCTGATACTGACAATCGCACGAGTCCCCTCCATTTTTTCTTGCGCGAGGAAGTCCAATTCGATGGATTGGCTCTTCGCGATCCGCTTACGGGAAACGTGCACCGGCTCTCTGAGTGCGGGCGCGCGATCGTAGGCATGTTGCATGCGGGGCCGACGGCCCACGAGGTTATCGCTGCGGTAACCGGGAACGGGCGGTTCGACCCGGCAATGGTGGAGCGTGAGATCCGGCAGATTATTCTGCTCGGGCTATTTGAGGGTACCTGTTCCGGTATCCGGGCCCGGCTTGACCAGGTACGGCGCGGAGAAATGCCTGCCGTGCGCGTACTGGATGGCAGCCGCTTCCTGTGTCAGGGCTCGGGCGAATGCTGCCGGGGATATGTATTCGGCCCGATCAGCCCGGAAGAGAAGTCTCGCATCGAGGCACTCAACCCGCGCCAAGCGCTACCGCAAGTTGGCGATCGGCAGCTTTTCGAGGCAATGGACGCCGGTTCCGGCACCGGGGACTACAAGCTCGCGACGATCGACGGCATGTGCGTGTTTCTGGACGCGGGCATGCGGTGCGGCCTTCACCGGGCCTTTGGCGCGACGGCTAAGCCGGCATTGTGTCAGCTTTATCCGCTGGCGGTGGTCGCAACAATTGACGGGCTGAAGATATACGATCGCGGGGAATGCGCCACCTTCGCGATCAGCGCACAACAAGGAACGCTGCTGTCCGATGAGCTTCCCCGAATCCGCGCCTTGGCCGACAGGGAGGTCTTTCATCCCGCTACACGGTTTTACCGTTCCTGGACCTGCGACTACGGGCTCGTGCTGGCGCTGGCCGACCGGCTTGATTCTGATTTCCGGTCGCGACCGCCCCTGCAGGCGCTTCACGCCATCGGCCATGTCGTGCGCGGGTTCATCCTCGCGTTGAAGAGCTGTCCGTTCGAGGAAGGCCAGCCGGAATCGGCGGTCAGCCGCGCGCTGGCATCCCCGGCTGGGGAGTTCCGGCCGCCTGATCAGTCTGTGGCCGCGAATGCACGGGCCGGGGCGCAGAAATTGATGACGCTCGCATCAGGCCTGGCCGAGCGAACCGTGCCGTCCGAACGTCACGCGCCCTTGTTCGTCCGCGCGACATCGCTGCTGGCCGAGATCTGCGGTCATGTTCTCGACGGGCGTCCGCTCTCGCCAGCCAGCGAAGCCGCCCTGGCGGTGGCAACTGACGCCGAGACCGACCGGGCCCTCGCTTTGTCTCTCCGGCATCAGGTCTTCGGCCGGGACCTGCTGCTGAACGGCTGTTTGCCTGCGGGCTTGTTGCGGATGGCCCTGGTGGTTGTTCTTTCGCTGGCCGGCTCGCGCCTCCTCGCCTGTGATGAGCGCTCGGAAAGGGTGTCGCCGCGGCAGCTGAGCGTGAGTCACATGACCGTGAAGAGAATGCTGAATCGGCCTGAGCCTTTCCGTCTCCTCCGAGCGAACGGCGAGCAGGCTTGGCCGGTCCTCGACTCGCTTCCGCTGCTGGCGGGCGCCTTGGATAACCGCCAGTCCGCGGGCTCGGCGGGTTCGGGTACCAGCAGCATTTGACGAGACCCTGCGTTCAGGGCTTGAGCTCGATAATCAGGACTTCGTGTTCTGAGTCTTCCATGAGCTCAATGTCGTGCTCGGAACTCGGCCTCCAGACAACATCCCCCGCCCTGCGGATGATGTCTTCACGGCGGCCGCCCTCGGTGCGCGCTATGTGGGCATCCTTGAGGTACACGACCAGCCGGTCAGCCCGCCGCGCGGATGATACTGGTCCTGGTCCGGAATGCTTGATCCGGCGGACAGTCACACGGTCGTTATCCAATACGACATCGGCATTCGCTGCTGTCATGCTGGCTCTTTTCCTTTCCTGCACGGTGAACTGAGCGCTGAAACCCGCCATCAGGTCCCGGCCATGCCCACGCTTGTTCTGCGGCTGCGGGGATTCAGCGATCGTGGTCCGGATCGCGGCCGAAGCGGGTCGGCCCACGCAGGACGACCAGCCGGAGAATGTCGCGGTGACCGCGCCCTATGGTGAGCGTCAGATGAGATCTTTCCAGCCTGGCTGTCTCGGCCAGGTCGCGGATGGCTTGTTCATGACTGGAGAATTCGTGCCGGGCGCCCGTCTCGGTTTCGAGCAGGATGCCTTGGAAGTCCCCGAAGTGATCGTAGATGAGCCCTTCGATCTTTCCCTCGATGTACTCGACGTCGCCGTCATGATGGCGCGGCGGCCGGGGAGACGGTTCTGGCAGGCCGGGCACCCACCCGACTGGCGACGGCAAAATCGTGCCTGGATCGCCCCCGAAGCCTTGCACCCGTCCGGCCACGTACTCGATGTAGCGGTTCAGTACCGGGAACCACCGCTTATCCGTTGGCATAGTCAGAGCCATCGAGCGCAAGGTGGCCAGCAGCCGCTCCTCGCTGAGCAAGATGGCCTCCTTCGCCTCGATGTTGACCACAAACTGAAATGCACCCACTACCTGGCGCCAGGCGGCGCGCTCCTCAGCGGCGGCTGGCGCCTCAGCGGCGGCTGGCTGAGCACCCGCGCGCCGGGCGCGCCTGGCTGCCGACGGGCGTGCCTGGATGATGGGTGGCGAGGCCGCCCGGGCGTCGGTCAGTTGCCGGACGGTGATGGCGTACTGATCGCCTCTGCGGCTTCCCGGCGGCAAGGTGACCGTCAGTAGTCCGGCGGCTCCCGCGGTCCCGACGGGAAGCGGGATGAACGTGACGCCTTCGGCGTCGAATCCGACTGTGTGCTCGTCAACTGCCGCGGTGCGCTGGGCAGGGTGGAGGCTGTCAGCTAGGCTGCAGATTTCTGCGGCGCTCAGGGCAGGCAGGTAGAGCTGGCCCTGGCTCGTCTCTGGCGTCTGGCCCCAGAAGATCATGAGCTCGCCGGGGCTGAGCGCGTCGGCTTGCGTCGGTTTGACCTCCACCGGGTGCGTCATCCGGCGCGATGCCAGGACACCGGGATTGGGTCCGTCGATCCAGGCGATGTTCCGCTGGGCCAGCTTGTCAGAGGTGGCAGACGTGGCGTTGGGTATGACAGGTGCATCGTCGTAACGGATCTCGGCGATCAGGCATTGATGCGGCGCGGCCAGGATCGCATCCCGGATCGAATGCAATGTGTGGTTGGCGTGTTGGCTGGTCCACGGACCGTCGAAGTTCCCAGCCGGAGGGCTCAGCGGCAAGAATTTCTGCTGTGGCTGATTGATGTCCAGCCAGCAGCCGAAGTAGCTGTCGACCTCTACCCCCGGGACGATGCTGATCGTCTGGGCATTCGGAGGGTCGCCCTGGTTGTGCATGTCCGCAGGGGCCGTGAGGTTGATCCGCGCGGTAGCGAAGCAGGGAATCGTCACGTACTCGGGGTGGCCGAGATGGTCGTTCTGGACGCCGAGGAGGGGGATCTTGCGGCCATGCGGCGTACCGTCGGTAGCGAACCTGTAAGTGGTGTTGGGATTGAAGGCGCTATTGGTGCTCTGCGCCTGGAACAGGCGGAAGAACACCCGCACCGGTGATGGTGTCGGGCCGGCGGTCTTGCCAAGGATCCGCACACGCGCAACTGCAAAATTGAATACCTTGTGTCCGCTGTTATCGGTGGGGTTGAACTCCAGCGCTGAGCCCGCCTCGTCCTGGGTGAGTCCGTTGAAGCTGTCAGCGCCTACCGTGCCATTGTTGGCGTTCAGGTTCGCGATCACCTGCGCGATGAATCCGGGTGCATCTGCCTCATTATTCGACATTGCGACGCCGAACCGGATCGAATTTGCGCTGACCTTGAACAGCCGGAGATCGAAGCTCAGCCACGTTGGCTGCGTCGGGTCGCTGGGATTGACGTCGATGAAGAACGGATCCTCTCCCGTGGTGAGTTCGATTTGAGCGCTATTCGAGGGAACTCCGGCGGCGGTCACCGAGCCTGTCAGTGTGACGAGAGTGGAACCGACGGGAGGATGGGCGCTGGCCAGCTTCCTGAACCCTTGGTCCCCGGTGAACGAGATGGTGAAGGGGAAAAGAAATTCCTGCGGCTCGTCTGGGAGGGAAGCGTCCTCCGGGACCACCGGGCCCGTGAAGTGGCCGGGATTCAGCATGTTCTTGAGGGCAGTGATCTCGGCGGCGGAAAGCGACGGATCGAATGCTGCCGTCACGGACGGCGGGTGCGGCGGGGAATTCAGGTTGCCGGGCGTCAGGCCCAGGTCACCCGGCAGGACTCCGCCGACCGCGATCCAGTACGCCGGGGTGAAACTGGCTACGCTTGTGGCGGTCGGCTCCTTGGCGTCAACCTCGTCCTGGCCGAATGTGGTACGGTCCATGATGAAAGTGAGCGATTTAACGGGCGCCGGGAACTGCGTGAACGCCATGAAACCTTTAGAGGTAGCGCAGAAGACGCTGTTGCCGCCACCCGTGATCGGCGCGAAGTGCGGGATTTCCTCGGTCACGTCGTTGTGAACAGTAGAATCGTAGGCGACCGTTCCGGTTACAACGTCGTAGGCGCGCATGGCACAGTTGTTGAGATAGTTGCTGTTTGCCGAGGCGGGGTCACCATCGATGATCCAGGCCAGGCCGGCCAGGCTCGGTGGTGCCGACGGATCCGTCACTGGGTTCGCTATGACGGTGGGGGATCCGAACGAGTCACGCAGCTGCGACGGGGCCTGCCAGAGTTTGGTGAGTGTCGGCGGCGTGACGGTGGCGTCAAGCTGGAAAGAGGCGAAACCGCCGAGGGAACCGTTGGAATCGGCACCGACAATCAGTATGTTGCGTCCGTCCGGTGTTTGCATAAGGGCAATAGCGACCTTTGTGTCGTTGCCTCCATGGGCGAGCGCGTCGGCAAAGGTCTCACGCAGGAGCGGCGTGGTATAGTGACCGAGGTTATCGGCGTCGAGGACGAAGATGTCACCGTCCTTGGGAACGAATGCCACGAGCTGGCGGCCATCGATCGCGGGGAGCACAACCGGGCTGGATCCGCCGAAGTCGAAGTCTGCGCCGTTCTCAGCTTGAGTGAAGTTCGATCCCTGGAACCAGTCGAGCACCTCAAGCTTCGGGGTGGACCCGGAGATTGTCACGCCGAGGTGTACCAGCGCTTGAAAGTAGTCGCCGATGCTCCCCGGGCCGGCGGCGGGCAGGTTGTTCCAGTATGAGTTCTGGATTCCGGTTGCATTTCCGGTCAAAGCATAGACGGTACCGTCGGGTGCTGCCGCGACTCCGCCCGGCCCCCAGATTCCGCCACCGAAGACCCCCAGTGTGTTCGACGAGTTGAGCGAGATCATTGGCTGGTACAGCTGCTGGGTCAAGTCAGCGGTGTTGATGGCAACGACCCACCCGTAATAATCACCGACGTCATCGCTGTTGTAATCGGCGAAGCCGAGCCATAGCCAGCCGTCCACGAAATTGATTGCGGTGCGCTGATCCTGGGCATCGGGATTGAAAGTCGGGCGGCCTGGTGCGCCGGGATCCACTAGCTGCTGATCAGCCGTGATCTGGCCTGTATCCAGGGATAGGGTGAAGATGCTGTACCTGCCTTTGCCGGATCCGTTGTCCCACATGGCTACCACAAACATCCGCCGATTGGCAGTGTCCGCTACGGGCGTGCCGCAGACGCCGATCGGAGGTGCGATGTTGCTGGTGGCCCGGGTCATCGGCGTGATTCCCAGGGATGTATGCCAGAGCGGTGTGGCGCCGGAGCCATGGACCAGAAGGTCGCCCTCGGCGAAGCAGAATATCTCGTTGGTTGTCGTGGCGACTAGCAGAAGGGTGCGTTTTTGCCCGGCGTGAGGTCCAGCGTCGAATAGCCAATTCTCCAGGACGAGCACGCCTGCGCGTACCGCGCGGTTGAAGGTGGTCCCGTTGATCGTCGTCGTCCCCAGGTCGATAGAAATCTTTCGCCACGGGTTCGTACTGATGGCGAAGTCGGGGTTAGTTCCTGTGCGAGCGGTATCGTCCCGCAGGGTTGCAGTGGAGCTCATGGCATTTCCTTAATGGAAGGAGGACGGCTGGTCATATGCGGCTGAGCCGAGGGGCGCTGCCGCTCCGGCGATCTGCTCTGCGGGTGCCGATTGGACGACGCTAGAAGGCATCTGGAGCGCGGGGAAGCGGCTGGTCACCCGTGACCTAGCGGATGTCCGGTATATCAGCGGCGGAGGAGCGTCGGCTTCGGCCATGGCGGCGTCTACGGTGTCGTGGCGCGAAGAGTACTGGCACACGGGGTCTGTGGCTGCGGCGTCGCCGAGGAGCTGGTAGGCCTGGCATCGGCAGCCGCCGAAATCGGTTTCCCGCGCCGGACAGCTGTGGCACGGTTCGGGCAGCCAGGAGGTACCGCGGAACCGGGTGAAGGCCCGCGAGTGGGCCCAGATGTCCGCGAGCGGTGCGTCGTTGATGTGGGGTGGTTCCAGGTCATGGATAACGGTCGCGGCTGGGCAGGGCAGGACGGTGCCATCGGGCGTGATGGTCAGCTGGCGGCTGCCCCACCCGTTCATGCAAGGTTTGGGGGTCTTCTCGTGATAGTCGGAAGCGACGTAAAGAATCGCCAGCTGGGGGTGACGGGTCCGGGCGGCATGCACCATAGCCTCGTTCTGCTGCACCTGCTCGGCGGTGGGCAGCAGCGCGGCCCGGTTCCGCAAGGCCCAGCCGTAGTATTGCGCGTGAGCGAGTTCGAGCCGGTCTGCATCCAGGCTGGCGGCTAGTTCGGCGAGCACCTCGATTTCGGCAGCGTTCATCCGGTGCAGGACGACATTGATGGTCAGGACCATGCCAGCCGCCCGCACGGCGGCTGCCGCTTGGAGCTTGCGCTGGTGAACCTTGGCGCCGGCCACACGGTCGGCGGCAGCCGCCCCAGCACCCTGCACGCTCAGCTGAACGTGGTCAACGCCGGCGTCGGCCAGCGCACAGGCCCGGGCGGCGGAGAGCCCGACTCCGCTGGTGACCAGGTTGACATACATGCCCAGGGAGCGGGCTCTGGCCGTAAGGACCTCCAGGTCCCGCCGCAGCAACGGCTCGCCTCCCGACAGATGCGCCTGCAGCACGCCGAGCAGGCGTGCCTGGCTGAAGATGTCCAGCCACATCGAGGTCGGCAGTTCCCTGGCCGGGGCTGTCAGCTCGAGGGGGTTTGAGCAGTACCAGCAGTGCAACGGGCACCGGTGGGTAAGCTCGGCCAGCATTCCCAGCGGCAACTGCAGCGGACGGCCTGGTCCGGCAGCGCCGGATGCCGCGCCAGCGGCTCCTGCCCGGCTATCAGGGGGAGCTAGCGGCTGGCTTGCGGCTGGAAGCAAGCCGGAGCTGGTCGGTGTGAGCTCCACTAGCCGCGCTTTTTCCAGTCGGCTCAGGAGGGCAACAATGTCCTCCTGGCGCACCTCCCCGAACCGGCGGGAAAGCGCGCGGGTGATGCCACTCACGCTGGTTCTGCCATCGACCAGCGCCAGGGTGGCCCCCGCTGTCGTGTTGAGCAGTGCTGCGCCCTCCGGGTGCAGCAGCGCATCTTGGTCCCGGATCGGATCGCGGCAGAGCCGCACGCCTACGTGCAGGCGGGGGGTGATCTGATGCCAGTCCGCCGGCGCGTGAGAGTTACTGCTCATGTCGAGCCGCTAACTGATCCGCGGCTGCGTGCTCGATACCGTCGAGAAGAGCCCACAGGACATCGCACTTGAAGGCGAGCGCGTCCTGCGCGGCATCCTGCTCGTCCCGGGTACGGCAGTGCGAAAGTACCAGGTCCAGAGCGACCTCCGCGTCGCTCGCGGCAGCGCTGGTGCGGGATTCGAAATAGGCGTAGCCCGCCGGATCGATCCACGTATAGTGCTGACGCATCGCCGTCACCCGCTCACGCATGAGATCAGGGGAGAACAACTCGGTCAGTGACGCCGCGACCGCCTCTGGCCACGGCCGCTCGCGGGCGAACGTGACATAGGCGTCCGTGGCGAACCGCACGCTCGGGGCGACGTACCGTTCCGCGATGACCTCCTCGCGGGTCAGGCCGGCCGCTTCGGCGAGGCGAAGCCAGGCCTCCAGCCCGCCCTCTCCCTCGCCGGATCCATCCTGGTAGACGATCCGGCCGATCCAGCGGCGGCGGACCTCAGGCAACGGGCAGTTCGCGAGAATCGCGGCGTCCTTGCGCGGCAGGGCCGCCTGGTAGCACCACCGGTTGGCAATCCAGCTCCGGATCTCGCGCTGGCTGAGTTCCCCCTGGTGCAATCGCGTGTGAAACGGGTGCTCCCGCCAGTACGAATCTCTCTTGGCGTACAGCGCCTTGGTGAATTCATCCTTATCCAACGGCAGCTCGGCCATTACCGGCTCCTTTTACAGCTGATATTCGGCGCCGTCGACGGCAACTGCCGCGCCGGCGTAGCGTACCTGCTCAGACGCGGCGGAGTGCTCGGCAAGCAGCGGGTTGGTGTTGTTCAGGTGGGTGTAGACCACCTTGGCGCGGATGGCCGGCTCAAGCTGTACGAGGCTCCCGTCCGGGCCGCTCACCGGCAGATGCCCGAGCTGCCGTGCGCTGCGCGGTCTTCCGGACATCGCCAGTTCATCATCAGAGAAGAACGTGCCGTCCAAAAAGATCAGTGAGCAGGCTCGGCACGCGTCCAGCAGCGCGGTGGTCAGCGCCGGAACGCACGGCGCGTAAACAAGGCTCCCGCCGCGCGGATCGCTCACCTCCAGCCCCACTGCCGCGTCGGCCGGCACCAGATCCGCGTCGGCATACGCCGGCGGCTTGCCAGAGCCCACCGGGATCGCCCGGGCGCGCAAGCCGGACGGACACGAAGGATCAAGGGGAAACTCGATCCCGACAGGAATCTCTCGCCACTCCACCGTCAGGTATCCGCCGAGCAGGCGCAGCAGCCCCGCGCCCTCCAGCAGCGAGCGCACGCTCGCCGTCGCCGTGACGGTCAGCGCCGCCGCCTGGCGTAGCATCAGCAAGCCAAGCGTATGGTCAAGCTCGGCGTCGGTGAGCACAAGCTGGGCAAACGGAGTCTCCCGTGCTCCCCCGCGCGGACGTGTCGCCGGGCAACGCGACAGCTGGGACGGCAGCTCCGCTGGGGCATTCAGTATTGTCCACGCTGCCCCGTCGGAACTGACCGCAACCGAGCAGCAGGTGCGCGCGAGCTTTGGATCGCGCGCCGCCGCGACACAAAACTGGCACCCGCAATCCCACTGCGGCACACCGCCGCCTGCCGCCGAGCCCAAAACCCGTACTAACATCCGCGCAGGTCCTTCCTAGCGGCGCAGGGCGTAGGCGGTAACCTCCATCGCGGTCTCGAAATCCTGAAAATCTGGCGGAAACCACGCCAGCCGCTCAACGACCTGCGGCTCATGCTCGTGATCTCGGGGCGGCTCTCCTGCCGCAACTCGATCGGATCGCATCGTTCACCACCAATCAGCACTGCTACCAGATCGATACGCAGGCACGTCCAGGCAGATTCTCATCTGGCACTCAGTATTCTCTCATCTGGCACTCAGACTTTCTCATGTGTTCCTCGTCCCGGCAAGAGGTAGCGGCAAGATTCCCATGTACTCGTCATGGCGGTGATCCTCAGCTTGCTGGCCGGGTCACCTCGCCATGGCTGTGGCCGCGGGGTGCCGCCCTAGAGGGCGGCTAGCGGGGTTTGCGGCCCCAGGCTGTGATCATCAGGGGGTGGTTGGCGATGAAGGCTGGGTCGCGCAGCAGCCGCTGAGCGGTCTGGAGGTCGATGGCGGTGACCAGGCCGGCATCCACCAGGGAGGGCCCGACCTGGTCGGGGTTGGCCTGCTGCAGGACCGCTTCTGGTGAGCCTCCGTGGTATATCACCAGATGCAGCTGGTGACTGGGGGCTTAAGTTCTCACCATCCGAACAAGGTATGGCCCCTTCCAGAGGCCCATAATCACGGCCGTGATGTGACCAATAGCTGGCACCTCGAGCACGCCAACTTCAGCACCTGCTCGGCGCATGGGGTCAAGGTACTGCGAGATGTTGCTCAACGGAGCGACTCTG
>Ga0187819_10002138_pt1 | contig 10402 bp, 11 predicted proteins | sample NC_wetland_sal_i_15_FD_132411 | JGI IMG/M metagenome (GOLD analysis project Ga0187819, IMG submission 132411) | Wetland sediment microbial communities from Neuse River Estuary, North Carolina, USA - SO4_4 | ecosystem: Environmental > Aquatic > Freshwater > Wetlands > Sediment | place: USA...
AAGCTCCTGATGCTTCTGTTCCTGTTGGGCATTGGCTACAACGGCAAACAAAATCCAGACCAATCCAACCAGAACGACCCAAAGATCACAAACGGAACTACTGCATGCCGTTGGTCGTGAACCAAAATCCATTCTCTTCCTTTTCAGCGATCTACTCTCTTTCGCCTTCGCACAGGTTCTGACCGTACGGCGGTCCATCGACTCGTCCAATCAAGTCACGCGCTGCGCGCTCGGGTTAGTGGCTGCAATGAGTCAAGAAATGCCGCGACTGCAGCATTGACTCCGCGAAACAATCGTCCGTCCAACTCCTTCAGAAAACCGCTTCTCTCGAAAAGATCACGAACCGGATCGGCAACTCGTGCGAAGCAGAGATGAATACCTGAATCCTCCAGTTCGTCTCTCAAGCGGCGCAGCATGTCAAGAGAGGTAACATCGATCTCCGGACTTGCCTCAAGGTTGACGACGACTGTCCTGAGGGGGCTGCCGGATGCCTTGATTAGTTCACGCAACCTGTTCTGCACGCGGTTTGCGTTGGCAAAGAACAAAAGACCATTTGGTCGAAAAATCAGAAGCCCTGGAACCTGTTCAGCTTCTGAATAACGGGCCACATCCACAAAGGTCCTCGATCCTGGTAACCTGCCCAAGACTGAATCCTGCGGAGAACTCAGCTTGTGCATCAACGCGATCAGCGTGAGCCCGACCGCGAACATAAGTCCTCGAAGAATCCCCATCTGCAGCACACCAATCAATGCGGCCAAGGCAACCCAAATACTCCCGGTTCGCAGCTTGGCGTAGTACTTCAATGTGCCAATATCAACCAGGCGCATCACCGCATGGACGACAATTGCACCTAGAACCGCTTCCGGCAGATGGCGAAACATCGGAAGCAAGAAGGCAAGAGTGAGCCCCACGAACAGCGAGGCCGTAATGGTGGAGAGTTGAGTGCGCGCTCCAGCTGCGTCATTCGCCGCAGTTCCGGACATACCTCCGCCTACGATCATTCCTCCGAAAAGGCCTGACACAAGGTTTGCCATCCCCAAGGCACAGAGTTCCTGATTGGGAGCAATCTCATATTTGTTCTTGGCAGCGAACGTGCGCCCAGCGGCGAGTGCTTCTGCGATAAGTACCAAGACGATTCCGACTGCTCCGATGAACAAATCCGCGAGTTCATCCTCTCCGACTGTTGGCCAACTAAGAGACGGCATGCCTGCTTGGATTGTGCCGACAACCTCGACACCATGACTTTCCAGACCGAACCATGAGAAACTCAAGATTCCCAGCACCAGGACAACCAGCACGGAAGGAACCTTCGGAGCCACGGCTCCGAGAGAGAAAATGATGAGAAGGGCCCCTGCGCCAACCCCAAGCGTCCAGGGGTTCACATCGGCTAGCGATGTAAGAACATGCAATGACTGGTGAAAGAAATTACCTTGGCCGCCAGGAGTCCCTAGGAGCTTATGTGCCTGTTTCACGATAATCGTGAGTGCCAAACCAAAGACAAAACCCTTCAAAACTGGCTTCGAGATAAACTCGGACACGACGCCTAGCCTGAGTACACCACCAACCAAAAACAAACAACCGGCTGCAATAGCGGCCGCAGACACCAGCGTCATGTACCGCGCAGAATCTGCCAAGGCAATCGGTGCGACCAAAGCAGCTAACATCGCTGCGGAAGAAGATGTGGACGTGACGGCAAGCTGGCGAGAAGTGCCGAAGATTGCATACACGAACATTCCCAGACTCGCGGCATATAAACCCGTTTGGGGAGGAACTCCAGCGATTCCTGCATAAGCCATTCCCTCGGGTATGAGCAATCCCGCAACTGCGATTCCAGCAACGATATCCTTCCGAGCAGTCTTCCAGGAGCACTCAGGCAACCAGGTTGTGATAGGTGCGAACTGCTCCACTGCACGGCGAGCCCGCATGGGATCCTTCCCTCTCTGCACCTTGATCTCAACCTAAGGCTGCTCGTTGCTGTCGGCCACTGCACCTTTTACCAGTACAGCCTCCTTGCATATCGAAATCCCTTCGCATTAATTCCGGTGACCGATTGACCGCGCTTTCTCGCATTGCCGACTGTTGGTTTTGCCAGTATGCAGAGTCCGATGCTGTCAATAGGCTTGGCTCGTTGAAAGGCCGTAAACGGTTCTGGTCCGTAGACCCAGTCCTGGAGAGGAGGTGTTTTCTGAGCGGCTTCACGGGCATAGGCGCGGGAGTTGCTGGCAGCACAAGAGCAGAGTCCTTCGAGCGATGGAGAATGCATGTACGCTCTCACACTGGTTCAACACCTCCAGGTTGACGCCGAGAGCATGTCCCAGCAATTGCTTGAGAGGACCCATAACTCGTCTGAGTGCAGCGAGCTACCGCGGAGAGTCCCACTCGAAGACCACAAGCGGTACGCGCTAGATGTCTATCGTGATTTGATCGATTGGTTCGTCACCGAAACCGACTCCCTGATTGAAGCGCGTTACGTGAAACTGGGAAGACTCCGGGCGCAACAACGGGTTCCGTTCAGTCACCTGTTTTGGGCTGTCTGCATCACACGTGATCTTCTCTCCGATTACATCCAACAGGAATGCTTGATCGATGACCGGTGGAGTTTTGGGGTGGTGTGATCTTGCTCCGTTCGCTGATTCAATTTTTCGACCGTGCTCTTTGCTTCTCACTCATTGGCCATCAAAACGCCAGCGCGTACGAGTTCGTCAATTCGCCCGCCGTTTGACTATAGAGGTGATGGCCCCATGAGAGAGGCTGTTCACAAGCAGCATGACGAGGGTCTGATGCTACGCATCTGGATGATTCACGCCAAAGCATCTGCTGACCTGGTTCGATCGAGCCTGGTGGAGGTTCTAGGCTCCGAACGAGGGTGGTTCCTGCTTCGCATGAAGACCGCGTTGTTGCGGCTCTTCCTTGTGATTGTATTTCTTAGCCTCGGTACTGAATTACTGTTGGCAGTGAGTCAGAGATCACTAACCGACGCAGTCAGCTTATCGGAACAGCAGCACACTACGGACGCTGCCCCGGCAAGGGAGCACGGCCTGTCAGCCAAGCCGGTGGAGATTGCGCGGCCCCTCAACTTTCCGATTACGAATTCAATGCTTGTCAGTTGGATGGTCGCTCTCGGCTTGATCGTATTTGCTCAGCTTGCGACCCGAAATATGAGACAAGTTCCAACTGGAGCGCAGAACTTCTTGGAATGGCTGGTCGAAGCTTTGTACAAGTTCCTCGTCGGAATCATAGGGCCTCATTTGGCCCAACAAACATTCTGGTTTTTCGCGTCCATTTTTATATTCGTTCTGTCGGCGAACTGGTTTGGACTCATCCCCGGGGTAGGTTCGCTTGGGTGGGGACGTCAAACCGCTCATGGCTTCACGATTGATCAACCCTTATTTCGCGGGGCCAATGCTGACGTCAACATGACGCTCGCCATGGCCCTGATCTTTTTTGTTAGTTGGCTGGTCTGGGCATTTCGTGAGGTTGGATGGAGAGGGTTTCTCCGGGAATTATTCGCCCCAAAGGGTGAGAGCGAAGGCCTTTTGAGGGTCCTATTAATAGTGGTGTTCTTCGCAGCCGGCTGTCTGGAGGTCGTCTCAATCTTGTTTCGGCCAGTTTCTCTAAGTTTCCGCCTCTACGGCAATATCTTCGCAGGCGAGAATCTGCTGGAGGCAATGGCCAAGCTTGTTCCCGGCTTCGGATGGCTGGTGGCGATACCGTTCTACTTCCTGGAACTCGTGATGGGTTTCGTTCAGGCATTGGTCTTCATGTTGCTAACGGCTGTTTTCACAATGCTGATGTGCCAGCACGAAGTAGAGGGACCGCCTACAGTGCACGCTTGATGGATTTATATCGGCGGCTTGGCCGTGTTCAATCGCGGGAGCCGGCGGGAAAGAGAAGGGCAGTCAAATGAATGGCAGTCTCCATGTTGGCCTGGCGGCCTTGGGCGCAGCCGTTGCTGTGGGTTTGATCGGCATGAAAGCTTCAGACGCGGTGGGGCGCAATCCCGTCGCTTCGACAAAAATATTAGTCCAGTCAATTCTTGCGATCGCGTTCGCGGAGGCGATCGTATTCTACGCGCTGTTCCTGGTGAAGTAAGGGGCGCGAACCCCGGGCGCTGAGTCAAACCTGGACGGCGCCCGGGGCACGAGGAAAAAACATGATCGCTTTGATGTTGCTGGCCGAACCACATAGCGGAGGGCAGATCCAGCAGATTGCCAGCACTTTCGGCGTGGACTGGCCTCATCTGCTCGCTCAAATGATCAGCTTCTCGATTGTATGTTTTCTTCTGCACAGGTTCGCCTACAAGCCGATCTTGAAGATACTGGAAGAACGGCGACTGCAAATCGCTCAGGGAATTGCTGAAACGGAGAAGATAAGAGCCGACCTGGCTCACGCCGAAGCCAAATGCCGAGACATAATCCTGCAAGCCAATGGACAGGCCATTAAGTTAATTGAGGAAGCGCATGCTGCGGCCAGTCGGGTGCAGCAGCAGGAAACTCAGAAAGCCATCGCTGCCGCCGAGCAAATCCTCATTAAATCACGCGAGGCTGCCGCGCATGAGCACGCCCGCATGCTCACGGAGCTCAAGCGGGAGGTTGGCCAGTTGGTGGTGCAGACTGCAACTATGCTAACTGGCAAGATCCTAACGAGAGAAGATCAGCGGCGCATGGCGGAGGACACCATTCAGCGATTAACAACCGCTGCATAAACCGCGGTCACTGGATTTATGAAAACGATCAAACAAGTCGAACGTGAGGCCAGGCAACTGCTCCGCTTCTGTGTTGCTCAGGGCACTATCGATGAAAGTCGAGTCCGGCTTGTGGCTCAGGGTGTGCTCCAGTCGAAGCGCCGTGGTTATTTGCTCGTGCTAGGGCGGTTCAAACGGCTGCTCGAGCATGAGTACGCTCGCCACAAGGCCGAAATCGAGTGCGCTATCCCATTGCCATCTGATCTGCGGGGCAAGGTTAAGAGCGAGTTGACGACCGTATATGGCGCTGGGCTTACATGGCAGTTCGTCCATAACCCGGCGCTTATCGGAGGCATGCGCATCAAGGTTGGCGGTGACGTCTACGACGGCAGCGTGCGATCCGGCTTGACAGCTCTGGCGCGTAGCTTCGGCCTTACAGATGGGACGCATGCAGAGAGCTGAGCGTGAGTCACCTCCTTTGCGCACATCATGGTGACGGTCTATGGCTGATCTTCTGAAGGAACTTGAAGCTCAAATCGCTGGCGCAAAGGCAACCGCTGCCCGGCAGAACATCGGTGTCATTCGCGAAGTCGGTGACGGGGTAGCCAGGGTGGAGGGTCTCACGGACGCAATGCTCAACGAGATGCTTGACCTTGGTCACGGCATTACCGGTCTTGCTTTGAACCTTGAAGAAACGGAAGTAGGAGTCATTGTTTTAGGTGACTACACGCAACTTCAGGAGGGCGATGAAGTCCGCACAACTGGAAAATTATTGCAGGTGCCTGTCGGCAAAGCCCTGTTGGGACGAGTGGTGAATACGCTCGGCGAACCTCTAGATGGAAAAGGACCAATCGAGAGTTACATATTTTATCCCGTCGAAAAACTCGCCCCAGGCATCATCCGCCGCAGTCCCGTGAGACAACCCGTGCAATCCGGCATCATGGCGATTGACGCGATGATCCCCATTGGTCGTGGCCAGAGAGAATTGATCATTGGTGACCGATCGACAGGCAAGACCACGATTTGTATCGACACTATCATCAGTCAGGCTCGCCTCAACAAGGCGGCCGAGGAATCCGCAGACAAGAGCTACCGGCCACTCTACTGCATCTACGTTGCGATTGGCCAGAAGCAATCCAACATCGCGCGCATCATCGCAGTTCTGGAAGATGCGGGCGCCATGCCCTACACGACCATTGTCGCCTCACCGGCATCAGATTCGGCCACCAATCAATACCTGGCGCCGTTCGCAGGGACTGCGATGGGCGAGTGGTTCATGGATAACGACATGGATGCCTTAATCATTTATGACGACTTATCGAAGCATGCAGTGGCCTATCGGCAGGTCTCGCTAGTGCTCAAGCGGCCGTCGGGCCGCGAAGCGTACCCCGGAGATGTGTTTTACCTCCACAGCCGATTGCTCGAACGAGCCGCACGGGTCGGCGAGAAGTACGGAAATGGTTCGCTCACCGCTCTCCCAATTATTGAAACGCAGGCCGGTGATGTCTCCGCTTACATTCCAACGAACGTAATCTCTATAACCGACGGACAGATCTATCTGGAGACAGATCTGTTCTATCAGGGCATGCGGCCCGCGATTTCAGTGGGCCTCTCAGTTTCGCGCGTCGGCTCCGCAGCTCAACTCAAGGCGATGAAGCAGGTAGCAGGCCAACTAAAAGGAGACCTGGCGCAGTTCCGGGAGTTAGCTGCTTTTGCACAGTTTGGATCGGAACTGGATGCAAAGACACAGGCGCAGATCGATCGCGGCAAGCGCATTATGGAGGTTTTCAAGCAATCTCAGTACCACCCCATACCGGTTGAGACCCAGGTGGCTGTGATCTGGTCAGTACAAAACGGGTACCTGGATGATGTGCCAGTGGAGCGAGTCAAGGAGTTTCAAACCAAGCTGACGGAATTCCTGACCACTCGAAAAACGGAACTGCTTGCGAGGATCGCAACGGAGAGGGCACTTAGCGCTGGATTGACAACCGATTTGAAGTCGGCAACCGATCAGTTTAAGGAGACCTGGAGTTGAGACACGGATATCTGTCCTCGGCGTTTGGGTCATCCCGATTTTGATGGAGAAGATTTAGCCCTTTGGGGCCATTGACTCATGAACAGCCCACGCGATTTGCGCCGAAGGATTTGGTCCATCAGCAGTACGGCTCAGATCACGAAAGCAATGCAGATGGTAGCGGCGTCGAAGATGCGCAAAGCCCAACTCGCCGCACTTGCTGGACGTCCGTTCGTACAAGTGTTGTACCGCATTCAACGTGAAGCAACCACTCGAATGCGCGATTACAGCCACCCCTTACTCGAACGCCGTGAAGTCCACAAACGCGCCATCATCCTGATCGGTGCGGATAAAGGACTCTGCGGTGCACTTAACAGCAACCTGTTTCGAGTCGCCGTTCAATTCGATTCCCAATCAACGCTTTTCATCGCGGCCGGCCGTAGAGCCGCGCAATTCATCGTTCGCAGCGGTCGACAGCTTGTGGCCGAGTTTGCCTATGCGGATACACCTCAGTTCACAGAAGCCAGGGCCATTGCTTCCTTTGCCCGCGATTTGTTTTTAAAGCGTGAAGTGGACCAGGTTCAGCTTGTCGCCACTCGCTTCGTAAACACCCTGACGCAGGAGCCACTCTCGGTAGAATTTCTTCCGGTTGGGGAAATCAAGGCGATGCAGATTCCAGGCGTCAGGTCCGAAGAGGATATGGCCGCAGATACCACGGAGTCGGTGTTTGAGCCCAGCCCTGAGTTCGTGCTCAGCTATCTACTTTCGCACTATCTCGACATCTATATTTACCAGGTCTTGCTGAATGCAAAAGCAAGTGAGCAGAGTGCGCGCATGGTATCCATGAAGAACGCTACAGATAACGCCCAGAGTCTTATCAAAGATTTGAAACTCGAATACAACAAGCTGCGACAAGGGAATATCACCAAGGAACTCCTGGAAATCGCAGGAGGGCAGTCTGATTGAGAGTTGCGCGATTTCACAGGAAGATCGCTGTCAGTGGTATGAATATGAATATAGGCACAATTGTCAAAGTACTCGGTCCGGTAGTGGACGTCGAATTCCCGGATCGGCTGCCCGGAATCTACAACGCTTTGACGTGTGAATACAAAGTCCAGAACGAGCCTGCGAAATTGACCCTGGAAGTGCAACAGCACCTCGGAGACAAGTGGGTACGGGCGATCTCAATGTCAGGCACAGAAGGGCTAAAGCGTGGATTCAAGGTCACGGATAATGGCGCCCCGATCTCCATGCCCGTCGGGGAAGGGGTTATGGGCCGGGTATTCGATGTTACGGGTAATCCGGTCGATGAGCGGGGACCTGTTGAAGCTGAAAAGTACTATCCAATCCATCGTCCAGCGCCACCCTTGGTGGAACAGTCGACTTCCCCCCAACTACTCCCCACAGGGATCAAAGTGATCGACTTGATTTGCCCGTTCTTGAAGGGGGGGAAGGTGGGTGCGTTCGGCGGCGCGGGCGTCGGTAAGACAGTCGTCATCATGGAACTGATTAATAACATCGCGAAACTCCATGGTGGCGTGTCTGTATTTGCTGGTGTCGGCGAACGCACCCGTGAGGGCAACGACTTGTATCACGAAATGTCGGAGGCGGGCGTCATTAAGCAGGACAATTTGCGTCAGTCCAAAATTGCATTGGTGTACGGGCAGATGAACGAACCACCGGGCGCCCGTCTGCGCGTGGCTCTATCTGGTCTCGCCATTACTGAATACTTCCGCGACGAGAAGAATCAAGATGTGTTGCTGTTCATCGACAACATTTTTCGCTTCTCGCAGGCTGGCTCCGAGGTGTCCGCGCTTCTCGGCCGCACCGCAAGTGCTGTGGGATATCAGCCCACCCTCGCCGCGGAAATGGGAGCGCTTCAGGAACGCATTACCTCCACTAAGAAGGGTTCGATCACTTCGTTCCAGGCGGTGTATGTACCGGCTGACGACCTCACTGACCCGGCGCCGGCAACAACCTTCGCGCACCTCGACGCCACCATTGTGCTGGAGCGCTCCATTGCCGAACTGGGTATTTATCCAGCGGTGGATCCTCTCGCCTCGACATCGCGCGCCTTAGCGCCCGATGTCGTGGGCCAGCAGCACTACGACGTTGCGCGGGGTGTACAGAAAGTCCTCCAACGATACAAGGATCTGCAGGACATCATCGCGATTCTTGGCATGGATGAACTCTCACCCGAGGACAAAGTAACCGTGTTCCGGGCACGCAAGATCCAGCGCTTCCTAAGCCAGCCGTTCAGCGTGGCCCAAGTATTCACAGGTCGCGAAGGCAAGCAGGTGCCAGTGGCAGAAACCGTTCGCGGATTCAAAGAAATCCTCGACGGAAAGCACGACGACGTGCCCGAAGGCAACTTCTACATGAAGGGTGCAATCGAGGAGATCAGACAGAATTGAGCTTGTTGGATGGCAAACACTCTACAACTGGACATTGTCACGCCAGAGGCGACAGTTTACTCAGAAGCGGTGGATATGGTGACTCTGCCCGGAGTAGAGGGACAGATGAGCGTGCTGCCTCAGCATGTACGCCTCATGACACAATTGGTGCCAGGTGAGTTGATTGTCCGCAAAAACGGCCACGAGGACTACTTGGCCGTAGGCGAAGGTCTGGTTGAAGTAACCAATGATCACGTGTCCATCGTGACCAATATGGCAGTCACTCTTGAGAGCATTGACGAAGCCGCAGCGGAGGATGCACGTCAACGCGCCGCGGCACGTTTGAGAGACAAACTTTCCTCCGAAGAGGTTGCCTCCGTAAACGCCGCGTTGGCTCGCTCCCTCGCCCAGTTGCACGTAAAGCGACGCCATCGATAGTCTGGATTCGTCACACCTCATCCACGTTAAAAGCGTCGCGCTGGCCGAAGTACCCGTAACAATTGACAGTTCCTATCTCACAGTTCTCTTATTACGCTTCTGCCGATGATGATGCACGTATTGCCTGTTGTGTTTGAAGAAAGCACACCTTCGTCTCTTCCAATGAGGGGGAATTCATCAATGTGTGTGTGACTTCACCTACCGCGGCTTACAACTTTTCAAGAAGGAGTGAACCAATGACTGGTACCACCCACAGATCTGCTCGTCCGCTTGCTTGTGTGGCAGCGTGCATGTTAATTGCGATTCTGTCCGCACACGCCTTTGCCTCCGAGGAGGCCACCTCCACCGGCCGGGGATTGGGCTTCGTTTATGATCCCGCCCGCGAGGTGACTATCGTCGGCACTGTCAAGGAGTTCGTCACCCACCACATCGCGGGCAGTCCGATGGGGCTGCACGCATTGATCTCCACTTCCGGGCAAACCGTGGATGCCCACATCGGCCCGGTGCTCTCCAAACAGATTCAGGAGAGTCTGCACGTTGGCGAGTTAGTTCAGGTCGTCGGGGTTCACGAGAAAGTCCACGGTAAAGATGTTCTACTCGTCCGGCAGTTGATTTATGGGGGCCACCAGGTTATGGTCCGCAACGAGCGGGGATTCCTCGTCGGCACGGCTTCTCATCCTGAAGTACTTCAAGGCGGAGGTGTGCGATGAGAACACGCTTGTGCTTCCTGCTGATCGCCACGGCTGTGATTGCTTTCCTAGCCGCTTGCGGCAGCTCGCACCCGGTCGTCATGTTTGTCTCACCGGTCGGTTCCGTAGCCGCCGGTGGAACCGCCAACTACAGCGTCACCGTCGCACACGGCCCGAAGGGCGT
>Ga0187819_10002140_pt1 | contig 10399 bp, 8 predicted proteins | sample NC_wetland_sal_i_15_FD_132411 | JGI IMG/M metagenome (GOLD analysis project Ga0187819, IMG submission 132411) | Wetland sediment microbial communities from Neuse River Estuary, North Carolina, USA - SO4_4 | ecosystem: Environmental > Aquatic > Freshwater > Wetlands > Sediment | place: USA: North...
ATCAAGGATTTTGTTCCACTTGCGAACCTCGAAGATCTCGTTTTCGGCGGATGGGATGTGTATCCCGACAACGCCTACGAGGCCGCCAAGAAGGCGGGGGTTCTAGAAACAAAGGACTTGGATAAGGTGAAGAAGTTCCTAAGCGGGATCAAGCCGCTCAAAGCGGCGTTTGACCAGGATTACGTGAAGAACCTGCACGGGCCAAACGTCAAGAAAGCCAAGAACAAGTTCGACTTAGCCGAGCAGATTCGAGAGGACATCCGCGATTTCAAGAACAAGAACAGATGCGACCGGCTGGTGATGGTCTGGTGCGCGTCGACGGAAGTGTTTATGAAGGCGGAAGGCGTGCACAAGGACCTGGGAACGTTCGAAAAGGGAATGAAGGCGAATCATCCGGCGATCGCGCCGTCGATGCTGTACGCGTATGCGGCGATCAGCGAAGGAGTTCCGTTCGCGAACGGGGCGCCGAATTTGACGGTAGATATTCCGGCGTTGGAGGATTTTGCGCGAAGCCAGCACGTTCCCATTGGCGGCAAAGACTTTAAGACGGGCCAGACGCTGATGAAGACGATCCTGTCGCCCGGTTTCAAGGCGCGGATGCTGGGGGTGACGGGCTGGTTTTCGACGAACATCCTGGGCAACCGGGATGGCGAGGTGCTGGATGATCCGGGGTCGTTTAAAACCAAGGAAGAGAGCAAGTTAGGAGCACTCGAGTATATTTTTCAACCGAAGCTCTATCCGGAATTATATGGGAAGTTCTATCACAAGGTGCGGATCAACTACTACCCGCCACGCGGTGATAACAAAGAGGGTTGGGACAATATTGATATTTTCGGGTGGCTGAATTACCCGATGCAGATCAAGGTGGATTTCCTGTGCCGCGATTCGATTCTGGCGGCACCTATCGTGCTTGACTTGGCGCTGTTCTTCGATCTGGCCAACCGATCTGGAATGAGAGGGATACAGGAGTGGCTGAGCTTCTATTTCAAGTCGCCCATGTGCGCGCGGGAACTGTATCCCGAGCATGACCTATTCATCCAGCTGATCAAGCTGAAGAACACGCTGCGGTGGATGATGGGCGAGGAATTGATCACGCACTTGGGGGCGGAGTATTACGACTGAGGAAGGGCCAAGTGTGTCATTCGTGACACGCAGCGAAGAAAAGGCGAAGAAAAACCTGCTGCAACATCATTCCTGACGGTTGGCAGAAGTGTCGTGGCTCGGAAGGTGACTCGTGATCGTGAGCCGTGACCCGTGGGTCCGTGACCCAGCGTTCCATCGTCCCGCGATGGGCGGGGAGTAGCGTCCTGGCCAAAGGTTCGGCTCTCTCAAATGCAAAGCGTAACAATGCCCGGACGTGATGTTGCTTGACCCTCTCGCCATTCTCGTACAATATGTGGGGGCTCCATATATGGCCGATACTCATGAAGGAGAATGGAAAAGGGGAAGCGCGGAGTTGCTGATCCTCTCTTTGCTAGAAGCGCGGCCTCGTCACGGCTACGAAATCAGCAAGCTAATCGAGCATCGCTCTGGGGGAACAGTCCATTTCCACGCGGCCTCGCTTTACCCACTGCTCTATCGCTTCGAACGGCAGGGGTGGATAAAGGGACGCTGGGTGGAAAAAAGCGGGCAGCGCCGTCGTCGTTACTATCGCTTGACGCCTCAAGGCCGAAGGATTCTTGCCGCGCAACTTCGAAGCTGGCGCGAATTCGTCACTGGAATCAATCGCATCACGGAGGCGGAAAATGCCTGAATGGAAACCGGAAATTGTGCGCCGTCTTGCCCCGCTGAATCTTGCTCCGGCGCGCGAAGCGGAAATTGCCGAAGAACTGGCGCAGCACCTCGAAGATCGCTACCAGGAGTTGCTCGCGTCCGGAAAGAGGGACGATCAGGCTTTCAGCACCACGATTGAAGAACTCAAGGGGGAGGATTTGCTGGCGCGCAGCCTCAAGCCGGTTGAGAAAGAGGCATATCGCGAGCCCTTCGCATCAGGAAAACCAGGAAGGAATGTCTTTGCCGGCGTCGTTCAGGACATTCGCTACGCCTTTCGCATGCTGCGTAAATCGCCGGGATTCACGGCTGTTGCCATCCTCACGCTCGCGCTCGGCATCGGCGCCAACACCGCAATTTTCTCGGTGATTAATTCCGTCCTGCTTGAGCCGCTGCCGTTCAAGAATCCGGCGCAGCTCGTCTCACTGCGCGAAACGGAGAGCGCGCCGGGAGATTTTCCGCTCGATGGCGCGGACTATCTCGACTGGCAGGCGCAGAACAGAACTCTGTCTTTGACGAGCCTCTATACTCAGGCGTTCTTCGCCTCGGCTGCTTCGTACAGCACAAGCGGCGAAGATGTGCCGGAAGCCGTCGCGGCGATTAGCACGCAGGCGAACTTCTTCGAAACGCTCGACATCCAGCCGCTCATCGGCCGCACATTCGCGAAAGGTGAGGACGCAGCGGGTAAGGATCACGAAGTGGTTCTCAGCTACGGATTCTGGCAGCGGCATTTTGCAGGGTCGCCCGCCGCGCTCGGGTAGGCCGTTCAGTTGAATGGTGAAGCCTACGCCATCATTGGCGTGATGTCGCCCGCGTTCAATTTTCCCCCTGCAACAGACATGTGGATCCCGTTCGATATGACTCAGCCCCTGGTGCACGATCGCGGCTCGCACTGGGCGCAGGCCATTGGCCGCGTGAGAAATGGCGTGACTATCGAGCAAGCGCGCGCCGATTTGCTCACCGTTTCTGCGCGGATCAACAAGGAGTATCGCACGCCGAATGATCAGGACATTCATTCGCTGGTTTATCCGCTGAAGGAACGGCTTGTGGGCGATTCGCAGGGACAATTGGTGATTCTATTTGGGGCCGTGGCCCTGGTGCTGCTCGTGGCGTGCGCGAATGTCGCCAATCTTCTGCTGGCTCGCTCGACGGAGCGCGTTCGCGAAATGGCCGTGCGCGTGGCGCTGGGCGCCGGACGCTGGCGGCTTGCACGGCAAATGCTCACAGAAAGTATTCTCCTGGCGCTTGGCGGTGCGGCGTTGGGACTTCTCGCAGCGGGGTGGGGCGTTTCGCTCCTGCAAACCGCGAAAACATCTCCGATTCCGCGCGTAAATCCGGTTCACGTGAATTTGACAGTGCTGCTTTTCGCTCTGGGCGTGGCCGTGCTGGTGGGAATTCTGTTTGGACTGGCTCCGGCGCTGCGCTGTTCAGATTTAGACTTGAGCGAAGAGCTGAAGTCGAGCGCCAATGCCATCAGCGCGCCGGGCAGCGGGCGCGTGCTGCGCGACACGCTGATGGTTGCGGAAATCGCCGTATCGCTCGCGCTACTGGTCGGCGCAGGGCTGCTGCTGCGCAGTTTTGCGCGGCTGCGCTCTGTGGATATTGGAGTTGATCCGCACAATGTGCTGACGATGCGCGTCAACGTGCCGGGCACGAAGTACAAAACTGTCGCCGCGCAGCGACAGTTCCTGGAGCAGCTTCTCGCGCACGCGAGCCGCATTCCGGGAGTTTCCAGCACGGCGCTCTCCACGGAAACAGCCGTGGATGGCGGCAGCAACGGTTACGTCACAGTGCCGGGAAACACGAATCCAAAGCTCGAGAACCAGCTCGCCGAAGTGAATAGCATCACGCCGGATTATTTCAAAACATTCGGCATTCCGCTCATCAAAGGCCGCACTTTCAACGAAGAGGATATGCAGCGCGCCGCAGCTTTGAATCAGCAAATCACCGATCTTATGCGAGCCGCAAAACAGGACATCGGCAATATGAACATGCCGTCGGGGCTGTCATTTCCAGTGGTCATCAATGAGGCGATGGCGAAGGCCTATTGGCCGAACCAAGAACCCATCGGCAAAAGCTACACCGGATTGGCGGGCGATAAACTTCAGCGGATCGTAGTTGGAGTAGTGGGAAATGAGCGGCAGTTCAACATCCGCGAACCTGCGATTCCGGAGAATTACGTGCCCATGACGCTTCAACTGGGTGAGGGTGGAATCCGCGCGACGATTTCGTTTAAAACGCTGGTTGCGCCGGCGGCGATTGTGACGCCCGCTCGCGGCGTGGTGCGTGACCTCGACAGCACGATGGCGGTGTATCACGTGCGCACGATGGAAGATCTCATTGCCGAACATATGCAGGACACCGCGCTTCAAACTTTTCTGCTCGGCTCGTTCGCCACGCTGGCGCTGGTGCTCGCGGCGGTTGGACTTTACGGCGTGATGTCGTACCTGGTGACCCAGCGCACACACGAAATCGGCATCCGCATGGCGCTCGGCGCGCAGCAGGGCGACGTTTTGAACATGGTGATTTCGCAGGGCGGCAAGCTGATTCTCCTCGGCGTGATCATCGGAACCATAGGCGCGCTCGGGCTCACGCAGTTGATTTCCGCGTTGCTTTTTGGCGTGACCGCGACGGATCCAGCAACTTACGTCGCCGTGGCCGCGTTGCTCGTGTTTGTCGCGCTCGTAGCGTGCTACGTCCCCGCGCGCCGGGCTTCGCATGTCGATCCCATGGTCGCGCTGAGATACGAATAACTCCCCACGAATGAGACCGATCCGGTGAGGATCAGCGTCCCAAACGAGTCCTGCGCTTGCGCCACGAAGAAGGACAGTTGAGGGTCCAGAATGCATGCACGACCCCGGTTCCCGCGGTTGCGGCGGACCACACAAGGAATCCCGCGGCGAAAACCCAGTTGACGTTCAAGCGGTCCACGAGCCAGCCGGATAATAGCTGGAGACACGCATACGTCCAGAAGAACGCTGAGAGCAGAACGCCCAGTTGCGACGCTGAAATCCCAAGCTCGTCTTTCAACATGGGCGCTGCAATGGAGAGGTTGCCGCGATCAACGTAGTTTATAAACGTGGCGATTCCTAGCAAGGCGAGAACCGCCAAGAGCCTGCCTGTGAGTCCTTTACGCCCGAACTGCCTAACAGACGGCATGAGGAGGCGTGATTCTGCGCGCATTCAAGAACTTCTGCAACTCAATCGGTGGTCTGCGCCTAGCGGGCAAGAGGTGATGGGCGAAGAGGTTTGAAGTTTGTGATCAGCTACTTGGAAATCATCGTGAATAGGCGACAGCAGAGGGGAGGACTCGCGATTTCACCATTGCCCTGTCGAATCGGCTGGTTCATACACGATTGGGTGGTATGGGATTTCTAGTTGAAGTTTACGAGCGGGTGGATGCAGGGGCAGCGATACGAGTCGTATGCGACTTGCATATTCCGACTACAACTGAGAGATTGCATCCGCGACGAGTCTGGCGGAGTTGCGCGGCGGGCAAATGTAGGAGGTGCGTAGCCCGGCGGACGGCGGCCATGGACGCTTTCCAAAATTTTAATGCGCGCGAAAGGCCGGGAGTGCACATTGCTCCGGCGGAATGGAAGGGGATGAGAGTCGGAATATTCACGAGAGAGTTTCCTCCGGAAGTGTATGGAGGCGCGGGAGTTCACGTCGATTACTTGAGCAGGGAACTGGCCAAGAAAATCGAGGTGGAGGTGCATTGCTGGGGCCCGCAGAATTTTGATGATGGGAATCTGCACGTTCGCGGCGCGGACCCGTGGGACGAAATCACGAAGGGGACGCACGCAAAATTCAAAACCGCGCTGGAGGTTTTGAGCCTGAACTTAACGCAAGTGAAGGCGCTCAGCGGAATCGATATCGTACACACGCATACGTGGTATGCGTCGATGGCCGGGTATTTCGCAAAAAAGCTGTATGGCGTTCCGTTTGTGCTGACCACGCACTCGCTGGAGCCGCTTCGCGCGTGGAAGGCCGAGCAGCTTGGCAGCGGCTATGCGATGAGTTCGTGGATGGAACGCACCGGGATTCTCGATGCGGACGGGATCATCGCCGTTTCGGCAGCGACGAGGGCGGACATCGTTCGGGCTTATCCGGACGTAAGGGCGGACCGCACCCACGTCATCTACAACGGCATCGATTTGGAGGAGTATCGGAAGACGTCGGAGACGAAGACGCTGACGGATTATGGCGTCGATCCGGGGAAGCCCTATGTGTTGTTCGTGGGGCGCATCACGCGCCAGAAGGGCGTGACTCATCTGGTGGACGCGATCCGCTACTTGCCGCGGGATACGCAGGTGGTGCTTTGCGCAGGGGCGCCGGATTCTCCGGAGATTGCGGCAGAGATGCGGGAAAAAGTGGAGGAGGCGCGCCGCGAGCATGCGCGAATCGTCTGGATCGAGAAGATGGTGACGAAGGAGGAAGCGATCCAGTTGTACAGCCATGCGCGCGTGTTCTGCTGCCCGTCGGTGTACGAGCCGTTTGGGATTGTGAACCTGGAGGCGATGGCGTGCGGGGCTGCGGTGGTGGCGAGCGCTACAGGAGGAATCAAAGAGGTGGTCGTGGACGGGGAGACGGGATATTTGGTTGCGTTCGAGCAGGATCCAGTGACGAGTTTTCCTGTTCATCCCGAAAAGTTCGCGCGGGACCTTGCCGCTGCGATCAATCGATTGCTGGAGGATGCGGAGAAGTGCAAGCGATTTGGGGAGGCGGGGCGGCGGCGAGTAGAACAGATTTTCAGTTGGACGGCAGTCGCACAACAGACAATTCGGCTGTACGAAGAGTTGATCGAGGAACGGCGAATAGCCGCACAGAACCAATAGCCACAGAGCCACAGAGACACAGAGAACTGAATTGGAAAACGGACTGGAAAATTCCAGAAAGTCACGACGGAGTCACAGGGCCATGGTGCTGCGCTAACGGCCGGCCCTCGACTATGCTCGGGACAAGCAGCGCTACATCTAAACATTGATCACAGCCATTTGCGGCGGCTACGAGAGATTCTTCGCCCGCGGCAAGCAGACGCGACTCAGAATGACATAGCGATGCGTGTCGCCAGGACCTTATGAAAATCCGCATTCTTTGCAAGAGGCGCAAAGGATGCAGCACCCAGCACAGAATGACATTAGCGATACGTGCCAGCGGGGCTATGCAGAACGGGCACAGCTCACCAAAAAGACGGCGGAACTCTGATCCTCCTGCGGCGGACGTTCCGCCCTCCTCCGGCGGATCTTCGACATGCTGTGCCGCCACCGGCAAAAATCAGCAGGAGTCGAAATTTGCGAGGTTCGGGGTATCAGGCCGACGTTTCGCAAAAAAAAACAGCAACATTTGATTCTGTGCCGGCGTAAACTCCCGTGACCATGACGGACGCGAAAGAGCAAGCAACAGAGATTTACGAAATGATTTGCACGACGAGTGCGGACCGGCCGTTCGCGTTTCGCAGCGTCGAGCAAATGCAGCGAGAGATGGCGGCGTGGCAGGCAAACAATCCCGGGCTGCAAAAAATCAGGCAGGCTTCTCCGGAGGTACTGATCGCGTTTCTGAGCCAGTCGGTCGAATGGCTGAAGGCGAAATCGAAAGATCACTCGAACTTCCGCGTCACCTCAACGCTGCTAGACGCGATCGTCTACGCGCTGAAAACGGCTCCGAAGCCGCTTCCGACGGAAGTGGTGCTGCGGCTGTTGACGGAGCTGCGCGGAAGCGTCGTGATGCAATTCTACTTCCCCTTATACACATTCCTGGGCGTGCTGACGCGCGAGGAAGTGACGGAGGAGATCCGCGCCGAATTGCGGAAACTTCACCTGCTGTATTCGCCGAGCCCGACGGGAAAAATGGATGAGCGCGCAGAGAAGATGAAGAACCGACTGGGCGAGTTGATGCACGTGGAAGGCGAGAAGGAAACCGAGCCTGGGCGCGGGCCATGGACGGAAATCGTGTTCAAGGAAATCCGGGCGAAGGATGACATCACCGGCGCAGCCTGGCAAGGCCTGCTCGACCATTGCCGCGGGCTCGAGCAAAGCGTTCCAGGAGCGAAATGGAAGAAACGGTCGCGGGAACTGATCGAACCGCTGGGCGAAGAGGAAGTGTGGCGGACGCTGCAACGGTGTCTGACGCTCGGTCCGACGCCGGGACAGCCAGCGGAAGCGCGGCCTCCGATTGAAGATTCACCGTATCAAAAGGGGGCGGTTTGGCTGCTGGCACTGAGCAACCGTCCGGAAATGGCGTCAACGATCGGAGATTTTGCGATCGCATGCTTGCGGAAAATTCCGATGCTGGGCGCGGTGTCGCAGAAGGTGGGATTCGGTTGCGTGCAGGCGCTCGGGTCGATGGAATGCAGCGAAGGTGTTTCGCAACTTGCGCGGCTGCGGACGAAAGTGAAATATTCTGTGGCGCAACGGCTGATCGAGAAGTCGCTGCGAGAAGCTGCAAAGCGTAGCGGGCTGACAGTGGAGGAACTGGAGGATTTTGCTGTTCCGCAATATCCGCTCGACGGGGAAGGCAAAGCGGAAATCGCCGCTGGCGAAGCGAGGGCTACGGTGCAGTTGTCGCCGGAAAGCAGCGTGACGGTGACGTGGCGGGACGCGAAAGGCGAGATCGTGAAGAGTGTTCCGGCGAAGGTCAAGAAAGCGTTCGGCAAAGAGGTGAAGTCAGTAGCCGCGCTGGCGAAAGAGCTGGAAACGGCCTATTCGGCGCAACGTTACCGGCTGGAATCTTCGTTTGTGCAGCCGCGCAGCATGTCGGCGGCGCACTGGCGGCAATATTTCGTGGAGCATCCGCTGCTTGGGTTGCTCGGACGCAGGCTGATCTGGGTGTTCAGCAACGAACAAGGCTGGGAGCGGTCGGGGATGTATGGCGACGGGCAAGTGCGCGGATCACGCGGAGAAGCGATTGATGTGGCGCAGGCGACAAAGGTGCGGCTGTGGCACCCGCTTTCGTCGGAGGCGTCGGAGCTGCGCGCGTGGCGCGAACGCGTGTTTGCGTCGGGTGTTCGTCAACCTTTCCGGCAGGCGTTTCGTGAATTTTATGAAGTTACCGATGACGAGCGCGGAACCAAAACGTACTCGAACCGCTTCGCGGGAATTCTGATGCGCCAGCACCAGTTTTCGAGCCTTTGCCGGGCGAAGGGCTGGAATTACCGGCTGATGGGGTCGGGATTCGACGGTTTCAATGTGCCGACGAAGCTGCTGGCTCCGTGGAATATGCATGCGGAGTTTTATGTCGACCTGCCTGCGGACCGGAAGCCGGGGCTGCAGGACTCTGCGCTGAATGAGCAGTCGCACTTGGGCATCAATCTGTTTCTCGGGTCCGACCAGGTGCGGTTCTATCGCGACCGGCGAGAAATTGCGATCGAGGATGTTCCGGCCATCGTGTATTCGGAAGTGATGCGAGACGTGGACCTGTTCACCAGCGTGAGCGCGGTGGGGCCGGATGAAACATGGTCGGACCAAGGGGATCGCGGGACGGGCGTTGTTGCTGCGGGCGCGGAGCGGGGGGAATTGTCCGGCGTGCTGGCGATGCGGGTCGAAATGCTGACACGCGTGTTGCCGCTGACGACGATTGCGGCGCAATGCAGGATCGAAAAGAGCTGGCTGGTGGTCAAAGGTCAGTTGGGAACGTACCGCATCCAGATCTTCTGGGGCTTGGTGGTGCGAGTGACGGAGTCAGGACTGCGGCAGCTCAAAATTCCGCCCAAGCTGCTGGAAGGCGTGGCCATCGATTTTTCTTCGTTTCCAATCCAGCTCGATCACCGGGCGGAGACCGTGTTGCGCGAGGCGTGTCTGCTGGCCAACGATTGGAATATTGATTCACCGGAGCTCATTCAGCAGCTGTAGGAGGCAGTGGCGAGTGGCGAGTGACGAGAAAATGCAAAGCCATTAAACCTGCCACTGAGACACAGAGACACAGAGAACTGACTTGGAAAACGGACTGGAAATATTCCAGAAAGTCAGAAACATCGCGGCCGGCAAGCAAGCGGGAGCAGAATGACGCCACGATACGAAACGGCGGCGAGCGATGCGTAAGTGAAAGGACGAAAAGCGAGACCAAACCTACCGCTGAGGCGCAGAGAAGCAGTGACGAGCGACAAGTGGCGAGTGACGAGAAAATGCAAAGACATAAAACCTGCCACAGAGACACGGAGACACAGAGAACTGACCTGGAAAACGGACTGGAAATATTCCCAGAAAGCCAGAAACAAACAGAGCCACGGGCCCATGGTGCTGCGCTAAAGGCCGCCCCTCGACTATGCTCGGGACGAGCAAAACTCCGCGATACGTTCCTATTGGAATGGGCGATCAGACGGCAAGAGCCGCCCGGCGAGGGGAGCGAGGTCGGGCGGTGCTGCTCCATGAAGCGCCGGCCAGCGCTCGGCAGCTGCAGCGCCTTGTCAGGCCGCAGAGAGCGCGCTGATCGTAACGTAATATCCGTCCAGATCTCGGAGCGAGAACTCCTTGGTTTGAGTGTTCGGATTCACGTGTGGCTCCCCTTCGAGCCGAGTGACGAGAGAGCGTGCCCTTTGAAGCGCCAGGTCGAAATCATCGACACGGAAGAACAACAGGAGCCCGTTGCCGGGTGTCCCGTGATCGGGGCTCATCAATGAGGGATGCTCGTG
>Ga0187819_10002141_pt1 | contig 10399 bp, 6 predicted proteins | sample NC_wetland_sal_i_15_FD_132411 | JGI IMG/M metagenome (GOLD analysis project Ga0187819, IMG submission 132411) | Wetland sediment microbial communities from Neuse River Estuary, North Carolina, USA - SO4_4 | ecosystem: Environmental > Aquatic > Freshwater > Wetlands > Sediment | place: USA: North...
ATGATGGCAAACATCAACTGATAAACCATGAACGTCTGCGCCGGAATGGTTGCAGCATAATCTGCATCTGGCGCCGAACCGACACCGCGAAGAAAAAGATTGTGCAGGCCTCCGATGAAACTGTTGCCGGCTCCGAAGCACAAACTGTAGCTAAAGAGCCCCCAGAGCATGGTGACCACGGCCATCAGAGCCAGGCTCTGCATCATGGTGCCGAGCACATTCTTTTTGCGGACGAGTCCGCCATAGAAAAGAGCCAGTCCGGGGCCGGTCATCATGAGCACGAGAGCGGTGCTGGTGAGCATCCAGGCATTGTCGGCGGAACTCTTCGCTTCGGCGGCTTGTTGCTCGAGTCGAGCGACCCGCGCGTTGGCATCGGTCGCGGGGCTCGATGCCGCGCTCTGAGCGCAAAGGGACTGCGCGAACGTAAGAATCAAGACTGCCGTCACCAGCCCGGTGATCAGCCGTTTTCCGATCAGCACTGAGGATTGTTCTCCCATGGCGGCAGGACTCGCATCCGCAGGCCATGCAACGACGCCTCAATGTACCGTCCGGCGGCTCTGGCCGGAAATCGAAACTATTTATCGGCGCTATCAGGTTTTGTTATTGAATCGCGAAGATGAGAAATGCGTGAGTGTTTTCGGGAGGAACACCCATCAGGTTACCGCAAACGTTTCCGAGTTTTTGCCGAGTATTCTCTAAGCGAGGGCCCGGCGCAATTACAGCCCCGGTCGTTTTGGTGGCTCGGCCGGCGGTTTGGCGAACTTCGCGTCATCCACGGGAACGTTCTGCTTCAGTTCGCTCACTTGAATTGTGAATCGCCCGCTGGGCCTTGCCAGCGTCCAGCGGTACGGCACTTTTACTCCGCTCGTGTCACGGTAGTCGGCATAGTCGATCTGAGTGGGAAGCCAGCCCAGGGCTGTCTCGCCAAAGCGTACAAGCCGGAGCAGCAGTCCCGATTGTTCATCGAAGTAGAGCCGGATGGGAGGCTTCCCCTCCCTCTGACCGACCACGACGTAGGCTTCGCGATCGCCGATCTTCTCGCTGCCGTCGACCTGCGTCGCGCTGAACATCCGCTTGAAATGCGTGGCCAGATGAAGATCGGCATCGATCGAAGCTCCGTCCAAGTCGCTGCCTTGCATTTCGCGGAGAGGGCGCCCTGGCGTGCCAAGCCAGCCTTCCTGACCGTTGAATGCTGTCACGCTGTCGCCGTCGGCCATATGAGTGAACGAAATGCGCTTCTCGGGGTCTTTTGAATAAATATCAATTGGCAACGACCTGCCGCCAAAATCGATTGTGCCTTTCATCACGCGGCTGGTAACTTTGTCGATGGCAGCTGCGCCTCCCAACGTTTGAATGTATTTATCGAGAAGTTGGTCGGCGGATGGCCCGACATTTTCTTTTGCTTCCGATGGCTTGGTCGCGCCTTCCGGACCATGAGGCTGGCCCATTCCCTCTCTGGGTTCCTCGCTCATGACTACAGGAATGGCGGCCGGCTTCGCGTTGCCACGGTGGCACGAGTAACAAGTCACTTCGCGGTGGCCTTCGAAGTTGTCTTTGTTGATGGTAAACATCATCTCCATCATCTTGCGTGCTGTTTGCTTAGTCTTCTTGTCGTCTTTGTCAAACGCGTTCTGCACGTGGCAGAAGTCGCACTCCACTCCAAGCGACGCTGCTATGAACTGCATGGTCGGAAAGACCTGCTCAGCCGGAACCCCTTTTAGCACCTGAATGTTCTTAAACTGTTCTTCGGCTTTCTTGGGAGCTAGCGCGCCAGCCGCCGCCTGAGAAGCCGAGGCCCGCGGGTTCGTCGCGGGCGCTTTTGCTGCGGCCAAGGTCAAGGCACAAGCTGCAATCAGGATCGTGGTCAATAACACAGGAACAGGATTCCGGTTCATCGTTAGTCAGCCCTCATGGAAATGGAAAGTTTAGCAGAGACCCAGCATTCATTGCCGATTGCTGTAGACGGTTTTTCCCGAAATCTGCGCCACGACCTCGCGGTTCGGCAACAGCGAATCCACTTTCGACTTTAGATGTGACGGGACGAACAAAAAAATTCGATTCGTTCCGCTCCAAGCCCGCTGCAAGTCATCAGCTGTCAAGTAAATCTTGGGGGCGTCCGGGAATGTCGAACCGAACCACATCGAAGTTGTGCGCCCCTCGACAAGTTCAACGGGCCGCTGCAAATAAAACAACAGTGACGAACCGAACGCCTGATCGCCGTAAATCATGACACGATCTTCCGGCTGAGCCCGCGCGGCAATCTGTTGAGCCAGGTCTTTCGAAGACAGGTATGGTCCGAATCTGCCCAACGCAATGTGTGCAGCGATAAGAAAAACTGCCATGCCAGCCGCCAGCATCCATGTAGTCGCATAGTGGCGCCGGCGAATTCGCAGCAGAAACGATGCTAGTGGCGCGATCAACAGCGCCACCGCCGCCAGCGCCGCCGGCAGCCGCAGCGCCGCAAACGATGCATAACTCAAGTCCAGCATGTGCGAGGTTGAGAGCGTATCTGTATCCATGTCGTGCTTGGCGAGCACGTTGCCGATATCGGGCTCAAAGGGCAGATGACGTGATCGCCACAAGAGCGTCAACAAGGTGAGACCCGCTGCCAACCCCATTGCTGCCAGGAGCCCGGCAGAGGTTCGGAGCAAGCCCTTGCGGAGGTCGAGGTTGCAATCGAGCAACTCACAACGCACGATTCCATCCGCCAGCAAGATGAGCAGAGGCAAGTATGCGGGGAATGTGTAGTACTCCTGATTCGTTGAGACGGCAAAGAAAACGAGCACCAGTCCCGCAAGAATCCAGCAAAGCAACCGGGTACGTGCGCCGAAAGTTTGCAGTTGCAGCCGCTTGCGCTCGTCGATGATCGTGCGAATCGCCGCTGGCAGGTACAAGCTCCAGGGAAACAGCCAAACCAGGTGCAGGGACCAGTACAGGGCCCAAGGCAGCTTGTTGTAATCGCGCGGGTAACGCTTTCCCAGGAATCTCAAAAAGTGTTCGTTGACGAAGTAAAACCAGAAAAAGCCGTGGCCTCCCTGGCCGCCGGTATTGCGCAGACCTGCCAGAATGTGCCATGGGGCGGCAATCAGTAGAAATAGCGCCAGCCCCGAGACTACGCGGAACTCGCGCCATCGCCGCCATTCTCCCGTGACGCCCAGATACAGGAATGCCGCGCCACCGGGAAATGCCAGCGCGATGAGCCCCTTCGTAAGCACTCCGAACGCAATGCAGGCGTAACCTGCATACAGTCGCCAGACGTGGGCGTTTGGTTCGAGAGCAGTCAAGAAGAAATACAACGACGCCGCAATCAGCAAGCTGAGCAGGACGTCCGGAATCAGAATGCGCGTAAACAAAAACACGCCCGCCGCGGTGTAGACAAAGAGGCCCGCATAGATTCCTGCCCGCTCGCCGAATGCACGTCGAGCCCAAACCAGGGCTAGCACGCCAAGCAGCAGCACTGACAAAGCCATCGGGAGGCGAGTCGCGAATTCGTTTACTCCAAAGAGGTGATAGCTGATCGCGACCAGCCAGTAGGGCAGCGGAGCCTTTTCCAGATAGCGCACGCCGTTTACGTGCAGAGTGACGTAGTCGCCGGTGACGAACATCTCGCGCGCGGCCTCGGCGTGCGTGCTGTCGGCGTCGTCGAGCAAAGCCGGCGAAAACAACGACCCGAAATAGACAGCTGCAAACAGGATCGCCAACACAGAATAGGACGCGGCTCGCAGCTTGTCCGGCACTCGACTTGTTTCTTCAGAGATTGTCGGCGTAGAAATAGCGCTCAATTGGCGTGAACCCATTCAAGCGTACAGAGGATGGCCAACGCCCGCAAGAGTGTAGCGACTGATCCTGCCCTTAGTGTTTTTCCTGCGTGCTGGACGGCCTATCCACTCGTTCGAAGAACTTCCATTTATCCATTCCCGCGGGAACGGCCACATCGAAGAACCCGACCATCATTTCGTCAGAGGTCTGATCTCCCCACGTGACCGTCTTGCTCGGATCTGGATTGTGCGGATTGTTCTTTGAATTGTCATACCATGCAATCGCGCGCAGCTTCGTTCCAGCCTTCAGTTGGCGAGGCTCGGCCAGCCGATAGCTCAATTGCCAGTGAAAGTGATAATTCAAGCGCAGCAACACTTCCACGCTGCCATCGTCATGGACAATATCGTATTCAAAGCACTTCCCGCGCAGATGCATGTGTGGAAACAGGCTGAGGAGCATCGCATCATGCGGAAGCGTGCCTTGCACCTCGACGCGAAAATCCTCAGCTCCCGGCGGAATGATGAGCGCATGATTGTTCAACTGCAAAGTAATGACTCGCTGCTGGGGCGGAGTCTTCGCGAACACGAGGCCAATGCTGGTCTGATCCTGATCTGCCGCGCCGTTGGTGGTGTAGTGCATCTGGAAGACGAGATCGGACCCTGCGGGCACAAATTTCGCCACGCCGTCCGGCCATTGGTCGGGCGAACTGCCAGGCGCGTACACCAGCAACAGGTCGCTCGTCGTCTCATGGGCTTCGCGCTGCTCCTGCGGGTCGGTGAGCGTCGACGCAGTGAACGGCTCGCCAACGGGCGCATGCTTCAGCCACTGCGAGTCTGGCGGGCGAATGTACACAACGGCATGATGCACGTGCGCCGGGCTTCCCGGACGAAACTCCGACATTTGCACCCATCGGTCTTCTGCAAAATGCGTGGAGACGATCTCGTACGTGTACTCGACTTCGCCTTGCGCCGGAATCTGCACCGGCTTCGGCATCTTCACGACAAGATCTGGCTGAGTGATATTCCATCCCTCCGCCCACTTTCGTGGCGCTGGCGCATCGTGCACATCTCCGGCAGGCGCGCCAGCTTTCGCCCACGCTGAAATCATCGCGATCTGCTGCTCCGTGAGTGATACATCATTAGCGAAGTGACCGTACCGCGGATCCGCAAACCACGGAGGCATCATTCTCATTTCGACCGAGTGCGCCATCGTATCCGACCATGGTCGAGTTTGCTCATAGGTTACGAGCGGCATCGGAGCGACTTCTCCCGGACGGTGACAACCCTGGCAATGATCCTGCAGGATGGGCAGGACGTCTCTATAGAAAGTCGGCGTGGGAGGGGGACTGTCCCGACCTGTGGAGGACCCGGAACCCTGCCAAGCGGCTGACACGAACGACAGGCATGCAGCAGCTAGGGCAATCGCGATTCCCCGGCTCATGACGCTTTTGCTCCGCAACTACTCAAGAGGCCCACTCCGTTGACTCTCACAGTCTCGCACAGAACCGCCGGCGACTCGCGGCACAGCAATTCCACCCCAAAAATGCTAAATTCAGAGATTCATGTCTGCCCCTAATTCCCGCTTTATTCGCGCCTGCAAGTCTCAACCGGCCGATCGCACACCCGTCTGGTTTATGCGCCAGGCCGGACGCTACATGGCCGAGTACCGCGCTGTCCGCAAGCAGCATTCGCTGCTCGAGATTTGCAAGAAGCCGGCGCTCGCTGCCGAGGTCACGATCACAGCTGCGGAAATTCTCGGCGTCGACGCGGCTATCATTTTTGCCGACCTCTTGCTGCCTCTCGAAGTGATGGGATTGCCGTTCCACTTTTCGGCGGGCGAGGGCCCCGTGATCGAAAAGCCTGTTCGTACGAAGGAGGATATCGACAACCTGCGCATCGACCGCGCCGCCGAGCTTGGCTATGTTTCCGAGGCGGTGGCGATTGTGGCGAAGCATTTTGCCGACCGCATCCCCGTCATTGGGTTCTGCGGCGCACCCTTCACGCTCGCCAGCTACATGATCGAAGGCGGAGGCTCGCGCAACTACATCCACGCCAAGAAGATGATGTACAACGCGCCCGACGACTGGCATGCCCTGATGCGCAAGCTGGTGGCCGTCACGGCGGCTTATTCGGCCGCGCAGGCGCGCGCGGGCGCCGACGCCATTCAGGTTTTCGATAGCTGGGTGGGATGCCTAAGCGTGGAGGACTACCGCCGCTACGCCCTGCCCCACGTATCGAATCTGGTGAAGGCTTTGCAGGTGGCGACCGGCGTACCCATCATTTATTTCGGCACAGACAGCGCGACGCTCCTGCCTGCGATGAAAGAGACCGGAGCTGAAGTCATCGGGCTCGATTGGCGCATTCCGCTCAACGAAGGCTGGCAGCGTCTCGATTATCAGACGGCCGTGCAGGGAAATCTTGATCCCGTGTTGCTGTTCGCGGACTGGAAGGAATTGAAATCGCGGGCAGAAGACATCCTTCGCCGCGCAGGCGGGCGGCCGGGACACATTTTCAATCTCGGACACGGCATCCTTCCGGAAACGCCGGTTGACAACGTGAAGAACCTGGCGCGCTTCGTGCAAGAGCGTTCCGCCGCTGCGAACGCCGCCAATCTCCCGGCTTCTTCCGGAAGCAGGAAGCCAGAAGCCAGAACCCGGAAGCAATGACTCGTATCGCCATCATCGGCGGAGGCATCTCCGGCCTCGCCGCCGCGTTTGATCTGGAACAGCACCGCCGCGGCGAAGCAGACGTCGACTACACTCTCTACGAATCGTCTCCGCGCCTCGGGGGCGTGCTTCGCACCGAGCAAGTCGATGGATGCATCATCGAGGCAGGGCCGGACTCTTTTGTGACAGAGAAGCCCTGGGCCGCTGATCTCTGCCGCGCTCTCGGTCTGGGTGATCAACTCATTGGTTCCAACGACGCCGACCGCAAAACCTACATCCTCACGCGCGGCCGCCTCGTCGAGATGCCCGATGGCCTGATGTTTATGGTCCCCACAAAAATTCTGCCGACCGGACTCTCGTCGCTTTTTTCGTGGAAGACGAAGCTGCGCATGACGCAGGAGCTATTTCATCCGCCGCTGGCTGTCGACCATGATGAATCGGTTGCGGCTTTTGTCGAGCGCCACTATGGCCGGGAGATGGTGGATCGCCTCGCGGATCCGCTGCTCTCCGGCGTATACGGAGGAGAATCCGCTAACCTCAGCGTGCGTGCGGTTCTTCCGCGCTTTGCCGAGATGGAGCGCACGCACGGCAGCCTCGGACGTGCCATGCTGGCTGCGCGCAAAAAAATAGCTTCTGACTCTCGTAAGCCGTCGCCTCCGCTCTTCACTTCGCTGAAAAACGGTATGCAGCATCTGCCAGAGACGGTGGTGTCGCGACTTACGCCGTCGTCACTCCTAACCAACGTGTCCGTACAAGCGATCCAGCGTGAAGCCGGAAGTTGGGTCGTCTCGGCGGGATTACAATCGGATCAATTCGACGCCGTCATTGTCGCACTGCCGGGGCTCGCCGCGGCGAACGTGCTTCGCATCGTCAGCCCGGATCTTGCCGCGGAACTCGCCGCCGTACAATACAGTTCTTCGATCACGGTGGGACTTGGCTACGATCGCGAAGTTCGCCGGTCCCTGCCACCCGGATTCGGATTTCTCGTGCCGAGAAGCGAAGGCAAGCGGCTACTGGCAGCAACTTTCGTTCACAACAAGTTTCCGCACCGCGCTCCCGAAGATCGTGCTCTACTGCGCTGTTTTTTCGCTGGGAGCAATGCGGAAGATGTGTGGCCACTCGCGGACGAGCATATCGTCGGCATCGTGCGCAACGAATTGCAGCAGATCATCGGGCTGCGCGCCGAACCGCTATTTGCGCGCGTATACAAATGGAAGTCGGCCATGGCGCAATATGGTGTGGGGCACCTGGATCGACTCGACCGGATCGAGCGCTTGCGCCAGCAATTACCCGGCCTCGCCCTCGCCGGTAACGCCTACCGCGGCATTGGTGTACCCGATTGCGTTCGCTCCGGACGAGATGCCGTGAAGCAGCTACTCCAATAGCGACGAAGTCTGCGGTCTAGGCTGGCTCGACTGCGAAACAATACGCCGCGTTCGCTCCGCACCAGTGGCAGCTAGGCAAGAACCTTCTTGTTCTGACTCTGTTCACGCCGCAGTCGCGCCAGCACCAACCGGATCTCGTCATACGTGATCTCGGGTGGGAGAACATCTTTGAGGGGTTTCAGCCGCTCCAGTTTGTCAAGGCCAACGCGAACGCAGGCCGCCTCGATTACGGCCAGCTTGTTGCGATCCATCCACGCAGACTGGAATTCCACGTCGCCGCTTTCCACCAGCGCAGCAACGGCATTCACGATGGTTCCCAACTGTCGGCCGCGAATCAGCGCGATTTCCTCAAGACTCTTCCCCTCCGCCAGCAACCGCAGCGTTTCCAGCGCCGGCGCAGTTTTCTTCTCCGGTAGCGCCGAAGCCCGCGCGCCGTCGCGATATCGGGCGAGTGCAGCCAGGATTCTCTGCCCGAACATGTCTGCTTTCCGCTCGCCGATGCCGGTCACGGTCAGCAGCTCAGCGATCGACGAAGGCCGAAGCCGGCAAATCTCGTCGAGAGACGTATCGTGCAGCACGACGAAGGCAGGGACGCCCTGCTCTTTGGCAGTGAGCCGCCGCCACTCACGCAAGTATTCGCGCAATTCAGCGTCAGGCTCGGTCGCCGGTCTGAGGCTTGACTCCGCTCCGCCGCCCGCGCTCACAACGACGTGCCGCACAGCGGCGTGGCTCACTGGCGCACTCAGCCACTGAGGTGTGCTTCCACAAACGTCACATGCACCACACGAAGTCCACTTCGGAGTCTCACCAAAGTGTGTGCAAATCTGGAGGTGCCGGCATTTATCCGATTCTGCAAAGGCCCGAATCGTGTGGTAACGCCGCCAGGCGCGGTCGCGCTCAGCCGCATCAACAATCTGATTCGCGAAATATCCCAACAAGCCGGCATCCTGCTTGCGCCACAGCAAAATGCAGTCAGCAGGGTTTCCGTCGCGTCCGGCGCGTCCCGCTTCCTGGTAAAACTGCTCGACCGACTTCGGAAGAGCAAGATGAATCACGGCGCGTACCGTCGCCTTGTTGATCCCCAATCCGAACGCAATCGTACCGACAAGCACTCGCACTTCGTCCGACATCCAGCGCTCCTGATTGCGCCGCCGGTCGTCACTCTGCATCTTGGCGTGATAAGGAACGGCTGAAATTCCCTGGTTTTCGAGAAAGTCCACCGTCTCTTCAACTCTGTTGATGGTGGGCGAGTAAACGATCACGTTGCCTTCCGGGTAATTCCGTAGCGCCGTCACCAGGAGTGCAGTCTGTGTCGCGCTGTTGCACTCGCGAACCAGATAACGCAAGTTGGGGCGGTGGAAACTTGCGATGTATTTGTCAGGCTTGCGCAGCGCAAGCTGCGCCAAAATGTCGTGCCGCACCTGGCGGGTTGCGCTCGCAGTGAACGCCGCGATGGGAAGATCTGGGAGGCTGCCGCGCAAACGGCTCAACTGGCGGTACTCGGGACGGAACTCGTGTCCCCACTCGGAAATGCAATGAGCCTCGTCGATCGCGAAAAATGCAACCGGAACATGCTGCAGCCATCCGAGTGTGTCTCCGCGCTGCAGCCGTTCTGGAGACAGATAGACCAGTCGGTAGGCGCCTTCCCGAGCTTGTCTCATAACACGGCCCTGCTCGTCGCTGCTGAGAGAACTGTTGAGAACCGCGGACGGAATCCCCATTTGCGCCAGTTGTGCCGCCTGATCCTGCATCAGTGCAATCAGCGGAGAAATCACGACAGCGGTGCGTTCTGATATCACGGCGGGAAGTTGGTAACAGAGAGACTTGCCTCCGCCGGTCGGCATCACGACGCAGGTGTCGTGGCCTGCCAGCAAGCTGCGCACAATGCGCTCCTGCAACGGGCGGAAGGCACTGTATCCCCAGTAGCGCCGCAACGGGGTCAGCAGGTCCGCTTCTGAGGTCATGGAATCAGTATAGGGTGGGAAGGGGAACCAGTGGACAGCAATGTGCTCCGCTTAGAAACAAATCCCGAACTAGAACCGCGTCAACATTGTCGTTCTGACGAGCGTGACCGGAAGGAATCGCCTGCTCCCTAGGGCGACGCGGTTGCCTTAACCGCGGAAGCATTCGTTGGCCGGTATATTCGGTGGAACGCGATCCAAGCCAGAGCGATCACCACGAAGCACAGCACGCTGCCTTCAGGACCCACCGTCCCGCCACTCAGCCAATCCGGTCCGCGCAGCGACGAACTGAACAAGTGACCGGGAGAAATCATTCCGCTGTCAGGAACCGAGTAGAAAAAAGTCTCACCCCAATCCCATGCGGCGTGAAAACCTACCGCGAACCACAAATTCCCCGTGCGACGGAGCGTGAGACAGAAGAAGAAGCCAATACAGGCTGCCGCGAGGATGCCGGGCCAGTGTTCGCCACCATTCCGAAGATGAGTAAGCCCAAAAGCGAGAGAGAGTGCGGCGGCTGCGGGCCAGAATCCGATGCCGCGCGTCAGAGTGAACTGCGAATAGCCACGCAACAGGAATTCCTCGAACAGCCCGACCAGCAGAAACATCACAGCCCAATAGGCCGCGAAGCG
>Ga0187819_10002143_pt1 | contig 10393 bp, 9 predicted proteins | sample NC_wetland_sal_i_15_FD_132411 | JGI IMG/M metagenome (GOLD analysis project Ga0187819, IMG submission 132411) | Wetland sediment microbial communities from Neuse River Estuary, North Carolina, USA - SO4_4 | ecosystem: Environmental > Aquatic > Freshwater > Wetlands > Sediment | place: USA: North...
AAAGCCAGGACGGAGCCCGCAACGATCAGCACAAGACCCCACTCAACAGTTTTCTTCACTTATTCTCAACCCCCTTTGACGGCCCGCCCAAGGCCAACTCTCTGCAGTCTTAATAGGCGTTCTCGCTGAAGAAGCCTCGCCAAAGGGTCAGGCAAATGATTTTGATGTCGAATCAGAGGGACCAGTTCCTTGGGAATAAATCACCCACTTGGGAGAGATCGAAATGCTCGACGACGACAGCCCAGGCCAACACCGTCAATAGCAGCAAACCGAAGTTGGCGGTCGGCTCCACCCCCTCACCGGCCACGGGTATAGGGCCAGACGCAAACCGAATATGAGCTGCCGCGCCAAAGGCCAGAAGAGGCAGCATCAATACGGCCAGCCGAAGCACAAACTCGATTTGATTCAGTCGTCGTCGGATCAACGCTTTAGTTCCGATACCCTTTAGGATGTTTCTGCATCCACACCCAGGCCGTACGAATAATGTTCTTAAGGGCAGAGTGGCGGGGCTCCCATTTCAGTTCCCGGCGCAATTTTTGCGCCGTCGCCACGAGAACTGCCGGGTCCCCCGGGCGTCTCCCGCCTACATGAACATCAAGCTTGCGTCCGGTGATTTCCTCGACGGCTTTCACCACCGCGCGGATCGAATAGCCTTTGCCGAGGCCGACATTATATATCCTCGAGCCCAATTTTGAAAGGGAGTGCAAGGCCAGTATGTGGGCCTGGGCAATATCTAAGACATGCACGAAATCTCGAATGCAGGTGCCGTCGGGCGTCGGGTAATCGCCTCCATAAATCTGGAAGGTGCCTTTGGGATCAGAGGCTGCCGCCAGCAAACGCGGCAGGAGATGGGTCTCCGGCCTGTGATCCTCACCCAACTCCTGAGTCGCGCCGGCAGCATTGAAATATCTTAGCGACGCGGATTTGATTCCATATGCGCCATGGTACCAAGCCAGCGCACGTTCGATCACCAGTTTGGTCTCGCCGTAGGGGTTCACTGGGCTGTTAGGATGATCCTCCCGGATAGGAACGCTCTTCGGTTCGCCGTAGACCGCAGCACTGGAGGAAAAGATAAGTCTCTGTATCTTCAACGCAGCCATGACTTCAAGCAGAGAGATCGTGCCGCAGACGTTGTTGCGGTAAAACAAATGAGGATTGCGAACCGATTCCTCGACCAGAGCGCTGGCCGCAAAGTGCATAACGGCTTCAATGTGGTGCTTTTTGCACACCCGTTTGAGTTTTTCCGTATCCGCGATATCTCCCCTGACAAGCTGAACGCCTTCGGCGACCGCCTGGCGGTGCCCTGCGGTGAGATTGTCATAGGTAACGACGCAGTTCCCCTGCTTCATGAGCTCCGCCGCGCATACACTGCCCACATACCCAGCCGCACCTGTCACCAGAATGTTCATTTTAACCGTCCCTCCCAATAGAGCTTGAGTGCGCGAAGCGTATCGGTCAACTCGTGACGAGGTTCCCACCCGACAGCAAGTCTGGCTTTTGAATAATCTCCCCAGACCTCAGCCGCTTCGTGATTGCGCACTAGCGATTTGTCCACCGAGACCTGAACGGGTTTCGAGGCGAAGGAGATCAGCGTCTGCAAAATGGTCTCTATTGAGACGGGATGCCCCGAACAAAGCTGATAGACCTCGCCCGGCGCGCCCCTTTCCAACAAATCGCAGTAGCCCCGGACAATGTCCCGCACGTCACTGAAGTCGCGTACAACATGGATGTTTCCGGCCAGGATAGTGGGCGGGCGCACTCCCAAATTGATTTCTGCCACCTGTCGGGCAAAATTCGAGCAGACGAATTTAGATGACTGGCGAGGCCCCGTGTGATTGAAGGGCCGGACGCGGACGATAGGCAGCCCATAACTTCGGAAGAATTGCCAAGCCAGAATCTCGGCGGCCGCCTTGCTTCCCGCGTAAGGGTTAACGGGGCGCAGTTCCATTTCCTCGCGCATGGGAAGCTTTTCCGTGGGAACTATGCCGTACACCTCTGCCGAGCTTACCATAAGAAATCGACAGTCCATCTCCACGCGAAGCCAGGCCGAGAGGAGGTTCAAGGTACCCACGAAATTCACTTGATAGGTCAGTTCCGGGTCCCCGAACGACTCCGACGGAGAAGAAAAAGCGGCAAGGTGATAGATGCGTTGCGGCTTGGATGACCGGAGCGCTTCGCGCACGCGGTCAAACTCGCGCAGATCCGCACAAACGATTTGCAGATGTTTTTCGACGTGCTGAATGTTGGCGTGGTCTTCGTTGATGCCGAGAAGCGCGACGACCTCTTCGCCTTTTGCCAGGAGGTACTCAGCGAGGTGAGAGCCCGCAAAGCCCGCGCATCCAGTAATCAGCGATTTCATTATTCCACCCATACCGCAGGGATCCCCGCTCGCGCAGGAATGACGTCAGTGAACCTCCCCTTCGCGGGAATGACGCGCATCAAGCCGCGCCATATCCTCATCCACCATCATCTTGACGAGCCCTTCGAAGCTCACTTTGGGTTTCCAGCCCAATTCCTGCCGGGCCTTCGCTGAATCTCCCAGCAGGTGATGCACCTCCGCCGGCCGCAAGAAAGCCGGGTCTGCTTCCACGTAATCCCGGTAATCCATGCCCAGGTGGGAGAAGGCAATTTGCAAAAGCTGGCGCACGGAGTGCGCTATTCCGCTCGCCACGACGTAATCTTGCGGCTTTTCTTGCTGGAGCATCTGCCACATGGCCTCAACGTAATCGCCGGCAAATCCCCAGTCGCGTTCGGCGTCGAGATTTCCCATTTTAAGTCTTGATTGCCGGCCCAGTTTGATGCGCGCGGCGCCATAAGTCACTTTCCGGGTCACGAATTCCAGCCCGCGCCGAGGTGACTCGTGATTGAACAGAATTCCAGAGACAGTAAAAAGACCGTAGCTCTCCCGATAATTGACGGTAATCCAATGGCCGTAGAGCTTCGCCACGCCATATGGGCTGCGTGGATAAAAGGGTGTCTTTTCATTTTGCGGGCTCTCACGGACCATCCCGAACATCTCACTCGAGGAGGCCTGGTAAAACCGTATTCCTGGGTTCACCAATCGGATCGCCTCGAGCATCCGCGTCACCCCGAGCGCCGTGAACTCGCCGGTCAGGACGGGCTGGTTCCAGGAAGTGGGGACAAAGGATTGCGAGGCCAGATTATAGACCTCCTGGGGTTGGGCCTGTTGAAGAGCGCTGATCAGTGAGTTCTGGTCAAGGAGATCTCCTGGTATCAGCTCGATCCTGTCTTGCAGATGATATAGCCGCTCGAAGTTCACCGTGCTGCTTCGCCGGACTAAGCCGTAAACGCGATAAGCTTTTGAAAGCAGGAACTCAGCCAGGTAAGATCCATCCTGCCCAGTTATTCCCGTGATCAGCGCCGTCTTGCTCATGCATTCCTCCCTCGACCCAAGAAGTCAGGAGTCAGAATAAAGACCTCCACATCAGTTGCAAAGCATCACCGCGTGGGTTTTGGGAAGCGCATCCCGCTGTGGTGTGAGCACCGGCACTTGCCTTCAGCTTTCTGCCCATTCTTCCTTCTGACTCCTGACTTCTGCCGCCTAATGAATTCCGGGCGGCTGCCCTGCCACAAAGGCACAAGGCGAAGCTAGCGCACCCACATAAGGGAGCGCGCGGTCCTTGTTAAACCCAGATCAGGTTGGCTTATTGACCGCAGAGTTTATTGCCCTCTAAACATTGCGGGAACCGTGCGAATCAAGATCTTAAAGTCCATCAACCACGACCAATTATCAATGTATTCCATATCCATCTTCATCCATGTGTCAAAATCGAGCCTGTTGCGACCTCTCACTTGCCACAGGCAGGTCAGGCCCGGCTTCACACTGAGGCGCCGGCGCTGCCAGAGCTCATACCGGCCCACTTCCTCCGGCAGGGGCGGGCGCGGTCCCACAATGCTCATGTGACCCATCAGGACGTTGAATAATTGCGGGAGCTCATCGATGCTAGTTCGCCGAAGAAAGCGGCCGAGGCGGGTGACGCGTGGATCGTTGTAAATCTTAAAGACCGGCCCGTCCATTTCATTCATCGGTAGGAGTTGGGCCTTCATGTTCTCAGCGTCCTTTACCATCGTCCGGAACTTGTATGCTGTGAACCGCCGACCGCTCATCCCGATGCGCTCCTGGCGGAAAAGGACGGGACCCGGCGCGCAAAACAGCTTAATTAAGGCAGAGGCCACTATGATCACTGGCGAGAACAGGATTAGCAGCGCAGAGGAAAGCGCCAAATCAACGCACCGCTTCATGAAAAGTTGCTCGTCGCTAAGGGCGGTGTCAGCGAAGGTGATCAAGTTTACCCCCGCAACCTCTCCCATTACCATGGGTCCCATGGACTCCTCAAAGGGGTTAGCGTCGAGGAATACCCGGATGCCGGTTTTCAAGCAATAGGCAAGGGCCTCACGGGCGGCGCTGATGCGAGTGTAGGGGCCAGTGAAAACGACAGCATCGACCACATGATCCTGGACCACGCGCGCGAAGTCGGGCAGGGTCCCCAGCACGCGAACGCTATGCCCCTCCCACAGCGGGCCTCCGTTCCGAACCTGCCCTAATAAGTGGAGGCCCAGGTGGTGGTGCTCTTCGATGGCCTCCGCGATGTCTTTGCTCCGTTCGTCGTCTCCAACGATTAGAACGTTGAAAACATCATTTTTCCGCTGTGGCTGGATTCGGCGGGCCAGCCCGCGCAGGCCCATGCGGACTCCAATGATGAAGAGATAGCAGAAAACGCCAAACAGAACCAGGAAAATGCGGCTTGTGTACTGGTACTTCAGCCAGAAGATCAGCAGCGTCAGGGAGAGTAGTGCGCAGAGCAACGCCTTAATGAGACGGCCTAAACCTTCCACCAAAGGCAGTGCAGGGAAGTTCCTGTAAAGGCCGAAATGGTAGAAACTGACGATGAAGATGGGTACGCCCACTACGAGCAGCCGGAGGTGCCCCTCCAACTGGAAAGGCAGATCCCGCGAAACGAACAAGAACTTGCGTATCGTGTATGCCACCGAGAAGGCGGCCCCGAGGGCCAACATATCCCCCAAGAGGGCCAGGAGGGAGTTCATATGACTTCGAGTCGACATCATATAGGTAATTTGGCCTGGGAGAGCAGTCAACCCTGTGTGGCCACCCGGCCGGACCCGCTGTTAAAGGTTGGCCGGGTAAAGCTCGATTCGGCTCGGAACCTCGCGAGCCCAGAACAGGTACGCTTCCGTCTTGCGCAAATTCCCAAGCACTTCCTGGGCCTGATCCGAATCTGGAGGCAGGGCCAGGATGACGGTATTGATTTTGTCGCTTGAGATCGCCTCGAACATATCCCGGAGCGAACCCACTTGCATCCCTTGGTCCCGGAACGCTGACCGGTCCTCGAAACGGGCCGGAGAGAAAAATCCCATGAAGCTCGAATGCAGGGACGGGAACACCTTCCTTGCCGCTTGTAAGGATTTCAGGGCAACCTCATCGATGCCGACGATCGCGTAACGATTTGATGGCACGAAAGGACGATAGCGGCGGGTCAAGACTAATAGTAAGTTGGCGAAAACCATGAAGCATAGCAGCATGATCCGGTTTGAGCCCGTGATCCGCAACCCAAAGCAGACAACGGTCACCACGATGAGAACATTGTAGTTTATCTTGAAAACAGCCTTTGCGAACTCCGAGGAATTCCCCACATCGATGCCGCCATACATACCGTACACGTGAAGAAAGACGAGCCAACTTCCCAACAGCAGACTCATAAAAGGGAGGTAGTCGGTTATCGGATAGAGGATGTGGCCCCGGACCCGGAGCCAGGAGCGGACATAGTAACTGGCGGCAGCGGCGCAGCCCAGGAGAACGATATCAGCACCCAGGCCGAATAGATAGGAACGGACCAGTCTCTTGGTCATGACCCGTGGAACCAAATTTCACGAAAGGTGCGGCCGCCTCCTAAGCGACCAGAACTCACGAAACAGAAGTACCAGGAGGCGTTGACTGGCAGTGAGGGGTCCCATCAACAATCGGCGCGGCTCGCTCAATAGGCACCAAAGGCAATCCACCGCCGACATCGTCCACCTCTGCCAACCAGACACCCCTAGATTACGGGCCGCCAAAACGTCGAACGCGCCTCCGACGGCAGCAAGAATAGGGCAAGAGAGCCCTTCAAGGTGAGCGGAAACCCAGACCTCTTGCTTCCGATGTTCCGAACTGATAAAGACAATCCCCGGATGCGCATCATTGATTAGAGCAGCGACATCCCTAGGATTCTCGTCCAGGTAGCTGAAACCTGCCAATCGCACGCCGGGAAACAACCGTGTCAAAACCGCGACGGACGGTTCTACAACGTACCACTTCTCTCCCAGAAAGTAACAGGAATAGCCCTTCCGTTGAGCCAGATCGCAAAGAGCCAGGAGGAGGTCAAGTCCCGTCACGCGGTCGGGAAGCGGCCGCCCGAGCAGCGAAGCCGCCCAAATGAAAGGTCTCGTACTGGCTAGCACTATTGCCCCGTCCGCGGAGTGACCTCCCAACTCGCTACCGCCATGGGGGTCGGCTGCCTGCCGAAGCCCAACCGTGCGAATGTACGCCTTCCTGCCCTCCGCTCTCAGAAACTCACAATCCAGATACTGCAGCGACTCGTCCAAACCCAGACAGTTTACTGCGGTGCCGAGCAACGGCACCTTATCCGTCGGCGATGATAAGCTTACCTTCCACACCAGTCCATGCGTCATGGTTGGAATACGTCCGCTTCCCCAAGAAACCTCGCGTTCGCGGGCTCGGAGTCTTGAACGCTGCTAACGGATTCAGCCAGAGACCGGTCCGCCCTTTCGCCGAGCAGCTCTCCTGCCGTTGCGCGCAAGGTCACCCCCTCGGTGCAGTTGGCGCGGGTTATTGGGGCTCAATAAGAATACACCAACACCGGCGCCGCTTTCAAGCCGCGACGCAGCGCGCGCTCCAAGCTAAGTTACCTAAATCGAAGCTGATGCACCTTCGGGAGACCAACCGTGCGCCCTGATGTCACACCTCGACCGGGGCTCCTGCGACTCGATCTGTGCTCCGAAACTCCGCGAGCTTCCCAGCGATAAATGACCCCATCTCGGCCTTGAACCGGGACACATCGAAGCGCTTCGCCCAGGCGCGAATAATCGCGGGCGAGAAACATGATTCAATGGATTCGAACATTCGGATGGCCTCCGACAAGGACTCCGCCGTCTGCTCAGCGAAGAAAAGCCCTGTGCAGGAATTCGGATCAAAAGCATTACGGTGGAAAAATCCACGCACTGTTTCGAGAGCGCCACCCCGACCGTAGGCTATCACGGGGCGACCGCACGCCTGTGCTTCGATGGGAGTCAGGCCTATGTCCTCTTCACTTGGGAATATAAAGGCTCTGCAGCGCCGGTAGTGCTCGCGAACCACGTCGTCGGGCTGGTGACCGAGGAAAGTGATCGTGGGGCCCGCCAGTTTCCTCAGGGCTCGCATCGTCTCTCCCTCACCGATCACCACCAGCCGGCGTTGCATTGCGTTGCAGGCGGCTATAGCAAGGTCGATCTTTTTGTAACAAACCAAGCGACTGACTACCAGATAGAAATCATCTTGCCCAGTGGTGAGCGGGAATGAACCAATATCGACGGGAGGATAAATGGTCTCGGCCTCCCGACGATAGTACTTGCGAATCCGCGCGGCCCCATTGGCGGAACTGGCTGCAAAGTAATCGACCCTCGCGGAAGAGGCGTAGTCCCATTGCCGCACATAATGCGCCACCAAAGCGTACCATGCGCGACCCAGCCTGCCGAGGGGTGCTGTCGATCGATAGTGGTGGTACATGTCCCAGACGTAGCGCATCGGTGTGTGGCAATAGCAAATGTGGCAGGTCGGGGTCCGCGTGAGAACTCCCTTCGCAGGTCCTGACTCGGAGCTGATAACCAAGTCGTAATCATCTAAACAAAACTGCTCTATTGCAATCGGAAATAGAGGCAGCAGCCTTGGATAGTAACGGGTCGCGCCCGGAATCTTTTGCAAGAAAGACGAGGTAATCTTGTGCCCCTGGAGAGCAGGCGTCAGGCACTTTGGGCCCGATAGGAGAGTGAAAATGTCCGCCTGTGGAAACATCTCGGCAAACACTTCCACCACGCGTTCCGCCCCGCCGCGATTAACAAGCCAGAAGTGAACGATGGCCACGCGCAAGTTCGAGAGAAGGTCCCGTAGTTCGTTATCCGTGTAAGAGTCCATCTTATTGTTCGGAACCTAGACCTGGAAAAGGCTCACCATCTGAAGTTAGTCTGGTGCTCGGCACAAATCCTCAACTCACGACTGCGGCGGACTCGTTCCTTCCAGAATCCAGTAGCCTGCCGTACCATCATAGAAGAGGTCCACCACGCATCCGTAAGCGCAGGTCAGCGTCACGTTAGCATTCCGTAAGGTGTCGATCTGGTTTCCCGCGCTTGACCCGCTGTCCTTGTTGATGATAGTAAGTGGATATTGCGCAACGCATTGAAACTTGAGCCGCTGTCCCGGATACCCTGCGGTGAATCCTCCGATCGACGCCGGGGCAATGTTGCCGGAGGCACGGACATAACTGTAGCCTCGGGTGACGACGTTTTCGTTTGCGCCATTCGCTAGCGTGACCGCCAACGGATGGTCAACAAAACCATTGCTCCCGGAAGTCCCTGCAAAATCGTAAGGGACAGACGGAGCTTTCGTGCCAAACCCTTCGTAGTCGGTCGCCGGCTGCACAAACCAGGGATACTTTTGCGTCTGGAGATCATAGAAAAACATGTCCTTGCCGCCGTTGCCCTGCCAGTCCATTCCCCACTCCCAAAACGCTGTTGCCGGACGGCCGGAGATACTCTTCCCCAGCCAGTAGCCAACTCCTTGGTTCGTTGCGCTTTCGAGCATTCTGCCGTTGTATCGGCCGCTCACATTGTCGTAAAGCGCAGGGTGGCTGCCGTTGTAACACGGGGACACTGTCTGATTGAAATGTGTGTCGAAGAGTAGCAGATTGCACCCGCCATTCACCGTGGCGACTCCGCCGGGGCCTATGTCAGCGGTTACGGCGTGATAATTGATCAAGCCATGGGCCTGACTGTTGGGGTCTTGAATATCGTAGGCGCCCGCGGCGGTCATCCAGGGCTGGCACGCCTTAGAAGCCGAACCCCGGCACGTCTCCAGTTCGAGCGTGACATTGTTGAAAGCCGTATAATTCGATACGACGACTGCATTCGCGCACTCTTGGACCCCCAAGTGTCCTTCAATGGGGTGGTCGTTTGTTCCAAATATGTAGCCATTAACACATTGAGCCACCCACCCGCCCTCAAAGTAGGTGTGCTCAGAGGCCAGAATGCTGTCGTAGTAACCTTCGACTTGATACCAGCGCATCTCGGAAATCGTATCGTTGCCTACCGTGGGGAATCCCACCCCAATCACCTTGTGTGTCGGTTCTGTAGGCGTGGTCCAGGGATCGCCGCCAGAGCAAAAGTAATGGTTGGCAGACGCGCCGATAGTATTTGTCCAGTTGAAGCAGCCAAGAGTCGGGTTCAGCGTCGTGTAAAAGCCAATCCCATCGAGGTAAACATCGATTCCCTGCGGCACATTACGATACACGCCGATGATGGCGGAATTCAGGTCAGCGCCGGCAGTGGTCGAGCTGATAACGGTTCCGCTGGATGCACCCACGGTGTTGCCCGGCCAAGTAGCTCCCGTGCCCTGAAAGCTCACGAGCCTGTAAGGATGGTTAAGGCTCTCGTCGCGCTCAGGGATGCACAACACCGCATCACAGGCTGATTGAAGGGGACCGTTGGCTTTATAGACGCCGGGGGGGAAATAGACGATTGCGCCGATCGCAAACGCTGCGTTGATGGCTTCTTGAATAGCGCTGGTGTCATCTACCCTGCCATTGCCCCTCGCGCCGTAGGCCTTGACGTTTACGAGGCCTCCCCCAATCCCTTCAGCCAAAGGTCCGCAAATCCGCTGTCCATGTAGGGCGATGCACGCGCTGAAGCTTTGCAGTGCCGTCCAGCTATTCGGCTGATCGAGACGGCCGTGAGCGTGCTGCTGGGCTCGCGGGAAACTTGTGAGACCAAAGAATAACGCCAGCAACGCGACTGCTTTCAGCTTCATTCCAGCACCACCTTGCAAACATTCAACGCAGACAAAATACTAAGGGCCTCTGTCGGTGATCGGCAGAGAGTGGCTCCGTTCACCACATATCGATCACCGATCGCGATCAGCGATTATTCTTGCACCAATTTGCAATAGAGTTCAAGAGTCCGCCGGGCACATTCGTGCCAGGAGAAAAGTTTAACGCGCTCCAGGCCTTTGCGGCGCAGCGTTTCCTGAAGCTCGCGCGATCCCAGAACCCGTTCAAGCGCCGCTGCAAGGTCGTCCGCGCTCGTCGGTTCAAAGTACTCGGCGGCATCC
>Ga0187819_10002147_pt1 | contig 10384 bp, 7 predicted proteins | sample NC_wetland_sal_i_15_FD_132411 | JGI IMG/M metagenome (GOLD analysis project Ga0187819, IMG submission 132411) | Wetland sediment microbial communities from Neuse River Estuary, North Carolina, USA - SO4_4 | ecosystem: Environmental > Aquatic > Freshwater > Wetlands > Sediment | place: USA: North...
CCTGATCTTCACACACTGGCAGGGCGACGCGCATCAGGATCACCGTTTGATCTGTGAGCTTACGTGGAACACATTCCGGAACCATCTCATCCTCGAGTACGAAATTCCGAAGTACGATGGCGATATGGGCAGGCCCAATGTCTTCGTTCCGTTGGAAGAGCCGGTGTACCTGAAGAAGGTTGACAATTTGCGTGAGGCCTTTGAATCCCAACGCGCGAAGCCATGGTTTGAACGCGAGATGTTCCTGGGGCTGATGAGACTTCGTGGCATGGAATCGAATGCACCCAGCGGTTATGCTGAGGCGTTCTACGCGCGAAAAATGGTGATCGATTCCGTTGCTTGAGAAAAGAGTGCATATGGCCAGCGTTCATAAAACTCGACTGACTCCGGGTACCTCAGATGCCCGGGACTTTTCTCAATCCCGCATCCTTCAGCCCAAGGCGCATGCACTCATTCCGGGCGGCGCGCACACTTACTCGAAGGGTGACGATCAGTATCCGGAGCAGGGGCCGGCATTTATCGCGCGGGGCAAGGGTTGCCACGTTTGGGACATTGACGGGAACGAATTCATTGAATACGGGATGGGCTTGAGGGCAGTCACTCTGGGACACGCTTTTGAACCGGTGGTGCAGGCGGCTTATAAGCAGATGCAGCTGGGCGCCAACTTCACGCGACCGGCAAAGATTGAGGTGGACGCGGCCGAAGCGTTTCTAAACGTCATCGAGGGCGCCGATATGGTGAAGTTTGCCAAGAACGGCTCCGACGTGACGACCGCTGCGGTCAAGCTGGCTCGGGCCTATACGGGACGGAACCTGATCGCAATCTGCGGTGACCAGCCGTTCTTCTCGACGGACGATTGGTTCATCGGCACAACCGAGATGAACGCGGGGATTCCCCAATCGGTCGTGGAGCTGACTCTGAAGTTTCGCTATAACGATCTGGCAAGCCTGGGTGAGTTGTTCGACCAATATCCGGGGCAAATTGCCGGCGTGGTGATGGAGGCGGAGGCGGCGACGCCCGCAATTCCTGGATATCTAAAGCAAGTCAAGGAACTATGCGAACAGCGCGGAGCAGTATTGATTTTCGACGAGATGATCACCGGCTTTCGCTGGCATCTGGGAGGAGCGCAGAAGTTTCACGGCGTCGTTCCACACCTGTCCACTTTCGGCAAGGCGATGGGGAACGGATTTGCGATCTCGGCTCTGGCCGGCGAACGCCAAATCATGCGACTGGGCGGTTTGGACCATGATCAGCCGCGCGTGTTCCTGCTTTCGACCACTCATGGCGCAGAGACCCATGCCCTGGCGGCGGTGCTCGAGACCATTCGGATCTATCGTGAGCACAGTGTAGTGGAATATCTGTGGAGACAAGGGGAGCAGTTGCAGGCGCTGGTCCAACAGTCAATCGCAGAAAATCGGCTGGAAGGCTTTTTTGAGGTTTTCGGGCGGCCATGCAATCTGGTATTTGGCACGCGTGATCAGAATCACGAGCGTTCCCAACCGTTCCGCACGCTGTTCATGCAGGAATTAATTCGGCGCGGTGTGATCGCGCCATCTTTCGTCGTGAGTTTCTCTCACGGCGACTTGGACATTCAACGGACCGGCGAAGCGGTGCATGAGGCACTGGTGATTTATCGCAAGGCGCTGGGCGAAGGCATCGAGAAGTACCTGGAGGGACGTCCGGTGAGGCCGGTGAACCGACGGTTCAACTAGCGAGGCGGCACGAATCCATGCGCGAAGAATTGCGGGAATTGTACAAGTATCGGGAACTGCTTTACATGATCACATACCGTGATATCAAGGTGCGGTACAAGCAGTCGATCATGGGATTCATGTGGGCCATCCTGATGCCGATTCTCATTGTTGTGTCTGGCATCGTCGTTCGGTATGCATACGCACTGGCGGCGCACAGGGAGCTTCAGATGGCTGACATTGCCAGCGTGGCTGTGAAATCGCTGCCTTGGGCTTTCCTGGTTTCCAGTATCCGGTTCGGGTGCAACAGCCTCATTCTCAGCAACCGGGACCTGGTCACCAAGATCTATTTCCCGAAAGAGATTTTTCCGTTGGCGGCGGCGCTGTCGAGCCTCTTCGATTTCGCGGTCGCCTCGGGAGCGCTGGTCGTGTTTCTTGCGGTGGCGCAGATCCGTGTGAGTCTCAGTCTGCTTTGGGTTCCGGTGCTGCTGCTAACGCTGATCGCGCTGGCTTCGGGGATTGGCATGGTGGTGGCTGCCGGCAGTCTCTTTTTTCGAGATGTGAAATACATCGTCGAAGTGCTGCTGACATTCGGAATCTTTTTCACCCCGGTGTTCTACGATGTGCGCATGTTCGGGGACAAAGGGAAATGGCTGTTGCTCAACCCCGTGGCCCCGCTTCTGGAGGGGCTGAGCGCTTGCATTACCCGGCAGCAGCCGCCAGACTTATCGTGGTTCGGCTACAGTCTTGGTTTTTCCGTAGTCGCGCTGCTGGGCGGCTATGTTTTCTTTAAGCACCTGGAGCCCGCGTTTGCCGAGAGCATTTGACTGGAGAGATTGATGTCTGACGTCGCGCTCCGTATGGAGCACGTATACAAGAAATTTCGCAAGGGTGAAAGCTTTAACTCCCTGCGCGATCTGATTCCCGCTCTGACCGGAAAAATGTTCCGGCAACAGGAACTCAGCCAGAAGGACAAGCGCGAATTCTGGGCGTTGCGGGATATCTCATTTGAGGTCAAGCGGGGAGAGGCCTTAGGGATCATCGGCCACAATGGTGCCGGCAAGAGCACCATTCTGAAGATCCTGAGCCGCATCATGAAGCCCACGAAGGGCAACATGGCGGTAAACGGCCGCCTCTCAGCACTGATTGAGGTTTCGGCCGGTTTCCACCAGGACCTCACGGGCCGAGAAAACATCTTTCTCAACGGGACGATCCTGGGTATGACGAAGCGCGAGATTGAATGCAAACTCGATCAGATCATCGCTTTTTCGGGAATCGAAGAGTTTATTGACACGCCAGTCAAGCGCTACTCGTCGGGCATGCACGCGCGGCTTGGATTTTCGGTGGCGGCGCATATCGATCCGGATGTTTTGATCGTGGACGAGGTGCTTAGTGTTGGAGACTATGTATTCCAGCAAAAGTGCCTAGACCGCATGAGGGAGGTTATTTCGAATGGAGCCGCGGTCCTGTTCGTCTCCCACAACCTAAAGAGTGTTGCCGAATTTTGTCACCGCTCCCTGTTGCTGGAACGGGGGCAGATGGTAACGATTGGGCCGACGCAGGAAGTGATTTCATCCTATTTGAAGCGGTCTCAAAGCGCGCACCTCAGGTCTACCGAATCCAATTCCGTCGTGATCTCAAAGGTGACCGTACGCAACGCTGTGGGAGAATGCCTGCGATTTCAGTCAGGCGAGAGAGCGTGGATCGATATTGAGCTGACTGCCCACCAACGCTGCAGCAAGCTGTCGGTTTCACTCTATGTGACCGATGAGCAGTATCAAAGCATCTTCGACACTTCAACGGAGCGCCTTGGGCACGGCAACTTTACCCTGGAAGCGGGAGAGGTTTTTACGTGCACGTTCGAACTCCAGCTAAATCTGGCCAACGGCATTTTCCATCCCTCGATTCTCGTTTATAGGTATGACACGCAGACGGAATACGACCGGTGGGCACCGGCGGCAACCATCCACATGAATTCCGACGAAGATGTGCGCGGCGTCGCAAATTGTTTTCCCCAAGTCATTCGGCAAGAGATCCGCACAACATCGGATGGAAACCTTGCTGCAATAGCTCGAGAGCCATCGGTGACAGAAATTACAGTTCAGACTGACGTAGCAACCGATCCGAGATGGGATTAGTGGTCAACTATGGGCGGTTTCAAGAGAATAGGGGTAACTTATTTCAACGCCTTTCAAGACGCCTGTGTTTCTCTGGCGTCGCGCGTTATTAATAAGGAATTAGCGCGTCGTAACGCCCACCGCGGGCAAGGCCCTTTTCGATGGTTTACACCGGAGGAAGCAGCAGTGGCAGAAGCACTGGCAAACATCATTGTTCCCTCTGACGAAGAGACCCCCGGGATCGACGAGGTCGATGTTCTTGGCCCGCCAGCCATCGTTCTTCTAGACAATCTCCTCACAACGAGCTCATGGAGACAGTACGTGTATTCCCGAGGCTTGCTATCCTTCGATCTGTGGGCGATCAAGGAGCGTGGGTGTAGGTTTGCCGAGATGACGAAGAAAGACCAGCTGATGTTGTTTAGGACGGCCCAACAGTTTTATGAAGACTGGACGGCTGGAGTTCCTGCGATGGTCAAGGTTTGGCGCCGACTCCGCAGCATTGCTCACGTGAGCAGTGGACAGTTTTTTGCCGCGCAATTGTATCCCCAGATCAGAAGCGACTGCCTCCAGGTTTTTTATACTAGTCGCGTGAGCTGGATTTGGCTGGAATATGATGGACCCCCGATGGACGAGGGCTATCCTCATCTGACGGCGCGGCGCTGAAGCACACGCGACCGTTTAGGTGCCGCATAATGGATCAACATGTATCGAGCCTTTGGTCGGTGACACATCAAAGTCTAGTCGGTGCCAGGGAGCCGACACCTTCATGAAAGCAGGGGTACTCTAAGGCGCGGTCCGCAGTCATCGTCGGCAAATCTCCCCTCGAGTAGAGCGCGACCACGGGTGCCGAGAAAACGCGGTGCGGTGCGACGAAGTAAGGCTGCCTGATAGTGTGATAGTTTCGTGAGCCAAAACCACAAAATTCGTCGTATTGGTTTGGTTAGCCCGTGTTCAGGCAATCTAGGCAACGCCGCGATCCTGTCGTCGATGATCGCAAACGTCCGCAAGCGTATTCCGGACGCGGAAATCATTGGCGTCACTCTGAGCCCTGAGGACACCCGTCGGCGACATGGAATCGACGGATTTCCGATCGCGGGTGCCTCTCGCGACAATTATTATTCGGCGCCCAATCCAAACCCTGCCGGGACTCAGGGCCAGCCGGGAAATGGGTTGCGGCGTATCAAGGAGTGGCTAAAGCGAATTAAACCGCTGCGCAGCTTGGTGAGAGGGATACGCACCGGCCGATTGGAGCTGGCGCATATTGTGAGGTCCGGTCGATTGGTTCGAAGACTCGATCGCGTCATCATTACCGGTGGCGGGGCGCTGGATGAATTCTGGGGCGGACCCTGGGGACATCCTTGGACGCTTTTCAAGTTTGCGGCACTGAGCCGAGTTTGCCGCGTCCCGTTCTTGTTTGTGAGCATCGGGAAATCTTCTCTGGAGCACCCGCTCAGCCGCTTCTTTGCTCGCAATGCGCTCAGGCTGGCTCAGTACCGTTCGTACCGAGACCACGACTCGAAAATCGCGATGCAAGCGATCTTCCATTCGCCAGGCGACCCAGTTTGTCCAGACCTAGCCTATAGTTATCCGTGTCCTAGCCTGCCAAGGCCGCGCAGAAATGCTTCGCAGGACGAGCGCCTGCTCGTAGGGGTCAGCCCGATTGCCTACTGCGACCCGCGCGCTTGGCCCTTGAAGGATAAGCAGCGCTATACGCGATATCTCCGCCAGCTGGCGGAAATGGTAAAGTGGCTGATCAAGCAGAAACACCAAGTACTGCTGTTTGCTACCGATGGTCCCGATGTCGAAACCATCAGGGATCTTCAAGTCATGATCGCCGACGGCTCCGTGGATGCAAGGTCAGTCCGAGTCCTTCCTGGTCCCCCCGAGCAGACCACGGAGGGTGTCTTGCAGCGTATTTGCCAAGCGGACCTGGTTATTGCCAGTCGCCTTCACGGGGTAATCCTGTCCCACCTGATTGCAATACCGGTGCTAGCCATTTCCTACGACCGCAAAGTGGATGTTCACATGAGCGGCATCGGACAGAGTGAGCACTGCGTGAACATCGATCATGTGGACGCGAGCATGCTGATTGAGCGGTTCGGTGCCCTCAGAGACGTTCGCGAGCAAGAATCAGCCCTCCTCACACGCGCCGTCCAGCTTTATCGCGAGCAGGTTGATGCGCAGTACGATCGACTTCTGGGTGCAATTCAATCCGGTTGCAGAGTGGAAGTGAATCGAGACCAACTGTTTACGCCGGTGGAGTTCTGACAGCAGAGCGTGCCTTTCTCGGATGACCAATCAGACGTGATCGTCATCGGCTCAGGCGCCGGTGGTGGAGTCATTGCCAAGGAGCTCGGGGAGGCTGGCCTGAAGGTAATCGTGCTGGAGGCCGGGAAACGCTACGTGCCCTATGACGACTATCCTACGCACGTCACCGATTTCGAGGTTCGCGCGGCGGACGTCTTCTCGCCGAAGGACGCACGCCGGGACTTGTACACTACGCCACGGAGACACCCGTTTCTCTACAATCGTGTCAAAGGGGTGGGTGGCTCGACTCTGGCCTACCATGCGATGAACCCCAGGTTCCATGAGTCGGATTTTCGCGTGCGGAGCGAGGACGGAGTTGCGGATGACTGGCCCATCAGCTACGCCGATCTGGAGCCGTACTACACAAAGGTTGAATATGAACTGGGTGTGTCCGGGCCTGACGTGGCAAACGCAAATCCTTTTGAACCAAGGCGATCCCAGCCATTTCCTACACCAGCGCATGAGCTAAACCTGGCCAGCCAAACGATCAAGCGCGGTGCTGATAAGCTCGGGCTGCACCTCGTACGGGAACCGCTCGCCATCCCGACTAGGGACTGGAACGGCCGGCCCGCCTGCGTCAATGCGGGAACTTGTCGCCTGGGCTGCAAGATTGCAGCGAAGTCCAGCATTGATGTCACATACATACCCAAGGCCGAAAAAACCAAGAGAGTGCAGATTCGCACCGAATGCATGGCCCGGGAAATTACGGTTGGCCCGGATGGCAAAGTACGCGGCGTAATCTACTTCGACCCGGACGGCCAGGAAAGAGAGATTTTTGCGCGCGTGATTGTGGTCGCGGGCAATGCGGTGGAGACGGCGCGCCTTCTCCTGTTGAGCAAGTCCAAGCTGTTTCCCGACGGACTGGCCAATTCGAGTGGACTAGTGGGCAAGCGCTTCATGGAACATCTGTCGGTATTCGCGTATGGCGTTTTCCCGGAGCGGTTGGATCCCTGGCGCGGCGTTCCCACGGGCGGCATCATTCAGGACTTCTACGCAACCAACCCGACAAATGACTTCGTGCGGGGATGGACGATTTCCGTCGAAAATGAGAGTCAGTGGCCGCTGGCGACGGCCAACAGCATTCCAGGCTGGGGAGTCGAGCACAAGGCACGCATGAAGGAGATATTCGGGCATAGGGTCGGCCTTGCCTCCGACGGTGAGCAATTGCCGGACGAACGCAACCAAGTCACGCTGGACCCGGTGGTCAAAGATAACTACGGCTTGCCGGTACCTTTGATCATCAACGCTCACTTTCAGAACGAATTGGCGATGATCGACACAATGTCAGCCAGGCACAGGGAAATCCTGGATGCGTCGGGCGCACGAGATATACGCGTGGAAGGCGTTATTCCCGGCGGTTCTTCGCATTATCTCGGTACTTGCAGGATGGGGATAGATCCGAATACATCGGTAGTTGATCCGGGATGTCGGACACACGACGTTCCCAATCTGTTCATCGGAGACGGCAGTGTGTTTGTCACGGGTGCGGCGGTGAACCCGGCACTAACAATTTCGGCACTGGCCATGCACACCGCAGACGGAATCATCGCAGCGTTCAAACGTGGCGAGATCTCATAATCATGCCCATCAGTTTTCAAAACACTGCGCAGGGAAGTAGCCGGGGGAAAAACTTGGGATCGGAACCGTTGGTCAGTGTGGTTACGCCGTTCTACAACACCCGCGAGTTCCTCGCAGAGTGCATCGAAAGCGTTTTGCATCAGACCTATGACAATTGGGAATACATCCTCGTGGATAATTGCAGCACCGATGGATCGAGCGAACTTGCGGCACATTATGCATCTCTTTTCCCGGGCAAGATCCGGGTCATCCGTACGCAATCATTCCTGTCCCAGGTGCAGAATTACAATTTCGCGCTTTCTTGCATCTCGCCGAAGAGCAAGTACTGCAAGATGGTCCAGGCGGACGACTGGCTGTTTCCGGACTGCATCAAGAGCATGGTGGAGGTGGCTGACGCGCATCCTGTTGTCGGTATCGTCGCTGCCTACGAGCTTCAAGGGGAATGGGTATCTTTGGACGGTCTACCCTATCCCAGTCCTGAGGTCTCTGGCCGAAGCATTTGCCGGCTCTATTTCATGGAAGACAAATACTTTCTTGGTACTCCCACTTCTTTGCTCATGCGGTCCGAGCTGATACGGTCGCGCGATCCCTTTTATGAGGAGCGGTACGCGCCCATCGAGGACGCACACGTTTGCTTCGATCTGCTCAGGACCTGGAACTTCGGCTTCGTGCATCAGGTCCTAACCTATTCACGCCGTGATAATGAATCGATCCTTTCGCGCATCATGCCGTTTAAGTTCTTGTTCTTCTCTCGGTTGGCAATGGTGGTTGCGCATGGCCGGGATTATCTGTCCGCCGAGGAATATGATCGATGCCTGAACGACGCTGAGCGACAATATTTCCTGTATCTTGCCAAGTGCGCGTGCAAGCTGGATCGCATGAGCCGGGAGTTCTGGGAGTTCCATCGAAATGGGCTGGCGTCGATCAATTACTCTCTTGATTGGCGGCTCTTGGCTAAATGGATCCCTCGTGCTCTACTCGAAAAGACGTGGGAGGCGTTCTGGAGGCGGTGGGACAAAAGTTCTTCCGTCATCCCGGAGGAGAACGTTGAGAGTTCAGCAAGAGCTGGGTTCTCAGTAAATCCAGAGAACACGACAGGGAAGTACGCGCCCCCGATATCGATTCAGCGTGCGCCGGAACAGCGATGCGCGATTATCTCCACGCCGTCGACTTCCCGCACGCCCCCAGGAGGGTCATAGCTTCCTGCTACGACGGCGACAAACCAAACGGCAGACTACCAGCTTGGCTCCGCAGAGCGTGTAAGCTATTTTGGCGAAAGGTTATGTCGAAGTCATTTCTGCAGCAACTGGCCAAAGCGGTATGGACGGCGCGGGTTACATTGTTTTGGCCAATTTGGATTAGCATCGCTGTTGGGGCAGCGATCTGCGTGGCGTGGGTGGTCGGTAAGGCACCAGCTCCGAGGGTCCAGGAAACAGAAAAGGCTTCGATCGTTCGAACACCGCGATACGTGTGGTCACGCGGTGCCGTAGAGGCGCTGATGCTGCTGGGCCTGCTCCTGGTGTGCTACATCGTGCTGACATTGGCGTGGGAGGACTTCACCTACTCCGACAATTCCATGTTCACCCTCTATACGCTCAAGGGCCACGACTTAGCACCGCCAATCTTGCGACAGAACGGACGCTTTTTCCCGCTTGGCCACCAAGAGTTCAACCTGATTCGTCACTTTACTGGCACAGTCGTGGGCTATCATGTTCTGCCCATCATTCAGCTTCTGGCTTTGTGCGGCATCCTCCTGGTCCTTGACGATAAGTTGAGCATTATAGGGCGAACGGGCCTCACAGCTTTTGCGATAGTTACTCCGGGCATTGTCATTAGCTTTGGTGGCTTGATTTACGATGAGCGGAACCTTGTGCTTTGGCTCGCCTGCCTGGTGCTCTTCGTTAAGCGCTTCGAACAGACTCAGTCTACCGCGTGGGCGGTGGCGGCGGCGGTGTGTGCCCAGATCATGATTTACTACAAGGAGACCGCATTCCTGCTGCTCTTCGGTTTTGCGGTGGGGAGGCTTGGATTGCGCTGCTGGAGGCGAGATGAGGCAGTCTGGGACTACAATCGGCTTCGAGACAAGGAAAGTCGCCTGGACCTGTGCCTTGCTTCGTTGGCGGTGCTGTTCTTGCTTTATTACATGGCAGTAATGCTTCCCCATCCGAACATGCAATACGCCGACGAACAGCACCTCCGAGTTGGGGAAGCGCTTCTTTCATACCTAAGACTAGATCTGCTGGCATGGCTCTTTGTGGCCGTCGTGCTGGGCAGAGCTTATCTGATCCTGCGACACAAGGTGCCTCCGTTGCCGCTATGGGATGGATTGGCTTTGGGTGGCGTGGCTTATTTCACCGCCTACCTTTATCTCGGTATGTTTAGCGGCTACTACCTGGCTCCGGTGGACCTCATCGCCGTGTTGTACGTCGGCCGATTCTCGATTCTGTCGTGGGGACAGAGGAGTTTGGGGAGCAAGGCTGCCACAATAGTCCTACTGGGCGCCATCCTGGTTCAGGACGTCTCGCTTTCGGCCTTCCGTTTATTCGAGCGAAAGAACGTAATCCACGGAAAGGCTGAAATAGCCAGCGTGGTCAAAGCGCAATATCAGGGCGGCGCGAGAAACGCTCAGAGGGTCTTCTTTCCATTTGCGAGTCCGTACCGTGTGATGGAGTTTGCCTCTTACCTCAACTA
>Ga0187819_10002148_pt1 | contig 10382 bp, 11 predicted proteins | sample NC_wetland_sal_i_15_FD_132411 | JGI IMG/M metagenome (GOLD analysis project Ga0187819, IMG submission 132411) | Wetland sediment microbial communities from Neuse River Estuary, North Carolina, USA - SO4_4 | ecosystem: Environmental > Aquatic > Freshwater > Wetlands > Sediment | place: USA...
CAAGAACCGTTTCCAGATCGAAACCGATGTGCTGACCGCCATTACCGGAATCGAGTGGGCGCTCAAAGAAGTGGAAACCAGCACTAGAAACGTGAAGTTGTCCCGGCAGGAAGTGGAGTTTACACGGTCGCGCTTCGCTCAGGGCATTTCCGACAACACCGAAGTCGTCAACGCACAAGATCGGCTCACGCAGGCGGATGAGGCTGAGATCCAAGCCAGGTATCTGCTCGGGCTGGCGCGGGCGAACCTGGCGCGGGCAACGGGGGCCGCGGAGAAAACTTACCGCAAGTGAAGGCGGTCGAGAAATCTATGAAAAGAACTTGGGTCCTCTTCGGAACCGTTCTGTTGGTTCTGTCCGGATGCCGACGGAGCGCCGAGCGAGAAGGCACAATCTTTGTGAGCGGGCGCATTGACGGAGACACCGTGGACATCTCGTCGAAAATAGCTGGGCGAATTGTGAATCTCACCGTGCGCGAAGGTGACTCCGTGGCGGCAGGGCAAGTGGTGGCATGGCTTTCAAGCCCGCAGGAGGAAGCGATACGCGACGCGCAAAAGGCCCGAATCGTCAGTGACCAGCGCAGGGTGGACCAGTTGCAGAGACAACTCGCCACTTACGACGAAAAGATACGGCAAGCGCAGCTTTACGAAAACCAAGCCGAGACGGACGCCCCAGGGCAAGTTAAGCAGGCTGAGGCGACGCTGGCGGCCAGCCAGGCGGACCTCGCGCGCTCGGAAGCCGAACTGCGACAGCTGCAGACTGACACCAAAAGGTATGCCCCACTAGCTAAGACGGGAGCGGTCGCAAACCAACTGGCCGAACAGTACGCAACCAAGGAGCAGATTGGACTCGCGTCCGTCGCGGCGAACCGTAAGCACGTGGCGGCCGCGGAGGCTGCCGTGCAGCAGGCACGCGCTCAACTGCAGAATATCCCCATCAAGGCATCCGATCGCCTGACCCTGGTGCGAGAGACCGAAGAACTCAAGCAGCAGATCGCTTCCGCCCGGGCAGACGTGGAAGCAGACCGGGCCGCCCTGCGAAAAATTGAAGCGGATTTGGCCGACTTGACCATTCACGCGCCAATCGCGGGCACGATCTTAACGCGCTCGGCCGAGCCGGGCAGAGTGATCCAGCCAGGCCAGACCCTCCTCACCATGGTGGATTTGACCAAACTCTATTTGCGAGGCTTTGTTCCGGAAGGCGCGATCGGCAAAGTAAGAGTCGGGCAACAAGCAAAGGTGTACCTGGATTCGAGTCCGAATGAGGCCGTCCCTGCTGAGGTGATTCGTGTCGATCCCCAAGCAATGTTCACACCGGAAAACACTTACTTCAAAGAAGACCGCGTGAAACAGGTACTCGGCGTGAAGCTCGGATTACGCGGCGCCTACGGCTTCGCCAAACCGGGTATGCCGGCCGACGGGCGAATTCAGGTCCAAACCCCGATCCAAACGGCGAAGGACCGGCTCGGGGGACGCTGATGTCCGAAGCAGTAGTCGTCGAAGCCACCGCGCTCGCCAAAAACTACGGAACGCTTAAAGCTCTCGACGAGGTCAGCTTCCAGGTACGAACCGGGGAAATTTTCGGCCTCATCGGCGCGGATGGGGCCGGCAAGACGACCGCATTCAAGATCATTGCCGGCGTGCTGGCACACGGGGGCGGCGAGATCCGCGTATTAGGCACGACGCCTCGCGGCGCAGGCCCGCGCGTAGGATACCTTACGCAGCCATTCAGCCTGTATATGGACCTGAGCATAGACGAAAACCTTGGCTACGCTGGCGGGTTGCGCGAGGTCCCGGCGGCGGACTACGCGGCACGGAGGGAGCGTTACTTCAAGTTGTTCGACCTGTCTCGCTTTACCGACCGTCTCGCCGGGCGGTTGAGCGGCGGCATGAAGCAGAAGCTGGCGCTCACCGCCGCGCTGATCGCTGACCCGGCGCTGCTCCTGCTGGACGAACCCACCACTGGCGTGGATCCTGTAACTCGCCGCGACTTCTGGGACGCTTTAACTTCTCTCGCCACCGTCGGGATGACGATCATTGTCGCTACGCCTTACTTGGACGAGGCGGAACGCTGCCATCGGGTCGCACTGATGGAACGGGGAAAGATTTACGATATCGACACGCCGGCTCACTTTCGCTCCAAGATGGGGCTCACCCGGCTGGAGGTAAAAGTGGAGCCTCTGGCAAAAGCGGAAGACGTTTTGGCTAAATCGCCCGAGGCAGAGGACGTACAGCGATTTGGCGACCGGTTGGACGTAATGGCGCCAAACCCCTCCGCCGCCGAGGCCGATTTGCGCCAGCGCGCGCAAGCGAACGGACTGCAGGTAACCGAGATCCGACGCTCGCAGCCGACACTCGAGAACGCCTTCGTAGGCCAGTTGCGGAAGATGCGCGGCGCCCATGCCGTTCCGCACTTTCCCAATCCATCTCCCCCGCTGGGCCGGCACGAGGTGGTCGTCGGCGCTAAAGATCTGAACAAGCGTTTCGGCTCGTTTCAGGCAGTGAAGGACTTCCAGCTGGAGATCCGAAACGGCGAAATCTACGGACTGCTGGGAGCTAATGGCGCCGGAAAAACTACGGCAATCAAGATCATGTGCGGATTGCTCGACCCGACCTCCGGCAGCGTCAGCTTGTTAGGAAAATCAAAGCAGCTGCGCTCGGCGGCTGTCCGCTCCAGGATCGGCTACATGTCTCAGAAGTTTTCGCTTTACGACGACCTGAGCATCGGCGAGAACCTGGACTTCTACGCCCGTCTGTATGGCGTAGATGAGCGAGTGCGTGAAGAGCGCAAGAAATGGGTGCTCGAGACCGCGGAATTGAGCGGGGAAGCGGGGACTCTGACCAAATCTCTTCCGGGTGGATGGAAGCAGCGAGTGGCCTTCGGCGCGGCGGTCATGCACGAACCGGAGGCCGTATTCCTGGATGAGCCCACTTCGGGCGTCGATCCGCTGGCGCGGCGCGCCATGTGGCGCATGATCAACGAATTCGCCGATCGAGGAGCAGGCATTCTGGTGGTGACCCATTACCTTGAGGAAGCTGAGCAGTGCAACCGGCTTGGTTTTATGGTGGCGGGGGAGATCATCGCCGCAGGGTCGCCAAGCGAAGTCAAGGCCAACATGAAGGGTACACTCTTCGAGATCGAGACGGACCACCCGGATCGCGGGCTGGCCGCGTTGAAGAACAAATACGGCGCATCCCGTGTTTCCTTGTTCGGCGACAAACTGCACCTGGTGGTGGAGAACGACGCGCAGGAAAAGGAAGCCGTCGCGGAACTGGAGAGCGCGGGCGTTAGAGTCACGGCCTGGAATCCGGCACGGTTCTCGCTCGAAGACGTATTCATTTCGCTCATCGAATCGCGCAGATCCGCCATACCGCTATGAAAAAGATTTTGGCTCAGGCGATGAAGGAGTGGAGGCTGTTCCGGCGCGACAAGCTGCTGATCATTCTGGCTGTGCTCATGCCCCTGGCACTCATGTCCTTAGCCGGCGGCACCCAGTCTTTGAGGCTGCGCAACGTCCGGCTTCTGGTCTATGACTACGACAACACCCCGCTGAGCCGGACGTATCTGGAGACCTATGGCGCCGCGCTCACGTTCCGGCTTGCGCCGCATGAATCCGGTGAATCGCCGGAGCGGGCGCTGAGCAGCGGCCGAGGGCGCGCGGCATTGATCATTCCGCAGAACTTCGAGCGGGACACCCGGCGAGGCGCCGAACCCATAGTCCAGTTAATGATCGACGCCTCGGACTCCAACGCAGCCACGGCGCTGGGCAACATGGCGGACGCGCTCAATTCGAGCTTTGCACAGAAGAGCGGTATCAGCCAGTCCCCGCTACCAATGGTCGAGTTGGAACAGAGGCTTTGGTTCAATCCAGGGCTCTCGAATCCTGTCTACTTCGGTACGGGTGCGCTTGGGATGATGCTGATTATTTTCCCTGCGTTGCTGGGAGCGCTGGCGACAGCGAAAGAATACGAGATGGGGACCATCATCCAGGCGTACGCTTCCAGTCTCTCAGCGGCCCAGTGGATCATGGGCAAGGCCATAGTCTATGTCCTGATAGGGATCGTGGAATTCGTCCTTTGCTTTGCGCTCGGCATGTTTGCATTCGGTTATCGGATCCCGAGCGACCCAAGCGTACTTCTGGTGGCAACAGTACTGTATCTGTTGGGGGGAGTGCTTTTCGGGATGATGATGGGCAACGCAACAGGCAACCAGAGTGCTGCGATCCAAGGCGTGCAAATGGGCTCGTTCCTACTATCGTTGCTGCTTTCCGGCTACCTGTTCGCCGTCGCGAATATACCGGCGCAGATTCGCTGGTTCTCCGACCTTTTACCTGCGACCTTCTACATACAGATTGTTCGCAACTCCATTCTGCGGAACGTGGGATGGGAAACCTCACTGCAGCCTATGATCGGATTGCTGCTACTGGCCTTTGCTTTCTTCGCCCTCAATGTGATGCAGATGCGCAAGATGCAGTTCAAGGGATAGGAGGTTTCAAGTGCGAGACTTCTTCAGACGTTATCTGGCACTGGCCACCAAGGAAGTCCAGCAATTGAGGCGCAATAGGGGTCTATTGATTCAGTTGCTCATCCCTCCCACGATCGTGCTGGTGATCTTCGGATACGCCTTGAACCCCAAGGTCCGGGACCTCCGTCTGGGCGTGGTAGACGAGAGCTTCACGACACAAAGCCGCGACTTCGTCAACGCTCTCACCGAAAATGTGAATTTCAGGGTAACGCATCGATATGCACGCACCCAAGAGGCAGAAGATGCGCTCAACAATCTGGAGTTGGATCTGTTTATCGTGATTCCGCAGGGTTTCGCGCGCAGCTTGGCCCGCGGGCAGACGGCCCAAGTGCAGGTCGTGATCGACGCAGTGGACGCTAATACTGCACAGATCGCTCAGGGCTATCTGCAGCGGGCCTTGGATGAGTACAACGGTTCGAGTAGCATCATTCCCGTTGCGACGTATCGCCCGCGGCGTACCCTCATGCGCGCTGCGCATCCTGCTCCGCCGCCAGGCGCCCCAGACATACGGCCTGCCTATCTCTACAATCCGGGCCTCGTGACAGCATGGCACTACGTTACGGGCGTCATGAGCATCATCATGTTTATCAACGCGTCGCTGGTGGCCTCGGCGCTTGCCGTGAAGGAAAAAGAGACCGGTACCATCGAGCAATTGTTGATGACGCCTGCCCAGACCGGTGAGATGTTGCTTGCCAAGACGTCACCGGTTTTCGTGCTGATGATGGTGGTGCTGTTTGTCGCGCTCGGCACCAGCATTCTAGTCTTCGGCGTCCCAATCCGCGGGGCGTTGTGGTTGTTCACGGTCGCCGGGGCTAGCGCGGCGCTGGCTGGGATCGGAATTGGCGTGATGGTGGCAACTGTTTCGAAATCACAGCAGCAGGCACAGTTGTTGACGTTCTTCGTCAACCCCCCCATCACGCTCCTTTCGGGATCGACTTCGCCGCTCGAGAATATGCCAGAGTTCTTTCAAAAGCTCTCGTATCTCGACCCCTTGCGTTATTTCGTGACAATCGTCCGGGGAGTCACGTTGAAGGACGCGCCGTGGAGCTCACTATGGCCGAACCTAGTAATCCTAATGACGTTCGCAATCGTCCTGTTCTCGTTCAGCGCGTGGCGGTTCCGCAAGCAGTGACGGAGACGTCGCAAGGCGGCCCGCGGGACAGTTTATGAAGAAACCGAAGGCTTCCAACGCCGGGCCCAAGCCGAAGATGCGCAACAAGGAATACGCAAGGGAACTGCGGAAACTTCAAGTCGAGCTTTGCAAGCTCCAGGATTGGGTCAAGTACAAGGGCCTGCGCATCATCCTTGTGTTTGAGGGCCGCGACGGCGCCGGAAAGGGCGGCACCATCAAGGCGATCACGGAGCGTGTCAGTCCCCGTGTCTTCCGCGTGGTAGCGCTTCCTGCCCCATCAGACCGCGAGAAGACGCAGATGTACATGCAGCGCTACTTGCAGCATTTCCCCGCTGCAGGTGAGATCGTGATCTTCGATCGCAGCTGGTATAACCGGGCGGGAGTGGAGTTTGTTATGGGCTTTTGCAATAAAGAACAGCATCGTCGCTTTCTCGAGCTGTGTCCGGTGTTTGAGAGTTATGCTGCCTCCAGCGGAATTTTGCTGATCAAGTTCTGGCTCGAAGTTAGCAACCAAGAACAGGAACGGCGTTTCCAAGCCCGCATCGCGGACCCACTGCGCCAGTGGAAGCTCAGCACGATGGACTTGCCATCCCGCACACGCTGGTATGACTATTCCCGGGCTCGCGACAGGATGCTTGAGGCAACCGATACCAAAGAAACGCCGTGGTACATTGTTCGCTCCGACGATAAGAAGCGCGCACGCCTGAACTGCATCTCGCACCTCTTGAGCCTGATTCCGTATCGCCAGTCGCCCAGGGAGAAGGTAAAGCTGCCGAAGCGCTCCAAGAAAGGAGCCTACGACGATCAGGCCACTATGAAAGGCAGACGTTTCGTTCCCGAGGAGTACTGAGCCGACATCATCCAGTGAGCGGGTTGTCAATTGATCTTGTGGGCGGGGGCCTTTGAACCGAATCCCTTCAGCCAGTCCATTGCTTTCTGCGATTCCGAAAACGTCTCCGCGGCCAGTCCGCGATTCGAGGCCACTCGCGCTGCGAAGCCGTTCATCAAAGGCAGTTTGCCGACCGTCGCGACTCTGGGGGTTGTGGACCGGCTGTTGCAGTATTCGGCCATGGTCCGCCCGAGCTCATACCTATCCACGGTGGATAACTCGCCTTCCACCGCCAAACAGTCAACTAGAATCCGATCGAAGCCCCTCGCTGACGCAACATCACAAACTTTCGTGAAGACTCTAATTGCCTCGCTCAACGATACCCGCCCCGCAGCCGTGGCAACCAAGACACCGTCTGCTGATTCCACCTTCAGGTCCATGAGACGCATGCTGGCTCCTTCATAGGATTTATACACCTTCCGTCCACTCGGTGCGCAAAGGTCTTGACCGGCAGTCCATCTGATAATTGGCGGTCGCCAAGAAAAACAATCCACAAGGGAGGGACAGAATCACCGAGTCGAAGGGACAACCGGCTCGACTTGGTGTGAGGAGTTCGTGAGCGAGGAGCTTCCAATTGTCTACCTGGCCAGGCACGGTGAGACCGCCTGGAGCCTGACAGGCCAGCACAAGGGGCTCACTAATCTGCCGCTGACGGAGGCCGGTGAGCGCAACGCTAGCCGGCTGTTCGTATGGGGGGAACTTTCGGAGAAATTCAAGACGCTGAATGACGCCAGATTCGGCGGGCTAAAGCAATGGCTCACAGATCGCTACGACAATCCCAAAGTCCCTGACGCGATTGGATACCGCCAGACGCAGAAGAAAAATCAAAACACCCCGCCAATCACTTTCGAGCAAGCTCCCCGGATTAACATCCTGGCCACAAGGTCCGAGGAGTGGTTCTTCAATAACCTCGCGCACGAGGATAGCGCAGGTGGGTTCCTACCACGTTGGACGCTGGTTCGAGCAGTCGGAGCAGATAAAATCATCCCGACGCCACTGGTGCCAGATCCGAAACTGTTGCCGGGATTGGCACCTCCGCAAGATTGACCAACTTCGCGGCGATGCCGATCTCTCGGACATCTTGCCCTATTACGAGCAATGGTACGTTGCCGCGAGGAAGCGATTTACCAATCACCCAAACCAGGCGCTCGCCGGTCCTTACTTCAACCGCCACCGGGCGCACATCCTCAAGCTGGCGGTGATCTACGAAGCCTCCAGATCCGTGTCGTTGCCGCCCAGCGAGGCTTCCTGGAAGCGGGCTGAACACGCCGCTAGCTGGCTGGAAGAGACGATTTTCTCGCTGCTCTCCACTGGCATGAACAGCGAAGGTTTCGCCCTGAAGAAAATAGAGGAGCGCATCCAGAGTGCGGGCGTTGACGGCGTGGCGCTGAGCGAGCTTACTCGCGCCTCCCAACATGAAGGCCCGAGGCGGCGACTGATGCGCCTCGCTACCCTCAAAGCAGCCGATACCATCTTCACGTTCTACCGCCGAACTCCTGGCCGGGGAGCAACCATCCTAGTGGGCCGTCCCGGTCATTCGCTTAGCGCTAATTCGCCTTTTCACGTCGGTGTAAGTCCAGCGGATGGGACGAGCCGTTCAGCATGAGCACGGATGTATTTCATGAGCTTGCGGCGAAGATCAGACACCGAAGTGAAATACTCCGCGAGCGATCACGTCGCGCTCGATCTTGGCAAACCACAGCTCGACCTGATTCAGCCAAGATGAGTAGGTCGGGGTGAAGTGGAACCGTACCTTCGGATGATCCGCCAGGAACTGCTCGACCACCTCTGTTTTGTGCGCTGACAGGTTGTCGAGCACAATGTGAATCTCCCGCACCCATTTTGCTTTTGCCGCCAGCTCGGTTAAAAAGCCGACGAATTCGGCGCTGGTGTGCCGCCGCGCTGTTTTCCCCTCCACCCTTCCGGTCTTCACGTTCAACGCCGCGTACAGCGACAACGTGCCGTGCCGATAATATTCAAACCCGTGCCGTTCGGCGCGGCCCGGCGACAACGGCAGCACCGGGTCCAGCCGATCCAAGGCTGGAATGGCCGTCTTCTCATCCACGCAGAACACCGCGGCATGTTGCGGCGGATTCAGATACAGCCCGATGATATCGGCGGCCTTGGCCTCAAAATCCGGATCGTTGCTGGCCATGTAGCGGTCCAGCCGATGCGGCCGCAGCTTGGCCTGCGCCAGAATTCGCTGCACCGTCGACTTACTGACACCCAACTCCTCCGACAGCTTGCGGCACGACCAGTGCGTGCTGCCATCGGATGGTTTCTGTTGTGCTCGCCGGATCACGCGGGCCTGTACGGCCGGCGTCGCCCGCCGCGGCTTGCTGCCTTGATGCTGGCCCCGTAAGCCTTCCATGCCTGCCAGGACATCGAGCCAGAGTTTGGGATCACCCAGCCGTAGACAGACGACTACTTGGATCTTTCGGCGTCCACACTGTCAAGCACCACCCGCCAATCTCCATCGGGCAATTTGGTGTCGGTAAGCACTACTTGCACTTGCGGGTGAGTTTGAAGCATCCGTCCGGCCCCGTTACAATCGCACACCGCCAGGACCTCAACACCGCAGGACTGAAGTGCGTCAAGCAGGGGTTGACGGCGCTCCCGAGCCATGACGAGCAGGGCCATGATTTTCGGCGGCATACAACTAGCAGGATGAAACGGGGCAAACTTGGTTTCACAATCTGCAGTTCGATTTTTGGGATTGACACTGCCCTAGATCGGTAACGAGGGTCTTTGAGTTCTGAGGGAAGAGCAGGTGCGACGCCCTTTTTCAATTTCTTCCGGCCCTCATCACGATTACGGTTTTCCTGCGCTTGGCAACTTGATTCCCAATGGCGCTGTTGATGTCCCGAATGCAAAGGTTGGCACGCTTCGCGGCACGCTCAAGTAGGAACAGTGCCTCCGCAGGGCCAACTCTGCGACCGATACTGTCAGTGACAAACCTGCAAATCCAAGTACCTGGTTTTGCCGTATTCGCGCCGAAGAGCAGTCGAAGGTATTGAAAGCTTGCCAACCCGAATCCAGGCACCCCAGCAAAGGCGAAATCGCCGGGGCGTGCCCACTCCGCCCATGCGCTCAGACGCGCATTCTCTGTCGAGCCGCCGAAGTCGCGCTCGATATCGAGCACGTAGTTAACAACCTCCTGAAGGAGACAGCCACGCTGAGGATCGTCGTATCTCAGTTCGGCGGCTAGGAAATCGCCGGGGCTGGAGTGTGACGAGATAGCGGTTTGAAGCTCCACGAGAGTACAGACCGCAGGGTGATTATGGGCGAAACACTTAAGGCGTGGCAGCACAACCTTGTCGTAGTTTCGGTTCGGTGATAGCACGCAGTCCAGGACATTGAGGGCGGGCTTCCCCCAGCCGTTCTCAGTTTGTTTGGGAAGGAATGAAAAACGGACTCGCAGCGCGTTGGTTAGAAGGTCGATGTCACCCATTCGCTCGGGTAGATTTCGCTGGCAGCCGCCAGTTTAAATATGGGACCACCTCGGGTAGAAGAGCCAGTCCTTACGGAGGTGGATGATGTGGTGTTTTCAGTTCGAGGCTTAGAATATTTTCGGGCCTGCCTAGTGAGCCTGCTGGGTTCAATATTGGATCGTCGGAAGGCGCTACACTGACGACGGCACTCTCAAGCTGGTGCGGGACTTCGAGGCGGCTACGGTACTCTAAGGCGGGGGCCGCTTCACCGTGATTCTGACTGTTGAATCAGCAGCGTTGTAAGCGACAATTCCCACCCGCCAATCGGTCTTCAATTCAAAATCTTGGATGAGTGCCAGGATGCGCCGCTGCAGCTCTTCCTGATAGCGCTTCACCGTCACTTCGGTG
>Ga0187819_10002149_pt1 | contig 10377 bp, 12 predicted proteins | sample NC_wetland_sal_i_15_FD_132411 | JGI IMG/M metagenome (GOLD analysis project Ga0187819, IMG submission 132411) | Wetland sediment microbial communities from Neuse River Estuary, North Carolina, USA - SO4_4 | ecosystem: Environmental > Aquatic > Freshwater > Wetlands > Sediment | place: USA...
CTGGTGGTTTGCGATCCACGTAAGGCGGCTCTGTTGAAAGAGGGCAACAAGAGCGACCGGATCGACGCGCGAAAACTGGCGGAGATGTTACGCACCAACCAACTCCACTCGGTCTACCATGGAGAGCATGGCATCCGCACCTTGAGAGAACTGGGGCGCAGTTATCTCACCGTGAGCAAAGATGTCACTCGCACGATGAATCGGATCAAATCGCTCTATCGCAGCTGGGCGATTCCGTGCAGGGGCAGCTCCGTCTACGCTCCGCGACATCGCGCCGAGTGGCTGGCCAAGATCGCGGAACCAGGAGTGCGGATGCGAGCCGAGCATTTGTATCAGCAATTGGATAGTCTGCAACCTCTGCGTCTGGAAGCGCGACGTGAACTACTGCGGGAGAGCCACAAGCATGCGGCGGTGCAGCGACTGCGTCAGATTCCTGCGATCGGTCCGATCCGAGCAGCCTTGCTGGTGGCCTTGCTGCAGACACCCCACCGTTTTCGCACCAAGCGCCAGTTGTGGGCCTACAGTGGTTTCGCCGTGGAAACTCACGATAGCGGCGAGTACCTCTGGCGGAGTTGCCGGCAGAAAGCCGTGGGCATGGCGGCCTTCACGGACCACGTATTCGTATACAGATCGAAGGCCCTTACTGCGGAGCTATAGTTATACAAAACTCCGTCCACGGCGCCGCCCATGACATACAACACGTTATTGACCGCCGCTCCGCACGCGCCCTCGAGCGGCGTTGGCAGCGACACGCCAGTCCTCCAGGTATTCGTGGCCGGGTTGTAAATTTGGGTGTCGGCAATGATTGTGCCACCGGCGTTAACCCCGCCGACCAAGTAGATCTAACCGTTGAGTATTCCCACGGCGCCGCCCAAACTTCCCCCGTGGCCGCTGGGGAATCCACTTCACGCGCTTCGAGAACTTGGCCGGCACCTAAACTCGATTATTTTTGCCACGGGGTCAGTCCTTCAGGGATTCAGTTCTGCTGTCGCGTACGATCTTGCCACCGCCCCCAACAGGCATATCAGTTTCGCCCCACAACTATGGCGACGTTCGCAGCGAGATCGATTCAAACTCTCTCCACTAGGCCGCTTTCCAGTGTCTCAGGTGCGGTCGGCCATACGGTTGGCGGCCGTAGCCATTGACCCTCAATGAGCGTAAATGGCCTGTTACCGACAGCTATCGTTTTCGTTTCGTCATGACGCTTGGCAGGCGATTCGATTCTTCCTGTCGTCACCTGGCGGATCAGCCGGAAGACCGTTGAAAGGTGTCCGCCGTATCAAGAGGGGGCCTACCAACAGGTTACGGATTCCTTGTCCAAAAACTCTTCAATCGTGACCCCGGAAGCCGCGCTATCCAGTTGGTGCTGTACTCCAATCACCGGAGACCACGCCGGGATCGGAATCGTCGAGTAAGAAAGCTCTCCCAGGTAGGTAGTGACTCCATCGATGGACAGCGTTCCGAAGCGCAAACTGGTGTTGTTATCAGTCGCGGGTCCAAAGTGGAGAGGGATCTCCTGGTATCCGCTGCTGGTCACTCTTTGCAAGAAATAGGTCGCGTGGTGCCAGGTCCCAGTGGAGAACTGACAAGGTGTCACACCTGCATTCACCCAGGTCAGTACTCCATCGCTTGGAAGCCAGAACTGCCACTGATTGGTAGCATAGTTGCACTGCGATCCGAACATGAATTCATGAACGCCGCCGCTCGAGTTTATGGCTTGAAAGAAATCGAACTCCAGAGCTTGCACCGCACTCGTTTGCGTAGTGGTCGGAATATAAAACCAGAAGTCCCACAGAAAATTCGTATGGGCGGATTGTGGATTCTGTGGGTTCTGCCAGAAGAATAGACTGTCGTCGTAGGTGCACTGACTCTTCAATATGAAGTGTTGGCCGTTCCCATCAAAATCAGGAGAGTTGACGGTGTTAGGATCAGAGCCCTGGTCGAACGTTCCTATACTTCCGTCGTTGCATTGGCCACCAACGCCGCTACTGTTATCCACGGTCCAGGAGAACGATGCCGGCTTGTCGATGTTCGCTGTGCGAGTCGCGATGGTTGGCGGGACAGGGGTCACAACCCCCGCTACATCCATCGAATATGTCGCAGTACTTAAATAACTCCCGCTGGAATCCCAGGCCGAGATGTACACCGAGTGAGTACCGCCCGGCGGGAAAACCACCCACGCATCCAAAGATGGACTGAAATTGCGGTAGACGTTGTTACCGTCGATGTAGACCACGTATCCCGTTATGGTCAAGTTGCTATTCGCCGTTGCTTCGAAATGGATCGGCGTGGTAACGCTTGCGATCGTGCCGGAAAGCACCGTAGGTGATTGTATGGACACGGCCGAGACCGTGGCATGCGCGCTCCAACTATTGCAAATGAATAGAGCGCACGTTATTAATCTTGGAAAGGATCTACCGGTGAGCTTGTCGATGTTTTGTTGCGGTGGGGTCGATACTACTGACATCGTTCTTACCTCTGCGGCGCACAGTATCGACTGAGGTTGGTGCTCCTGTCGTTGCTCCAAAGCAATGTTGTCGAGGGTTGGCAAAGCGTATTGGAAGCTCAAACTAGAGAGCCATCGTTTCGCGTTCGTGATGATTCCCCCCGTTGCGCTCAGGATAGTTGGCGAAATATCGCCGTTAGGCTCAAAACCCCTCAACGAGTGCTTGGCCGGTTCAAATCATCTGACAAGAATCGTCCTACACTTTGCACTTGGGATGCATATGAAATTGACCGTTGCGTTGTGCTTCCTTATTTCGTGCGCGTTCTTGGCCGCCACACGTCTCACCCGCGTCCAGCGCGGCTGCTGCTCTGATTGCTACGATTCAAAACTGAACGATCCTTTACCCATCAATTTGAGGTAGCGGAGACTCCTGACAGTCCTCAGTTCTCGATCTTCTTTCTCTCTGCTGCCATCTGGACGATTTCTTTGCTGATGCCGTTTCGATTAACCAGGGTCGCAAAATCCTCCGCCTTGAACGGGTACTGATGAGCAGATTCCTGCCCGGTCGTACTCAGGGTGATATCCACTCGGCGGTTGTTGGCCAAGACGAGGGTGTGGAGTTTTTCCAGAGCCTTCTGTCGCTCTTCTTCATTCAGCTCAGGATTCTGCTCGACCATTTGCTTGACTTGATCGGCCGTTAGGTTTTGGTCTTCGCCTACGCCCTGGGTCTCAAGGTGATCGGCCGGCACACCCTGGTCCACCAGGAAGTTCTTGGCAATCTCGGCGCGCCGATCCGAGAGATCCTTGTTGTAACCGTTCGGGCCGCGCTCATCGGCGTGACCAATGAGCGTCAGGTGGGCATCAGGCTTTTTCTCGAGATACTTCTTGAACGCGTCAGCGACCGAGGTGAGCGCCGCCTGCTGGCTCGCCACAAGGCCTTCTTCCGTCTTGAACGACCTGGGGACATCCGTTTGGAAGTAAACGCTGTTGAGAGCGAGACCGGTATCTGGCACCTCGATCAGGCCAACGATGTGCAGGGTTGCCGTCTTGGTGTCGGAGCCGCCGCACGCGTTCGACGCGGTGAGCGTATAGGTGACAGTTTCATCGACGGGGCCGGCATCGATCTTCTTGGGCGTGATCGGCAGGGTGCGGTTACCGTTGGAATCAACCGTGCCGAGTTGGTCAATCGATACCGATGAGGCGTTCGACGCGGTCCAGTTGAGCGCAGCATTGTTCTCCTCGACTACCTTGTCCCCTACGCGCTTGTAGCGAATCTCGGGAGACGCCAGCCAGAGATCGGCTTGGACAGCAGTGTTCACATTTACCGTCGCGCTGGAATTAACCGTGCCACCCGGACCCACGGCGGTGAGTTGGTAGGTAGTGCTTTGTTTGGGCTGCACGGACTGGTCGCCGGACGTCGCAACCGCGCCCACCGGAGTGATTTCGACACTCGGCGCATCCGTAGAAGACCACTTGAGCTGCGACACGTCCCCGCAGTTGATTTGCTCGGCGCTAGCAGACAGTTCTGCGGTCGGCTTGGTAACGGCCACGGTTGCGGTCGCCGAACCCACTTTGAAGCGTGGCAACGCGCTGAGCTTTTCTCCACGAGGCCACGGGACTGTCTTGACTACTCCTTTGGGATAATGGACGACCGTGCGCTGGTTCGCCGAAACCTCGACAGGACCAGACCAAAGTTCCCCTTCGGGTCCCAGAATCGTCATCTGGTAGGTGCCCGGGGGAACCACCAGTTCCTGCTTCCACCCCCATTCGTGGTTGAACTCATCGCCGTGGCCGACGAAAAAACCAGGCGTCTTGCCGTTGAGCAGTATGGCATCTCGGCTAACACTCTCAATGGTGATGGCGCCAAATGGTGGCGGCACGGTAGAGTCAATGGCTGACAGGGCGATTTCGAGATCCGTGGTTTGCCCGCCAGTGATCGTGACGGTCCGAGTTACTGGCGTGTAGCCGTAGTTGACCAATTCCACCTTGTGATCGCCGGGACTCAGCTTCAGCGAGCGATGCTGGCTGGCTTCGCCGACCGCATGGTCATCTACGAAGACGTAGGCTTGCTTCGGGGTGGCTTGAATGGCGAGCTTGCCGTCTTGAGCAAAGCACGGAAGGCCGCTGCCTAATACCAGCATCATTGCGTGTATGGCAGTGTGGGAAAGTTGACCTTTCGTCGTCATAGTCTTCTCTCCTTGATTACATGTTAAAGCTATCCGCAGACAAACCTCGCCACCACTGGCAAGCCTGACAGGGCGGCATTCCTAACCTGCTTTTCCACCCAAACCAGATTTGCTAACTGGCGTAAATATCCCGTGGGTGTTGAAAAAGTCACTGCGATTAGCAGGTGGGATTCAGCAGAAGCATTAGAAGAAAGTGATCCTGCCCATGCTCTGTTGGATTCTCATCGTCGGAGGCCTGCTGATCATGATGGGGCAACATTCTCGCTCCGAAGCGCTGTTCTATTCCTTCCGTCTGGAAGATCAGGTTCCTGAAACCCACCCGTTGCGGCTGATCGAGAAGCACATCAGTTTTGAGTTTGTGCGCGAGCGATTGAGAAGCAGTTACGGCGAGAGCGGTCGCCCCTCGATTGATCCCGAGCTTCTGTTGCGCATTCTGTTGATCGGCTATTTGTACGGCGTCACCAGCGAACGGAAGCTGGTGGAGGAGTTGCGCATGCACCTGGCGTGGCGCTGGTTCACGGTCTGGGCTTCGATCAGGAGATCCCGCATCACTCCACGTTCTCGAAAAACCGGCACGGACGGTTTCAGGAATCGAAGCTGTTCGAGGAGCTGTTTGAACAGATCGTGCGCCAGTGGGTGGAGGTGGGACTGGTACAGGGCCAGTATTTGTCGGTGGATGGCAGCTTCGTGGAAGCGAACGCAGCCAAGGAGCGTCGCATTCCACGCGAGCAGTTAGCGGATGTTGCGCAGGTCAATCACAGCGTGCGTCAGTATCTGGAGGAACTGGAGCAGCAGAACCCGGTGGAAGAACCTGTACATGAGCAAAAACAAGTGTCAACCACGGATCCGGATTCGACCTACGCCACCAAAGGCGGCACGCCGGCCCGGTTGGGTTATTACGACAACTATCTGGTCGACAACCACAGCTGCGTAATGGTGGGAGTACAAGCGACGGCGGCACGGATGAGTCAGGAGACGGTGGCCGCGCAGGACATGCTCACTCCTTTCACGGAATGGGAAGGACGAGAGCCAGAATCGGTTGCGGCCGACACGACCTACGGGAACGGGGAGTTCTTGCAATGGTTGGCGGAGCGAAGCATCACGCCCTATATGCGAACCCGCGACAGTATCCACAGAAAGAACAGCCCGTTCTACGTTCCCGAGCGGTTCACCTATCAACCCGAAAGCAAACAGCTACCGCTGTCCTGCGGGACAGCAACGGAACTACGGTGGCCGCAACACGCGGAACCGCACCGATGCCTACATCGGGACCCGCAAACGTTGTGGTGCGTGAGCGCTAAACGCCCAATTGCACCAGCGGAGCGTTTCGCTTTCTTGCCATCCACATGGATGAACCCGTCCGGCAACGCGCACGGGAGTTGGCGAAGACGCCAGAGTTCGCCAGTGCGCAGCAGCAAAGAAACAAGGTGGAAGCCTTGTTCGCGGAACTGATGAGTTTAGTGGACTTCCACTGTGCGGAATATAGCGACGGCAAGACGGTTGCCGATCAGGAACTCAGAAGAAGAATTGTAGAAATTGGGATCAGGAAGACAGCCCGCGCGACCAAGACAGATAGCAAAACCGTCATGCTGATTAGCCGGGGCGCGCGCGTGAAACCCAGCACATTGGCCAGGGTGATTGAATTCGTCGCCAAGGAGAAAGCGTCGTAGCGGTCGTGCATTTTTCAGGGGACAAGGAGGACTCGATCCATGCCATACAAAGACCCGGAACGTAAACGCCAGTGGGAACGAGAGCATCGCGAACAACGAAACGCGCGACGCAGAGCGCCCGGTTTGGCTGTCGCCGATGGCTCTCGCTCTGAAATACCGATGCCCGACCCAGTTTCCGATCAGAAGTCAGAGAGTGCAAACATGATCGCCGGTTTAGTGATGGGATTCGCGTTCCTTTTAATCCTGCTACTTGCAGGATGGCGCTTTCATAGCGTTCCAGAGCCTCGTCGGCACGGATAGGGCCAATGACGACCGAAATTCCGCTGGACCCCTTCCGCCACGGAACTGGTTATAGAGGTTATGAGAAGTCAGGACTTCACCGACTGTCTGGCCTCTTTGCTGGTGTGGGCGTGAAATAGCGCACCGTGACATCATCCCCGATATATACCTCCCGACATACGACCCGACCATCGGCGGTCGGCTTCCGCTGCGGCGTAGGTGGGTGAGTGAAATAGCGCACCGTAACATCTTCTCCGATGTAATCGACTTCGTTCGTCCCTACCTGCACACGCCGGACCCTGGGCCTCGCAGGCCTCGGAGCTTTCACGGAAGCCAACGCGGGCTGGACTGCGGACGTGGCTTTCTCCGGGGCCTGTTCGAGCGGACCATCAAACTTCTGCAGTGTAGCGAGGGATTCGCCCAGTTCGCCGCGCAGCGCGGATGCGGCCTCGCCTAGCGCGTCCAGCACCTTCTCCTTGGACGCCGCCGTCACCTGCTCCTCCGCCAACGTGTCTCCACTCTGGCAATTTACCGCCTTCAACCCCAGTACATATTTGCTGCCCAGATTGCCAATCGACCCAGCAAGGAAGGCTTTGCTGCCCGCGTGCCGGCAAAGCTCGCGGGCTATCTCTGGCGTGAGTTTCTTGTCCGCCGGAAGGGTCATCTGATGCAAGATCTTCGCTACCTCGCCGTCTGAAAGCACATTCAGGAAAGGTGATTGCCGCAGAGAGACGCTGAGCGCTGTCTTCAGGGTGTCGTCGAAGATTGCATCGCCCGTGCTGTTGGCAAAATCTGCGAGAACGATGGTGTATTCGGGAGTGATTTGGGAGCTTGGACGGCGGAGATGCCAGTATCCTCCAACAGCTGTGCCTGCCACGATTAGAGCGGCGGCGAGCCAAAGATACGGGTGTCGACGGACGCGGGATGTGGTTGGGGCCACGCCTTGCGGTTCGGCCGGCCAAGCCACCGGAGCTACAAAACGGTAGCCCCGGCGAGGAACGGTTTCCAGAAACCTGGGATTGTCGGCCGAATCGTTCAGGGCCTCGCGCAGCTTCCGCACCGCCGTGTTCAACGCGTCGTCGAACCCCACAAACGTATCGGGTGACCACAGTTTCTGATGAATTTCCTCCCTCGTGACGAGTTGACCGGAACGCTCCAGCAACAGCGCAAGAATCCGAAACGGCTGCTCTTGGAGACGAATCCGGCTCCCCATCTTGGTGAGGGCGCCCTCTTGGAGATCAGCCTCGAAGGATCCAAACCGAACAAACCGCCCTCCTGATCCTTTCTTCTGCATGTGAGCCCCAATGCGAGTAATTCTAGCATGACAGGTTAGAAATCTGAGTAACTGCCTTTCCTGCAGTGTGTTAGCTGGTTAGCCAAGATTCAGGAACAGTTTTGTTGCATCTTGCCCAGGGCGCGAGCACATTGGTCTGCTCTACAACCGTTACGGCGATTCGTCTGTTCGACGCCGGGAACAAGAGCGATTAAATAAACTTTTTGGGGGAGCGGTTCTGCGAACGTCCCATGACTCACACGAGCCTTGTGGCGCTCTCGTTTTGGTCGTTTTGTTGTGAGGGGTCGTCTGAGTAACGGAGAGTGCGAAGGTCTGGTCACGCTTATTTCCTTGCAACTGTGCTTTTAAGAACCACATAACAATGCTTTAGCGCAACGAACGAATTATTTCCGTTATGCAATCCTTTATGTTTTGGATTCAGCAACCCTTCGGTGACTTCAGGGTTCAGATTAGACGGAGACTGCATGGCATCACTCCGGGTTCTTGTGGTTGACGATTTTGAAGCGTTTCGGCGGGTTGTCGCGTCGATTCTTCAGAAACAGCCAGAACTGCAGATCATCTGCGAAGTCTCGGACGGCCTTGAAGCGGTTCAGAGGGCGGAAGAATTGCAACCAGACTTGATCCTTCTGGACATCGGCCTTCCCAACCTAAATGGAATAGAAGCTGCGAGTCGCATACGCCAAGTCGCTCCTGGTGCAAAAATAGTCTTCCTAACTCAGAATAGCGATAAAGAGATCGTAGCTGCGGCATTGAGCACTGGGGCGTACGGATACATCCTGAAAAAAGATGCTGGGAGAGAACTCCTAACTGGTGTGGCAGCGGTTCTCGGTGGTAACGATTTTGTCAGTGGTGGAATCGAACGCGGCGAGTCCGGCGAAACGGAGGACACGTAAATTTCCTGCATCTCAACTGAATACGCCCGATCTCCGTCGCAAGCTAATCCGAAGTGGAATCGGCTTTCGCGAGCTGTCGCCGTTCAGTTTCAGGAATTACAAAATCCGTGAAGCCACAATCCAAACAGACTAAGATTTTCGGAAATACCCACACGATCGGCTTGTCCAGACCCTCGAGTCCGGGGAAATGAATGGCGATTTCCCCATTGAGATAGCGCTGGTGCTCTGATTGGCACGACTTGCAGGACATAACACCCTCCCTGCCGCGCAGAAGCGATTCGATCAAGGTTGCGGCCCAGCCGCAAGCACAGATGGAACTGCATCCCTGAGCATGGGAGGAAGACCCCAGGGAGTTTCTGGATCATAATGCAAGCAGGGGAATCGTTCCATACCCTAGATTCGTCAGCCTGATGATCGCGGTTTGCTGAGGCGGCTCGTCATCCTGGGATTCTTGGTCGGTTTACCCGTCGCAAGTGACTTTTCGTAATGCAAGCTAGTGACCAAAGGCAACCTATTGGCCGCCAACGTGCCCACCGCGACATTTATTGCGACTGCGAGGGCTCACTCGGGCTTTCTCGTCCGGTTTGCGACTCCCGCTAACCCAACAAAAACGCTTGGACCTAACATTTGTGTTTGGTCAATGGACGGGGGCTTTTTCCGCCGTTCAGCTGAATTGGAAAATCAGCAACTTAGTCAGGAAATTTGCCAGTTAAGCAACAGACCGTCGCTCCTTCAGAAGGTCGCCCATATCTGGACATGAGGCGACGATAGACAGTCCGTCTGAGGGATGCTTGGTCACAAAATACCTGAACGCCCAGATTGAGCAGCTACGGGTGTACGACTCCCGGTCCGTAACGTCAACCATTGGATGGCCAAATCGCTCGCATTCTCACAGATATTTCGCTTCCGTCACAGTCGGTGGGAATCCACCAATCAAGACGTGTCAGAAATGGGGAAAGTCCGCAAGTACTATTCCGACTGGCAGCACGAATTATTCGCATGCTCGGAGTGCGGGTGGACAGGGACGGTCAGCCATAACGACTTGGAGGCTGGCGACGTAGCGGCGATCATCGAATGCCCAAAGTGGGTAGTAGGTCAGTGTTCGGTAGTGGGTCAGTTTGCGAACTGACCCACTACCCCAAAAGTGCTAAGGGTTGACTTCAGCAGAAGTGGTACGCTCCCTTGAACCGCTCCCGCCGCAGCTCACTCTGGATTTAGATTCTCAAGGCAATCTCAATATTCGTAGGAGCCCTTTAAGCCAGGGGGCCGCAGTGATCAAGAAAATCCCGGCCCGATTCCAGCCCGACAGTCTCCCGCTCCCTCGCGGAGGCCAGCCCGCCGCGCGTGGGGCAGGGCACCGGCCCAAAGTCAACACCGGACAGTTCCGTGGCGGGAGGGCGGGGTGTAGGAATTTTCACGTCGCCTATAGCTATCCCCGTGAAACTCCTGAAGGGAACGCTTTCAATCGAATCGCAACCCAAGCGTGGCACCACGATCCACGCTCGCGTGCCTCTCAGGTCGGGAAGTGATTCTATACGTGCGAGAATCCGCAAAGAATATCCATATCGTACCGTTTAGCTAGCTGGTTACAAAGTTGCTCCATCTGAAC
>Ga0187819_10002151_pt1 | contig 10375 bp, 8 predicted proteins | sample NC_wetland_sal_i_15_FD_132411 | JGI IMG/M metagenome (GOLD analysis project Ga0187819, IMG submission 132411) | Wetland sediment microbial communities from Neuse River Estuary, North Carolina, USA - SO4_4 | ecosystem: Environmental > Aquatic > Freshwater > Wetlands > Sediment | place: USA: North...
AGCGCCCCCGTCTCGTCGAAACTCCGCGGTCGACCCCGCGGCCTAGCTGTTTTATGAATCATTTAGTTCAAAACTCCTTGACACCCTTCATTCCACTATTATAAAACCAAATAGTTCGAAATTAGCAAGCCGATTCTGGCCTCGTGGGGCCTCACGGCTTGACCTTTACCTTTCACCATGGAGACGCCTATGGAACATTCGATCGCGCTCGTCACCCAAGGGCGGACTTAACGCTCGACGGCTTGTCTAGATCCAGCGCCAGCGGCGTGAAAATCACTGTTTTGTTCTCAGCCGCGAGTTGAGCGGCCGCTTGCTGGGCCAGCGATTTCTGGGGCGAACGCTTGTCGGCGGAGCATCTAAGGAGATCGAGAAAATGCGTCTGGAACCTATTCGAGCCATAAAGCTCCTCGAGTAGGAGCAGATCGATGTCGCGTTCTCGAACGTGCGCCGGGTGAACAAAGGGATTATCATCATTCTCAGGAATTGGACTTGGACATGAAAGAGCCTTCTCAGTGGAGCGCAATCAAGTTACCTGACGAAGGAAGCCTGTTACAATCCCCGGCGAGGAGAATTCAACGGCTGCCTTCCCGCTGCCTTTGTAGCGCTGCATTATAACTGTTGGCTGTTTAAAACTGGATCAGCAACACTCACTGGGGGCTGTCCTTGATGCGGGATTGTAGATTCGCCTTTTATTCGCTTCGAAAACTGTAGACGATTTTGTAGCTGCAGGAGCACACGACTTCAACAGAGTTCAACACGATTCAGCGCCAGGCCGCAAACGGTTCAGTATCAATCAATTACAATCAACAAAATTCTACAGATTTCAGCACGGTCTTGAATCTGGTTCGGGACCAGGTGCTCTACCCTGAAATCCCGCTCAGAACTCCTTTAGATTCAATGACACAAGATTTTCGGTTGTTGAAAGTTGTTGAAGTCTAGTGATCTCGGAGGCTTTGCCAGCTACAAATTCGTCTACAGTGCCGAACGGTGTTCCGCTAAAATTCCTAACTCGTTGATGTGAAATGGTCAGTTTGACCGCTGGTAGGCCGACCACCTGGTGTCGCATCAGGTGGTTGCCTGCTACCCATCTGATAAATTGTAGGTCTTTTCTACCGTCCAATTGAAACAGCATCTTGTGTTCAGCCAAAGAGTTGCGGATAACGACACCCATCGGCTCAGCTGCGCAAGGTCTACGATGAAACGGGAGAGAGATCGAAAATACACCCCTTTGGGAGGTGCCTGCTCTAGGTGGAACGCCACATCCTCACGTGAAATGGCCTGATCCTTGCCGATCTCAGCCACGCTGGACAACGTATTTCATACAAAGGTCCTGCCGCTCTGGTAGCCCAGCATGCGATCATCCTAGGCTAGGGGAAGAACTCGATAAGGCAATGCCAGATTGCCTCCACCCGCGGAACTCTGGCGTGCAGATTATACGAGCCGCCTCCCTCCATTACGCCGTGAGTTGATATTGTTGGAGCGCTCATTTTAGTCTTCCACGTGTGGTTGCCTGACCAAAACAGCTGGATGTTTTCGAGTCGTCGATCGGAGAGCCAAGTCTCCTCTTCGGACCAAAACCACAGCATCAGTGGTTTGGTGTCCGAAGCACTGCTCTATGGATACAGCTGGCTCGCATACCTCTGCATCCAGAATGCCGAGCCATAACGCTTCATGGAAAAGACCATTCGCCGCGCAAAATCTCACCCCAGCCAGCGCCCCTCCGCCAGCTGGGTTTGCCGCTACTTGCTTGCCTAGACAGTTCGGGTACGGTGCCATCGCTCAATCGGCACCACAGTTGCAGACGAGGTTCCAAGGCCGCACTGTCATCTAGCGACGTGGCTCAGGGGCCCAGCCAAATTTGGAAAATTGCTGGTGTTCAGAATCTGAACGCCAGCGTTGTGCGTTGAGTTGAATGGTGTTACTTTGCTGCCGCATCCGGCCTTGTTCGCATCCGCGGGAGAATCGAACCAAAGACCGAGATGATAAAGCTGTACCGGCGCACTTTTGGGGTTGCTGCTGGCGTCGCCCGAGAGCACCACCGGGGCCGGTTCTGCGCCCGGAGCCACGATGAAGGTTCCGATGTTGAAGCGGCCGATGAAGTCGGCTACGGCCGTGCCAGTTGCGTCGGTCAACAGATCGCCCATATACCAGGCATCGCCAAAGTTAGGCGTGGGTTGCTGGATAACGAAAAGATCGAAATCCGTGTTGGCCGGGAGCCCAGACACCTCGACGTGCATGTTCTCCTCAAGTATCGGGGTGTGCGTAATCGTAACCCGACCCTTCGCAGGTACGCACGATTCGACTCCTAGAGTAGGGACCATCGCGAAGGTAAAGTTCGTCAGCGGGGTCGCAAGGGACTGCTGAGCGAACGCTGATACGCAAAACGCGGCCGATGCCAATAACATGGCCGCAAGAGCGGCTGATTTCATATGCTACCTCCTAGAGTGATTTACATAACGCGCCGATGAAAATGTTGCCGTTTTGTGCCACCAACAGCGTTGCGCAGATTATCGTTAATGCCATCGTCTAAAGAAGCTGCTGTCTCTTCATAAACATCATCCTCAATAGGGAATGGTTGTCGTTCTGAATCGAGCCCGTTCTCGGACGGCCAGTAAAACTGCCGAGCGCCCGGTAGCATGGATTCGTGGTTACCGCTGCGCGCTGAGGCTGGCGGGAACGGCGATGCTCGGTTCTACTTGCGAGTTGTGAACCGCCGCCGGCTGAAATGGGATCGCAGGTCGCGGCCCGGACCGTATTGGCATAGCAGCGTTCGCCTGTTTCAGGCGCTCGGTCATATCTTCCATGCGGACGTTTTCATAACCGCGCCGCAGGGCGACGATCCGATAGTCGAAGGCCACGCTCGACTGTCCTCCACCGAGCTCATGCACTTCAAACCCTTCGGCGGTTTCGTTGGTCACGTAGAGTCCCCGGCAGTCGCCCTTTGGGGTCAGGAAGACGTGGTATCCCGACCCGCTGTTTACGGTCTGCTCGAAACCCGGTTCTAGGCTGATACGCACAGAACCGTTAGCCAACTGTCCGCTGCCAAAATCCTCGAACCAGTGTTGCGGCGACTGCACAGCGTAGAGAGCAACTTTCCGCTGTCCCGACTCCAGAGACGCCACTGCCGAGGTACCGCCTGGACAGAACAACGCACCATTCGTGTCGATCGTGCACTTTTCGGTAATCCCACCTGCTAACAGGGCAAAGTGCCCGGCGGCGTCCTGCTGCATAAACGCTGTGGGAACCCCGCTGGGGCTGTTGTTTTCCAGATAGATCGCCCGAGCGTCGTCCGCGGTGCCCACCAGTCCGGCAGCGCCTCCCAGGTTCGAGCTGGTGTCGCCCCACACTCCAACCGGGCAGCAACCCTGGATCGCAGCTCCGATCTTGCTCTCCCCGATGCCCACAAAGAGACCTCCCATCCCCTTAGTGCTGGCTGCCTCGCCAAACACGGCGTTGGAGAATCCGGAAGTCTGCGTGGCCGTTGCTACGATTCCGGCGAATCCGCCGTTGGCCTCCATGCCAAAACCAGTTGTGCTGTTCCCCTGAACGCCAATCCCCGTGCCTTTTCCAAACACGCCCGTATCGCCAGAGCCTGACACCCCAGTGCTGGCCCCGCTCCCCGTTACGCCAATGCCGCCACTACCGGGGTTTAAGTTGCCCGTGCCGGCCACACCAACGCCACCGCTAGTGCCGATCACGCCGAAACTGGTGCTACCGCTACCGCCGACGCCCGACACCCCAATGCTGGAAGGGAAGGCGCCGATTCCCGTTACGCCGGTAGCGCCACTACCCTTGACTCCGATGCCGTTAGCTCCCGAAGACGAACCCTGGACGCCGGTACTTTGAAGACCGAGCGAGTTGCCTTCCATCCCGATACCGTTGCTGCCGCTGGCTTGGCTCACGAGCCCAATGCCGCCGGTAGTGTTCTGATTCTGCACAATGAGAATGTCTCCTGTGTTAGAACCTGTGAAGTTTCCGAACTCCCCCTGGATCAACCCGGACACGTCCAGGCTTTGGAGAACCGGAAAGGTCTGTCCCGCAGCGAAAGTGATTTGCCCCTTGCTGCTGATCTTTAATCCGGTCTCCGCTGGTGTCGCGCCATTGGAACCGAATAGGAGATTGAGCGTACCCGATGGATTCGCGGTGTTGTTGCCCGCCGGCTCGGCTAGCCACCGGAATTCCTGGCTTGCTGCCTTGCCTGTTCCGCTGTTAAAGGCCGAGGCTATCTGGTCTAGCGCTTGCGAATTCTTGCCACCCGTGCTGGTGGCCGTACCCGCGCTGGTCAGGTTCAGGGCGCCGCGGACCGTGCTGGAGCCGTTTACGTCGAGAGTCGCGCCCGGCGTCGTCGTGTTGATTCCGATTTTCGCCGTGCTTCCCGTGCCGGATTGAAACAGCACGGAATTTCCTAAAGTAGTATTGTTCGTCCAGATCGGAATAAAGTCGGTAGTACCCGTGCCTCCGACTGATGCAACCGGAGAGGGAGCTGTGGCTGAACTCGCGCTCGCAGTGCTCGAACTCGAGGAGGGAGGCGCCGCGAGTACGAATGCCGAGGGCGGAAGACCTCCGATCGTCTCCGCGTCGGCTGCCTTCAAGGCATAGGGCACGCTCAACAGCAACACCCGCGCCTGCTCGGCTTGTCCCTGCACTTGCACGCCCAGCCAACGGGCTTCACCACCCACAAAGATGTCGGAGGGTAATCCCGTGCTCGTAGTCGAGCCCAGCATAACGCTGTAGCGACCGGTCTTGTCGGGATAGATGTTTTGCGTTTCCAACCACAGCGGCGCTCCGCCTTCCCGATCTTTATACAAATAGAACGTCACGCCGACGACGCCGGTCAGGGGCTTGCCATTTTCATCAGTCACTGCGCCGCTGAAGTTGACCAGCGGCGGTACGACAGCGCTGCGTGAAGCGACATTCTGCTGGGCCAGAATCGGCGACACCCAACCGAGCAGAAAAATGGCGCAAGCCCAAGTTCTAACTCTCGTCATAAATCCTCCGTCTCTATCCAGCGATGGATGAACCACTTCAGGAACCCCAGCGTCCGAAGAGCCTTCAGCCGCGAGGCACATAGATAACAATCTGCAACCTTGTTGTCGCCACCTATGCGGGTAGTTTCGTTAAAAGTAAGAGATCTAATTTCGGTGGGGTTCGCGATCAAGAAAAGTGAGACTGTTTTGTCCTACATCTGAAGCTGCTTATGCGATTAGGTAATTGTTTCTGTCTCCCAAGGAACGAATGATGGGACCCGAATTATTGGTTGTCAGATTTGACAATTACTACCTGAACAGGTAGGGCGCTGCCAGCGGAACCGTGTTATCTTGCTCGTTGCCTGCCATTCATGGCGAATCCTACCGCTGTTTGCGTGTTCTGAATGATGCCGAGCGAAACCGCGAACGTCCCGACGCGCACGCCAATGGTAATTAAGGTGGGGGTTATTGAAGACCAACGCGATATTCGGGACGGACTTCAGATCTTGATCAACGGGAGCGGGGGTTACCACTGTACCGGAGCCTATCGAAGTATCGAGGAAGCACTGGCAAGAATTGCGAATGAAAAGCCCGACGTACTCTTGCTGGACATAGGCCTGCCTGGAATATCAGGAATCGAAGGCATTCCTCTGCTTCAGGAAAAGTGTCCTCAGGCGGTGCTAGTCATATTGACCGTGTATGACGATGATGAGCGTATCTTCGAAGCCATTTGTGCTGGAGCATCGGGATACCTATTGAAGAAGACGCCGCCGTCGCGCCTGCTCGAATCGTTGACGGAGGCATACAACGGCGGAGCACCGATGTCACCCGAGGTGGCGCGACGAGTGATCACCTTGTTTCGCGAGGTTCGTCCGTCACCGCAGTCCGCTCACGATTTGACGCCGCACGAACTTCGGTTGTTGAAGCTTCTCGCAGAAGGCCACAATTACAAGACGGCGGCGGTGGAGTTCGGAGTCAGCGTGAACACCATTAGCTTCCATGTAAAGCACATCTACGCCAAGCTACACGTGCACTCGAAATCTGAAGCCGTAGCTGAAGCTCTTCGTCGCCGCATCATCCAGTAAAGATGCCTCGGCTCAAGACGCGTGAGCCGTGCCCGTTACAACGGAACACGCAGACTGATGGCGGTGCCTTGGCCAGGGCGGGATTCCAGGTTGAATTCCCCACCCATGCAGCGGGCACGCTCAGCCATGCTTTCGAGACCATGCCCTTGAGTGTTCCCACTTGCTTTAGCGGGGTCAAATCCTCGTCCGTCGTCGCACACCTTGAACACGAGCTGCTCCTTCTCCACGCCTAGTTCAATCATGACCCCTTTGCAGTCGGAATGGCGAACAATATTGTTGATACCTTCTTTAAAAACCAGAAAGATTTGACGGCGTTTATCAGTTCGCATCTCCTTGTCCAAGTTGGTGTCGAGAATATGAAACTTCAACTCGATATTACGAGCGCTCAGCAGGTCGCTGGCAAAGCGCCGCATGCGCTGCGCGAGATCTGCAATGTGGTCTCTTCTGGGATTTACCGCCCAAACGATATCGCTCATGGAGTCCACTAGCTCACGCGACAAGTCCGCGATTCGAATCAGTTGCTCCGACACCGTGTCGCCATCCTGTCCGACCTTCCGCCGCACAACTTCGCTGAGAATAGAGATCTGCGTGAGATTGGATCCGATGTCATCATGCAAGTCGGTGGCAATCCGCGTCCGCACTCGCTCCAATTCCAGCAGCTGTCCGAGCCGGAAGCGATAAAGCGCATACATAATTGACAGAGCCAGAACTCCGATCAGGCCCTGTACCCACCAGCGTCGCCACAGTGGCGGGAGCAGTCGGAAATCCATCTCTGCCGGTTCGGAACTCACCAACCCCTTCCAATTCACAGCTCGCACCACGAAGCGATAGCTCCCGGGAGCGAGAGTGGCAAAGTTGACCGTGCGTTGGTCAGTTGGGTGGCTCCAGTCGCGGTCTGCACCTACCAACATGTATTGATAGCGAAGAACATCGCCGATTCCGAAATTCAAACTACCGAAGTCAATCTGGAGATTGTTCTGATTGGGTTGGAAAACGAGATCAGCGATTCGAGTCTCCCCCAACTCGGAAATCCGGCGAGGTTCGCCTCGTACACGGATGGTGGTGATCCGAATGGGCGGTGGCGAGGCAGCTTCTTCCCGCTTGGGAATCAGCCGTGAAAGGCCTTGCAGAGTGCCAAACCAAAGCGCACCTGCGTGATCCCCGAAAGCGACACCCCAGTGACTGCTGGTAACAAGGCCGTCAGCGACGGAGAAATGTTTGACCGAGCTGGTCTCGGGATCGAGCCGGTCAACGCCCTTGTCTGTGAGGAGATAGATTCGGCCCCACTGATCTTCCGTAATTGCTTGAACTTGATTGCTGGAGAGTCCTTCCGCAGTTGTGTACCCAACGAATGCTGGATGATCGGCAGAGGGGTTGTTGATGCGCGCGACGCCACCCTCAGTAGTTGCTACCCACAGCCGGTTCGAATGATCCAGATAGACGCTCCAGATTGCCCCTGGAGGTAAGCCGTCAGCCGCATTAAAGACAGTGAAGTGATTGTCACGATACCGTGCCAGGTTGGAGCCGATGAACCCAAACCAAAGGTTCCCGGAGCGGTCCTCACAAAACGATACAGCGGCGGTAGAGGCTGTCAGCCCGTCGGCCATTCCGTAAACGTGGAGGGTCTGCGTGGTACGCTGCCATCGGGTCAGCGCCCCGGTCTGGCTAGAGTAGAAGGAAGAACCTATCCAGACGTTGCCTTGTGAGTCCGAGAAAAGGCCGGAGATGATCTCGGAAGGCAGCCCATTGCGCTGAGAATAAACCGCGATGGGCTTGGTGCTCGCGAGTTGGCCCGGTTGCTTCACGCGAGCGTATCGAAGCAGCCCAAACTCAGTGTCTAGCCACCAATCACCATCCCGATCCTGCAACCCGAGTTGGCGTGACGACGTCCCCGGAGCAATCGGGGTCTTCGGCAACCGCGGCGAGATGCGGTGGAAACGGGTTCCATCAAATAGATTCACGTCCCCGCCGTTCGCATTCTGGGTCACCACATAGACTTGACCTGACGAGTCCTCGGCTACCGAGGAAATTCGACTGCTTCCCAAGCCGTCGCTCTCGTCATAGCTAGTAAAGCCATCCCGAGCGATTCGGAGAGCTCCGACCTCGTTTCCGATCCACAGGTTTCCCTCACGATCTTCTGCAAGTGTGTATGCACCAAAGTGTTCCAACGAAGCGGCTGCATAACTGCGGAAGCTCTTATGGGCACAGTCCGCTCCGGCACAAAATTGGCTGAGGCCCGTGGTTGTCCCCACCCAAACGTTGCCATCCGAAGACTCTAACAAGCCGCCGATATAATCATCGCGCAGACCGTCCCGTGATGTATAAGTGCGACGCAACTCGAACGTGTGGGAGGATGATTGCCGTGTGAGTAAAACGAGGCCGCGCTCGGTTCCAACCCAAACGCGCCCTTGATGGTCTTGCAGTATCCTGGAGATTTGAGGATGGAACCCACGTGTGCTGTCACTGTCAATGTGTCCATCAGGAAGCAGACGACGCACGCCGTTCCCAGGCAGGCTTACCCACGTTGCACCTTCATCGTCTTCAAGAAGTCCGAGCACTCGAGCCTTGTTTCCTCCCTTCTCGGGCGCCCCAATATCGACGAGTCGTGGCTTCCAAGCGCTGCCTGCTTGCGTGAGCTGGTAGAGACCGGCATTCGTTCCTACCCAGATTGTGCCCCGACGGTCTTCGTGGAGAGCATTGACGCCGAAGACGCCTGTATCGTTCGTCAACCGGAACATCTCGAACATCGGGGTGGCCGAGGATCCTTCTCCTACGCCCGGAGTGCGATAATCCTGACGCGACGCTCTCGGATGGAAACGATACAGACCGCTTGAGGTCGCCACCCAGTAGTCTCCCTGCCGGGTCTCCAGCAGATTGGCGATTTGGCCACGCAATCCTCGTTCGGCGCCGTAGTTGGTAAAGCTGTAACCGTCAAAGCGTGACAGTCCGCGCAGGGTGCAGAACCAAAGGAAACCATGGGAATCCCTGACAATTCGTATCACGCTGTTGTGCGGTAAGCCATCGGCGGTGGTGTAGGTTTTGATGGGCAATCGTTCAGCCCGAACTGTCACCATCGATGCTGCAATCAATAAGATGAAAACGATCAGGTGGGTAAGCTTGGAATCTCGGCAACTCTCGAACTGGCTCGCGTTTAGCACGATTTCTGGATTCGCCTTTTGCAGCAGAACAGACAACGAGCCTGTGCCTCGAAAATAGCATTGGCAATGTGCTCGGGATCGCATTCCACGACGTTCATACGCACCTATAAAGGTATGAGCTGTCGTCAAAAAGGCGTTTTGCTGTTGGGTATCGCCCTGGGAAGAAAGTCGCATTATACCTCAAGACTGAGCTGCATGTGCCGCACTCCAGAAATCGATAGTGGGCTACTTTGAATTCAAAGTAGCCCACTACCCAGAAATGTGTCGTCATCGGGAATCGGAGCTTGTGCGATTTCCACTAAGCGTTGATGGAAGGTTCGCTAGTCATCCGTTCGAAAGTGCGCAGATGTGAGGCCGAACAGATTATGTGTCGATTAGCGTTTGAAGATGGCGCTCTTCCCAAAGATTATTCTGCCTTATTTAATGGGAAATGCCATCTGCTCCTATCCGATATTATGAGGTACATCGCTTCGAGAATTGTATATTCGCCTTTTATTCGCTTTTGGAAATGTAGACGATTTTGTAGCTGCGGAAGCACACGATTTCAACAGAGTGCAACAAATTTAAATGCGAAGCCCCAAACGACTCAGTATCAATCAAATACAATCAACAAGATCCTACAAGTTTCAACAGGGTTTGGAATCTGGTTCGGGACCAGGGGGTCGGAGGTTCAAATCCTCTCTCCCCGACCAATTATTCCCAAGCAGCTCATTGGATTAGCGAGGATGCCATTTTGTGGATTTCCACAATTTGGGTCCGTTTGGGTCCAGTTAGCAAATCTTCCACCTTCTGAACCGCCTCTTTTGCCCCCGCTCGCAAGGAGTGCAAATAGATTCCTCGTGTGACCTCAGGGGAAGAGTGTCCCAGGAGTGATTGCACTGTACCCGGCGGAGTTCCTACTGCACCTAGCAATGTCGCGTTCGAATGGCGCAGAGAATGCCAGCCGATTTTCGGAATCTTCAGTTCCTCGCATACCGGATCAAGATGACGGTTCCTGAGATTTCGGCGAGAAAGCGTCGTCCCCTCTGCCCTTCCCATGAAATGGACTCTCTTCCTATATGTCAAATCGTCAAATGTCTGTATTCGTTTCAGCTCAGATTGTCACATTTCAGCTGTAGTGGGACAGGACTTTCTGCCGGATTCAGGATAGCCCCAGCTTAGCGTA
>Ga0187819_10002152_pt1 | contig 10370 bp, 7 predicted proteins | sample NC_wetland_sal_i_15_FD_132411 | JGI IMG/M metagenome (GOLD analysis project Ga0187819, IMG submission 132411) | Wetland sediment microbial communities from Neuse River Estuary, North Carolina, USA - SO4_4 | ecosystem: Environmental > Aquatic > Freshwater > Wetlands > Sediment | place: USA: North...
CTGCCCCGGCCCTCTGAGGGAGCTGTCCTCGCGACGGGGTTGCGAACGGAGCAACGCCGCCTCGAGCCGGGCACCGGCCCTGCCCCGCGTCGGCCGCTCAGCTGATGCGTCCCGGGTGGGCAGGGTTGCGGGCAGTGTAGGGGAGCGCGGAGGGGCGGGGATAAGATTTGTGGGCGATGCCTCACGGCGGTCGCGAGGCGTAGTCTGATCGCAGCCCACTCCGAAGTCATAGACGGCCTAGACCTCGTCCTCATGGGGCGGGATAGGGGATATGTGAGGTTGGTCGAGCGACAATACCTCGACCGGTTTGATGATTGTGAGCGGGAGGGGCTTCAATGTGCCAGTGATCCTGCAGGCACCACGCCATTTGAATAAAAATTTGGAGCTCAATTGGAGGATCGCTGAAGAATGCAGACAGATAATTGCTGCTCGCAAGGTTGATGTCCAAGAGGTGGGAAGCGAAAGCCTGCCTCGGATGAAGTGCCTCACATCATGGAGGCATCCATGTCGATCGGAAGTCGTGCGCTCATCGCGCTGCCATGTCTATCGGTAGCTAGCGTGTCGTTGGCGATGTCACTATTTGCGCCCGCTGCACAGGCTCAAGCGAAGGAGCCAAATATACTCATCATCATGGGGGATGACGTTGGGTGGTTCAATATCGGCGCCCATCACCAAGGCATCATGTCCGGCGAAACGCCGAACCTCGATAAGTTAGCGTCGCAGGGCATGCGCTTCACCGACTACTACGCCGAGGCAAGCTGCACCGCGGGACGGGCAAACCTCATTACCGGCGAATTGCCGATACGCACGGGTTTGACGACCGTCGGGCAGGCGGGAGCCGACGTCGGCCTCCCCGACGAGGCCGTTACGCTCGCCACCGCCCTAAAGTCGTTGGGCTATGAAACTGGTCAGTTCGGCAAGAACCACCTGGGCGATTTGAACAAGTACCTTCCGACGGTACACGGCTTCGATGAGTTTTTCGGTTACCTGTACCATCTCGATGCGATGTCAGACCCGTACTGGTTCGACTACCCGCAGGACTGGATCGACAAGTACGGGCCACGCAATCTGGTGCACAGCTGGGCGAACGACGTGGACGATTCGACGGTCATGCCGCGGTGGGGGCGGGTCGGTAAGCAGAAGATCGTCGATGAAGGGCCCTTGGCGCCATTCCCAGACATGACCGGCCGCCAGAATTGGCAGGAGGGTCGCAAGGCCAAGTACGACATGGAAACGTTCGACGACGTGCTGGTCAAGGCCTCGAGCGATTTCATGGACAAGGCCAAGAAGGATGGCAAGCCGTTCTTCCTCTGGCACAACACAACTCGGATGCACGTCTTCACTTACATCCCACCAAAGTACCAGGCGCTCATGAATTTCAAGAGCAACTACGGCCTCGAAGAAGCGGGCATGGCCCAGTTGGACGATAGTGTGGGAGCGCTCCTGCAGCACTTGGACGACATCGGCGAGGCCGACAATACCATCGTCATCTTCACCACCGACAATGGGGCGGAAGTGTTCACGTGGCCGGACGGCGGCATGACGCCGTTCAAAGCGACAAAGGGCGCCGTCTTTGAGGGCGGTTTCCGCGTGCCGGCCATCATCCGCTGGCCGGGCCACGTTAAGCCAGGCACGGTCGAGAACAGCATCTTCTCCGGCCTCGATTGGTTCCCCACACTCGTGGCCGCCGCCGGCAACCCCGACATCACGGACCAACTCCTGAAAGGCGTAAAGCTCGGTGACCGGACCTACAAGAACCACCTCGACGGTTACAATCAAATGGACCTCCTTCTGGGCAAGGGGCCATCGGCTCGCCACGAGCTCTTCTATTTCGGCGGTCCCAAACTCGGCGCTCTGCGCCTCGATGACTTCAAGTACCAGTTCTATCAACAGCCGCTGGGCTGGCCTGGACCCAAGGTCACCACCGATATGCCGCTCGTCTACAACATCCGCCAGGATCCATTTGAGCGGACGCCATCCATCAACGCCGAGACGCTGAACAATCTCGGTGGTGGGTACATGAACGACTTCTACGCCCGCGAATTCTGGCGCTTTGTTCTCGTGCAACAGAGGGTGGCGGATCTGGCGAAAACGGCGATCGAGTATCCTCCGATGCAAGCCCCAGCCAGTTTCAATCTTGATGCCGTTAAGGCTGCGGTCGATGAGGCGATCAAAAACCACGCGGGGCAATAGTCAGATTGTCAATGGCGGGCGGACGGTCGGCCCGGATCGTTTATCCACGCATGCGGCTTAAGGTTTGCACCTGCCCGCGGCTCTGTGCATCACCATTTTCTTTGCCGAAGTCTGCTGGCGCTGCCTTTGCCGCGCGCGGCGGCTGCCGATCTGCTCTAGTCTAGCTCGCGCGGGGAGCGGACGGGGGATACCGTGGGATAAGCGCTACCACGCCACAGCCGCCGCCACATCCGGCCCATCGTCGCCATGCGGGAGCGGTGGCGGTGAATGCCGAGATGGATCGCCAGCGGGCTGGGTGATAGGCTGCCATCCGGCGACGGACCATCACCTTCGCCGAAGCGGGAGTGTTCCTCATGTTTAAGCTAGTCATTACAGCCGCCGCCATAATTTTCGTGGGCAGCACCCTCGCTGTGTCGGCTGGCGGCATCGGCCTCGGAATTGGCGGCATCGGCATTGTAATCGGACCAGGATCGGTCGCGCCGCCTCGTGAATACCATCCGAGGGTGCGGTCGTACCATGAGGAGCCGAGCCGGCCGCGGCATCAGCAGAGGCAACATGACGATGACGACAAGGCAGAGGCCGCCGCGCCGGCAAAGAGCCAGGCGAACGAGAATTCGTCCATTGCCGTCCTGACCGGAGGACCGGAGGAGCGGAGCTTACGTCCTGAGAACTCCTCCATTGCTCTCGGTCCTCAGCCTGTAGAGCCTGCACAATCCGCTGCCGTCGCCAACCTCGAGAACTCCTCGATCGCCAGCGCTGCTCGCACCGCTGAGCCTGCACGATCCGCTACCGTTGCGGTGCAGGCGGAAAGTCCTGTGCACGAAGCGGTAAGCTCACAACCGGTCCTCTGCTCAAGATACTTTCCAACGGCAGGGCGGACGATGCAGGTCCCCTGCGAATAGGGAGAGTGTCCTCTCCTTCTCGCCATTTTGGCCAACAAGCGAACTTGCAGTCTTAAAGTCTGCGAGGACGCGCGCGGCGCCCCGCCGAGTTCCATCGCCATTTTTTGCCGGGGGCCTGTTGCCGCCGCCTTTGCCGCAAGCGGCGTCGGCCGATCTGCTCTAGTCTAGCCCGCGCGAGAGAGCGGACGGGGGCCGGGGGATGAGCGACACCACACCAGAAGCCAAAGCCGGAGCCGCACCCGAGGCCATAACCGAAGCCAAGGGCCACGACTCCATCTGGCCCATCGTCGCCATCTACGCCTTCATGTGGGCGGGCATGATAGGCACCAGCCTCAACACCGACGCCATCAAGGCGGACTACAGCCCCGCCGTCATCCTAGGCTTCGCCATCGTTCTCGCCATCGTCATCTACTTCGCGGCCGCGCGCTTGCGGCGGCAGACCCTGTTCGGGTTCGGCCATTCGACGATCCTCGGCAACCTCGCGTGGCACGTCTTCATCGTCACCGGCATCGTGTTCATCTGCTACCTGTTCTTCCTGTCGGTCGTGCAGATCATGGTGCTGTCGTTCGGCGCGCCCATCTTCGAGGCTGGCTGCGACAAGATCAGCCAGCGCGACACCGCACTCTTCGTCTGGGAGGCGATGGCGAAGGGTGCGTTCAAGGTCTTCGCCAACTATCTGCCGCTGCCGGCCGAGGCCTGCGCGCCGGCGACGAGCTGGGCGGCGACGAATCACCGCCCAATGCGTCCGCTGGTTCACGGCGCTGGTGGTGGTCTGGTACGTCGTCAGCTTCGCCAAGGCCTGGTATCAGCGCGTGCAGGGGCAAGGCGGCGCCACGGGCGGCTAGCGCCGGGCAATACCCTGTCATCCTCGGGCTCGTCCCGAGGATCTAGGCCGCTGCGAGCTCATTACGCCTGCTGGTCTCGGGTGAGTTCGAGCCTCCGCGGCCGGGCGCCGCCGAGAGTTGGATCCTCGGCATAAAGCCGAGGATGCACTTAAGCGGCGGAACAGGCTTCTCGGAATCGCGGTTAGCGATGCTCGCACCAAAAGGCGAGAGCCCTCCCTCTTTCGGGGCATCGCCATCTTTTTGCCGGGAGTTTGTTGGCGCATAGGCAGCAGCGGGGACCGATATCTAGTCAGGGAAGATATCCGGGGGGATGTCATGACCGTTCCCGCTCGGCGCGCACGCGCCATCGCAGCGGTTTCCGACGACGAGCTCGACGAGGAACTCGAGGACGGCTTCGCGCCGCAAGAGTTCTATTCGGGCGAGCGCATCTGCCCCGCGCCGGAGCGCCTGGGCGGCGGCGTGCTGCGCGCCATCTTCGTCATCGCGCTCGCACTCGGCGGGGGCTGGGCGCTGATCAGCTATCAGGCGACCTGGCGCGGCTGGCTTGCGACCGAGCTCGCGGCGGTGTCCTCCGCGATCGACCAACGAGGGCCCGCGCCGGTCGAGGCGGCCGCGGCGACGGCTCTGGCCCCGCCGCTCCCTCCGCCCGTCACCGTGCCGTCGGCGCCGCAGCCGGCCGGGACCGATGTCCCGCCTGCTTCTCCGCAACCGCCGGCCTCGACCGCGGAGGCGCAAAGCGACGTGACGACGGCCTCCATCGAGCCTGCGGCCAAGGAGGAGCCGGCGGCTGAGCCGCTGCCGCCACCGGTGGTCGACCCCGCCGATCCCTACCAGAAGCGCGCCGCCGCGGTCGGACTGCATCCGAATTTGTCGCGCGTGCTATTGGCGCGGCTGTCGCCCACCGACTACCGCAACGCCCAAACCGCCATCGAGACCGCCGTGGCCAAGACGCCCGACACCGGCACCTTCGTCTGGCCGCGCCAGCGCACGCCCGAGCTGGCGCTGTTCCAGGTCCACTTCGTGCCCGGCGCCGCCCCGCATTGCCGGCGCTACGTCGTGATCGTGACCAAGGACCGCTGGTCGACGACGGCCCCGCCCATGGAGAAATGCGGCACCGCGCTCGCCGGCCGCAAAACCGGCTGAGCCTCCGCGCACGGGCGTTGGCCGGCAAAACGCCCGCTCCCTTGCCCAAGTCGGCCGCAAACCTCTGATGGGTTGCCGCCGCACCTTTTACGGCTAAGCTACGACCGTCCCGGGATCGGATCGGCGGTAAGCAGAGTTTAGTCTTCCATCGCTAGGGTTTGGGTTTCCGCCTCCAAACGGAACGTATCGCAAGGGTTCAGACATGACCTCCGCCAAGCCGAGCAAATATCGGCTCGCCGCTCTCCCCCTCGTCTCCTTCTTCCTGCTCGCGGCCATGAGCCTGCTCGATCCTTCGGCCGCGCGGCGGGGGCAGCCAGATCCCGACGAGCAGCAGTCGCCGCAGGTGACGCGGCCCATGGGCACGCCGCTGCTCGCGCTCGTCTCGCTCAAGGATCAGCGGGTCACCATCTACGATAAGGACGGCGCCATCCTGCACGCGCCCGTCTCCAGCGGCCAGACCGGCTACGAGACCCCCGTCGGCATCTACGCGGTGCTGCAGAAGGAGGCGGAGCACTACTCCAACCGCTACGACGACGCGTCCATGCCGTTCATGCAGCGCATCACCTGGACCGGCGTGGCGCTGCACGCGGGCGCGCTGCCGGGTTATCCGGCTTCGCACGGCTGCATCCGCCTGCCCTATGAGTTCGCCCAGCGGCTGTTCCCGCTGACCAAGCTCGGCATGCGCGTGGTCGTGTCGCGCTACGACGTGGCGCCGTCGGCGATCTCGCATCCGTTGCTGTTCAAGCCGGCGCCCTTGCGCGACGCACCCGCGCTCGTCACCAAGACCTCGCAGGAGGTTGTGGCGAGCGACGGCGACGACAAAATGAAGCTCGGCGCGGCGCCGCCGGCCGATCTGCCGCCGGTGCTCGCCACGCGTGCCGCGACGCTACAGGCCATCATCCAGCAGAAGACCGCGGAGGCCGACGAGGCCGCCAAGAAGGCGGATGCGGCGCGGCTCATCGCCAAGCAGAAGTCGGCCGAGCGCGCGCGCGCCATCAAGGCCTTGCGCGTGGCCGAGACGGCAAAGAAGCGCGCGGAAGACGACGTCGCCGATGCCGACCGCGACCTCTCCAAAGCGACCTCCGACTCCAAGGCAACCGACGAGGCCAAGCAGAAGCTGCAGGCGGAGAAGGACAAGGCCGCGGCCAAGCTCGCCGACGCGACCCAGAAGTTCGAGGCCGCGAAGGCCGAGTTCCAGCCCAAGATCGACGACTACGAGCAGTCGGTCGCCGACGCCAAGGCGGCCGAAGCCAAGCGCGTGGCGCTGCTGGCCGAGGTGCACGCCGCCGAGCGCAAGATGTCGCCGGTCTCCGTGTTCATCAGCCGCGCCACGCAGAAGCTCTACGTGCGCCAGGCGTTCGAGCCGATCTTCGAGGCGCCTATCACCATCCGCGATCCCGACAAGCCGATCGGCACGCACATCATGACCGCCGTCGACTATGCCGACGGCAACGGCGCGATGCGCTGGAACGTCGTTTCCATCGGCGGCCGCCGCGCGGGCGACGGCGGCGACGACGAGGTCCGCGACGACCGCGCCGACGACTATTACGACGATGGCTGGGGTCGGCCCCGCCCCCGCAAGAGCCAGAAGAACGAGGCGGGACGCTCGGCCGAGGCGGCGCCCACGGACGTGGCGGCTGCTTCCGCCGCGCTCGACCGCATATCGATTCCGCAGGATGTGGTTGAGCGCATCTCCGAGCTGGTGCTGCCGGGCTCCTCGCTCATCGTTTCCGACGAGCCCGCGCACAAGGAGACGGGCAAGCAGACCGACTTCGTGGTGCTGATCAGCGGCGAGCCGCAGGGCGGCATCAAGATGCGCCCCAAGCCGCGGCCCGAGTTCTACGACGACTACTATTGGGGCGGCGGCGGCTGGGGCGACAGTTACGGCCGCCGCGGACGCGGCGGCGGCTACCGCGGTCCGGTGTTCCAGTTCTGGTGATCGACATGACGGGCGGCGCAGGAATGCCCCGCCCGTTTCGCTTTTTAGCGCAGCCGTTCGCCCTTGCTGCAGGCGGCGAAGCGGGCGTCCCTCAGATGGGGGCGACGCCCGAAACGATTGAGGCGGCGGCCTGCTCGGTGCTTACGATTCACCGCGCTTCGCTTTCTTCCTCAGAGTCTCCAGCGCTTCTCGAATGGGAGATTGAGAGGCTAGCGCTTGATATAGCTCGTCAGGCCTGTCTCTGAGGACGAAGGCTATAAGCTGCAGGAGGAGTCCGTGAAAGAATCGGATGCGTTCGCACAGACTCTCAAGATCTTTGAGTTCATAGAGAAAGAGGCGTGGCAACAACCAATCTCGATAGTCTGCCGCTGTCTTGTTCAGTGCAAGCGACACCCGAAAATCCATCGAGAAGTGGACGCGGTCGTCGACCGAAAGCCAGATCACACCATCAGCAGACCTATCGGTGATACCGAATAGGCCATGCGCTAGATCGTTGCGCTCGCCCTCTATAGGTCACGCGATGTCGAGATACGCGTTGAACAACTCAACGTCGCGCGGAGTTGTGAGTGTTGATTTTGCCGCGGCATGCAATATTTGCTTCTGAACACGCGCGCTCCGCAGCGCTAGGAAGACGCTAACGGTGTGATCGTTTGTGGCTCCCATCAGCGCAGCAAATAACCGGGCCATCTGAAAGTCCACGTCGGACCAGAGCGCGATACACTGTGCTATTCGCGCGGCTGCGTGCGGTCTTTGTTCGAGTGAGTCGGATCAGAGCTGAAATCCCGTCGGGGTATTTGCGAATAAGAGGCTGTCGATGCATGCCAAAGGCTCCGTTACCCGCGAGTGTTGCGCTAGCGCAGCCGCTCGCCCAGGAAGCGCAGCGCCTTCGGCACCGCGTCGCTCACCGCTTCCGCGTTGGCATCGACGCTCGACCGCTTCGTGCCCGGATCGTCGAAATCGTGCGTCGCGCCCGGGTAGACCGAGATCTTGATATCGCCGCCCTCCATCTCGCTTCCCTCGACGAGGGCCTCGCAGCGCTTGGGCGACACCTCCTCGTCGCTCGAGCCGATGAACACGCGCACCGGCGCGTAGGGCAGATAGCCCTCGTCGAACTTTCCTTTCAGCCCGCACGCCGGATAGAACGCGAGGCCGCCGCGGAAGCCGGTCTCAATGCTCGGATGCGCAAGCGCCGCCGTCTCGGCCGCCATGGCGGCGAGCGTGGCACTGCCGCCGTTCGACCAGCCGAGCAGCGCGATCGCCTTGGGATCGACGTCGGGGCGGGAACGCAGGTAGGCGAGCGCGCCGTAGGCGTCGAGCGGGCGCACGGTCGTCTCGTCGAGCTCCGGCGGGCGCTCGCCGTAGCTGTGCTGCGGGAAGCCGTGCGGGTAGCCGCGCGGGCCAAAGCCGTCGACCAGCAAGGCGATGTAGCCCTCGTGCGCCAGCGTCTCGCCCCAAAACTTGTGGCGCTTCGAAAGCGTCGTCGCATCGTAGGTGCCATTGGCAGCCGAGGAGTAGGCCCCGGCGCGGCCGTGCATCATGACGACGGCGGGCAAGCGCTCGGCGCCGGCATGCGCGGGGCGGAACACGTAGCCGACGAGCGTGGTCTTCTGATCGGCGCTGGGGAAGGTGACCGTATCGGGGGTCGCGGCGTGCTCCGCGAGTGCGGTCAGCGACGCGCCTGCTGCCATCACGCTGATCATGGCGATCCTTCCCAAGGGGTGCATCGAAGCCTCCTCGAAAAAACTGCGCCGGGGCCCGTGTCTTTGCCGGGCTGACAAAGTAGACCTTAATGGATGCGCGCCGCTTCGGGGCGAGCAGGGAGCGCCTGCTGGAGGAGAAGGCATGAAGACGTTTGCGGCAATCGCCGTCCTCAGTCTAGCCGTTGCGGGAGCTCTGCGCGCTGGCGAGCGGTCCGCCTCGGAAGCCTATGTGCCGGGTTTTGGCGAGTTCATGAGCGCCACGCAGGTGCGGCACGCGAAACTCTGGTTTGCCGGGGATGCCAAGAACTGGGAGCTTGCCGCCTTCGAGCTCGACGAGATCAAGGAAGGGCTCGCAGACGCGACAAGGCTGCATCCGACGCACGAGGGCATCCCGGTCGCGGACATGATCAAGGCGAACCTCGATGCGCCGCTGTCCGGCCTGGCCAAGGCCATCGAGGCCGAGGACAGAAGCGAATTTGCGCGCGCCTTCGATGTGCTGACGGCGGCGTGCAACGCCTGCCACACGGCGGCAGCGCACGCGTTTATCAAGATAAAGCGGCCGACCGCGCCGCCGGTCAGCAATCAAGTGTTCGCGCCCGCGGGTAGATAGGAATTCACCCTGCCCTAGCTGGCCTTGTAGGCCGCGAGGAAGGTTTTGACCGCGGTGCCGACCACGTGCCGGATGCGCTCTTCCGTCGGCGGCTCTTTGGCGCCGAACAGCACCGGCTTGAACATGGTCGACTGACAGGCGTCGAGGAACTGCCCTGCCGCGATCTCGCAGTCGTCGATTGAGAGGATGCCGGCCTCGCGCTGCGCCTCGAGATAGGCCGCGAGCCGCCCGATGCCGCACATGGGTCCAAACTCGTAGAATTTGCGGCCGAGCTCCGGCATGCGCTCGGCGATCGCGATCACGGTGCGGATCGCGGACGCCGCCGCCGGCTGGCACAGGAAGCGCACATAAGCCGAGCCCAAGCTCGTCAACACCGCGGCGACGTCGTGATTGTCGGCGTCGAGGGCAAAGATCTGCTCGGCCTGCGCGCCGCGCTCGTCCTCGACGATCGCCTCGAACAGCTGCTCCTTGCTGTCGAAGTAGACGTAGAGCGTGCCCTTGGAGACGCCGGCCTTGCGGGCGATCGCGTCCATGCTGGCGGCATCGAAGCCCTGGGCCAGGAACAGCGCCCGCGCGCCCGCGATGATCTGGCGCCGCTTGGCGCTTTCCTCGCCGGCGGGCGGGACGAAGGAGCGTACGGCTGGGGGCGTTGTCATTGCCGCTTCTGGGATCGCTACAATTTGACCGAACCGTTCGGTCGCTATTGACATAGGGCGATTTGAGGGCTAAGTCAACCACTGACCGAACGGTTCAGTCACTCAGAGGTTTTGGCTTTTTTCGAGGAGAGCCAAGATGTTCAGGCATCGCGATAGGGGCGCTTTGCGGGCGATCCAGAGCAACGACAAAGCTCAGTCCGAGGCAGCTCTCGCCGCCTCGAGCGTGCCGCGCCTGGTGCGCGATGTTGCGGTCAACGCCAACACCGACGCCGCGAGCGCGCGTACGCCCGATCCGGTGCGGCAGCCGCCCGAGACGCCCTCCGTTTCCGCTCCCGACGCCGCGGGAACCGTCCCGCCGGCGGCAAAGCGCCGCTCGACCCGC
>Ga0187819_10002153_pt1 | contig 10369 bp, 10 predicted proteins | sample NC_wetland_sal_i_15_FD_132411 | JGI IMG/M metagenome (GOLD analysis project Ga0187819, IMG submission 132411) | Wetland sediment microbial communities from Neuse River Estuary, North Carolina, USA - SO4_4 | ecosystem: Environmental > Aquatic > Freshwater > Wetlands > Sediment | place: USA...
CCAGATCACCCGCAAATTGGTGAGCTCAAAGCATCCCGATGCGTCCGCCAGCCCGTACAGCCACGCGTATTCGGCCTGCGCCCACGCGGCGCAAGCCGCGAGCTTGTCCGATCCCCACATCGCGTCAAAATCAATTACGCGTTTCGGCACCCGTCACCTCCGTTCAACAGGAACGCCTCTGATCAATGCAGCACTGTCCATCTTTTCGAGGCACCTTCCAAATCTTTGTCGAGCGCGGCTCTTGTCAGCCGATAGGGCCACCAATCCTGACCGATCCGAATCAGGCGACAGCGCTCACGCTGCCGGAATTCGTCCCGCTCGACTCGATGCCGCATGCTCCCCGCGTCATGCGGTATTCCCAGATGCACTCGCCTCGCCCATCCGTGCCCGGCCGCTCAGGACTTGCGCCGTCGCGGTGCCGCTTGGTCACTTCGTACCCGCCGTTTTCCGCTTTGCGCAAATGCCGCAGCTGCGCGGAAATTGATGCCTCGCCATAGCGCGTCAACGCTCGCAGTTCCCCAAGCGTGAGCCAGGTCTCACACTCAGCCGCAGAAATCATTACGTCCCGAATAATTTCTCGTTGTGACCGCAATCGCCGCGCATCGTATTCACCCGGTTTCGATATCACGCTGGCGCGCACGCCCGCCGGAATTCCCGCAAGATCTGGCGCCGGTCCGGTCGCCCCGGAGCCAGCGTCACAATTCAGGCCGCTGCTCGCGTTTGGAGAAACACTTTTTGCCGTACGATCCCCCTGCCTCCCAAAAGTTTCCACCCCGTTGTTCATCGCCCCCTCCTTCTTTCGATGTCTGTCGCCTGTGCCCCCTAATCTTCGTTTTCTGCCGTCACGTTTGATCTCAGATGTGAGCTTCCGGATTTCATGCCTTCTGTTAGTCCGTTAAGGTGTCTTTGCAAATCGCCGTTCCTTACATCCCACGGCAGCGCTTTCGCGCGCGCGCCAACGATTCTTCCGGGCACGCCGTTTGGCCGGCCATGCGCACTGGCGAGAACGTCAGCGCGCACGCGAAAACACTGCGGTTTATCTCGATCGCCGCACTGAACTTAATGGTCCGATAACATAACTTCTTATAATCCTCGCGCCTTGCGCGCGATTCATCGGGCTACCATCGCGGGATTCTGTTTACTGGAAATGTTTGGGCCACCCTTGCCACTGTGCCAGTCCGTATTTATCCCTGCTTTTTAGCGCTCCTCTCGCTCTCCAACTCCCATTTCGACTTTTTTTGTTCGTCGCATAACGTGGCAAAAGCAAACCTGGTTCGCGCTCACCCGCTTCCGGCAATCACCTGCAGAACTTATCGGTCATATCTATTCTCACAAAGTAAGGTCATCGAACGGCCTTGCGTCTGAACGCCCGCCTCGCACTAACTGTTTTCGCCGTGTTCAGTTAACGCGCAACCTTCGCCATATCCCACTGACTCCATTCCTTCTTTTGAGGATGTGCATTAAGTCCGCCTCTTTTCACCGTCGCGCTCGCGCGTTCCTCTGCCGCTCCTGCGCCCGCAGCGGCTCCACCGCGTTCTGCCCTGGCCGCATCGCAGGTAACGCTAACGTGAGCTACCTCTTTGTTACATATCCCCGAGCTCTCCCGCATTTCCTCACCGCACACAAAATCCACAGCATATCCACAACGAAGGACTAGACAGGATTCGTGACACATCAGTACTGTGCATTCACGTACTCAGTGGCCGGCCCTTTAGGCCCAGCCTTAGATTGGAGCTTTGGCCATGACCATATCTAGTTTCAATCCGCCGCTCGACTATCTGCTGGCGGCATCGCGCGCTTCTCTGCAAAGTTTTGAGCTCACACGCCTAAATCACGCTGCGAATTTGCGGCAGGAAATCGGCGCATTGATGGATCAATGGATTCAGGAAACATCCGAAGCCTTGCTCGCCCGCTGGATTCTCGATCACCATAAATCCCTCCAAGCATCTCCTGTGTCTCCCACAGAAGTAGTCCGCACGCTCGTCGACCCGGTCAGCAATCTATTCCCCGAACCCCAACTTCCCGTCTCCGAAATCGTCCCTGCACCGCCACGCTTCGCCTGTCCTCGAGTTTCCCTGAAAGGGTCGGTCGTCCGAAAACCTCAAAGGCAGAAGCAGTCCGCCGTCGGCTGATCGGCATCGCAATTGTCTGCATCCCGGATCGCTATCCTGCCCCAAACAACCCCCGGAGATTGCAGCGTATGCCGATCGCGCATCGCGCTTGGTCTGCAAGATCCATATGGATTGATGGCATACTTGTTTCTGAACAGTCCCGGCAAAGCATCGCCCAATTCGCAATGCGGCCTACATTCCGTCGATTCAATTCCGTCACACATTAGCCACGCGAATAGGACGAGCACTCTTTCGCAACAGCACAGCTGCCTGTCCAAGAATTAATCCTCGAATGAGCATTGCACTCACTCTCACCAGGAAACACGCACCCTCCGCGAGATTCACGTACGCGCTTTCCACCCGAGAGAGAGCACCCGGTTATTCCACTCTTCATCATCTTCCTCACTAGACCTTGCTCCGCAACAGTCGCGACTAATCAACCGTCGCCCACTTCCCCTGCGAAAGTCTGGGATCCCGCTTCCAATCTCTATCTTCCAAAAAATGTCGTTCACAATTCAATCATCCAAGCTCTTCCAATTGTGTCTATCTCAACTTCTCATGTGCCTAGCACAACAATTTCATCGCGCCCCGAGTCGCCCCGCCGCCCTATCGCCTCCCCAATTTCCCGTTACCAAACACCCCCACCAAATGAGACCCACCCCGTACGACTCTTAGCTCACTAATGAAGCGGACATGCTATATACTCCGTTAGTTAATCACCCTCATAATTAAGTCTCCGTAACACCTTCACCTCTCGTATATGCCGTCTCCCCCAACATTACAACCAACACTGCATTCAACATTAAATTGAATCCCACCATCCAAAACCTCTCGGATGCCATACCTAATTCCCTATGTTCGGAATGCTTCTTATAGCTTAGAGATGAGAAAACGCGGCGTTGGAGGATGTCCGTGATTAGCGGTGCTGAGGAGGGGGCGAACGTGGATGGTTGGGCGGGGAGGGATGAGTGGGGGCTTTCTGATTACGTAGAGGAATCTCTGCCGCGGCGTCACCGTGAGTTGGCGACTGAGAGCTGAGTTTGTGGCGGCTAGGGATTTTGCAAATGGGAATGGGATTGGAAAAGGACTTGGTTCGGGATCACGAGGTGCCATTTTTCGGTAACTACGGATTTCAGACGCGGCGGGCGGTTTAGAATTAATCGATTAACGGGGATCGAGGGCACCCACGGCTTATTCGGGTGGTGGAGATAATCAAAAAGGCATGCGCAAGAGCTAATTATGAATTGAAACTTTTTGATGGGAATCGTGCTCCGGCCTTCCAACGCGCGAGCGGAGAAGTGGTCGCTGGAAAGTGGAATGCGGAGTTAGTCGCAAATGTTTGTCAGGCGGGGGATGGCGTGTCATATTGCAGGAATTCGAATGGAGTGATTGCAAACCTGGCGATTGAAATTCTTTACATGAAAACGAGGGGGCTATGTTCACTGCAATCCGACAAATCATGTGACTTGCTCGCAATTAACCAATTATACCTTCCCTACGGCAATTCGTCCGCCCTCTGTGTCTCTATTCGATGAAGTGCGTCGCGCATGCGCTGATTTTGCGAAATCATTTTCACGAAAGACGAATGCCTTCGATCTCGTTTTGAAATCGGCGCGGGCTCAATTGTCGGCCATGCCGCGGCGGCCGAAATTGCCAACGAAAGCGTTGAAACAGGAAGGTCCGTGGAGGAAAGTGTGCTGGAAGGAAATCTGCTGGAGAAAGGTACGATGCGGAAAATTCTTGACCCTGTGCGGATGACCACCCCCCAATGCGGCAGATCGGGCAGGCGTTCCGCAACGCAAAAAGTAAAGACGAGAAATTCTTAGGCGGCAGGGGAGGGTTTTTCGAGCAGCTTTTCCTTGCGATAGATCATGGAATTGATATTCGATGTGGCCAGCTCGAAGCCGTGCCCGTGAGTAATGGCATCCGTCGGGCAGGCCTCCACGCAGTAGCCGCAAAAAATGCAGCGCGAATAATCAATGTTGTAGACGCGGGCGTAGCGTTCGCCCGCTGAAATGCGCTGTACATCGGTGTTTTCCGCGGCCTCGATGTAGATGCAACGCGCGGGGCAGGCTGCGGCGCACAAGAAGCAGCCAACACACTTTTCGAGTCCGTTTTCATCCCTGTGAAGGACGTGGATGCCGCGGTAGCGGGGCTGAAAATGGACGGGTTCTTCGGGATAATTTTCGGTGACGGGTTTCCGCAGCATATTGCGGAAAGTCACGCTAAAGCCTTTTACGAGGGTGACAAAAGTTTCGCCGGCTTCCTTGATGATAGATGGCATCGAAGGTCAGTGTAGCAAAGTCGTGGATGCGGGGCAAATTCGGCAGGGCGATGCGTGATTATCTAATTATGCGCATTAGGGCCTAGTGTCGCGGCTCGGGGGTTCGTCCATCACGGCCGGAAGATTTGCCACCACTCCCGTGGCGGGCTGCGCAATGTCGTCCCTGCGGTACTCTCACCAATAGATCATGCACCTGTCACGCGCTCATAGGCAGTGTTGCTCTCTGTCACATCGCGGCTATTTGCGAACCGCAGCTGCGGAACTACTGAGAGAACGGATACATCAGCCAACCGATGCCAATGGCGACAAGCAGGAAAGCAAGGAAGGCCCACAAGGTGTATTTCGCGCGCTCCGCAATGCCGCGTTTTGAAAGGAACGCGAAAGTTAACGACACTACAAGAGCGAAAAATAAAAGCGCGCCAAAATGGGTGAGGCCGCCAAACAAGGCGTTCACTTTGCATCGCCTCCCCGCCCGATGTCATAGGCTTCGAGTACGATCAGAAAATTGAGCATGCCTGCGGCTGCGAACATGCGCGTCCCGTAATCACCTGTTGCGTGCGCGACGTCCGGGCCCGCCACTTGAATCTGGTGCGCGAGAAAATAGAATATGCCCGCGCCGAGGTCCGCAAAAAATCCCAGGCGATCGAATAAATCCGCCGCGTCCGCCCCGAAAACTCCTCCCCGCATCGCCAGACCCGCAAGCGCCAAACCTCCGACGCACAGAAAATAGACCGTCGCCTTGCTCCACCTCCGGAGCACGAGATGCCCCAGGCCGGGAACCATCCATCCCGCGATTGCGGCGACGATGCCCATCATCTGGGTGCCTTTGACCACTTCCCTTTTCATCGTTTGATCCACGCTAGTTGCCCTCTTCTTTAAGCAAGCAACTTTAAGATTTCAGTCTGCACGGCGCCGGTTACTTCCGCCTTGCCGTCGGCGACATAGACATTCACTTCACTGCGCACGCCGAACTCGGGCAAGTAGATTCCGGGCTCGACCGAAAAGCAAGTATTCGGGATGATGCGGCGAATGTCCCGCGTTTCGAGGCCATCCATGTTGGCGCCCGCGCCGTGCACTTCCTGTCCGATGTTGTGGCCCGTGCGATGCACGAAATATTTCGCGAATCCTGCTTTGCGAATCACTTCGCGTGCGTGCGCGATGCCCGTGACGCGGCCGGCGCTGACATTCTCTTTCACGAACTCCACGGCAGCGTCACGGGCATCGCGCACAATCGAAAAAATCTTCGCACATTTCTCGGGGACTTTGCCGCCCAGAAACCCGGTCCAGGTGATGTCGTAATAGACGCTGTTCGGCGTCTGCGTTTTCGCCCAGACGTCGAGCAGCAATAAATCGCCCCGCTTGATCAGCGATGAACCTCTTTCACGCGGCTCGTAATGTGGATCGCCGGAGTGCGGGCCCACGGCAACAATCGGAGGAGAATCGGAGACCACGCCATTCGCGCGAAATTGGCCGAGCATCCACTGCTGCAAGTCGAATTCAGTGAATGATTCTCCTGCGGCTACGCGCCGCGCCGCTTCGGCAAAGGCCGCTTGTGTTATCGCGTCGATGGCGCGGCCGGCGGCGCGATGCGATTCGAGTTGCTCGGGCGTCCACGCCGCCTCGAACACCTGGACGAGGTCCGCGGAGCTAACCACTTTGCAACCCTGCGCGCGAATCAGTTCGACCGTGCCGGCATCCACCAGCGAAATGTACGGGATCGAGTTCTTGGGCGAATACTGCATGGCCACTTTTTTCGCGCGGCCGACTAGCTTCTTGAGATTTTTTTCCAGTTCTTCCGCCGCAGCGTAGAGCATTTTGTCGCCGGGCAGCGAGTCGAGCATTCCGGCTTCGATGCGGTGCACGAGTTTCCGCGGCGCGCCCTTGGCGGGAATCATGTAAAACCAGCGGCGCTTGGCCATCGCATGGTCAAGCCCCAAAACACGGTAGGCAATCGGGTCGCGGTGAAGGATGTCGTAAAAGAGCCAACCATCAATCTTCTGCTGGCGGAGTGCGGTCTGGATGGCTTCGATGTTCGGCATGGAGGAACGGATTGGAAATCCAGGCGCCGTCTATGACTATTCTGAACCGGCGAGTTGGCGAACCATCGCTGCTGTCGCTCCGCGAATTTCCACCCGCTTGGTGCGGCTGCGCTCGCCAGACGCGATTCTAACAGCCGCCAGCGGCACTTTCAAACGCGCTGCCAGCAGTTTACGCAAAGCTTCGTTGGCACGGTCGTCTACGGGCAACGCGGTGAGACGGATCTTCAGGCCGTCCTGATGCTCGCCGACGATTTCGTCGCGGCTTGCACGCAGCTGGACACGAACAAGAAAGCGCACCCAATGTTGTCCCTCCAGAATTTTCATGTCGGCTCCAGGCCCCAAGGGGCTACCGATTTTTCATGCAGAGTCGTGCAGAACCTATCGCTGGAGGCGGCAATTGTCAATTCGCAGGCTGTGGCCCGTCCTATCAACTGCAGTTCCGCAGATTGGGCATCACGTGTAGCCAGCTTGACGATCATCTTTCTCATTTTTATATTAATCGTACAGGAAATCAATCTTTGAGCTCATCGGAATCTTTTCTTCGGACACGGTGTCTACGAATGTGTATTGATGGACGGAGTGCCATGATGAGGCAAGTATGACCCGCCGCAGCTTGTTCGCCTCCACATTATCTGCCTGGGGGCACTTGGCGCTCTGCTCATTTCTCTTTTGCTGCATGCCTATGTTCATGCCAGCTATCGCCCGAGCTCAGTCCGCGGACGACGTTCAAAGGCAGCTCAAGGACGCTCTCGGCTTGTACGAACAGGGCCGTTATATAGAGGCCCTTCCCCTATTCCAACACTTGGACGAAATTCATCCAAATGATGCGGTTGTAAAGGCCCATCTCGGCTTTACTCTCGTCGCTCTGGCCGTAACGAAGAGCGACCCAGAAGAGAGGGAGCAAGTTCGTATTCGGGCGAGAAAGTACCTGCTGGACGCGCAGGGGCTCGGGGACAAGAGCTCCTTGGTAGCGGCGCTGCTTGATGGGCTGCCCCCAGATGGTATCGTCGCTCCATATTCCAGCCGAAAAGAAGTCGACGACGCGATGAGGGAGGGCGAGACGGCCTTTGCGAACGGAGACCTGGAAGCAGCGACGGCGGCCTATCAACGGGCCTTGCTGCTTGACCCGAACCAATATTTCGCGGCTCTTTTCATCGGGGACGTGCACTTTAGAAAGAAGGAAATGGAACAGGCCGGGGTGTGGTTTGCCCGGGCTATCGCCATAGACCCCAACACGGAGACCGCCTACCGCTATTGGGGGGACGCCCTTGCTCAATCGGGAAACTATAGCGATGCGCTCGAAAAATATATCGATGCCATTGTTGCACAGCCGTATCTACGGACGTCCAATGGAGGCCTGCTCCAGTTTGCGCTACTGCGCCACAAGACACTTACGCAACCGCACATCGTTTCACCGAATTCGCACAATAACGACGGCAACAAAACCAACATCACGATTGATGGGAACACGCTGAGCAAAAAAGACGGAACAGAAGATTGGCTGATCTATGAAATGTCCCGCTCCACATGGAATAAAGAAAAATTCAAAACAGAATACCCTGACGAAGAAGAGTATCGTCATTCGCTCAAAGAAGAGACTGGGGCTCTGAGTCTGATGGCAGGCAGGCTCGAAGAGCAAATGAAGAGCAAGGAAATCGATAGCATTGATCCGACACTCGCAATTCTACTAAAGCTCGAGAACGAAGGTCTTATCGAAGCCTATGTCCTGATTAGCGCTCCCGATCAAGGAATAGCGAAGGACTACCCCGCATACCGCGACGCTCATCGCGGACTGATTCACCAATACATCGAGGAATACGTCGCCGCTCCTTTGGCCAAGAAGGACTAATAAATTGCAGTTCCGGAGTTTGTTCGAAGAGTCTTACAACTGGTCCCGGCTACCAAAGAGCGCTGTACCAACTCGAATTTCGGTGGCGCCCTCTTCGATGGCAATCTCCAGGTCGTGCGACATGCCCATGGAGAGCACGGGCAGAATTTTCTCTCCCAATTGAGCGCGGACCGAGTCACGCAATTTGCGAAGGCGTTGGAAGTATGGCCGCGTTTCCTCGGGGTTGTCGAAATAGGGTGGGACACCCATCAAGCCGGCCAAATCCAGGTGAGGCATTCGCGTGATGGCTTCAACCACGCGCGGCAAATCTCTGCCATCCACGCCGGATTTCGCCGGTTCCGGATCGAGTTTCACTTCGATCAGCACGCGCAGCCGATTCACGATTACAGATTGAACCGATTCCGAGTTTGTGTTTCCCTTCTCCGCGTTGAATTCCTCTCGGGCGCGGTCGAGCCTTTCTGCCAATGAGACGCTGTCCACAGAGTCGATACGGTCGAATAGGCTCGCGGCCCGCGCGGCTTTGTTTTTTTGCAGGTGGCCGATCATGTGCCATGTCGCATCGAGGCCCGCCAGATGCGCCAGCTTCGACTCTCGCTCCTGCACGCGATTTTCGCCGAAATGGCGCGCACCGGCTTCGTACAGCTCCCGAATTTTGCGGGCGGAATGCGTTTTCGAGACGGCGACGAGCGTAATTTCTTCTTGTCGACGTCCGGCGCGCGACGCGGCGAGTTCGATGCGCTCGCGCACACGCGCAAGATTCTCAGCCAATTCTCCGGACGCGGGACTCATCGCGCGGATTCTAGCATGTGCGCTGGGCAATCTTCTTGCGCGCACCTTGTTGGGCAGCCGGAAGTCAGTAGCGCAGGCACTCCTGCCTGTGTGAATTCCGCGATTGCCACTTGGCTAGAAGGCTGCGGGATCGTCCACAAAAGCGGACAGCCAAGAGAGGCTGTCCTACCCGTTCCTTGCGGCGGCACGGCGCTCAAGCTAGACTGACGAAACCATTATGACCGCCCGCGGAAAATTAATCGCTCTTGAAGGAATCGACGGATCGGGCAAGCGCACGCAACTGGACCTGCTGGCGAGCGCACTGGATGCGCGAGGGCTGGGTGCGTTCCGCATCAGTTTTCCGCGCTATGAATCGTTCTTTGGAAAGCTTGTGGGGCGCTATCTCAACGGAGAATTTGGAACCCTGGACGCGGTTGACCCGCATCTTTCTGCCCTGCTCTATGCGGGCGATCGACTGGAAGCGAAGGGCGAGATTGAAGCGGCCTTATCGGCCGGGAAAGTCGTGCTTGCCGACCGCTACGTCGCGTCGAATCTGGCGCACCAGAGCGCGCGCGTCCAGCCGGAAAAACGCGAAGAATTTCTTGCGTGGCTGAAGCGGCTCGAATATGGGCTCTACGCCTTGCCAGCGGAAGACCTAGTGATCTATCTGCGTGTGCCGGTTGCTGAGGCGCATCGCCTGGTGGCGTTGAAAGCCGCGCGAGCGTACACCAGCCTGAAACGTGATATTCAAGAAGCCGACATCAAACACCTCGAAGAAACTGCAACAATCTACGATCGGCTGGCAACCGAATCCAATTGGGCGCGCATCGACTGTTTCAACGAGGCTTCCGGGGCGTTGTACACGCCCGAGGAAATCCACCGAGCCGTCCTGGAGGCCGTGGAAACGCGCATTCTGTCAAAGGCTTCGGCCGGGCCCGCCCGTCCGGCAGGCGGGCGATGAAAAGGAAATTAGACTCGTGAGCTTCTCAGAATTTCTCGGCAACCCGCGCATTGTCACCGCGCTTCGCGGCATGCTGGCCTCCGAGCGCGTGCCACACGCCATGCTATTTTCCGGCCCGCGCGGAGTGGGAAAATTCACGCTCGCCCGCATGTTCGCGCAGGCGGCCAACTGCCGGCGTCTACACGATGATTTTTGCGGCGAATGCGAACCTTGCCGGAAAATCGGAATGCTCGCCGACTTGAGGCCGCTCGTTGAGCAGGGCCTCGCGCAACGCGGCGAACGGCCGGACTCCGCAACCGTCGAGCGCGTGCCGCTACTGCTCGAAACGCATCCGGACGTTTGGGCCATCGTTCCAGA
>Ga0187819_10002154_pt1 | contig 10368 bp, 5 predicted proteins | sample NC_wetland_sal_i_15_FD_132411 | JGI IMG/M metagenome (GOLD analysis project Ga0187819, IMG submission 132411) | Wetland sediment microbial communities from Neuse River Estuary, North Carolina, USA - SO4_4 | ecosystem: Environmental > Aquatic > Freshwater > Wetlands > Sediment | place: USA: North...
GATCAAGCGGGTTGCCTCCGCCGTCGGTGACGGCGCGACAGCAGTGCGCCTGGTGCATGAGTACCTCTTCGCCGAAGGCGCGGCTGAACCTCCGCTGCCAGCAGCGGGACGACCCCGGTGATAGAGCACACCTCCGACTGGATCAACGGCCGGGCTGGACCTTCGCAGGTTCTCCACGCAGACCGCATCACTTCTCCATGCCAGCCGGCCCATAAAGGGCTGCGGGAGAACAGGTCGACGTGTTGCATGTGTCGCTCCTCGGGGAGCAGACCATCACGGACGACCGGGCCGGAAGCGTCCGAGCCCGGTCGTCGCGCGCTGTTGTCCTCGTCGCCTTCCTGGTCGTGCATGCCGGGTCCCCGCAGGCCCGGCAGCTGATTGCGGGCCTGTTCTGGCCCGAGTCCACGGATGCGCAGGCGCTGACCAACCTGCGCCGTGAGTTGCACCACTTGCGCCAGGTGGTAGGAGACGAGCCTTCGCTTGTAGTGACATCCAGGGATCTGTGCTGGCGTGACGCGAAGACGTGCCGCGTCGACGTCCGCGTCTTCGATATCGAGCGGAAGGCTGCCCTGGCGGCCGCAGGGGCCGGTGACGACGACGGAATCCTGCGGCATGCCAGCGCGGCGATCGCCGCCTACCGCGGTGAGCTGCTGCCCGGCGTGTACGAAGACTGGCTGCTCGAGGCCAGGTCGCAGCTGGAGCGCCAGTGCGTGGAGGTGTGCGACCTGATCGCTGCGGCCCGGGCACGAACGGGTGACCTGGCCGGGGCGGTGGAGGCGGCGCGGCGCCGGGTCCGGCTGCAGCCGCTGGAGGAGGTCGGCTATCGCACCCTGATGGAGTTGCAGGCCGATCTGGGTGACCGCGCGGGCGCGGTCAGCACCTATCATCACTGCGCGTCCGTGCTTGAGCGCGAGCTCGGCGTCGCCCCGGACCCCCTGACGCGCCAGGCGTTCCAGCGCCTGATGGCGCACGCCCGCCCGGCAGCACGGCCCCCGGCGGCCGCTGACCCGGGCGTGCGCCGCCCCGGGCTGGCGGCGGCTCAGCTTTTCGGCCGGTCCGCTGAGCTCGGCGTGCTCCAGGACGCGTGGCGGGGCGCGGTGGCGGGGAGCCGTGGTCTCGTGCTGGTCCGCGGCGGCGCTGGCGTGGGGAAGACCCGCCTGGTTGCCGAGGTTGCCGAGATGGCACGGTCGCTCGGCGCGGTGGTCGCGATTGCCCGGTGTTTCGGGACAGCGGGGCGGCTGGCGCTGGCCCCGGTGGCGGACTGGCTGCGGAACGATGCGGTCCAGTCGGCGGCGGCGACCCTCGACCCCGCCTGGCGCGCCGAAGTCGGCAGGCTCATACCCGCCAGGGCTGACGGGGACCGCCGGACCAGTTCGAGAGCGACCGCGGATGCCTGGCAACGTCACCGCTTCTTCGAAGGCCTGGCGCGGGCGCTGATGGCCGTCCACCGTCCGCTGCTGCTGGTGCTGGACAACGTGCAATGGTGTGATCAGGAGACGTTGGCGTTCATCACGTTCTGCCTGGGGCTGGCCGATGACGCGCAGCTCCTGGTGGCCGCGACAGTGCGCGAGGACAACCTCGATGAAGACGCTGAACTCGCAGGCTGGATCGTCCGAATGCGGGCCACCGGATTGCTCACCGAGATCTCCCTCAGCCCTCTGGAGGCCGCCGACACAGCGCATCTCGCTGCGGCGGTTTCCGGGCAGCGCTTTCCTGAGGCCGACGCCGACCTGCTGCAAGCGGCGACGGGTGGCTTCCCGCTGTACGTCATCGAGGCACTGCGTGGCACCGCCGCTCCCGGTGGCACGCTGCTCCCGGCCGGTGATCTGACCGCAGTGCTGCGCAAACGTCTCGAACAGGGGACTGCGGCAGCGCGGGAGGTGGCGGGCCTCGCGGCGACGGTAGGCACGAACTTCACCCTGGATCTGCTCACTGAGGCATCCGACCTGGACGCCGACCTGGTCGTGGAAGCAGTCGACGAGCTGTGGCGGCGCAGGATCGTGCGGGAGTTCCGGGATGGCTACGACTTCTCCCACGACCTGCTGCGCGAAACGGCATATGCGGGGATCAGCCCGCCGAAACGCTGGCTGCTGCACCGGCGCATCGCCCAGGGCCTGGAACTGCTCCACGCCGAGGACACAGATAGCGTTGCGGCCCAGCTCGCCGAGCAGTATGCGCGGGGCGGGCGGCCTGAGCGGGCGATGGCCTACTACCAGCGGGCAGCCGATGTCGCAGCCGGCATGTTCGCCCATGCGGAGGCCATCAAGCTGCACGAGAAGGCGCTGTCAATCGTTGCCACCATGCCTTCGGGACGAGACCGGGACTCCCGAGAACTCGCGGTACTGGAGGGAATGGCCGCACCGCTCAACGCCAGGTATGGTTACTCGTCCCCGCATCTGCAGCGGGCCCTGGAGCGGACGATCGCCCTGGCCGGGTCGCTGGGCCGCAAAGACTCGACGGTCGCCGGCATGACGGCGCTATGGGCCACGCAGTTTGTACAAGGGCGTACCGCCGGCAGCCATCGGACCGCCACCTGCGCCTTGGACCTCGCCGATCCGGAATCCGAACTGGGCGGCCAGGCTCATTTCGCCGTCGGCGGTTCGGCCGTCAGCTTGGGCATGCCTGCCGAAGGGCTCAGTCATCTGGAACTGGCCGCGAAGCTGGCTAGCGGCGCGGGCTGGCTGAGCGTCGGAACCCGCCCGGATGTCCACGGGATGGCCTGGACGGCCCATGCTCACTGGCTGCTCGGCCATGACGACGAGGCCTTGGGCGCCTGCTGCGAGGCCATCAGGCTTGCCCGGGCGATCGACCACCCCTACAGCCAGGCGGTGGCTCTCGCCTACGGCGCCATCACCCACCAGATGCGCCACGACCTGTCCGAGCTGAGGACCATCATCGATGAGCTGCGTCAGCTGTGCGACCGGTATAACTTCGCCTACTACCGCGAGTGGGTGCTGATTCTGGACGGCTGGTCCCGCCCGGGCCCGGCGGGCATCGATCTGGTCCGCCGGGGCATCAGCAACCTCAAATCGGAGGGCGCGTTCACGCGCATGCCGTACTGGCTGTCGCTGCTCGCCGACCTGTCAGCACGGGACAACCAGCCCGGTGCCGCACGAGCGACCCTCGATGCCGCCCTCACCGCCGGACGTGTCCACGACGACGTTTGGTGGCTGCCCGAGGTGATGCGGATGCGTGCCGCTTATGACGAGGGGCAGGCGGCCATCGCCCGCCTGCGTTCGGCGGCCCAGATGGCGTCCGGACACGGCAGTGTCGCGCTGCTGCGGCGCTGCGAGCGTGACCTCGGCACGCGACGCGTTCGTCCTTCCGCTCCCGGCGTTCCCCCGCCGGACTAGCGCTCAGCGCGCGGTCCGAACGCTGCGCGAACGGCGCGGTACGTACCTTCGGCGTGCACCGACTTTCAACGACGCATCCGAAGGAAGCGACATGACTACATCAGCCGCCACGACCACCGCTCCGTACGCGGAACTGGCCGCCGCCGTCCGCGGTGACCTGATCCTGCCCGGCGACCCCGGCTATGACCAGGCACGCGCGGTATACAACGCCATGATCGACAAGCACCCGGCGGCCATCGCCCGCTGCCGCGACACCGCCGACGTCATCACCTGCGTGCAGTTCGCCCGCTCCCACGGCATCGAGATTGCGGTCCGCGGGGGCGGCCACAACGCCGCCGGCTTCGGCGTATGGGACGGCGCCCTGGTCATCGACCTGTCGCTGCTACGCAGCACCACGGTAAACCCGCGCAATCATACGGTCCGCGTCGACGCCGGATGCACCTGGGGCGACGTCGACCATGCGACCGTGGCGTTCGGCATGGCCACGCCGTCCGGATTCCTGGCCTCGACCGGAGTGGCCGGCCTGACACTCGGCGGCGGCATCGGCTACCTCACCCGGCGCCTCGGCCTGACCGTGGACAACCTCCTGGCCGCCGACGTGGTTCTCGCAGACGGGACATTCGTGACGGCCAGCGAGACCTCCCACAGCGACCTGTTCTGGGCGCTACGCGGCGGGGGCGGGAACTTCGGCATCGTCACCTCGTTCACCTTCCGCTGCCACGACATCGGCCAGGCAGGCACGATCATCGGCGGCCCGGTGCTGTACGATCTCGCCGACACCCCCGAGGTGATGCGCTGGTACCGCGAGCTGGTGCCGTTGCTGCCGGAGGAGCTGAGCGGCTTTATCGCGCTGCTGACCATCCCGCCCGCGCCGCCGTTCCCCGAACAGCTGTGGGGACGCAAGGCCTGCGGCATCGTGTGGTGCTACACCGGATCGCATGACCGGGCCGAGGAGGTACTCGAGCCGGTCAGGGCCTACGGCTCGCCGCTGCTGGTCGGCTTGCAGCCGATGCCGTTCACCGCGCTGCAAAGCGCATTCGACGGCCTCTACCCGGCCGGGCTGCAGTGGTACTGGAAGGCGGACTTCTTCAACGAGATCTCCGACGCCGCAATCGACGTGCACGTCAAGCACGGTGCGCAGCTGCCGACCGGCCACTCCACCATGCACATGTACCCCATCGACGGTGCCGCCAGTCGGGTGCCTGCCGACGCGACCGCCTTCGCCTACCGAGACGGCGGCTGGGCAGGCGTCATCGTCGGCGTCGACCCCGATCCCGCCAACGCGGACCGCATCTCCCGATGGGCGCAGGATTACTGGGAAGAGCTCCACCCGACCTCGGCCGGCGGCGGCTACATCAACTTCTTGATGAACGAGGGCCAAGACCGGGTCAAGGCCTCCTACCGTGGCAACTACGACCGGCTGGCCCAGGTCAAGGACCGCTACGACCCTGACAACACATTCCACATCAACCAGAACATCCAGCCCGCCGCCGAGCCCAGTCCCTAGCGCGGCCCGGTACCAACGGGGACATGCACCACTACTACCCGCAGGCCCCGGATGCAGAGCGGGTCCGGGGCCTGCGGGACTACCTCGTGGGCTGCCGGTCTCCGGCACCCGCCATGCGGCCGCAGTGCGGTGAGCTCGGAGCTTCGTGCGCAAGAGCGAATAGATGCACGGGCGGTGCTACCGGAACGACTGACACATCGTGCGAGCGCTCCGGCTCGTCCCTCCATCCTCGGCCTAGCTGGCGAGGGCCTCACGATGGTGCGCGGCGTCCCAGTCGGCCTGTGCCGGCTCGACGTCGATCCGCCAGGGCGCGTCGTTGACGAAGCTCGGCTTGGGTCCTGCGCCGAACCTGCCGAACGCCCCGAAGTCCGTCGTCTCCCGGAACGCCGGGTGCTGGTACAGGTCGCGCGCGTACCCCCATAGGTTCGGGTAGCTGGTCAGCCGCCGCTCGCTGATCTTTCCCAGCGGGTTGTAGCTCAGGTCGAAGCGGGCCAGCGTGGGCCACAGCCGTACGTCGGCCTCGGTGATGCGCGCCCCGAACAGGAAACGATGCGCGGCCAGCCGCTCGTCCAGTTCAGCAAAGGTAGAGATCAAGAGCTGCCGCAGCCGCTGGTACTCGGCCTCCGTGGTAGCCCCTGCCACGTTGTAGGTCCCGTTGTTCACCGTCTGGTAGACGCGCTCGTTCAGCGCGTCGATCTCGGCCCGGAGCGCCGCCGGGTACAGATCGAGCCCGGGGTCCGCCCAGCGCCCGAACTGGGTGCCGAGGTCGATCGTCATGTCGGGGAAGTTGTTGCTGACGATGCGGCTCGTCTGCCGGTCCCACAGCACCGGCACCGACACATGCCCGTCGTACCCCGGTTCGGTGGCTTCGTAGGCCTCGGCCAGGAACCGGAAGCCGTTGACCGGGTCGGGCCCGCGCCGCTCCCGGAACGCCCAGCCCCGGCCGTCCCGCACGTCGTCGACGTAGGACAGCGAGACGACGTCCTCCAGCCGTGTGAGCTTGCGGACGATCGCGGTGCGCTGCGCCCACGGGCATCCCCACGAGATGTACAGGTGGTACCGGCCGGGCTTGGCCGGGTGCCCGCTGCTGCCGTCGGCGGTGATCCGGCCCTGGAAGCGGTACCGGGGCCGCTGGAAGGACTGGCCCCGCTCGAAGCCGCGTCCCGGCCCGTACTCCCCGTAGGCCTCGTAGTCGACCGGGCTGGCATACCGGGGCGCGTCCTGGATCGTCGTCATGGCCACCTCCACCCACAAGCTAACCCGGCGGGCTGAAAACACCTAGGCGGCTCGTCTGCCCGGATCCGGATAACGGCCTGAGGACCGAACTCAGCGCACCCGCACCCGAGCGACAGCGCGACCTAGAAGCGGGTGGCTGGCCGTGACGCTCACGGTCCCTCCGGCGCCGGGCAACGACCGTATCCAGACCGCGCCGACCCCGCCCGCCGCCGCGAAGTCGAACGGGTTGTCGCCGACCAGCACGGCCGGGCCCTCGACGCCCAGCACTACCTGCCCGGTAACGTACGGCCGCGCTGCCCCGTACCTGTCCACCGCGCGGAACGCCACCCGCGTCGCGTCCCCCCCCTCGCCCGCGATCTCGTCGTCATCCGCGGAAAGCCACAAACTGTCGAACAACGGGTCCGACGCCAGCGACCGGGACGCGACCAGGTCCGACCCCAGGTACCCGTCGATGCGCAGGTCGGGCAGCGCCGCGCCGTCGACCCCGCGGAAGTCGACGAACGACGGCGGGTACGCCAGGCTCCCGTAGTCCGCGTAATCCGGCCAGGCCGTACAGAGGTGCGAGCCGCCGACGTAGACCTCGAGCCGCTCCAGGTTGGCACAGATCATCGCGCTCGGCAGGCTGGTCACCGGCGAGACAGAGCCGAAGTCCCAGTAGAACGCGGGCGCGATGACCGGCCTGACCCGCGGGTCGAGCTGGGCCTGGTAGATGGCGGCACCTGGCTTGGCCACCCGGAACAGGTCCATCACCCCGGTGTACTTCACCCCCCGGTACACGTTGCCTCCGCTGCCGGACGGGTAGTCGATCCCGGACCAGGCCAGCAGCCCGCAGTATCGGTCGTCGGCGGCGGCGATGGCGTGCACCCGCGCATGCGCGGTCGCCTGGCCCTGCTGGACGGCCTGGGGGTCGGTCCGGCGGTAGAAGCGGGCCGGCCCGGACAGCGTGCCGACGGCCTCGGTGACCAGGTACGGCTTGCCCACCCCGTCCACCGGCGGCTCCAGGGACGGCTGCTTGTTGCCCGTCGCGTCGATCGAGGAGGAGTAGTCGTTCTCGGCGAACACGTCCTGCTCGTAGTCCGGGGTCAGCCGCATCCCGGCCATCGCGCCGGCCGTCGGCCGCGAGTCGTCCAGGGCGTGGGCCAGCTCGTTGGTGCTGGTGTAGAACGGGACGTTGTTCGGCGTCTCGTTGAGCCGCGCGCCCCAGATCACGATCGACGGGTGGTTGCGGTCCCGGACGATCATCTGCCCGATGTCGCGGGAGGCGAGTGCCAGCCAGGCCTCGTCCCCGAGGTAGCCCCACCCCGGGGCCTCCTCCCAGGCCAGCAGCCCGAGCTCGTCGCACACGTCGAAGAAGGCCTCCGACTGCGGGTAGTGCGAGCAGCGCACCATGGTGCAGTTCAGCTCCCGCCGGATGATCTCGGCGTCCCTGGCCTGGACCCGGGCGGGCATCGCGCCCCCGGCGAACGGGAAGAACTGGTGCCGGTTGACTCCGAGCAGCTTCACCCGGCGGCCGTTCAGGTAGAACCCGTCCATGGCGAACCTGGCCTCGCGGAACCCGATCCGCACCCGGTGCTCGTGCCGTCGGCGGCCGTCCACCCGCAGCGCCGCCACCACGTGGTACAGCTTCGGCTCATCAAGATCCCACAAGGTGATGCCGCCCAGCCCGGACAGCGTCACGGACACCGTCGCCTGGCCCGGCCCGGTGATCGCCACCGGCGCCCGCCCGGCCGCGATCACGACATCATCATCCCGCAGCGAGACCGCGACCTCCGCCGTTCCCTCCAACGCAGCGGCCGCGTCCACCGTGACCTGCACCACCACCCGCCGCGCCGCGGCGTCCAGCACGTTGACCGGCTTGGCGAACACGTCGGCCAGGAACGCCGGCGGCACCACCCGCAGCCGCACGTCCCGGTAGATCCCGCCTGGCTGCCAGAAGTCCACCGACGTGGTGGGCTGCGGCGCCGGCCGGTCCGGCGGCACGTTGAGGTTGAACGTGGAGTCCAGCCGCACCGCCAGCACGTTCCCGGCCGGCTGCAGCGCGCCGGTGATCTCGCAGCTGAACGGCAGGTACCCGCCGAGGTAGTCGCCCACCGCGGTCCCGTTCAGCGTCACCGTCGAGTGGGTCAGGGCCGCGCCGACGTCGAGGAACACCCGCCGGCCATCCAGGCCAGACAAAGCGTCGAAGTGCTTCCGGTACACCCACACCCGCTCCCAGGCGACCGGGTTCCAGTCCTGCCAGGACAACGGCACCACGGTATGCGGCAAGGTCACGGAAGCGAAGCCGCGGTCGTCGAACCCGGGCAGGCTGCTGCCCTCCGCCGCCGGGCCGAACCGCCAGCCGGTGCCGAACGGGATGACCCTCGACCCAGGTCCCATGGCCATGACCGGCTCCTCCCAGAGTTATCGTCGGTGCGTGTGCACCGTAGTGGTCAGTCTCGCGCCCACCGAGCCGATGCCGCTGCTCCTGCTGGGTTTCCGCGACGAGTTCACCGGCCGTCCGTGGCAGCCGCCGGCCCGGCACTGGCCGGGATCACCGCTGGTCGGCGGCCGTGACGAGCAGGCGGGTGGCACCTGGCTCGCCGTGCATCCCGGTATCCCGCGGGTCAGCTGCGTCCTGAACGCCCGCGGCCAGCAGGCCGCACCCAGCGCCCGAAGATCACGGGGCGAGCTCCCGCTCCGCGCGGCCGCCGACGGGCCCCGGGCCCTGAAGCAGCTGCACGAAGACCGCGGCACCCTGGCCCGCTACGACCCGTTCTTCCTGATCTGCGCCGACCTGACCCTAGCGCTGATGCTGAGCTGGGACGGCACCCGCGCCGGCCTGAAGCAGCTCGAGACGCCGGGCACTCACCTCGTCACCAACGCCGGCCACACGTACCCGCCGGGAAGCCAAGACCCAGACGCCAAGGCCGAGCACTTCGGCCCGAAGTTCGCCGCGCACCGTCCCGACGCCGACCCGGCCGCCACGATCAAGGACGCCTGGGGCGACTGGCTCACGCTGGCCGGCGGCGACGGCCTGTCCGGCACCGACCCGGCCGCGATCATCGCCCGCCGGGAACTGCCGGACGGCCGGCTGTGGGGCACCAGCTCGGTCAGCCTGGTCGCCCTGGGCGCGAAAAGCCTCCGCTACGACTTCCAGCCCGTCCCCTCCGACCCGACCACCTGGTACTCCGTGGACCTCACAGCAACGTGCTAGCTCAGAAGAACTCGAAGTACTCCCGCATCTCCCAGTCGCTCACGTCCGGGACCACGGAGCCCGCAGAAGCGGACGCCAGCGCGTCCTCGTACCGCCGGATCTCGGCCCGCTTCATCATCACCAGGTAGTCCACCAGCGTCGCGCCGAACGCCGACCGGTAGAACTGGTCCGCGTCCAGCGCCGCCACCGCCTCGCTCAGCGACCCGGGCAGCGGCGGCGCCTCGGCCGCGTACGGGTCGGCCGACACCGGGGGCGGCGGTTCCAGGTTCCGCCGGATGCCGTCCAGCCCGGCCGCGATGTTCGCCGCCAGGTACAGGTACGGGTTCGCGGCCGGCTCGCCGAGCCGCATCTCCACGTGGCTGCTGGCGTCGCCGGGCGAGCCCTGCACCCGGACCAGCGTGCCGCGGTTCTCCACCGCCCAGGTCACCCGGTCCGGGGCGAACGAGTAGGGCCGGAACCGCTTGTACCCGTTGACGGTCGGCGCCGCGAACACCGCCATCGGCGCGGTGTGCTCGAGCAGCCCGGCCACGTACCGCCGGCCGACCGCGGACAACGGCGCGTCGGCCGCGGCGAACGCGTTGGACCGGTCCGGCCGGTTCAGCAAGGACTGGTGCAGGTGCCAGCCGTTGGAGAAGAAGTTCGGCAGCGCGGGCCGGCACATGAACGTGGCCAGCAGCCCGCGCCGCTGGCACACCTGCTTGACCGCCGAGCGGAACAGCACCGCGGCGTCGGCGGCGGCCATGCCGGTAAGAGGGGAGAAGCTGAACTCCAGCTGCCCGGGTCCCCACTCGTCCTCCATCGACCGGGGCAGCAGGCCCACCCCGTCCAGGGCGTCCCGGACCGCCTCCAGGACCGGGCCCATGCCGTCCAGCCGCACCTCGGACAGGTACTGGTAGCCCCGCTCGAACACGCTGACCTGCGGTGGTGGCGGCGTGAAGCCCGCGTTCTCCGGCAGCAGTACCTCTTCAGAGCGGACCACGATGTAGAACTCGACCTCGATCCCGGCCAGGAAGTCATACCCTGCCTCGGCGAGCGAACCAAGCACCCGCCGCAGCAGCCCGCGCCCATCCAGCGGCATC
>Ga0187819_10002155_pt1 | contig 10368 bp, 3 predicted proteins | sample NC_wetland_sal_i_15_FD_132411 | JGI IMG/M metagenome (GOLD analysis project Ga0187819, IMG submission 132411) | Wetland sediment microbial communities from Neuse River Estuary, North Carolina, USA - SO4_4 | ecosystem: Environmental > Aquatic > Freshwater > Wetlands > Sediment | place: USA: North...
AGAAATCTTCGCCTTCCGCCCCGTGAACCTCGCGAACTCGGCCGGCCGCACCAGTTTGCGATCCAAGCCCGGCGAGCTTACTTCCAGAACGTAACCCGGGCCAGGGATGAGCTCCTCGACGTCGAGGAGGGCTCCAAGCTCGTGGCTCACCCGCTCGCAATCCCCGTGGCTCACACCTCCGGGCTTGTCCAGGATGATCCTGAGAAAACGCTGGCGCCCCACCTTCCACTCGACGTCCAGCACGTCCAGCCCGGTGGCGCCCGCCACCCGTTCCGCCGCTTCGCGAATCTTTTCGAGCTTCATCCCGTTGCCGGAAGAGGTCGCACGAGCGCGGACACCCGGCTCGTGGCCGGCCTCCCGGCCAACAAAAAAGTGGGCTTTCGCCCACTCTGGTGTTCGACCTCACCCGGAAGCCTCACTATAACGCGCCACGGAGGAGATTGCAAGCGGACTGGCTCCTTGGCGTGCCAGCGACACCCCGGCTGAGGCAGGCCCGGGGCTGCGCTGGGCTTGGCCGGGGCAATCCTCCCGCGGTCCGGACTCCCTACGGCTTCGGCTTAGTGGCGGGCGGTTGGGTGGCGGGGCGCGCTGGAGCCGGCTTCGGCGTCCCCGGCGCGGCTGCGGCACCCTTCACCGGGTACGCCTGGTCATAGAGGCGAATGATGTCCTGCGTGATGTCCAGTTGGTTGGAGCAATAAATGTTACAGACCTGGGCGTCCATGACCATCATAAAGCCATTTTCCCGCGCGTATCGGGAGATGACCTCGCCCATTTTCCGGCCCAGCTTCTCGATGGCGTCCTGCTGCGCATCATTGAACTCCGCCTGGTATTGGTCCTGCTTGCGTTGCAACATTGCCTGGGTGCGCTGGGCCTGGCGTTCCAGGCGCACGCGCTCCTCGTCGCTCATCGTACGGGCTCTCTGATCCAGTTGGGTCCTGACGTCTTCCAACTGCTTGCGCGTGGCTTCGAGGTCGGCCTGTTTGGCGGCGAACTGGGATTGGATTTCGGCGGCCATCTGCTTGCCTTCCGAGGTGCTTAACAGCGCGGCGCGAATGTCCACGATGGCAATCTTGGGAATCGGGGGAACGGCCGGCGGAGGGGAACCCTGAGCCATCGCCGCGGTTGCGGCGAGGAGGAAGGCGGCCGATAGGGCCAGAGCTTTCGCTGAGTTCTTCATCACATCTCCTTACCAAAAAACTCTTACAAGCACAAACGGACATTATAGACGCGTAATTCCGAAACGGTCAACGAGAACCCTCCGGCCCGCCCTACCGAGGCATGGGCAAGATCAAAATCCGGTTATTTGCCGAATCCGAGAGCACGAAATAACTGAGCCGCGGGTGAATCGCCAGCGCGTACTGCACGGTGCCGAAAAAGGGAAGAACGTCGCGCACGACGCTGGTGGTGGTGCAGGCCGTGGCCGGGAGCGTGATGGTGATGCACTTGGCCAAATCCACGGCCGAGAGCGTATTGCTCGCCGTATTCAGCGTCAGAAGGGTTCCGCTCTGGAAATTATAAGCCAGCGAGGTCGGATTCACGCCCACGCGAATGCTGGATTGCAGCAGCGAGTAGGTATTGATTCCCGTCGGAGTCACATTCAGTTGAGTGACCGTGTTGGAGGCGCTCGACAGGATCAGAAAATCCTGGGTTACCGGGTCATAGTCCACGCCCGTAGGGGCGGTGATATTGGACACCAGGTTCAGGAATGACGGTGCTCCGGCGGCCACGTCCAACAGGGTGGCATCATTCGCCGCGGCGTTTGCTACCACGGCAACATTCAGGTCGGGAGCAATCGCGGCAGCGACGGGTTCCGCATCCACTGCCACGCTGCCGGCCCCCAACGTGCCGCTACTCGAGAGCGGAATCAAACTGGCCGAGTTGCTGGAAGTATTAGTGACCAGGGCCGACCCGAGCGACTGGCTGACGGCGACGCCCGTGGGACCCGAACCGGTCGCAACTGTCGAGGGCACGGTGATGGGATTGGTGGTTAGATTCACGACGGAAACTGTGCCCGCGCCGCTATTCGAAACCGCAGCGACCCCGCTGCGTGACACGATACCAACGTCCACGGGGGTGTTGCCGACCGTGATGACGGAGGTCACAGTGCCAAAGGTCGGGCTGAGCGGAGAAACATCCACTACGGAAACTGTGCCGTCTCTCGAGTTGGCTACGAAGCCGAGATCGAGATCCGTGTCAATGGCCACGCCGAGGGGAGAGTTGCCCACCGCCACCGGCTGGCCGACCAGCAAGTTCCTGACATTCGAAAAGAGGGTGGGGGAATTCTGCACGTCCACCACCAGGCGGACCGGCTGGGTGAGAAGACTGGCGGGGATCGAGCCGGTTAGCTCCCCGGGGCGGCTGGGGTTAAAGGTAGTCGCGATTGGTGTTTCGTTCACTCGGATTTGCGAGGCGGCCGTGAATCCCGCGCCGAGAACTACGAGCGGGACGGGGTTGCTGGAAATGAAGGCATTGGCGGTCGCCGGTCCAACCATCATCCCTCCGCCGGATGCTGCCAAGCCCGATATGGGATCTGTGTATGTAAATTGGGTCGGCGACGTGACGGTCACAACGTACGTCCCGTTGTACCCTCCTACGCCTACGCTGGAGATGATGGCCGCGTCGCCCGTGGTCAACCCGTGCGCGGTGGTCGTGGTGATGGTGACGGTGTTTCCCGTTTGGATTGCGGTGGCGATATTTACTGGATTATAGCGGTTCAGCGAGAGGATCTGCGGCTCGCCCAACAGGGGACGGTAAAGGTCGTGGCCCAAGTCAATCACGCTGACGTTGGCATCCACGTCGTCGACCACCAGCGCTTTGTCCGAACCGGGATCGATCGCGACAGCGATGGGATCGCTTCCCAGGGGGAGAACAGCGATCGCCGCTGGGGTGCTCAGGTCCAGCTCAAAAGCCACGTGCAGGTTGGGATTCAGGAGCAGTCCGACGTTTGTCAGCGGATTAGCGGCAGCGGCGACACTGCCCACATCGAGGGACACCGTGGAAATGGATTGATCCAGAAGACTGAAGATCGCGTTGAAGGGCGTGGTCGGATCGGCAAGCATCAGCGTCTTCGTCTCTGTGTTGATGCCCACGCCGCGCAGGGTGGAATTGACCGTGGACGAGAAAACGACCGAGAGGCGAAGGAGGTCTACCACAGAAAGTTGCCCCGCCCCGCCCGGGGTCACAATCGCCCAGCCCAGCTCAGGCAGCACAGTCACCTGTGGCTGGGTGCCGGTGATCATGGATACCGTGCCGAGAACGACGGGAGGGGCCGCAGGGCAGCCGCTCGTATCCAAGACCACGGCAGCGGCCACATTCTGGCCGACCACGATGGCGCGGCCGTGGATTTCATCCACACCTACCGCGACGGGCGGGCTTGAAAGGGTGGCTGAGAGGGAGAGGGGCGTGCCGGCCAGGGCGGGTACGGAAAGATCCACGACGGCAACGTCGCTCGATCCGTTGTCGGCCACCAGAGCGAAATTGCGCAGGCCGTCCACGGCCACGGACGTGGGCGTCATACCCACAGTGACGGATGACGTAATCTTGGTGAATCCGGTATCGAGCAGGTCGAGCGCATTCTTCCCCTGGTCCACCACCACGGGAATCCCGGTGACATCGTTCAGGGCAATCGCGACGGGTTTCATGAAACCGCTAATCATGTTTGAAACCACTGGGGCGGCCGTGGGACGGATGGAGAGGTCGATGGCGGAACGCGGCGGCGTGGCGTTCGCTGTTCGCACCGCAACAGGGAACAGGCCGGCCTCGGTCAGATCGGTCGAGCTGAGGATGGCTTGCAAGGTCCGCGGGAAGGTGGAGTCTTGAGACGTGCCGGCAAGATGGCCGTTAAATTCGGTCACGGTGGAAGGCGTGTAATAGCCTCCATCCAACTCTACGGTCGTGGTGGGCGAATTCTGCGTCAGGCTTCCAGGAGTGACACCCAGCAGCACCGGCCTGACCGGAACGAGATTGACAGCAACGGTGGGCGTAGTATCCCCGTTCTCTCGCTGGGCGGCAATCGTGTGTATTCCGGCGGTGCCGAGGAGGCTCGAAGGAACGCGTGCCCGGATCAGAGTGGCGTTCACAGCGGTCACGCTGCCACCCGTAACTTTGCCCACATTGACGGCGTCAAAGAGCACGGAGGTGGTGCTGAGAAAACTCGCTCCGGAAAGATAAAAATCCTGTGCGTAGGCCCCTGCCGGAGCGTTGGGAGGGCTCACAGCGGTTAGCGTGGGGTCCGTGGCCAGCACCACCGTCAGGGTGGCGGTCTGGAACTGAGTGGTGTCGGCGGCGGCCTGGGCCTTGATGGTGACGGTCGCTGGGGCGGGAATCATCGTCGGAGCCATGAAGGTAGCCGCGTGCGCCAGCGTTCCGTCGCCAATGGTCGTGGAGGTGATGCTGCCGGTGGTGGACAAGTCGCCGCCCTGCACACTGTTCACGAGCCAGTTGACCGTCAAATTGGTCGTCCCGGTGACCGTGGCTTCGAACTGCAGGGTCTCCGAGGTGCCCGCAGTGAGCGCGCCGGTGGGAGTGAGACTGATGGCTACGCCGGAACTGACCATTACCGCGGCAGTGGCCGTGTATATATTGTTCTGATTGCTGACCGCGGTAATGAGAATGCAACCGCTGGTGAGGGTGATCGTGCCGTTCGTCGTGGTGGTGCAGGCGGTGCTTCTGACGTTGGTGCCACTGCACGTGGTGGTAGTGGGAATGGCGATCGGAGCCGTATACAGGCCGCCGGTGGTTATCGTGCCGCAGGTGGAATTCCCGCCGGTAACTCCGTCCACCTGCCACGTGACGGTGGCGTCCGCGGCGCCCGTCACCGTGGCGGTGAACTGCGCTGTGCCCTGCAAGGCGACTGTGTAGCTCCCGGGTGAGACCGTCACCGTCTCGGTCGGGCCGCCGCTGTGGCATCCAGCGGCGAGGCCAGCGAATAGGGCGATCAGAGCGGCAAAGCCGCACTTGCTGCATCGAAGTATCAAATCTCGCATCTCTCCCATTCCCATCCTGACGGATTCATCGCCGGCAGGGCCGGCGGAAGGCTGCATCGCTTCTTTCCCGGAGTGCTCACCAACTGCGCCCCCGGCTCGCAGTTCGCCGCATCCCCCGGGGTGCTCGAATACCGGCCCCCCGGCAATGTAGCGGCAAATCAAGACCGGCGCAAATCTTGCAATTGCAGCGCCAGCCAGTCGGAAACAACGTGCCACCGCACTTGGTTCCAGCGCACCGCTAAAAAGTCCTCGCGACCGTGAACCGGACGGTGTGGAGCGGCTCGGAATAGAGCAGCCGCCTGCTGTTCTGCTGGAGCAGGGAGTTCAACTGCGGGATCACCTGCTCCACCAGCACACCGGGAGGCAACGTGGCGCGAACCGCGTCGCTCAGGAAGTATTCGCCGGGAGGCGGCTGCACGACCTCCGAATAGCGCGAAACGTTATACGCGTAATAAATCCGGAATGGCACCTGAATGATGGGGAGTTGCACCACCAACTCCAGTCCCGTGGAAGAACGCGGGTAAAAATTCGATTTTTGTGCGAGCGGGATTCTGTCCGAGATCGGGAGCGTGGGAAACGCGGTTTTCAGATCGGCGAGCCCGCTGGGGTCCAGCCGCAACTGGTTGCGCCGCAAGATACCATTCACGCCGACATCGAGGAAGTAGCTGATACCGACATAATCCTTGTAAATCGGAATGCGGTATTCGAAGTTTCCCACCCCCTCGATGTCGCCGCCCGGATAAGAAAACTGGTAGGAGAGGAGCGGGACCGGAAGCTGCCGGGTGACCGGCAGGCCGTTGCTGCCGATGGTGGTGGGGTCAACATAGTTGATGGTCACTGGACTGTTCGTCGGAACGAAGGCCACGGGAGTAATGGTGCGAATGTCGAATCCGCGCACGTCTTGTTCTCCGCCCATGTACAGGCGCGTGAGGGGAGGAACGTCCTTGCCGGCGTAGCCGGTGGTGAAGGCGGTGAGGAAGCGGATGCCTATCACATCGTGTTTCTTGTGAACCGGGATGAAGCGCTTGTACTCCACGGTGGGCGTGATCGAGTTGACGTTGCCGCCGAGCGGGCCGCCGACGAAAGCCAGGGCAAGGTAAATACTCTTGCCGGTGGTGGGATTGATGGGATTGTTCACCGTGTTGTAGGTGATGGTGCCCGTGACCTGGCTTTGATCGATGCCGTTGAGAGCCGAAGGGCCGGCCGCGCTGGTGAATTGAATGTCTTCGAAGAGGAGGCGAGAGGCATCACTGAACGCGGTGATGTTGGTTTCGCTGTAGCCGTAATTCACACCCACGCGGGTGAAAGCAAAACTTTTCAGCGGGTAGCTGGCAAAAACCGTGAAGCCCTTGCTGTCTTGATTGTAGTTCTGCGTGGAGTTGGGATTGGTAATGGGAAGCTGGGAAACGCCCTCCAGGATGCCCGTCTCCCGAGCAGTGTCGAAGCTGTAGCGCGAGTCGAACAGCGTGAAGCCGGTGGCGAGAGGCTTGTCGCGGAAATACGGCTCGGTGAATCCGAAACTAATCAGGCGCTGCAGGGTGCCGAATTGGGTGGAAAAATTCAGGGTCTCGCCCACGCCCAGGAAATTGTTGGTCTGATAGTTGAAACCCACAAAGGTGCCGGCGATGCCGCTAATCCCGCCGTTGAGCCCGACGGACTGCTTGCCTTTCTCGTGGACCTTCAGGGTAATGTCCACCGTGCCTTCCTTCGTGTTGCGCTTCAGATCGACGTTTTGCTCCTTCTTGATGGGCTCGAAATAGTTGAGCTGGTTGATGCGCAGGATGCTGAGCTCCCAGAGGCGGCTGTTGAAGAAGTCGCCCTCATCGAGGAGCAACTGGCGGCGGATCACCTTGTCGCGTGTGGTGGTGTTTCCCGCAAATTCGATCCGGCGCACCCGGTAGGGCTTTTGCAGGTCGAACTCCAGGGTGAGATTCACCACCTTGGCGGCCTGGTCCACATCCGTCAGCGGCTGGGCGGTGAAATCGATGTAGCCGAAATTGCCGAAGAGACTCTTATAGTCCTCCATGGACTTGCGCACCTTTTCCGTAGAGAAGATGTCTCCCTTCTTGAGCGGGAAGGCGTTCTCCAGGAAATCGGTCTTGAAAACCAGCTCGGGATGGTCCGGGTCCGAGCTGCGTACCACCAGTTTGCCCATGCGGAAGCGCTCGCCCTGATCGATTTCGATGGTGATGTTGGTGGCCTTGCCGTGATGCCGGCCGATCCCCGGGAGGGGCAGGGGGACACCGCCTTTGTTCACGTCCACGGTTTCGAGCTTGGGCTCCTTCACGACCACGGTAAAGTATCCGTTGTCCTGATAGAAAGAACGGATGCCGAGTTCCAAATCCTCTTCCAGTTTGCGTTTGTCGAAGGTCTTGTCGCCCACCTTGAAGAAATAAGGACCGACCGGGAAGCCGTAGGGCCGGTCATTGTGCATCGTGCGGAGGAGCTTGCGGTCGGAGTAGGACTTGTTTCCGACGAAGATGATCTTTCCGACCTTGACCTTCGGTCCCTCCTTGACCACAAAGGTGAGTTCGACCGCATTGGTTCCGGGGATGCGCGAATACTCCGGGGTGACCGTGGCGTATTGCCTGCCGTGTTCGCCGAGCAGTTCCTTGATGAGAACTTGGGCGCGGCGGATCTTGGTGGGATCGAATGCACTCTCCACGGTCAGTCCCAGCTTGCGGTCCTTGAAGCGGTCCAGAATGTCGGATTCGGAAATGGAGCTGATCCCTTTGTACTTGATATGCCGGATCATCGGGCGCTCTTTGACGTAAAATACGAGAATGACCGCGTTGGGCTTGTCCGGGCTGTTTTCGACTTCCAGCCGGATGTCCTCGAAATACTGCGTATTCCAAAGCGCCTGGAAGTCGTGCCGTATCCTGTCTTCGTTGTAGGGCTGGCCTTCCTGGCTGAAAATTTTGCTGCGCAGCGTCTCCCGGGGGATGCGCCGGTTCCCGGAGATGTCAATGCGCTCGATGATGGGAGGTTGCGCCGGAGTCTGCTGGGGCTTCTGCGCGGCGAGGGGAGGGACAAACAGGCATAACGTCCAGGCGCATACACCGAGTGCGCGGGCTGGGCGCATCCAAAGGTTGGATTGTGAGCAAGCGGCCCTCCCACCGAGCGGGGCCGCATTCCCCCACCACAAGATCAATCGCTCCTCGTACGGCCCAGCGCTGCGGGCACGGTCCGGTGAGATTCGCTATTGTACCATCGAGGTTGCTTCAACAACGGGCCGGAATCCGAGTCCATCGGCCGCCACAAAGACTTCCAGAGTGGCGGGGCGTGTGATGCCACCCCGGATGAGAGCTTCGGAGAGAGGATCTTCGACGTAGCGCTGCAGGGCACGACGCAATGGCCGGGCACCGTAGCTGCGATCGCCGCACGTCTTCTCCAGAATCCACTGGCGAGCCTCCGGCGTGACGGCGATCTGCACTTGCCGGTGCACCAGCGTGTCGTTGATCTGGCCGACGAGGATCTCGATGATGCGCAACAGATCCTCATCGGTAAGCGGGTTAAAAATGATGATTTCGTCGAGCCGGTTCAAGAATTCGGGATTGAAAAGGCGGCGGACCTCGGTCATCACCAGATCTTCCATCTTCTGGTCGTTGGTGTCTTCCGCAGCCGACTGGAAGCCCATGGTGGAGCGCTTCTGCAGGAACCGGGCGCCCAGGTTCGAAGTCATGATCAGGATGGCGTTGCGGAAGTCCACGGTATTGCCCAAGCCGTCGGAGAGCTGGCCGTCTTCAAAGACCTGGAGCAGGATGTTGTAGACGTCCGGATGGGCCTTCTCGATTTCGTCAAGAAGAATGATCGAATAGGGCGACCTGCGCACGCGTTCGGTCAATTGTCCGCCCTCTTCGTAGCCCACGTAGCCCGGAGGCGCGCCGATGAGCTTGGAAACGGAATGCTTTTCCATGTATTCGGACATGTCGAAGCGCACCAGGGCTTTTTCGCTGCCCATCAAGAACTCGGCCAGGCGGCGCGCCACCTCCGTCTTGCCCACACCGGTGGGGCCCAGGAACAGGAAGCAGCCCACGGGACGGCCCGGGGCCTTGAGGCCGGCGCGGCTGCGGCGGATGGCGCGAGCCAGCGCAGTGATGGCGCGATCCTGGCTGATCACGCGCTTGTGCAGCTCCTCCTCGATGCGGATGAGCTTCTGCTGCTCGTCTTCCTTGATGGCGGTGACTTCCACGCCGGTCCAGCGGGCCACCACTTCCTCGATATCCTCGCGGGAGACTACGCCGGAGACGGAGTCGTCAATCTTGAGTTTTTCCCTCAAGGCTTGCAGGTGCTCGCGCTCCTTGCGCTCCTCTTCGGAATAAAAACGGGCCTTTTCGAACTCGTGGTTGGCGATGGCCGTTTCCATGCGATGGGTGATGAACTTGATGCGCTTCTGCACCTCGGTGATTTCCTCGGGCAGCATGGACTGGCGAAGCTTCACACGGGCGCCGGCCTCGTCGATCAGGTCGATGGCCTTGTCGGGAAGGAAGCGATCAGGAATGTAGCGGCTGGAGAGATACACGGAGTAGCGCAGCGCCTCGTCCGTGTAGCTGACCGCGTGGAATTTCTCGTAGCGTTCGCGCACGCCCTGGAGAACGCGGATGGCTTCCTCTTCGTTGGGGGCGCTCACCTTGACGGATTGGAAGCGGCGCTCGAGCGAGCGGTCGCGCTCCACCGATTTGCGGTATTCGGCGGGCGTGGTGGCACCGATGCACTGGATCTCCCCGCGGGAGAGAGCGGGCTTCAGGATGTTGGCCGCGTCCAGCGAGCCCTCCGCCGAGCCGGCGCCGACCAAGGTGTGCAACTCGTCAATGAAGACGATGGCGTTCTGGTTCTCCATCAATTCCTTCATGATGGTCTTGAGGCGCTCTTCAAACTGCCCGCGGTACTTGGTGCCCGCGACGATGAGCGAGAGATCCAGGGACAGGATGCGCTTGTCGGAGAGGAAGGGAGGCACGTCGCCGTCGGCGATGCGCTGCGCCAGCCCCTCGACAATGGCCGTTTTCCCCACGCCCGGCTCCCCGATGAGCACGGGATTGTTCTTGGTGCGGCGGCACAGGATCTGCACCACGCGCTCCAGTTCGCGCTCGCGGCCGACGAGGGGATCGAGCTGCCCTTCCATGGCCGCCTGCGTGAGGTCGCGGCTGAATTCCGCCAGCAACGAGGTTTCCTTGGCGCGGTTCACGGGAACTTTTTCTCCTGCGCTGCGCGTGAGCTCCTCCCGCAGGGTGGATAGGCGCAGGCCGCGTTCCTGGAGCAGCTCGGAACCGAAGCACTTCTCTTCGCGCAGGATGCCGAGCAGCAGGTGCTCCGTGCCCACGTGCTTGTGGCCCAGCCGGTCGGCCTCTTCCGCGGCGAACTTCAAAATGCGATGGCATTCCTG
>Ga0187819_10002156_pt1 | contig 10362 bp, 6 predicted proteins | sample NC_wetland_sal_i_15_FD_132411 | JGI IMG/M metagenome (GOLD analysis project Ga0187819, IMG submission 132411) | Wetland sediment microbial communities from Neuse River Estuary, North Carolina, USA - SO4_4 | ecosystem: Environmental > Aquatic > Freshwater > Wetlands > Sediment | place: USA: North...
TGGTCATTACCCGCGTGGGGATGGCCTGAGAGGTTTATGGAACACTTGTATTGAAGGCTTGTATTGTTGTCGTCCCGATGTTGTTGTCATCCCGAGCAGGGCGAGGGATCTGCAGTTGGGACCGGCACAATTGCAGATTCCTCGTCGCTCTCACTCCTCGGAATGACAAGTTTTTCAGGAGTTGGGTTTTACGAATCGGTTTGGGTAGGGCACGGCTTTAGCCGTGCCGCCAGGTCGGCATAAATAACGGGCTTTAGCCCCTGAGGGCCTTGCTCTTAATAAGAGGTTTGTGATGAAGAAAAATCTTTTAATTTCGGTGCTGATGACAATCGTGACCACGATCCTGCTGGGGATCATTTATCCGCTCCTGGTCACCGGGCTGGCGCAGGTGTTCTTCAAAGACAAAGCCAATGGCCAGCTCATCACGCAGAACGGCAAAGTTGTGGGATCGAGAATCATCGGCCAGACGTTTGCCGGCGCTGGCTATTTTCACTCGCGGCCCTCTAATGCGGGAAATGGCTATGACGCGGCCAATTCCAACGGCTCGCAACTCGGCCCCACGAATCACGCTCTGATCGACCGCGTGAACGCTGACGTTGCCAAGAATCAAGCAGACAACCCGGGGCAGGCGGTGCCGGTCGATCTGGTCACGAGTTCAGGCTCCGGGCTCGATCCCGACATTTCGCCAGCAGCAGCTGAATTTCAGGTGCCACGTGTCGCAAAAGAACGGGGCACAACTGCGGAGGAACTGCGCCAGCTTATCGCCAGGCACACCGAGGGCAGACAGTTGGGATTCCTCGGTGAACCGCGGGTGAACGTGCTGGAGCTCAATCTCGAGCTCGACCAGCAATTTCCATTAAAGAAGCAGGCTGAGGCCGAGTAGACGCAAGGCCTGGCTTGGGCCAGGCGCAAGGACCTTCCGCTTTTGGCCTGCTCCTAAGAAGGCTTGATGGATCTCTACAGTGCGCTGCAGTACGTCCTGTTTGCGGCCATCGTCACCGCCCTGGTGGAGCCGCTGGGCGGATACCTGGAGCGGGTCTTTTCCAGAAAGCCAACCGCACTCGATCGATTATGCCTTCCAATTGAGCGGCTCATCTATCGACTAACCGCCGTTGATCCCAGTGTGGAGATGGGCAGCGCGCAGTACGCGACCTGCTTTGTGCTCTTTGGCCTCGTCGGAACAGTCCTGCTGTACGCCATCCTCAGACTGCAACGTTTTCTTCCCTGGTTTTTCCCCCAGTACCACACGACGCCATTACTTCCAGATTTGGCTCTGAATACGGCGATCAGTTTTTCAACCACCACCACCTGGCAGGCCTACGGCGGCGAGGCCACCATGAGCTACTTCAGCCAAATGGTTGGCCTTTGCGCGCAGAACTTTCTGGCGGGTGCTGCCGGGCTAGCAATTGGTATGGCCTTTATCCGAGGTCTTGCCCGGCAACTCTCAGACACGCTGGGGAACTTCTGGGTCGATCTGACTCGTGCTTTGCTGTGGGTCCTTTTGCCGGGGGCATTGCTCGGAGCCATTTTGCTCGTCGGGCAGGGAGTTCCCATGAACTTCCACCGCTATGCAGTTGCCACTTCGGTCGAGCATTCCGTCCAGGTCATTGCGCAAGGGCCTGTGGCTGCGTTAGAGATCATCAAGAATCTCGGGACAAATGGAGGCGGCTTCTTCAATGCCAATGGCGCCCATCCTTACGAAAACCCTACGCCTCTCACAAATCTCTTGGAAATGCTGGCCATCGTGCTCCTGCCGGCGGCATTAACCAACACTTTTGGCAGGATGGTTCGCCAGCCGCGCCAAGGCTGGTTGCTCTACTGGGTGATGGTGGTTCTCTTCGGCACAGGATTGATCTTCGTACATCATTTCGAACAACTCGGGAATCCTCACTTCGGCGGTGTGGATCTCCAAAATAGCTCGTCCCAGTCCGGCGGCAACATGGAAGGCAAGGAGGTGCGCTTCGGGATTGGCGGCTCCGCGCTCACTGCGGTGGTGACGTCAAACACGGCTACGGGATCGAACAATTCGATGCACGACAGCTTTACGTCGCTGGGCGGATTAGTCCTACTAGTGAACCTTCTGCTGGGAGAACTTGTTTTCGGAGGGCTTGGCACAGGTCTCTACAGCATGGTGATGGCGGCCGCTATCGCTGTGTTTCTCGCCGGTCTGATGGTCGGCCGCACACCCGAATATCTTGGCAAGAAAATAGGGCCGTGCGAAAACAAAATGATTATGCTGTACGCCTTGGCTGCTCCACTCTTCGTCCTTTCACTCACTGCGATTGCGGTCAGCACCACGGCAGGACTTTCCGGCCTGACCACGAACTCGGGGCCTCACGGCCTCACTGAGATTCTGTTTGCGTACTCGTCTTGCTTCGGCAACAACGGGCAGAGCTTTGCGGGACTCAGCGCCAACACGGTTTTCTACAACCTGACTACTGCGTTAGCTGTGATGGCCGGGAGGTTTGCCTTGGCGATTCCTGCCCTGGCATTCGCCGGGTTGTTCGCTCGGCAGAAAAACACGCCGTCCTCGTCAGGAACTCTTCCCACGGATTCTCTTTCGTTTGGGATTCTGCTCACGGTCTCCCTGATCACGGTGACCGCGCTGAGCTATCTTCCGGCACTGGCTCTCGGTCCGGCGCTTGAGCGTTTGCTGCTCGGCGCGTAAGAGAACGAACGCAGCTCGCCTGGAACTCATCTCTCATCTTATAAACCAGCCACTTTGAGAGTTGCTGGTGCAATGGCGATGTTACAACAGCTACCTTTTTGGGTTCGAGGGATAGGGGAGCGCACATGTGCTCCAACACTGCTTTCCGACTGTAGGTTGAGGTTCGCAGGAGCAAATAGTCACCGTGGCAGAAGCCTCGTGGTTCACACCGGCAGGCAACGTCGCTTTGACTCGTGCAGATGTTAGTGATGCTTTCACCCACACTGTTGGAGGCTTAGGAATGATTGCCGGTGCGGTATAGAGGCCGTCAGACGAGACAGTTCCGCAAGCCTCCTCTCTGCAGCCCGGACCTGAGACGCTCCAGTCCGCAGCCAAGGTCTTCTCTAGAAGCCAAACGGCGAATTGCACCCTGTCTCCCTTGAGCACATAAGCAGAGAATGGCTTTACGTAGAGCCTAATTACGCCATGCCCTCCTGATTTCGTCTCAGTTGATAACGGGGCAGCCCACGCAAAGAGAATGAAACTGAGTAGCAGGAGCACAGTCAATTTGTGGGCGAGGTGCTTCACAAAAGGCCATCAGGAATTCTACCGTATTTACGATAACTGTCGAAACCTGCGTTTCCACTCGCGATCCGGCCAATGAGAGAAATGACGATTTTGCCACAGGAGTGCTGGCCCTGCGCTGTGCCACTTGGGGATCACCCCACATCACGGTGTGACCTCTGTTACTGACATGACGCGCTCATTCGCGTCTCATTAATACGTCTCGCCTCTCCGAAGAGCGGTTTCCGCCAGTTGCGATTGCAGCACCCCTGAGGCGAAATGACGCGAATTCCCGGGAAAACTATTTCCGTCAGAAAAGTTGTCTCTTGGAGGTTCGTCATGAAACGTGTTGAAAAAGGCGACGATGCTAGCCCGGGAGTTCTTCACGATAGGGAGGAGCGATGTTCACAAGAGAGATCGATCTCGGCTTCAATGTTAGTCATGCTCTCCAGATTAGTCCACCGGATTACGTCCGTTCGATCCTCGGTAATCCAGACTCCTGGCGTACCCATACATGCCCTCCGACGGAACTGCGCCTGGCCGCAGTCCGCGAATGGAGCAAGGGTCTGCCGGCCTTGGCTTACATCCTAATCCCTGCCGTACCTTGGAAACCACGTGGATTGAGCATCCCGTTCTCCGATCTGTTATTCAGACCCTCCCTGGTATTCCGCTACCCGGCAGGGGCCAATGTGCCGAACCCTGCACCGAAACAAATGTGGTTCTTTATCAATGGCATCTGCACAGATCACAGCGTAGTACTTCTCAACGCCGGATATTTGCGCGAGTTGTTCGGACGTCCGCTGACTGTGTTACATAACTTCACCCGCGGCATCCTAGCTGACCTCGCAGCCTGCGCGGTTGGCAAGGAATGGGAACAGGTAACCGAATCCGCGGCTGTCGCCTTTCCTCCTATTTATGCGGCGTTGAAGAACGAGAATTGCGAACGGGTCATATTGTTGGCCCACTCCCAGGGCACGATCCTTTCTGCAGTGGTCCTCGCGCTCCTCAAAGAATTGCACCCTCCAATCCATGCACGGTTGGCCGCGCAGGTAGTGGTCTGGCCGGAACACGCAGTCGCACGAAAGCTGGCCAAGCGGTGGGATTTCGAAAGAACCATGCGAGTCGCACAAACGGGGAGGGACACGCAGCCCGCCACGTTGCCAAGTTTCGACTGGCCCGGCCATGGACGACGACAACCGGAACCTGTGACGCTGGCGGAGTTGCGCAAGCTTGAAATCTATTGCTTCGCCAACTGTGCGACTGAAATGGCTCCGGTCAAGATTCGTGGCGAGAACGGGCTAGCCGCGCCCTGGATCGAAAGCTACGGCAATGAAAAGGACTTCGTGGCACGCCTAGGTGTATTGGCCAACGTCAGGGGACCGGGCAGCGTCCGCATCGGAGGCGACCGATACCGGCGCGACGCCGCATGGGGACATCTGCTCAATGCGCATTATCTTTATCCGATGATAAAGGCTCGCAACTCTGGAGACCCCGCAGGCGGGCTAGTGCCGCTCAAGGGCAACCGGTCGTCGATACCGCGCCTGTTCGACTATTTGGACGCGAAATCTCCGCCGCGACTCCACCGGCCGGCATCAAAAACTCGCCGGCGACGAGCGAAATAATGGACCGTTCATTCCCCGCCTTGCGTAAAAGACATACTTCCGACAGGCGATTACACCAACTGAGGGCTGCGGGAAGAAGAGAGTTTGACCGTCACGCTGAAGCGTGGCACGGATCACTGGAGCTGCGCTCGCTGCGGTAACAAAATATAGGCATAGAAAGTGTGATGGCTTCTGTATGCTGGCGAAATGTGCCAACCCGTCATGTTCCGCACCGTTCCGCTATCTCCAAGAAGGAAGACTTTTTCGGCTGGAAGCCGACCCCGAATTGACCCCTTCCGTCAACTCTTATGCCAGCAGCCAGAGCAGAGTGGAATACTTCTGGCTGTGCAGCCGCTGCTCGGAGTTCATGGCGCTGCATCTCGGGCAAGATGGAACAGTTGTTCCTGTCTCGCTCCCAGACTGTGCCCACCGCACTCCCGAGGATTTCGCCATCATCTCCCGACACAAACACAAGCTCCTGAGAAGCGTCACTTTTGCCCGCAGGAGACGAGAAGGGCACTCAGAAGGGAGTGCTGTCCCAAAAGCACTCGGATCAATCGCGTCGCAAACATGACGAAATCAGCGTTTACGCTCAAAACCCCGTTGCGGGGTCAATGAGTGTTAACGGTTTTTACGTCAACAATCATGAGACGCCGCCTGACCACGCCAGAAATGCAACTATTTGCTGCAATTGACAAACCAGCGGAAAGGGGACACGATTGTCCGCACGTTTCAAGCACGCTGTCCCCGCAACCCATTCGCGGCTTGAACGAGGAGGGAATATGTTCAACCCTCGGGAACGCTCTCAGCCAATCACCTTTTTTGCCTTTTTGTTCTTTGCGTGTTTGCTGCTCTGTGAGATAGCCAGCGCCGCGCCTTCTATCGCTCTTTCGAAGAAATCTGGACCTCCGACGAGCAAGATTCTCGTTTCGGGCCGCGGCTTTGAACCGAACGTGGGAGTGGATATCTTTTTCGACACGAAGGACAAGGCGCTCGTGGTCACCAATGGCGAGGGAGAATTCCACGATGTGGGAATCCACGCGCCACGCGGTGCGCATCCCGGCGAACATTGGGTCACGGCGCTAGAGCGCAATAACGACAAGGGTGCTCAGCAGCCATTTCTTGTGCAGACCAATTGGAGTCAGTTCCATTTCGACGCCGACGGCACGCGCCTGAACCCGTACGAGAACGTGCTGAACCCCAAGACGGTTGGGAGCCTCGGCTTGAAGTGGAGCTACACGACCGGCAACGAGGACGAGGTGTCTTCTTCGCCCGCCATCGCGAATGGGGTGGTCTATGTCGCCTCAGACGACCATAGCGTGTACGCCCTGAAAGCCAGCACCGGCAGAAAGCTGTGGAGCTACAAAACTGGAAACCAGGTCGGGTCTTCGCCCGCAGTCGCCAATGGGGTGGTTTATGTCGGCTCCTGGGACCACAATGTATACGCGCTGAACGCCAGCACCGGGGCCAAGCTGTGGAGTTACGCTACTGGCTACGGGGTGGATTCTTCGCCCGCCGTGGCGGATGGTGTGGTCTATATCGGTTCGTACGACTACAAGATGTACGCGCTGGATGCCAGCACCGGCGCCAAGCTGTGGAGCTACACGACCGGCAAGCCGGTGTTTTCTTCGCCCGCCGTGGCGAACGGGGTGGTATATGTCGGTTCGCAAGACGGCAACGTCTACGCCCTGAGTGCCCACACGGGCGCTAAAGTGTGGAACTACGCCGTTGGCAACGGTGTAGATTCCTCGCCCGCGGTCGCCTATGGCGTCGTTTATGTCGGCTCCGGCAACGGCAACGTGTACGCGCTGAACGCCAGCACCGGCGCCAAACTGTGGAGCTACACCACCGGCAACAGCGTGGAATCCTCGCCCGCAGTGGCGAACGGAGTGGTTTACGTCGGTTCGTACGACAACAACGTATACGCGCTGAACGCTATTAACGGTGTCCCGTTGTGGAGCTACACGAGCGGAGCTGTGTTCTCCTCGCCCGCAGTTGCGAATGGCGCGGTTTACGTCGGCTCCTTCAACGGCGTGTACGCCCTGGACGCCAACACTGGCGTCAAGCTGTGGAGCTACGCCACGGGCGACGAAGTGAAGTCCTCGCCCGCCGTAGCGAATGGGGTGGTTTATGTCGGCTCCATCGACGGCAACGTGTACACCTTCGGCCTGCCCCGTGGTGATGAGGGGAAACAAGAGGACTCCAGGCGGCCGAACCTGAAGGCGCTTCGCCCCGATTTCAACCTCAAGGCGTACCAGCCGGGCGCGGATATCTGAGGTTTGCGGCGATAATTGTCTCAATCAGGCGTTTACGCCACCTATTTCTCGGCAGCACCCTACCGGACCATTTACGAGATCGCTAATAGCAACTCGGCGCAGGACCCCACGCATACGTCCGGCTGGTGGCTGGCCAGTTCGTCAGCTTTAAAGATGCCGGTGCATACCGCGATGATGTGCGCATTCACCTGCTGGGCCGCCTTGACGTCTTCTGGCGTGTCGCCGACGAAGCAAATCGTGGCGCTCATGCCCAATTGGCGCCGTGATTCGTCCATTGCCTCGCGGAAGATGTCCGCCCGGCTTTCCCGGTGATCGCTGAAACAGCCAAAGCTGAAGAAATCACGCAGACCAGCTGCCTCCAGCTTGTGCCAGCCCACCGATTCAAGATTGCCTGAGGCCACGCCCAACAACTTGCCTGAAGCTTGCAATCGAGCCAGCACCTCGGGAATCGCCGCGCAAACACTAGGGACGATGCGGCTGGCATTGGCCGATACATTCCGGCAGACCACGTCCAACGCGGAATGCAATTTGGCTTCGAAAACATCCCGCGTAACCCCCACTCGCTCGAGCGCCGCGCGCAAAATGCCGAGATCGGTCTTGCCGTGATACGCAATGCCATCGATCGTGGTATCGACGCCGTAAACTTCGCGCATCGCTTGGTGGAGAGCATCGCGATGGACGCCGTCGCGTGTGACCAGCAAGGTTCCGTCAATGTCGAATAGATACGCGTCCGCGTCCATCCAGCGGAAGCCGTTTGACTTGAATGTTTGTGGTTGACGTTCGAATGAATTCATGACTTTCTTGCAATTCCCGAAGGTGTGGCTGAAATCCGCCCCCCCACACCTGAGCCGCTGACTCCTTGACTCCTGACTCTCTAACTCATCATCACTCGCTCGATCTCTCTTGCGCGCCCATTTGCCTCATCGCAATCCACCACGATGGCGCACAGCCGGACGTCGCCGGAAGCGGCCTCGAACCGGGTCGGCATATTGTTGAGAAACTTGCCCACGACCAATTCCTTTTTCACTCCGATCACGCTGTCGTAGGGTCCAGTCATGCCCACATCGGTGATGTAGGCAGTACCGCCCGGGAGCACGCGATCGTCGGCGGTCGGCACGTGCGTATGCGTGCCCACAACCACCGTCACCCTTCCATCGAGATACCAGCCCATCGACACTTTTTCCGACGTGGCCTCAGCATGAATATCGACCAAAATAACTTTGGCTTTGATCTCCTTCAGCAACTGATCGGCGACCCGGAAGGGGTCGTCGTTCGAGGTCATGAACACGCGTCCCTGCAGGTTGATCACCGCATAGGCGACAGCGCCCTTCTTGCCCTCATACACGCCCCAACCCGGCATGCCCGGCGGATAATTGGCTGGCCGCAACACCCGGCGGGCGGGGCTGTGCGGATTTCCATCCGCCGCCTCGAAATACTCCACGATCTCCCGCTTATCCCAGATGTGATTGCCGGTGGTGAGGACGTCGATGCCCATCTCAAACAATTCTTCGGCCAGCGGCGGCGTAATTCCGAAGCCGGCAGCTGCATTTTCGCCATTGGCGATGATCAGGTCAACGGCGTGATCCTTGATCAGACCCGGCAACCGCTCTTTGACGATGGTTCGTCCCGGCCTGCCAAAAATGTCGCCGATAAAAAGAATGCGCATGCGAAACTTCGATGTTAACACGGTGCTGTGAATGAACTCTTAGTGCGCCAGCTCCGCCGTCTTCAGGAAGTCGTAATTTCCCGCCGGATTCAGTGTCAGATTTCGCACTCGCTTCGATGCTACCAGCACATTGTCGATGTACCACAAATTGATGTAAGGCACGTCCTCGGCGAGGATGTGTTGGATCTCGGCATAAAGCTGCTTGCGAGTGTTTTGGTCGAGCACGCTGCGTGCCTGGTCAATCAATGCGTCTGCACGCGGGTTGACGTAGAAAGTGCGATTGGCTCCTCGTGGCGTAATCCGGGCTGAGTGGAAAACGTATTCAAATATCTCCGGATCCTCATTGCCCCCGATCCAGCGCAGGGAATGCACCTGGTAAGCTCCGCGCGTGACATCGGAAAAGAATGTCGCGAACTCAAAGGTTCGGATGTCCAAAGCGATCCCGACCTTACGCAATTGCTGCTGCAGTACAGCCGCCAGCAACCGCGTGCCCTCATCGGAGGAAGTCTTCATAGTGAGATGAAAGCGCACGCCATTCACCGCCGGGTATCCAGCTTGCTCAAGCAACTGCCGGGCGCGTTCGGGATTGTAATCGTAGCGCGGAACGTCACCGTTGTACGCCCAACTCTCAGGAGGAAGAATGCTGTACGCCGGGCGCGCAAAGTCACGCAGCAGATAGTGGATCATGGGGCGGCGATCGATGGCGTAGGCTAGCGCTTGCCGGATCCGTACATCCTTGAGAATGGCATCCCGGGTGTTGAATGCCATGTATGCGAGCACGGTCCCGGGTGCGTGCAGAATTTGCAGACTCCGCTCGTGCTCGATGGCCAGCACCATGTCCCCAGTCAGCGCATTAATGGCGATGTCCGCGCTGCCTTTACGCAGCTCAAGTGCACGAGTAGTGGCATCGGGAATGACCGCAAAGCGTACGCGCTTCAACCGGGCTTTTTCACCCCAATAATCATCGTTGCGCTCGATGATGACTTCCTTGTCCTGTTCGGCGCTGACGAAGCGGAACGGCCCCGAGCCAATAGGATGGCGGCTGACCTCATCGCCACTGCCGTAAGGCACAATGCCGACGGCACCGTCCGATAGATTCCATAGCAATGTGGCGAACGGTTCTTTCAGATGAAATAAGACCGTGTAGTCGTCAGGTGTGTCCATGTGATCTACAAAGCGATAAGCGGCAGCCTTGGTGCTGCGAATCTTGCCCTGCAGAAGGGAATCGAAGGTCCACTTCACATCGCGCGAGGTGAGCGGCCGCCCGTCGTGAAACTTTACGCCTGGGTGCAGATGGAAAACATACGTCAAAGGATCAGGAATTTCCCAGCGCTCGGCGAGCCCCGGCTGAACGTTGAGGTGTTCGTCGCGCGTGAGCAAGTCATCGAAGATCAGGTTGTCGATGCGCTCAGACTGCGCATCCAGCCCCACCCGTGGGTCGAGGTTTGTGGGGCTGCTCTCGATGATCATGACCAGCGTGTCGGGATCGGGCTTCGCGGAGCAGGAACAAAGTGGAATAAGGATTGCGAGAACCATGACCGCGCGAATCACCAAAGACAGCGTGGGCACAGCCGCCTCCGGATGTGCATTCGCCGCCCTGCGGCGAAA
>Ga0187819_10002157_pt1 | contig 10361 bp, 13 predicted proteins | sample NC_wetland_sal_i_15_FD_132411 | JGI IMG/M metagenome (GOLD analysis project Ga0187819, IMG submission 132411) | Wetland sediment microbial communities from Neuse River Estuary, North Carolina, USA - SO4_4 | ecosystem: Environmental > Aquatic > Freshwater > Wetlands > Sediment | place: USA...
ACGGGGGCCTTAACGTCTGTAGGGCTGATAGCCGCAGGAACAGACCCTGCCTCCGTGGCCGTAGATCCTTCCGGCAAGTTCGCCTATGTGACGAATCAAAACTCCCACAACGTCTCGATGTACAGCATCGATGTTGCCACAGGGGCCTTGACGCTCATAGGGATGATTGGCACATGAAGTCCTATCTCATTTTCTCCGATTGAACGGCGTTTGACTTCAGCGGAAGTACTAGGGAGGGCGCCATGAGAGCAATGGCCATTCTCAAGTTTGGACTGATCGTAATGCTGACGGCCGTGGCCATCGGCGTGGGCATTTGCGGCTGCAATTCCGGAGCGTTAACGGCTCCGAGCGGAGCCACTCCTGCTCAACTCGGGGTGTAGCAGTTTTCCCCTTCGTATAGCCTACCCCAGCAACGCGTTGACGGGGTAAGAGATATACACCCTCGAAAGTACCCCACCTCCGCGACGGGCAATCAAAGCTCTCGGAATCGTGCGGACGCATGGGCGGAGGGCAGGAGTCTACCCCGGTCTCTATTCATCCGGCACGCGCTACCGGCCAGTGCAGCCAGCGCCTTCACATCTTTCGACGAGGCGATTCTGCAGCGCCGAATTTGCCGCATGGAGCGCACGAGCCATTGCCGAAGACGGATTATTGCTCGTTCGCCATGCTTGGCCTTCGCTTGTTTCAGAATAGGGAGATAGCCGAATTATTGCCGAAAATTCATGCGGCGGAGCAGGTCTTGGAAACGGGGATCACTGCGCCACGGGTCGTAGGCGGGACCTACCTTGAGATCAACGACCGTGTGGGAATGCTCCGCGTAAGCCTTCTGCAACAGGGCAATACCCTGGTCCTTTTGGTTCGTGCCCAAGTAGGCGGTCAAAAGCACTGATGTCTGCTGCCCCGGCACGCGCTGAATGGTCTGCTCCAATTTCGCCATTGCTTGTTGAGCTTGCGCAGTTCGGCCCCAGCGCCCGTAGACATAAGCCTTCACCGAGCAGGTCCACGGTGAATCGTCAGGAGGGAGGCTGCGCTCGACTTCATCCATAGCTTCCTGGAACCTGCCTTCTTCGACATAGGCGGAGACAATCATCGTCGCACGATTAAAGTGCGGCTCCATGTCAAGCACGGCGCGGAACTGGGCGATGGCGCGGTCGTATTGCCGCGCGTAGTAGAGTATTGCGCCGTGATCGGTGGCGATGATCAGTGACATGGGATCCAGCCTGCGCGCCTGCTCACTTTCTACCAAGGCCTCATCGAAACGCCCTTGCCAGGAAAGGTACTCGGCATACCACTGGTGAGCTGTGGCATAGTTGGGGTCGAGCTGGATCGCTCGCCGAAATTCTTCTTCCGCCGTTTGCCAATCGTAATCGTAGTTCTCGGCAATCAATGCCAGCGACGCGTGAGCTTCCGCAAGAGCGTCGTCGAGTTCGAGCGCCTTCAGTGCCGCATCGCGCGCCCGAGGCATGAATTCGTTCTGGGAAACCCAACCCCACGTGCTCATTAACCCGTACGTGTCAGCCAGTCCGGCGTAGGCTTGAGCGTAGCCGGGGTCCTTGGCAATGGCCTGCTGAAAATAGCGAGCAGCCTCCTGGAAACCTGCCATCGTCCTCTTGTTCCAGCAATAGCGGCCCTTGAGATAGAGGTCATACGTTTCGTAAGACGTCGCGGCAGCGGATGAACTGGCAGGATCACGCGCCGAGTCAAATCGATGGGGGTCGCCTAAGGTCAGCGAAATTTCGTCGGTGATTTCTCGCGCGATCTCCGCTTGCAAGGCCAGCAAGTCCTTCACTTCGCGGTCGTACTGCCGCGCCCACACGTGTGTCTGGTCCTTCACCTGAATTAGCTGCGCGCTGATTCGTACCCTGCCGGCATCGCGCCGGACGCTGCCTTCGATAACGTACTGTACGCCTAGCTCGCGGCCGATCTGATCCAGCGGCGCCTGGCCACCCTTGTAATGCATAACTGAAGTGCGGGCGATCACTCCCAGGTGCTGAGGATCAAGGTTCCCCAACTGGCTGATCATCTCTTCGGTCATCCCGTCGCTGAAGTAGTCCTGACTGGTGTCTCCCGTGAGATTTTGAAAGGGAAGTATCGCGAGCATCAATCGTTCGCCGGACGGCTGCGGTCGAACCCGCGACCGCGACCCCCCAAAGTAGGCAGCGAACGCTGCGATCGTCAGCGCCGCGCAAATCCCCACCAGTACCAACCACCGGGGCCCGCGCAAACCTTGCACTTCGATTGCAGGGCCAGCGCCGATGCTTGGAATCTTCGCAACTGACCGTCTGTATCCTGAGATTTCCTCCACTGGCGCGATGAACCGGTAACCCCGTCCCGTGACAGTCTGCACGAACCGCGGATGGTCAGGGTCGTCGTTCAGAACCTGGCGGATTTTGCGGATGGCCCCATTGATGCTGTTGTCCGTGTCGAGAAACGTGTTCTTCCCCCAGATGCGCTCGGCGATCTGCTCGCGCGTGACTAGCTGATCCTTTTGCTCGATCAGGAATAGCAGGACTTCCATTGGCGTGCGTTCGAGCTTGAGGGTACGGCCCGAGCGGCGCAGTTGATAAGCGCGCGGGTCAAATTCGAAATCGTCGCCAAACCGGATCGTGGGCTGAGTTCTGACCGGTTCCGGAGCCACAGCGGCACTCCCCCGTCGAATATCCGCAATTGTACAACCTATATCAAGTTTTGTTACAGGTCCGGCATTTTCTGCAGGTTACACCAACATGAAAAATTAATAGGTTCGACAGAGGTCCGCTATTGAAGTGCCAGAGCTTTCAGCAGTATGCAGGCTATTTCTCGGCCGGTTTTGACGGAGAAAGCAAGAATGAGTGCGAATGTCGCGGCTCCTATCGTCCTTGAAAGGAATGCGGCCATGAACCTCGCCCAGCCCACGAAACAAGCACGGTGCACTGGCGGGGCTTCTGAGCAGCGACGTCATGCTGGGCTAAGACCCGTAACAACGTCGTGACAGTCTCGTTTTCGGTCTTTGAGAGAAAGCGCGGACCGTCGCACAACTCGGTAGTCAGGCCAGAAACAATATCGGCGATCCAGATGGATTCCAGACGAAGAAAGGAGGGAAGATCATGACGCGACTCACTACGTGGACATTAGTTCTTCTGTTTTGCGCTGCCGTGCTGACGCTTGCTTCCTCTGCGCTCGCCGCGGACGGCTTGGTCCCCATCAACCAGAACACTTCCACCAGCGGTCTGCCAGGCTGTCCCCATGCCGGATTTCCCATTATCATCTGCCAGCCTGGCAGCTACCACCTCACCGGAAATCTCACCATTCCGGATGCGAACACTGATGGCATTGACATCACGTCAGACGATGTCACGCTCGGCCTGGACGGCTTCACCATCGCTGGGCCCGTAACCTGCACCCTCGCTTCCTATCCGCTGGCCTGCTCGGCCGGCGGGAACGGCATCGGCATCAACGCACCGAACACCGTTCGCAACGTGGCGATCCGCAATGGCACCATCCGCGGCATGGGCAACGGTGGAATCAAGTTCGGGGCTGGCTATGGGGTCCTGCTTCAAGAGGTGCACGTCGACAACATCGGCCCAGGACCATGCACCCAGGGCGTAAACCCGCTTGCGTGCGGTGTTGGCATAAACTTCAGCCACGGCTCTGGTGTCGTCACTTCCTCCACAGTCCAGACCTGTGCCGGAGACGGTATAGTCGGCGGAGACCAATCGCTCACGATCTCCTCCAGCACCATTACTTACAACGGCGGAGACGGCATCGCCGATGCTGGCGCCGTGTCACATTGCATCGCGAGTTTCAATGGGCAGAGCGGAATCAATAATGCCTGGAACGTAAAGAACTCCACCATGTACGCGAATAAGGGCTATGGCTTATTCGGCGTGACTGGTTACGGAGGCAACGTCATAGCTTTCAACGGATTTGGCGCGGTCAGTGCTGGCAGCACGTCCGTCGGCGGCAACCTCTGCGACGGCTCTAGTTGTTGAGACACCCAGCGTACGCGGCTGATCCGTCAGCTAGCACAGGAATAGGAGTTCCGTCGTGTTCTGGAACGACAGTCGCAGAGCAGCACGATGTCGGAAATCGTTTGAGAGCTAGGACATGAACAGTCGCCTGGCCAGCGATTGATCTTCTGAGACAAGTTGTTTCACTACCGAGACAAAGGGGAGGAATATAAAATGGCAACGATAAAGCGGAAGAAAACCAGGAAAAAACTGGCAGCCGGGAAGTCCCTGAAATCACAGAGGGCATTAGCGTGGAAACTTGCGAGCAATCACAACGAAATCGTGGTCAGGGGTTAAGACTCAAGAAAAGGAGATGGTAATGGCAAAGAAGAATGGTAAGAAGTTACGCGCCGGCAAGTCACTTGAGCCGCTGAAGTCAACGGATATTGTAGAATATCCGCCCATCCGGCCTTACCCGACCAATCACAACGAAATCGTGCTGCGGAGCTAGCGCGCCGCGGCTCTTCTATCCGGCGGCTTTCCCAGACGGTGATTTGCCAGGCGACGAGAGGACGATGCTATGCAATTGGGCCCCAGTGTGCGTCCTAAGCTGTCGACTGGCGAACGCCGTCTGCAAAGAGCCGAAGCTCTGCATGCACAGGCGGTGCGGTTCACCGCGCAGGGGCAATACTCACGAGCTGCCACTGCGTTCCGCCGCGCCATTTCCCTCACCAACGATCATCCTCGCCGCTCCCGGACCATTCTTGCAGCTATTTTGAACGACTTTGGTATCCTTTCCAAGTACACAGGCCGCTTCAGGCGCGCCAGACGCTTGTACGAACGCGCGAGGAAACTCATGCCGCGGGATGATCCCCGTTTCAATCAATTTCGCGCCACCCTATATCACAATCTCGCCGGACTTGAGCACGCGCGGGGTCAGCACGCTCGGGCCCTGCTCCACGCTCGTGAGGGAATCCGGCTGCGGAGGAGACTTCGCGGGAACGACCACTCGGCTCTCGAGGCCGATCAAGCCGCGTTGGCCGCTATCCTTGTTGAGCTTGGAAGTCTGCGAGAGGCAGAAAAAATCTATCTTCGACTCTTGCCCGTCTATTGCCGCAGATTCGGCCCAAAACACTACGAGACCGGTTCGCTGTTATCGAACCTCGGTGCTCTATACGCGAAGACCGGCCGCCTTCACGCGGCGGAGCGGACGCTTCGTCACGCCGCAGCCGCACTCGAATGCGCGTTGAGCAAGAACCATCCTCGCCTCGCCAGCCTTCTCAATAATCTTGCGAGTCTCTGTGTCCGGCGCGGCAAATTCGCGGAGGCCGACGCGCTGTATGCCCGCGTGCTTCGCCTGCTTGCGCGCCAAATAGGTCCCACCTACCCCAGCATCGTTCTCGTCCGCGCAAATCGAAGGAAACTCAAGCATGCAATACGAGATGTGGGTCGTCGTTGATCCGGCATTCCGCACCATCCTTCGCGGAATCGACGGCGAAACGCTCACACGCGATCCACTAGCGAACTCGGCTGTTTTCGCGGCGGCCACCCGGAATATTCCCAAGTACCATCCCAATTACACCTTCGAGAAGACTGTTCACGTGCGCATCACTCGGTTGGGATTTATGGGTGCGCTCCTCCGCAATGACCGGCTCCGCCAGCGACCCGGCGTTTTGCCAAAGCCGACCGCTATGGAAGCGGGCAGCCTGTTCCGCTGCCGCAATCCAAGAGATATCCCGAGATTGCGGCCATTGCGACCACGCTGCCGATGCCTGCACTACCGTTCCGAGCAAACTTAAACCCAACAGTCGTTTCTGGATCTGCGTAGAGGCGTACGGGGTAGATCCCCGAAAGTCGAATGACGGCCAAGGCGTTGCAGTATTGGCAGCAGTCACTTCGACACAAACTAGTGGCCATCACCGAAGCGCCATGCGGTATTGGGGAAAGCCCATACATTGAAGGACCTCTTCTTCATGCCAGCGAGTTTCGCGGACATGGTTGCAAGACCGAATATGAGGGTCGAGGAGAAGGACCATGATTTTGTTATAGGATCGAGGATTTTATCCATCAATAGCGTTGAAGGCGGGAAAGAGGAAGAAAGGCTCAACTTCGATGTTCCAGCCGTGGCGATTGAATGCAAGACCTATCTCGATAAAACGATGCTGGAGTTGTCTTCGACAGCTGCAGAACAGTTGAAGACCCGCAATCCCAACGCGATATACATTGTGGTGATGGAATGGATTAAATTGACGGAGAACGTGAACCTTAAGAAGATGAAGGTCGATCAGATCTACATTCTTCGCAAGCAGAAGAACACCGACCGCGAATTCCGCTACTTGGATGGCTACAAGAAGAACACGATCCATGCCGACGTAGTGTTCCATCTTTACGATTGCGTCAGGAGACATCTCATCGAGCCGTGGGTGGGCGGTGTCTCGCAACAACTGGAAAAGGGTTATCTGCTGGGAACATGTCGACTGGATGCACGAACCTGCAGCGCTGCAGTATGCTTACCAACTCGGCGATTCAACAGCGACCTCAGTGTTCCCCGGCCGAATCAAGGTGCCCAGAAAAAGAAATAGATTACGTCCGGGGTTGCGTGTCATATAAGTCCGAGAACGCACAAGGCGCTTCCGACCCCGACCTTTGGCAGTGCTTTTGATTTGGCTCCCTCACCAAATCGGACAACTGATCCGATTCGGACAGCGCAATTTGACCCCTTCTCAAACTTGCCTTCTACTTGCGGCAGACCTACCGCAAGTCCACTTTGTTGTTGTGCGTGTAGTGGTTTCCAAGAAATCAGGGAGATGAAATGGCTGGTAACAACACATCATTCAGGAAAAAGACCCGTTGGGCCGCAGGCGTGACGCCCTACGCCGAAATGGGCTACTACAACACGAGCTATGAGCCCAAGGACACGGACCTCTTGTGTGCTTTTCGCCTCGTACCGCAAGAAGGCGTCGAACCCATCGAAGCGGCAGCCGCTGTGGCAGGCGAGTCTTCCACGGCTACCTGGACGGTGGTCTGGACCGACCGCTTGACTCCTTTCGAAAATTATCAGGCTAAATGCTATCGCGTCGATCCGGTCCCCGGCACCGATCAATACATCGCATATATCGCTTACGACCTCGACCTTTTCGAGGAAGGCTCGATCGCCAACTTGACCTCCTCCATCATCGGCAACGTGTTCGGCTTCAAGGCACTCAGGTCTCTGCGCCTCGAAGACATGCGCATACCGCCCCATTACGTGAAGACCTTTCAGGGTCCTCCACACGGCATCGTGATGGAGCGCGAATATCTCAACAAATTTGGGCGTCCGCTGCTGGGCGCCACCGTCAAGCCGAAGCTCGGCCTTTCCGCACGGAATTATGGCCGCGTGGTGTACGAAGCCCTGCGTGGCGGCCTCGATTTCACGAAGGACGACGAGAACATAAACAGCCAGCCTTTTATGCGCTGGCGCGATCGCTACCTCTTCTGCATGGAAGCAGTGAACCGCGCCATGGCCGCCACAGGCGAGATTAAAGGCCATTACCTGAACGTCACTGCCGGAACCATGGAAGAGATGTACGAGCGCGCCGACTTTGCCAAGGAGCTGGGCAGCGTAATTATCATGATCGATTTGACGATCGGCTACACGGCGATTCAATCCATTTCGAGATGGGCGCGCCGCAACGGCGTGATCCTGCATCTGCATCGCGCGGGCCACGGCACTTACACGCGGCAAAAAACGCACGGCGTGAACTTCCGCGTCATTGCCAAATGGATGCGCCTCGCCGGAGTGGATCACATTCACGCCGGCACGGTGGTTGGCAAGCTCGAAGGAGATCCTAACTCCATTCGAGGCTACTACGCCACTCTGCGCGAGAACACGCTCGATGCTAACCCGTCTCTAGGCCTGTATTTCGAGCAGGACTGGGCGTCCTTGCCAGCGGTCATGCCAGTCGCATCCGGAGGCATCCACGCCGGCCAAATGCATCAACTCCTGCACTTCCTCGGCGAAGACGTCGTGCTCCAGTTTGGCGGCGGCACTATCGGCCACCCGGACGGCATCGCCCAAGGCGCGACCGCGAATCGCGTAGCCGTCGAAGCCATCATTCAAGCGCGGAATGAAGGCCGCGACTTCCCCAACGAAGGGCCCGAAATCCTGGAAAAAGCCGCTCGCTGGTCGCCAGAACTGCGCAAGGCGCTCGAGGTTTGGAAGGACGTCACCTTCGATTTCGAATCGACTGACGTGCCGGACGCGGTCCCCACGCTCACGATTTGATTCACTGGAGACGCAAATATGAGAATCACTCAAGGCACTTTTTCTTACCTTCCGGATTTCACGGACGAGCAGATCAAAGCGCAGATCGCTTACTGCCTCGCGAATGGCTGGGCCGTTTCCGTCGAATACACCGACGATCCTCATCCGCGTAACTCTTACTGGGAAATGTGGGGGCTGCCCATGTTCGACCAGCAGGACCCCGAGAGCACGATGCGCGAACTGGACGAGTGCCGCAAAGCCTTCCCGAACCATTACGTCAAACTCAACGGCTACGACCGCACGAAAGGCCGACAGACAACGATGTTGAGCTTCATCGTGCAACGGCCCAAAAACGAGCCCGGCTTTGCCTTGGAGCGCGCCGAAGGCCCGGACCGCCGCGTCCGCCACACGATTCGCAGCAAAGCGCGGTCAGTCGGCCAAGCGTAACAAGGGCTGATGACGCGAACGAGGAGCTCATGCAAAAAATTGACATCGAATCCGCTCCCGATCCCGGCGCTGTCGTCGAGACGCCCGAGAATCTGGTCGACATCGCCGCCGCCCATCGCGATTCGAATCTCGAACAAATCCTGAACGAGCTCGACCGCGAACTGGTCGGCTTGCAGCCCGTGAAAGCCTACATCCGCCAAATCGCCTCGCTGCTTCTCGTCGCGCGTCTACGCGAAAATGTCGGCCTTTCGACCGAGCGTCCCACCGCGCACATGTGCTTCACCGGAAATCCCGGCACCGGCAAAACCACCGTCGCGATGCGGATGGCGACGATCCTTCACCATCTCGGCTACCTGCGCCGCGGCCATCTCGTCGTAGCCACTCGCGACGATCTTGTCGGTCAATACGTCGGCCACACCGCGCCCAAAACCAAGGAAATTCTGAAGCGCGCCATGGGCGGTGTGCTCTTTATCGACGAAGCCTATTATCTCTATCGCCCCGAAAATCAGCGCGACTACGGCCAGGAATCGATCGAAATGCTGCTGCAAGTCATGGAAAGCCAGCGCGAAGACTTGGTCGTCATTCTGGCCGGCTATCGCGATCGCATGGACACCTTCTTCCAATACAATCCCGGCTTCCGCTCTCGCGTCGCTCACCACGTCAATTTCCCCGATTACACACTCGAGGAGCTGACCTCCATTGCGGAGCTGATGGTCCGCCAGCAGAATTACGCCTTCGACGTTGCTTCGCGCCAAGCCTTCCTCGAATATCTCGCGTTGCGTATGCAGCAGCCTCACTTCGCCAACGCGCGCAGCGTGCGCAATGCCATTGACCGCATGAAGCTTCGCCAGGCCAGCCGTTTGGTCCAGCTAGGCGGCCGCATCGCCAAACACCAACTCGCCCTCATCAGCGAGCTCGACGTTCGTCAATCCCGCGTCTTTCACGGCGGCCTGGATCAAGACGCGGAAAGCACGGCGATTCGCGCGGAGGCCTAAATGCTCAAGCGCAGACCCATAGTTCTCGGCATCGTCGGCGACAGCGCTGCCGGCAAATCCACCATCAGCCGCGGCTTGACGCGCCTGCTCGGCCCCGATCGCGTCACGCACATCTGTGCCGACGATTATCACAAGTACGATCGCATCGAGCGCGCCCGCCTCAACATCACGCCGCTGCATCCCGACTGCAACTACCTCGATATTCTCGAGCTTCACCTCGAACGCGCTCACTACGGCGAAGCCATTCTCAAGCCTGTCTACGACCACCGCACCGGCTCGCTCGTCCGTCCCGAATACCTCCACCCGCGCGAGTTCGTCATCGTCGAAGGGCTGCTTGGCTTTCACACGCCGGCCATGCGCCAGTTCTACGACGTCAAAGTTTTCCTCGATCCGCCCGAGGACTTGCGCCGCCTCTGGAAGGTCAAGCGCGACACCTCCAAGCGCGGCTACACCGCGGATCAAGTCTTGGCCGAACTGGAGAAGCGCGAAGCGGACTCGCGCGACTTCATTCGGCCACAACGTGAATTTGCCGACATCGTCGTCCGCTTTTACCCGGGCTGCGCCGCTTCAGAAAATGGCGACAGCCATCTCAACGTCAATTTGGTTTTGCGTCCGACGATTGCACATCCCGACCTGAGCTACCTGTTCAATCAGGACCAGCGCCCGCCGTGTGGCGTTCGTCTGGTGCTCGGGCGCGACCATGGCCGCCCCGTCGACTTTCTCGAAGTCGACGGCAACGTCAGCCGC
>Ga0187819_10002158_pt1 | contig 10359 bp, 10 predicted proteins | sample NC_wetland_sal_i_15_FD_132411 | JGI IMG/M metagenome (GOLD analysis project Ga0187819, IMG submission 132411) | Wetland sediment microbial communities from Neuse River Estuary, North Carolina, USA - SO4_4 | ecosystem: Environmental > Aquatic > Freshwater > Wetlands > Sediment | place: USA...
CTCCTACGGCAAAGTATTCCTAACGGACCCCACCGGCGTCCGGACTGAGGGTTATGTCAATTTTATCGCCCACCGCCGTTTCTGTTTCCACTATCGAACGACTCGGGAGTTCCAGCACCGACGCCGCCTCCATCGTGACCGGAGCCAGACGCCACGGCCGCAACTCGCGCTCGATGCGGACCACGGTCTGTGTCCGATCAAGGTACACGACATCAATGGGAAACCCCATTCCTAAAGTATGAACGCCCCGGCAGGGGATGATCCAGAGGCCGCAGCCATTACCGGAGTCATTCGCACTGAGGCCGAGGAGCCCCCGCAGGCGGGTCCAGTGCGTATCCGCCACGGCCAGGGACGTGGCGAGGTGCGTCTGGCGGGTTCGGTTGAAAGCCTCCCCCCGCGGGGTAAGAACGGCCATAAATGTAAGCGCTCCCGTTGTTCTGCGCGATTTGCTTGCCCTTGAAACTCAGTGGCCCGAAACCGGGCCCAACTGCCGGATCAGTTCGATTACTGCCGGGCCGATGGTAACAAAAATGATCGAGGGCAAAACAAACACAACCAAGGGGGGGACCATCTTGATGGTCGTCTTGGCAGCCTGTTCTTCGGCGCGTTGCCGGCGTTCCGTGCGGAGGGAGTCGGAGTGCACACGAAGGGCTTGGGCGACGCTGGTGCCGAAGCGGTCAGTTTGAATCAGTGTACCAACAAGAGAACGGATATCGTCAACGCCGGTGCGGTCCACCAGGTTGCGCAAAGCCTCGGCTCGGGGCTTGCCGGCTCGCATCTCGAGGTTGACGAGGTGGAATTCATCGCTGAGATCCGCGTGGGCGTGATGCAAATCCTGGCCCACCCGCATTAAAGCCTGGTCCAGAGCGAGACCCGCCTCGACGCAGATGACGGTAAGGTCAAGGGCATCGGGCAAGGCCAGGCGAATGCGCTGCTGGCGATCCTTGATCATGCGCTTCAGGAAGAAGCGCGGAAGCAAAAAGCCGAGACCGGTAACGCCAGCAAGAAGCGGTACGTTGTCGAATCCGGTGAAAAGCGCGACACCGGCAAAGCCCACCACAGCCATCACCAGGCGCAGACCGAAATAGTAACTGATGTGGCTGGCGTCGCGGAATCCGGCTTGAATAAGCCAGCCGCGGGTACGGGAAACGTCGCCCGGAGACAGCGGGAGCGCTTTGCTGATGGGTTCCAGCGCCTGTTCCAGGCGTTCCTTCAGGGCAGGCTTGTTCTCCACCGGTTGTTGCCGTCCGCCCAGCTCGCGCAGGCGCGCGCCGAGGACCGAACTCGGTGTGACCACGGCGGCGCCAAAGGAGAAGACCACCAGCACCACGGTGGCGAATACGACGATAGTCAGAATCAGAGGCAACATAGTCATACCTGGATCTTGATGATCTTGCGGATCACGAAATAGCCGACCGTTTGCAAAGTAATCCCGGAGACCAGCAGCGTGTGGCCGATCGGGTCGGCGAAAAGCGGGTGAATGAATCCCGGATTCAGCACCAGCATCATCGTCACAATGATGGGCGGCATCCCCATCAGCAGGGCCATGGTAAGGCGTCCCTGGGCGGTGTAAACCCGCACCTGGCGCTGGATCTTGAAACGCTCGCGGATCACGTAGGAGAGGTTGTCGAGAATCTCGGCCAGGTTGCCGCCGGTTTCGCGTTGCAGCATGACCGCGGTGACGAAAAACTTCACGTCCACCAGGGGCATGCGCTCGGTAAGGTTCAGCAGAGCGTCGCGCACCGGCATGCCGAATTTCTGCTCCTCGTAGAGCTGGCGAAACTCGCCGGCGACGGGTTCCGATACCTCGTTGGTAATCATCTCAAGAGCAGTAGTAAAAGCGTGTCCGGCACGAACGGCGCGGGCCAGCGTGTCAATGGCCTCGGGGAAGAGTTCCTCGAACTTTTCGAAGCGCTTGTTGCGGCGGATCGACGCGTAGGAGTACGGCAGGAGCGCGCCGACCAGCAACGCGATCCAGGCGGCTTCGACTCGCTTGCTCAGGACGTAGGCCATGATGCAGGCGACGATCCCTGCCAGCGCGCACGCGCCCAGGAAGTTGCCCGCACGCGTGCTCAATCCGGCCTGAGCTAGCATTTTCTGGATGGCGGAGACGCGTTCGGAGCGCCGCAGCAATGCGTCGAGAGCGGGAATATTACTCAATTGCTCATCGCGCACGACGGCCAGTTCTTCTTCCGCCTTGCGTTCCGGGGCCTTGCTCTCGTTAGCCAGGCGATCTCTGATCAGGCGAGCCCGCGCCCGCCGCTGATCGAGCAGCGAGAGCACGGCAAAGGCCGCGATGGCGACCAGGACGAACGCGAGAAAAGCCAGTAGAACGGGCATCGAAATCAGACCTCCGTCCTTGATTCAAACAGCGCGGGACGCAAACGGGCCCCTGAGGTGGCCAGCCGGTCGGCAAACTTCGGACGGATGCCGGTGGCCCGGAATACGCCGCGCACTTTTCCGCTCTCGTCAATGCCAGTACGATCAAAGGAAAAAATGTCCTGCATGGCAATGGAGCCGTTGTCCATGCCCGTGATCTCCGAAACGGTGATGACCTTGCGCGTACCGTCGGAGAGGCGAGCGATCTGAACTACTCCGTGAATCGCCGCGGCAATCTGCTGGCGTACCGCATTCTCGGGAATGTTGAGGTTCGCCATCGAAACCATGTTCTCGACGCGGGCCAGGGCATCCCGCGGCGAGTTGGCGTGGACCGTGGTCAGGGATCCTTCGTGACCGGTGTTCATGGCCTGCAACATGTCGAAGGCCTCCTCGCCGCGGACCTCGCCGACCACAATGCGGTCGGGACGCATACGCAGGCTGTTGATGACGAGCTGGCGCTGGCGCACGGCGCCCTTGCCTTCGATGTTGGGCGGCCGCGTTTCCAGACGCACCACGTGTTCCTGCTTGAGCTGGAGTTCGGCCGCGTCTTCAATGGTGACGATGCGGTCGGAGTTGGGAATGTAGCCGGAGAGCACGTTCAGCAGCGTGGTTTTGCCGGCGCCGGTTCCACCTGACACCAGCACGTTCAGTCGCCCCTTGACCACGGCCGACAGCAGTTCGAGCATGGACTCGGTGAGCGTCTGGTTCTCGATCATCTGGCGGGCGGTAATGGGCTCGCGTCCAAAACGGCGGATGGAGAGGCACGGTCCGTCGAGCGCCAGCGGAGGAATGATGGCGTTAACGCGCGATCCGTCCTGCAAGCGGGCATCCACCATGGGCGAGGATTCATCCACGCGCCGCCCTACCCGCGAGACGATGCGCTCGATGATCTGCATGAGGTGCGAATTGTCTTTGAACGACAGCGCGGTCAGTTCAAGCTTGCCGCCCCGCTCCACGTACACGCGGTCGTAGCGATTAACCAGAATGTCGGAAATGGTGGAGTCCTTGAGCAGCGGTTCCAGAGGTCCAAGGCCGAAGATTTCATCGAGAATTTCGCGCGACAGGCGTTCCCGCTCGGCGAAGCTGAGGGGCACACTTTCCGAATTGACTGCGTTGCGAATGACGACCAGGACTTCGTCGCGGGCGGAATCGCCGGTCTTGCCCAGTTTTTCCAGGTCAAGACGGTCAAGGATCTTGCGATGCAGGTCAGCCTTTACCTGCTGGTAATCGGTACGCTCGAACGATTGCGTATTCGCCATAGGGCCCTAACTTCCTAAACCGATTTGAACAAAGACCACGCCGTCCGCTTTACGTCAACGTCGTTGCGCGTCAGTTCCTCGGCCAGTCCGGCAAAGCAACGGGCGATTTCGCTGTTGCGCTGATCCATCACCGGCGTGCCGCGGTCAATCGCGCTCGACACGGCAAAGTACTGGTTCGGCACCCGCCACAGCAACTTGGCGCCGACAGCGGCCTCGGCGTCGGCTTCGCTGAAACCGGGAACTTTGCGGAAGCGATTGAGAACCAGCCGGACGCGCTCCCGGCTTCCAGTCTCGCCCAGATACTGATGCACCCGGGCTGCGCTCCACAGCGAAGCCACATCGGTGCAAGCGACCAGCAGCACGGTTTCGGATAGATTCGCGATCAGCCGGCTGGCCGCGTCAAAGCGCGACGACGCATCTACGACCACATAACGATAGTGAGTCACTAGCATGTCGAACAGACGAACAAACTCCGCGGTAGAAGGGTCCACCGCCGCCGGCACGTTGGTTCCCGCCAGCAACTGCAAGCCTGCTCCGTGGCGCGTCATGAAGCTTTCCAGCAGGGAGGCGTCCATGCGGTGGAGATTACGCATCGCGTCGGCGACGTTGAACACGGGCTTGAGGTTCATGTGCAGGGCGGCATGCCCCAGCGGCGCCAGGTCTACCAGCGCCGTCTGTCCCTGCGCCGTCTGCAGTGCCAAAGCCAGATTCACGGCCACCGTGGTGGCGCCATTCCCGCCTTTGGCATTGATGACCGAGAACACTTTGCCGCGTGGTCCTTCCTGACGTCCCCGCCGCTGCGCCGCCGTGAGGCGCACGAAAGCTTCCAGCAAATCGGTAGTTGTGGTGGGACGCTCAATGAACTCGCGGGCTCCGGCTCGCATGGCGTTCACGATGACTTGGGGCTGGCTGAGACTGCCCACGGCGAAAATGGCGGCCTCCGGCATCTCCTGATGGAGGAGTTCGATGGCGCGCAGTGCCAGGGGAGGATTGTCAGCCGGGATGTCCACCAGCGTGACGTCGGGATTCGCTGTGCGCACACGGCGGGTAATCGGATCGGAGGCCGCGACTGGAAAGCTGGCGCACGTGTGCACCGTGCGAGCCACCGTGGTGCCGTCCACCAGCACCTGCAGCACGGCGCGCTGCTCGTTGTCCGTAGCGACGATGACGACAGAAAGCTCTGCCATAACCAACGCGGGGTTTTCCCCATTACCGCGAAACTCTTTCCCCGCTTGACCTGCGGGGCTGTACTCCCATCTTACTTGCCGAGCTTCTTGTCGAACTTAGCCGGGTCCATAAACGGCTGCGGGTTCTTGGGCGGCGTCGGCGGCTCACTGTTGGGGGAGATGCGCCGCACCGTGCACAGGACCATCAGCTCAGAATTGCTCTTCTGCAAGCTCTTGCTGCGGAAGAAATTCCCCAGAATCGGAATATCGCCCAGCCCCGGTATCTTGTTGTAGATGTCGGTAACGCGATTGTCGATCAGGCCTGCGATCACAAAGCTCTGCCCGTCCTGCAGTTCAAACTCGGTCTCCGCCTTGCGCGTGCTGAGCGCAGGCACGGTAAACCCGGAAATCGTAAGTGCGTTCGAAAAATCGAGTGTGCTGACTTCGGGAGCCACGTGCAGGTGGATGTTTCCGTTCGGCATGATGACCGGAGTGAACTTCAAGTTGACCCCGAAATCTTTAAACGAAATGGTGACCGCAGTGAAGCCGGCGCCGGGCTGCACGATGGGAAAAGGGAATTGACCGCCAGCCAGGAAACTGGCTTCTTTCCCATTCACCGCGATCAGGTTGGGCTCGGCGAGAATCTGCAGGAGGTTCTTGGTCTGAAGCGCTTCTATCACCGCGCCGAAATTGATATCAGGACGAAAAAGAAAGAGGTTCAAAACATTATTAAGGGTTTGAACGCTGGTGGTAGTCGTCGTAGTGCCATTGGTGGTGGTACTTGTCGTGGGAGCTTGCCCCAGCGTTTGCGGCCCGAAGCCCCCGAACTGGCCGGTGGTGATCGTGCCCAGGGTGTTGGACGCGCCCGTCGAGACGAAGTTGATTCCCATCTGGGTCAGCGCGGTGCGATCCACTTCTGCGAACTTCACCTGCAGCAGGACCTCCTGCGCTCCGACTGGCCCGAACGTCAGCACATTGACAACTTTCGGAGAGTAGGCGGTGGCCAGCTCGCCCGCGCGTTTGGCAACATCCTCGGTGGAAACGTGTCCCGAGAGTACGATGGCGGCGCGCGAGGGTGTAACCGTGATCTGCTCCTCGGGGAAGACGCGGTGCTCTTCGTCAGCGCAGGCGCTGACATCAACATCCACGCGCAGATCGAAGCTGCGCGAGCGCTCCAGTTCGTCCCAGATGAGAAGCGAAATCTCTCCCGGGGCCTTGCCATGAACCAGGATCTGCGTGGGCGTAATGGGCAGAGCGTAGGCGATGGCTGGGTCGGTGACAGAGATGCGCCGGATCCGCTCTGTAGTGTTAATGAGCAGCGACTTGCCTACCATCACCCGCAACGGAGCCGACCCTGCGGGCGGAGACTGCGGCGGAAGGGTCGTAGTCTGCGTCGTGTTGGTCGCGGGGTTCTGCGACTGTCCGGCTGCATCGGCCTGCTGCATGATTTCAGCCGACGCCGAAATAACGAGAATGCATGCGAGGAAAAACGCGCCGAACCAGGACGTGCGAACTTTCATTTTCCGATTCCTCTCCCTGTGAGGAGGCTTGATGCTCGGTCCAGATGCGATTGGCGAAATCAAAATTTTCCCGGTCACTTGGTCTGGCACCCTTCGTCTGTGCAGCTGACTGGATTCGCTTTTTTGTCGCCCTCAATGACGTCAATAACGATGCCGTTTGAAGCTGGCGGCGCCTCGGCGGGCTTCTTGATTACCGTACGGTGAACTGGAACTGTCGGCGCAGGGGCCGCGCCGCCCTTGTAAAGACCTCTGGCGCTGGAAGATGGAACATCATCCTGGCGTGTGTCGAGCGGATTGCGCAGGGCGAGCTGTATGTGTCCTTGTGCGCTGGCCAGGGTAAGCCGCTGGGCATCGTCCGGTGTCACCAGCAGCGTGATGACGGGCGTGTTCTGAGCTTCGCCAGTCGCGCTTTTTTCCAGCGTGTGGCCCGAGGCCAGGACTCGAACATCCTGCAAAACGGTTGTCGTTTGCGTGTCGGTGCCCCCCGTGGGTGTTCCGGTCAGGAGCACGTCCACGCGGGTTCCAGGCGTGACGAAACCAGCCACCGACACCACTTCATTCACTCGCACCGAAACCGCGCGCATACCGGGGGTAATCAGCGACGGCAGGCCGGTGACATTCTCGCCTGCTAGTTTGTTGGCCAGGATAAACTCGCCCTTGGAAATCGGAATGATGACCCCATGGCCCAGAACTTCGCTCATTTTTCGTGGCGCGCCTGCGGGCAGATCGCTTTCCGGGATCCAGATTTTCTTGATATCGCGTTGTTCCACCTTAGAGCCGACTTGAAGATCGTCCGCGGCAACAATGACTTCGTCAAGGCGTTCGCTGCTCGCCGGCCCGCTTCCTTTTTTCAGGTTCTGGTAGACGTATCCGGCGGCCAGGAGGCCCAGAGCCAGCGCCAGACTTCCGATCATCAACAAACGCGTGCGGTTCATGATGCTCCCTCAAAAGCTGAAGCTGCTACCACCGGCCGGACTCCCATAGTTCCTTCCGCATTCCCGGCCTGAGTCGCGGTCCTGGCCTGAGTGCTACTGGATGGAACTGGCAACGGAGGAGAACACGTTGTTTGCATTCGAGCCAATCAGCCGGACGGTTCCGATGACAATGACCAGAATCACCGCCAGCATCACTGCATACTCGGCTATATCCTGTCCTTCCTGGTCGCGCCAAAGCCTGCGCACAAGTTCCATAAATATTCTCCTATCTGCCTATTAACGGGATCACGGGGGAATGATCTTACAGGCGCCACAGGCAGGGGTCGTTGCTCAGAGATACGCCTCTGGCTTCAACCCTGTGCATTTTAGTCCGCTAAGACACTGCCCGCTCTAAGGGTAATCATACCCTGCAAGATGGGGAAAAGTGGTAATTTCTTGCATCCCCCCGGACTACCCGAGGTAACTAGGGCCAAGGAGCCGGCGCACGCCTGGACCGAAGGTTAAGTCCTGCGATCCGAACAGATTGCAGCCACCCGGAGGTCTCGCGGCGGCGACGCCGGGGCTACTTGAAGCCGAAGCCGCTTCGGTACTACGGACTTCTTTGTGTTTTGTGGCGACCAGGGCCGCTCCGGGATACAATCGCGTGCCGGGCCGTAAGTGGCGAGAAGAAACGGGGGTCTAAAGAGATTTCGACGCAATCCTGGAGAACCATTGGCCGATTCTTTTTGCTGATGATGGTGGCGATCCACGCAGCCTTTCTATGGAGCGTGCGCGGCCGGATTCCAAAAGGGGATCCGGATTTCACCGCCTTTTACACGGCGGGCAAAATCCTGCGCGAGGGACGCGGCGCGGAACTCTACCGGGCAGCCACCCAGAATGCCGTTCAGTGGGAGTTCGCAACCGATACAGACCTGCGGCAGGGGCCTCTGCCCTATATCTGCCCGCCGTTTGAAGCCCTGATCTTTGTGCCGCTGACTTTCCTGCCGTACACGGAAGCCTTTGCACTCTGGAACCTTTTGAACCTGGGCTTGCTCTTCGTGATCGCGCTGTTGTTGCGGCAGTGTCTGGATTCGCGGGGGAATTCTCTGCGCCAGATCCCGCTCTGGGAGTGGGTTCTGGCCCAGCTGGCTTTCTTTCCGGTGTTTACCAATTTCTTGCAGGGCCAGGATGGAATCCTGTTGCTTCTGGTTTTTGTTCTCGGTTTCTGCGCCCTGGATCGAAATGCAGAGTTCGGTGCGGGCTGCTGGCTTGGCCTGGGAGTTTTCAAATACCATTTCGTGGTTCCGCTGGTTCTGATTCTGGCGCTGTGGAAGGGGCGAAAATTAGCGTGGGGTTTTGCAGCGACGGCTTCTGCCGCAACGGTCCTCTCGCTGGGGATCGTGGGATGGCACGGCGCCCTGCAATATCCGGCGTACGCCTGGCAAATTGTGTCGGTTCCGGGCCACGGCCAGACTCCGCCGGGGCTGATGTCGAACCTGGTGGGCCTCGCCACCGGGTGGTCCCTTCCGCAAAGTCTGGGCTGGCCCCTGCGGGTGGTAGCGCTGACAGGTTCTGCGGCACTGCTGATCGTCGTTGCGCGCATGCGCAGCTTGGCGAAGGATCCGCGATTCTTCCGGCTGAGCTTTGCCTGTGCGGTGATCACCACAGTTCTTGTCAGCTATCTCACAAATACGCATGATCTGTGTCTTCTGGTGCTGCCGCTGGCGTTGCTGGCGGATTATGTCGCGATCCATTGGTCCGAGCGGCAGACGATCAGGGCCCTGCTCATTCCCGTGCTGCCGCTGCTGATCAGTCCCCTATGGTTCTTCTTCTGGATGGGGTGGCCTAAATTAAACCTGGTTGCGATCCTCTTGCTTTGGTGGATTTATGCCATGCGGAGCGAACTGCTGCGCTTGAGAAATAATGAAACGAACACCGGCGCTCGGACCGCATTTTTGTCGTGACAATCCTGCCATGACAATCTCGGTATAACAATCTTGTATGACCCGTTCGAAGGTTCAGGTTTCTCGACAATCTTCGACTGTCAACCCTTCGGTGTGACGGCCGGTGCGTCGGCGGCCGTCTTTCGCAACAGAATCACCGCCAGCATGGGCAGGTAGAGGAAGATCACGGTCCAACGCCCGACCTCGGTGAAGCTGTGAGGAAAGTGGTACCAGCGCCAGATGCCGGCTCCCCAACTGAAAAACACGGTCCACACAATTTCGCGGCGCGATTGCGGAATCAACCAGAGAATAAAGCTGTCGAAGAACCAGCGCTGCGGCATCAGCGCCGACAAGAGCAGAAGGAGTGCGTCGCGATTGCGATAGCGCATCAGCGCCAGCAGGAGCAACGGGCCCGGAAGTACCAGCAGGGGAATGAAATGCTGGTAGTTTCCGGTTTGCCGCAACCAGGCCAGCGGCCAACTCGGCATCAGTATGAGGCTGGCAAGCCCCACCATCAGGCACGCCCCCAGTCCGCGGCGGCTGATGCGCGTCAGCAAGATGGGCAGTCCGACCTGTGGTTTGGCCATAGTCACGGGCAAGAGCAGCGGGAAGAATGCCCCGGCGGCAATGACGGGGGACCATTGCACAGCCAGCATTCCTGCCCAATACGGGTAAGCGAGGAAGACTAACAGCCGTGTGTAGCCGTGGCGGGTTAGACCGAAGGCGAGCAGGGAGGAACTGATTCCCCAGAAGAGCCCGGCGGCGAGTTCCGGTTGCAGCCGGACAAATGGCAGAGCAAAGATCGCCGCCGTGAGCGGGTATTGCTCGAGCGGCGTATCGTAGGGATTCTGCCGTGCCAGCACGCGCTGCGCCAGATGAAGCGCCCAGCGGAAGTCGGCGGCATCCTGATGAAAATGCCGCATCAGAAACCAGCAGAATGCGCCGCTCGCGAAGCCGATTGCCGCCGAGACTGCGATTCGCTGTCGCATAGGGATTCCGTGCGCCACAGTTGTAACATGAACCGGATGAATCTCGATCTGCTGTAAGTGAGAACACTATTCTTTGAAACGCTCGCTCTTTATCGTCGCACTCGCGTTGGCCCTGGTCGCCTCAGCCAGCACGTGGTTCTACATGAAACGCATCCTGAGAGCGCAGCAGATTGCCGATGCGGCCGCGCA
>Ga0187819_10002159_pt1 | contig 10359 bp, 9 predicted proteins | sample NC_wetland_sal_i_15_FD_132411 | JGI IMG/M metagenome (GOLD analysis project Ga0187819, IMG submission 132411) | Wetland sediment microbial communities from Neuse River Estuary, North Carolina, USA - SO4_4 | ecosystem: Environmental > Aquatic > Freshwater > Wetlands > Sediment | place: USA: North...
AGGGAGTAGGAATCGGGATTAATGAGACAGTATCAGCAGGGAGCCTTACGGGCCACGAATCACCGGCCGTCTGGGAACTTGGTCTCAACGGAAATCCGTGATTATCCGGCTTGGGCGGTGACCAGCGAGGTTGGCTGCTCGGGTAGAGCGATGACCTGCGCCGAATGAGGAAGGGTGCGATCGAGGGCATCGGCGAGCGCTGGGGGAAACGCGGTGGTCAAAAGGTTAACGTCGAGTTGCAGATCACGCGAGGAATAGAGGCGATAGACGGTCAGCGTGCCGCGGCGGTGGTTCGCGGAACTCAGCAGATCAAGGACAATGGTCCAAGTGGGCGAGGTCTCGAGCGCTTTCTGAAGGCCAGGCTTGGTCCAGCGGAATGAACTGCCATTGCGGCGCTGCGACGGGGATTCGACTGGTTCAAGCGGAAGAACCTCGCCTGGAAGCAGATCCAGCTTGAGTTCAAAGCCGTCGAAATCATTGCTGCCAAAAGCGGCGGCGAGGATGCGGCGCACCTGAGCGTAATCGCGCGTGACCTTGAGTTCTTCGGTGGCGCGCCGGATGGCGAGGTTGTTCACGAAAATCTGCGGCTGATTGAGCGTGCGCTGGGCGACCCGCGCCAACTCTCCAAATTCGAGATAGCCGAGGTGCTGAACGCCAATCCAGATACCGATGCCCAACACCGCCAGCACCAGACCGAGTGAACTGCCGGTCGGCCAGAGCAGGAACAAGCTGAGCATGGCGAAACACGCCGATACTCCATAGAGGAGAATAACGACTTGGCGGTGCGTCATGCCGTGCTGCAGAAGCTTGTGGTGGATGTGCTCGCGATCAGCGGTGAAGACCGGTCTTCCGCTGATCAGGCGGCGGACGATGGAAAGCACCGTCTCGAGAATGGGCAAGCCGAAAGAAACGATGGGGATGGCAACGGCGACGATGGTCGGAGCCTTTTGCGAAGCCCCCAGTGCCAGTGCGCTGAGCAGAAATCCGATGAACAGACTGCCGGAATCCCCGAGAAAGATCGTGGCCGGATTAAAGTTGTAGCGAAGGAATCCGAGAATCGCTCCGGCCAGCGCGATCGTCATGATTTCAACCAGTGAGGGGCCATTCAGCAGAGCAACCACGAAGGCCACCATAGTTGAGAACAAGGCCGATCCGGCGGCCAAGCCATCGAGCCCGTCAATCAAGTTGAAGGCGTTGGTGATCGCCAGCACCCAGATCACAGTGAACGCCAAGCCGATATACCAGGGAAGAACACGATCTCCCAAGATGACCGGGATATTGATGATGCGTAGACCGCCGGCGTACAACATGGCGGCGGCGACTCCCTGCACGGCAAATTTGAAGTACGGACCAACGCCGCGGAGGTCGTCGTACACGCCGAGCAGGAATACGAGCGCTGCGGGGACGAGGATGGTGACCATCGTGCGCAGGAAGTGGGGCGAGTGCAGATTGGGATAGCGCACTGCCCAGATCGCAGCAATGCCCATGCAGGCAGAAAAACTGAGGAAGATTGCGACGCCGCCTAGTCGCGGTAAGGGACTGGAATGCAGGTGACGTTCCTGGGTGGGAACGGCGACCCATCCGCGGGATATAGCGAAATCGCGAACGTACCGGGTGAGTACGAAAGCGAACAACAGAGCCGAAAAGAACAACCCCAAACAAATGACAGTCAACTACGCCACCTCGACCCACACTACGGCGGTTTCAGCATGCAAACTCCGCACTCTTTCTGGAAGTATCGCAGCCATATCCGGCCGGTTGCTAGTTAGTGTGCTGATACCTGTTGACGATAAGGGTGCAACGAATGTAGCAGTACCAGATTGGGACTTGCAATCTGTGAGGCGGAAAAATCTGTGGAAAACTAAGGAGATGGCAGAAGGATTGCGGAGTTCAAGCTTGTTCCGCTGTGCTAAACTTCTGTTCAAAATTCATCTACCTAAGTCAGGGGCCATTTGATGACGTCGAGCATCTCGGGTTACACGGGCCGCGGCTGGTTGGTTGTGCTTTTGCTGGCAACGTGGTTGACCTTCATTGGCTCAGTTGCCGCAGAGGAACCTTCGAGTGCGAACTCCGGTGAAGCCCAACAACCAAGTGCGCCGGGGGAAGTTCCTGCGGCTCAGGCGCAGCCGCAAACGCCCGTGAATCCATCTGTTACGCCCGCGCCTCCCGCAAAAGCCGAGGATGCCAATCAGCCCAACTCCGACCAATCGACGCAGGTGAAGTTTGGTCCGGGGGACTTGATCGAAGTGAACGTTTACAACGTTCCGGAGCTAAACAGTAAGGTGCGAGTCAGCAACTCAGGAGATGTTTATCTTCCGCTGATCGATTACGTTCACGTTGACGGGCTGACGCAAGAAGAAGCACAGGCGTTGATCGAAAAACGGCTCTCCGATGGAGGGTTCGTGCGCAGCCCGCATGTGTCGATCTTCGTGGATGAGGCGTCGTCGCAGGGCGTGACCCTGATCGGGGAAGTTCAGAGACCCGGGATTTATCCGGATGTGGCCGATCATAAACTCTATGAGGTCCTATCAGAAGCGGGCGGGTTCACCCTGAGCGCATCGCGCAAGATCGCAATCCTGAGGCGGAATCAACAAGACCCGATTCGCATTGATCTTCCGCGCAACCTGGCGGACGACACGAGTGGGAATGTCGACATTCTGCCGGGGGACACGATCACGGTTCCGCGCGCGCCGATTATCTACGTGGTGGGAGATGTGAGCCGTCCCAGCGGCTTGCTGGTGGATAACGGCACGCTCACAGTGTTGCAGGCTCTGGCGTTGGCTGGGGGAACGAATCATACCGCGAAGTTGAGCGGAGCCCGCATCATTCGCAAGGGACCGTCAGGGGTGACCGAAACCAGGGTCGAGATCAAGAAGATGTTAGAGGCGAAGCGCCCGGACGTAACGCTGCAGGCAGACGATATTCTGTTTGTCCCGGTCAGCGGAGCTCGCGTGCTCGCCGGAGCGTCGTTCCAGGTGGCGATGACGCTGGCGACGGCGGCGAGCATTTACGCAGTGCATCCGTAGCCGACGCTAACTGAATGGCTGGTCACTGGCAGGATTCCTGGCAATTCCCTTTAGTACGTCGATGTACTTCTCTGCGGTGCGGGCGCGAGAAAAGTGCTGCAGTATGTATTCCCTTCCGCGTTGACCAAGCTTGATTCCCAGTTCTGGTTCGGCCTTTAGTTTGTTGATCGCGCCCACGAGCGCTTCCGAATTCTCGGGCTCAATCACCAGGCCTGCGCGGGCTTCTTCGACAATTTGGCGCGCCTGGCCGTCGACGCCGAGAATCAGAGGGCGCGCGCACGACATGAACTCGAGCATTTTTGTCGGGATGACGGTCTTGAAAATGTCAGTTTTCTTCAGCAGTACCAGGCAGGCGTCGGACGCTGAAATGAAGGCAGGGATTCTTTCGCGCGGCTGCTGGTCGAGGAATTGAACGTTCGACAGTTGTCGGGATTGCGCCAGGGCTTTGATTCTTCCTTTTTCGGCTCCTTCGCCCACCAGCAGAAAAGCTACCTGAGGATTGCGATGCTGTAGTTCGGTGGCGGCATCGAGCAAAGTCTCAAGGCCGTGGGCGTTGCCCATGGTACCGATGTAGCTGGCCACGAACTTAGCTTCGACGCCGAGTTGCCGGCGGAGGTTTTCGGTGCCCGCCGCTTCAGGGGAGAAGGTATCCGTCTCAACGCCGTTTTCTACGATGGCGACCTTGTCAGCCGGGACGCGCCAGTCTTCGATCAGGCGATCTTTGTAGGCTGGGCTTACGACCACGATGTGGTCGGAGTGGTCGTAGAGAAAGCGGGATATTTTGGCGAGAGTCTGATGCAAGAGAGAGTTTTCACTGCCGACACCGACCGCGGTGAGCGATTCGGGCCAGAGATCGCGGACTTCGAAGATGAAGGGAATCTGCCGGGAAAAGGCGAGCCACCAACCGGAGAGTCCGACGAGAAGTTGTGGCGAGGTGGCGATGATCACGTCGGGGCGGTGCAGGGTCATGCCGCGCAGCGCAGCGGAGACGCAAAAGGAAGCATAGTTGCGCATGCGCTCGTGCGACCTGCGGTTGGGCAGAGGCCAGAGCCAGGTGCGAAACACATCCACGCGGCCGGCTTTTTCGTGGTAGGTCAAGCGCTTCAAGCGACCGCGCCACTCTGCAGGGACGACTCCGGTCGGATGATTCGGAAACCCGGTGAGCACGGAGACGACATGTCCGGCATGCGCCCAGTGTTGGGCGAGTTCAGCGGCACGGGCGGCGGGCGCGCCCATCTCTGGCGGGAAATATTGGGAGACGTAGAGGATCTTCACGCGAATCTAGAAGGTATCTCATAAACGGGCGTTTAGGGTAGGATCGCCGAACAAAACGCGCGGTAGCACGACTCTCCGAACCACCGTCAAATCTCCCTCAAAGGTCTATCCGAGGAAGCGTCTATCGAAGTCTTCGAGCGCTTGGGTACTCCGTGCCCCTGCTCCTGGTAACCTTGCTTCTCACTGAGTCGATCGGAGGAGCCTGGAATCTAGGGTGCTACAGGCTGAGGGTTTTCGTAGAGGCGGAGTTCCCAAGCGTGCTTTTCCTGGTGCGACCAAACAACCTTCCAGTGCGTGGCAACGACACGGCGCATGGGCTGCTGTTCCGGCATGTCGCCATTGTAGAAAAACGCGGGAATCAACACGTACCTGACGTTAGCGGGAAGCGGAGCGTCGGCGCGAGTCGTCCAGTCCACTTCGCGTACGTCCCAGGCGACCGATGTGTTCTCATCTCGCGCATAGAAGTTAAATGCGGGCGTGTCGAACACCAGCGCTTTAGCGTGCTCATGCAGCCGAGTGTCGTTTTCCCGCAGAAAGGCTCGGAAGCCATCGGTTGCCAGAAATGGCGTGTAGCTGGAAGATCGGGAAAGCCATACCAGGTTCAGCGCCGCCAGGATAACAATTGCGGGTGAAGCAATTCGAAGTAGCCGCGCGGGGTTTCCAAGCGCTTCATCGCACAGGGCCCCGACGGCGAGACATAGTACTCCGATGAACTGTAGAAGGTTTCGTGCCCCTGCTATGTGCGCTGCCAGTGCCGTAGTTAAGAAGAATGCCAAGAAAACCGCGAGGTAAGTGTGCTTAGACGATAAGCGGCCATTTCTAAATGCTTTCCAGAAAGCCGTTGGTATGATTAGGGCCGAGGAGACCAGAAGCGGCGCGTCAAGATGTGCAAGCCAATAAAAGAATGCCCAGCGCGGTGGCACCTGGAAAATGCGGTGTCCCACGAGAGCCACGGCATGAGGATACTGCAGGTACCACCTGAAATTACTGATCACGACATGTTGGAGCACGCCGGGAGGCCACAAGGCCAGCACAACGAGCGTCGCGGTCGCAAACATCACTGGAATCCACCAAGATACTCTAAAGTGGGTTTGATCCCATGCGATCCACTCTTTGCCGGCCAAAACCACGGCCAACGCCCAGCAGATGGCAGCAGGGATGACATAAGTCATAGAGAGCGCACCGAAGCCGAGGACCACACCGAGCCCGAGGCTTGCCTGCAATGTTGGTTGGTCACGCCACTGATAGCCCAAAGCGGCAATCGCGAGCGTACAGAGCAACATCAAGTGGTGCGGCCCGACTACGTTCGTTTCTTCGAGGCGGATCACACTGAAAAGCAACAAACTCGACCCCGCGAGCGCGGCCGCGCGCGAAGTCTTGAAGGATCGTCTGAGCGTCCAGTAGAGGAATCCCACCGCCAAGGAACCTACAAGCGCGTCGAAGAAACGCAGGCGCGTTTCCAGCGACCCCACACTCGCAGGGAGGAACTCCCCAAGCTTTGCCAGGTAAATCATCATGGGACCATGACCGTGACGGTTGTAGTCAGAGTCGCGCCAGAGAAAGCCCCAGTGGTTTGCGGAGGCCGCCACGTAATCCGCTTCGTCCCAACTAAACTCCGGCGACGTGCACAAGAGCATGAGAAGGATCGAGGTCAGAGTAACGATGGTAGCGAGTAACAGAGTGATGAACCGGTCTGATGAGGTCCGCGGTTGGCGAGGTGGCGATAAGTCCATGCAGCCAAAGTATAGGCGAGCGATCCGCGTCCACGGGGACTTTCTCAATACTCCCTCGTTCCCATGGCACGCGGTGCACTTGTAATGGGCCGGAGGCCATGGGAAAGCTCTAGTAGTAGCAGAGTTTGAAAGCGCTCTTGTAGCAGAGGGCGCGGGTACGGTTGGCGCGGCTGCGGGTGTAACTTTCCCAGCGATCAGCGACTTCGACGAATCTATTTTCCCCGGTCAGGCGGTGCATGACACGCAGCTGGACGATGTGCAAGCGGTGATAGAAAGTGCTGGCCACCATGGGCAGGCGTGTGCCGGATTGCTCGTAGAGCGACCAAAATCCGAGATCGTAGCGGTCGAGGTTGTGGAGAAGCGTGCGCACTCCGCGGGAAAAGAGGTCCTGCGCAGAGCTGCCTTTCGTGGCGAGCCAGTAGTCGTAGACTCCCCAGAGCGCCCAGATGAATCCATTGAGAATGTGGGTGGGCGGGGAGACGATGTACTCTTCAAACCACAGGTCGCCGGATTCGTCTGTGAAAGCGACGCCGCCTTCTTGCGTGGGGCGCTGAAAGCTCGCGAAGGCGCGGCCAGCCACGTCGAGATAACGCGGGTCTTTCGATTCTTTGTGGGCGCGAACTAGAACGGAAATTCCTTGCCCTTGCGCCAAGGCTGAATACCACGGGGCCTGGAGCGTGTCCCGGTACTCCCAATTGAAGTGGTGATTCCAGACTGGTAGTCCGTGAGAATTCTGCTCGAGGTTCGAACAGAGCCAGTCGGCGATCAGGAAAAACTTCTTCTTGCGTGTCTGGTCGGCGGTGCGGCACCAGAGGTTGTCGTTGCCCAAACCATATTGCGCGATGGCGATGGGATTGTATTGCAGGCCGATCTGTCCGTGATAGTCGAGTTGGGGGATGCCGGAGGAATCATAGGCGCCTGGGTAGTCGGCTTTCTCGGTGAAGAGCATGTAGTACTCGCCGAGTTCGGTGGGACTCGCGTGCGGATTTTCGGCGGGAGTCTCGTGCCAGAACGTGAGATGGCTTTTGCCGCCGAGGAGGTAGGCGCTGAAGATGCGGCGGTAGTAGGCGAGATTGGGCACGGGCAGTCGGTTGAACATAGCGTCAGGTTCAGCGGCTTATGGTGTGGCGGCGAGCCGCGGCCACGACAGCCGGCGGGACGCCGGCGCTACGTTCCAATCTTACGGCAGACAATACAAGGACGTGACCGCGTCGTCGGATTTTACCGCGGCCGTTGTCAGGGCAAGGTATGCGGTGGTGTTGCTGCCGTCAGGAAAGAATGCGTTGCCGTATTGGAACGCCATCGGCCAGTGATCTTTTTGCCATGCCGACAGCGGATGCCAGAGCTCGGGGTTGCGGACGTCGCCGGCGTAGATGCGGACCGAGCGGTCGCGGTTCACGTCGCTGGGTTCGACCATTGTTGAGAAAAATAAGTGGGTTCCGACGCGGCACCCATAGATGGAGGAACTGCTGATGGGGGCGAGTTGTGTCAGAGTTCCTTGGCGATCGAGTCGGTAGATGTAGTTGGACTCGAGCGGAGTGTCGGAGGAAAAGAAGAGGGCGTCTTCCGTGGGGATGGCAGCGACTGCGCGCGCTTGCTGTTTGCCTTGGAGGACAACTTCGACGTGCGTGAGATCGCATGCGGCGCGGAGGATGCGGCATTCGTCGCCGTAGTCGCCGGTCAGAATCCAGAGACAGTTGCCCCAGGGATCGTGAACGATGTTATGGACATGGCGAATGGCGCCTCGCGGAAACGTGTAGGCCACGGCCCAGGTTGCGCCTCCGTCGGTCGACGCGTAGATGTGGACTTCTTCTCGGGTGGCGTTGTCGAAGTACTCTCCCCAATAAACCCTGCCGCCGGGAACGGCGGTGATGTGCAGCGGGCGCGTGCCACGCGTGATGGCGTGCGTTGGGCGGAATTCGGTTTCGTTGGGCTTGAGCGAGACGATCGCGCCGGGAACGGCGGCAACGAGACCTCCCGACGGAAGCACTGCCAATGCATGAAAGCCGTCACGGAACAAGCGGGCGCTGAGGCGATTCATTACGGATAGCCGGCGTTTGAACGACGGGCGAAACGCGGCCACAGATTCCCAATTCAGGACTTGCGAGACATCGTGGATTCTGGAGCGCAGGAGTTTGTAGCCGCGCGACGCGTAGAGAACATCATCGGACCAGGCCAGTACTCGGAGGCCGGCAAACCGCGCGACGCGGACTGGCGCGCTTTCCGGCGATGGGACGCCGTGGGGTGAATTCAAGGTCAAAATCCCGACTTCTCGCAAATGCGGCGAGAAGTGCGGCACCCTTCAGAAGGAATTTGCATTCTCGACAAAGCTATCGCATTTTCCGAAAAATATTCTGCAAGAACGATTTTGCGCAGAGCAAGGTTCTGAACTGGATTCCGGCGATTCGACTTCACGACTTCCCTTGTTGCAAAACACCGCAGAAATTCTCCCAGTGACTGCGCGCTTTTACTCGGTCCAGCGCGAGTTTTCTGACGCGAATATGTTTTTATGATTCATAACATCGAAATAATTCGGAGGACAGATATGAGCTTAAGTATTAAAACAGATGATAGGTGCCGCATGAGAACACAAGAAAGAAAACGCGACGTGCAGTCGGCACTTACTGCCGAATAGTCGGCAAATGAATCACTCACGGAACCACGATGGTGGGGCAATCGTGAATCGGGGAGCCTCGAGCGGCGGATCGGGGGCTCTCTGGCATGCGACGTGCACAGGAAACAGAATCCGAGAGCTCGCCGATACCCTGTTCGGAGAGCAGAAAGCAGTAAAACGACATGCTGAGCCAGTGCGCCAATCCTTCCTGCTGCAAACCGTTTCTCCGATTGCGGGAGGGCAAGCTATTTCTGGTGGAGACCGACCGGTTGGCCAAGCCGGGAGAGGCAGCCGCGCCTCCTTTTGTCCGGGCGCGGCAACAGCAGCGACTCATAGAGCACTATTGGCTTTGCGATGAGTGCGCTGCGCAGTGGACGCTGATCTACGATCGTGAGCGCGGAGTATCGCTGGCACCCTTGCGGCGGGCCGCGACGAGTGTCCCGGCGACTGCTTCGGCCGCGCACAGCGGCGCGGCGTAACGCTCGATCCTGGGCGGCTGATCTTCAGTCGTAGCCGTGCTTTTTCCACGTCTTCCAGTCCTCGCTGACAGCTTTCAGCATGGCTTCGGTGGCTTCGTGCAGCCACTTCCCTTTCTGCTTTTGGATGTGGCGGAGAATCGGCTTGCGGGCGGTCTTTGTCCCGAGATGGATGTTGGCCGTTTCCCATCCCATTGCCTGAAGAAGACGAGTTTCCGCGGCGTGGGCTTTGAGCGTGGCCAGTTCGATGCGCGAACAATGCGGACTCAATCGCCGGACGATCCATCGTCCACGCAACTGAACGAATGGGTCGAGACATCGAACCGCGCGGCTGATGATCATCTGGTAGAGAATGTCCGACGGTCCGTCCTGGCCCTCGGCCCAATGGCAGGCGGAAGTTACCAGCGCCTTGGCTTCGCGGGCGATTCTTCCGCCGTGCCAGTCGGTGAGAGCGACATAACGGGCGTGGCCGAGGCTTCCCAGTCCGGCTACGCGGTGCGTTAATCGATAGGTAAGATCGCGGGCGGGCAGGAGATGTTCGATGGCGTCGATCGCACTCAGGGGAACGTCGCCTTTCACGGTGGGAAGAGCATCCATCTTTGCCCAGAAGTGAACGGGATCGCGGAGTTCACTCACGGCAATCTGACGCAGCCAGTCATTCTTTTCTTCGAGGACGAACGGCAGCCCCTCAGAGCGCAGTCCGTCGCGATAGCCTTCGAGAATGGAGTCGCAAATGTCCTTGCGCTTGAGGGGCAGGTGGCCCGCTTCCGAGGCAAGGTGCGCGCTGACGCCCAGGCGCACGAGATCATTGGCATAAGCCATGGGACGGGCTTCGTCAAAATCATTGACACCCCAGATGAGACGGCCTTCGATATCGCGCCAGGTGCCGAAGTTTTCCACGTGCAGGTCGCCGACGGCCAATACGCGCGGGCTTTTGGCTAGTTCAGGACAGACTTGCGGCCAGACTTGCGCCCATCGGTAATACGTGGCGCGGAGAAACGGGAAGACTCCGGCCTTCATGTTGGCGTGCTTGGTGTGGAGATCTTTTTTGACGATGACGGTGTGGTGGCCGAGCCAGTCTTCAAACTGGCGAGTCGCTTTGACGACGTTCATAGCGGGCAAAGATAGTGCGCGGCAGGGGAGAAGTCAACGGGATGAGCGCGCACTAAGACAATCATCGGGTGGCGGAGAGAGATTTGAGTGCCCGTCTCCGACACCCGGCGATTGCTACCCGA
>Ga0187819_10002162_pt1 | contig 10355 bp, 7 predicted proteins | sample NC_wetland_sal_i_15_FD_132411 | JGI IMG/M metagenome (GOLD analysis project Ga0187819, IMG submission 132411) | Wetland sediment microbial communities from Neuse River Estuary, North Carolina, USA - SO4_4 | ecosystem: Environmental > Aquatic > Freshwater > Wetlands > Sediment | place: USA: North...
AGCACAGACAATCGTGTCTGTGCGAGCGCTCAACTGCCTCGATTCGAGCCGTCAAAGAAAAAGTGAGCTACTCCTCGAATCCATCAGGGCAAACTGGTTTGTCCGGTGGCACAGACAATCGTGTCTGTGCGAGCGCTCCACTGCCTCAATTCGAGCCGTCAAAGAAAAAGTGAGCCACTCCTCGGATCCATCAGGGCAAACTGGTTTGCCCGGTGGCACAGACAATCGTGTCTGTGCGAGCGCTCCACTGCCTCGATGCAAGCCGTCAGAGAAAAAGTGAGCCACTCCTCGAATCCATCCGGGCAAACTGACGCACTTCCCAAAATTCCAGCTTTTACTGCGGAAAGTGCGCGGGCGGCGCGATCTTCTGCCAGCCTTCTCCGTTGAGCGAATCGAGAAACGCCAGCAGATCCTGCCGGGTTTGCTCGTCCAAATAGAACGGCGTAAGGCGGGTATCCAAGTGAGGATTCGGCAATCCTCCTTTGGCGTAGATATCCAGCACCTCGTTCAGCGTCTTCGCGCTGCCGTCGTGCAGGTAGGGACTCCGCCAGGCAAGATCGCGCAATGTCGGCGTCTTGAATTTCCCCCAGTCGCCGCCCTTTTTAGTGACCCCTTCACGTCCGGGATCGGGCTGCGCTTGATCCGCGCCCACGCCCAGGTTGGCGAATTTTTCGTCCGCGAAGTTCGGGCCGGAATGGCATTCGGCGCACTCGCCCTTTTTGTTGAAGAAATCGAGGCCATCCTTCTGCTGCTTCGTCAGCGCGTGCTTGTCCCCGGCCAGGTAGCGGTCGTAAGGAGAATTTCCCGAGACGATCGTCCGCTCGAACGTGGCGATGGCCTTCGCAATGCGCTCAAAATTGACCGTACTGTCGCCAAAAGCGGCGGCAAAGAGCGGGGCGTAGCCTTGGATGCCCTGGATCTTTTCCACCACCTGTTCAACGGTCATCCCCATTTCGTCGGGATTGGTGACCGGCACGATCACTTGCGCCTCCAGAGTGGCCGCGCGTCCGTCCCAGAACTGCGATTTGCCCCAGGCGCGGTTGATTAGCGTGGGCGCATGGCGAACTCCCGCCTTTCCGTCCACGCCGCTCGATCGCGCTCCCGTGCCCGAGAAGGCGTGGCTCGGCTCGTGGCAAAAGGCGCAGGAGACCACGCCGTTCGCGGAGAGGCGGCCGTCGAAGAACAGCATCCTTCCCAGTTCGGCGCGCGCCGGCGAGTAGCCATTGTCTTCCGGCCAGGGAATGTGCCGGAGACCCAGTGGCACAGGAAAATCCGTTGATTGGTGTTGCGCGGTTGCCGTGGGCGCGGCGGCAGGGAACAGGAGCAGCGATACAAGCACGCCCATTCCCGCGAAACTCCAGCGCGGCGTCAATCATTCCTCCCCGCCTGCCGGATTCGCTTTGAACATGTGCGCAACGTGCGGCGTGATAAACCGGAAGCGCCGGCCGATGATCATCTTCACCAGCAGATGATCCGTGCTGCGCGTCACCCCCACGCCCACTCCGAAATTGAACTCCCAGTTCGGCCCGAAGTCGTAATCAATCGCGGGCAGGATCTGTTGCTGCTGGAGATAGACGGGGTCAAAGCCGGTGACCGATCCCAGCGCGCCGTAGTATTCCAGCCCCGCGCTGAATTTTCGCGTCAGCGAATAAGCGGCCTTGAAGTTCGGGGAAAACTCGACGCCTCGTCGAACACTCGGCCCGTGGAACGACCGCTCCAGCGCGGGATTGAGGGACAGATACAAGGACTTCCACTGTTTGTCCACGATGGGGCGGATTTCCCACGTCCAGGTATCCGCGGAAAAGATCGGCCGCTGGTAACCCAGCTCCGTCGAGAGGCTCACTCCCACCGGCCAGTGCCATTTGTCCGGAACGCGAATCCGCGGACGGATGTGATCTCCGACCCACTTGTAGCCCTGGTGGGGACCGTAGCTCGTGAAAATATAAAATCCCGTCTCGAACCACTCGTTCCAGCCTTGCGTAATCTCCACCGTCTCGTGCAATTGGTGCTCGTCGGGTAGAACGCCGTCCATCGCCGTCTTGAAACCTTCAAACGTGAAATTGCTGTGTAGCTCGACCATCGTGCGCCCCGGGGCTACCGTGTCCGATCCGTACACCTGAATCTCATAGTTGCCCTGCGCGCGCACAGCTGTGGCGCTCAGCAGCAGGGTGGCGGAGAGAAGAATGGGACGCACGACGAGGCAGCGAGCCATGGTCAGGCCGGTGGAAACGCAAGCAGTATGCGACGCGCGGCGCGAACCGTCAAACGCCGCCGCGGGAGCCGCGAGGGGCTGAAAAACAGCGCCTGCCTGTGAGAAAGGCGCTGCCAGCTTTGCAAGCCGCACCTTCGCTCATTCTCCGCGCGCCACTGGCTCGGCCGCGTGCGGAAGCCGGCGGCCGGCGAGCGCGAAGAACGGAACGGCGGCAATTTCGAGCACGATGCACGCTGTCACGGTGAGCGTCAGAGAATGATCGTAGAGGAAACCGATCAGCGCGCTCCCCAGGAACCAGGCGAGCCCGTAGCCTGCGGTGAACAGGCCGTACGCGGACGCCCGGCGATTCACGGGAACCATCGGCGCCACGGCGGCCGGCACGATCGATTCGTGCACGCCCATGCCCATGCCCCACACCGCCGCGCCCCCTAGCGCCGCCCAGAATCCGCCGAAGAAGACGAGCGGCGCAAAGAGCGCCGAGAAAATCGTAAGCGGAATCAGCACATGCAGGCCGTGCCGGTCGAAGAGCCGTCCGAACACGAGCGAGCTCGCCCCGCCCACCCCCATGGCCACGGCGTAGAACACCGGAACCCAGACAGGGGGAACGCTCGAAGCCATCTGGAAGTGATACGCCACCAGCGCGAAATCGGCATAGCCTGCCCCCACCAGCGCCGCGCCCGCCAGATAAATCCAGAACACGCGCGGCAGTCCCGCCGCATGAACATCCGGCGGATGCGTTTCCATTTCCTGCGGCCGGGGATAGAGAACGCGCGCCGCCGTGAGCAGCGCCAGCGTGGCCAGAGCGGGCACCAGCAGCCACGCAAACGCCATCCGGTAGCCGCCCACTCCGGTGATCGCGCCGCTCCCGCCGCCCGGCCCGCTGTAACCCGCGAATCCCGTTCTGTGGGCGCCGCGGGCCAATAGCAGAGCCATCAGCAGCGGCCCGCAGAGCGCGCCAAATTGGTCCAGCGCTTCGTGCAGCCCGAACGCCCATCCGAAGCCCCCCATCTGCCGGCCGGCGTGGGAGAGCATCACATCGCGCGGGGGATTGCGCGTGGCTCTGCCGGCTCGCTCGGTCACCAGCAGCGCGGCGGCCGCGGGCCAGCTTCCCGCCAGCGCGAGCGCCGGCACCGCGGCCATCTGCACCACGTATCCGAAGATGGTGATGGGCCAGAATTGGCGCGTGCGGTCGGCCAGACGGCCGGAGACGATGCGCAGGCCGTAGCCCGCGAGTTCGCCGAGGCCGGCCACCACGCCCACCACCACGCCGCTCGCGCCCAGCAGCGCGAGGTAAGGACCCAGGATGGCGCGCGCGCCTTCGTAAGCGAAGTCGGCGAAAAAGCTCATCACGCCGATCAGCAGCACAAAGCGTAGCGCTGCCGATCGGTTATTCAAATTCCGGGGCTCGGTCATGATGTAACCATGGAGCCTTCTGGGCGCTACGCTTGAGCTGTAAACCGCCTCGTAATCCCCTCAGGGAGCACACAGATTGGAATCGGTGCTACCTCGCTAGGTCATTCTTGAACACCGCGCCGTTGTGCATCACAAAACGGACGTTGCGTAGCTCGTTGATGTTTTTCAGCGGATCGCCGGAGACGGCGATCACGTCCGCGTAGGCGCCCGGGGCCAGTACGCCGATCTCGCCCTGCATATCCAGCATCACCGCGGCGCGCGACGTGGCGGAGCGGATCGCCTCCATCGGCGTCATGCCGAATTTCACCATGTACTCGAAATCGATCGCTTCGGGCTCGCTCCAGTCGATCCCGCCCATATCCGTGCCGTAGACGATTTTCACGCCCGCGGCCAGAGCCTTTTTGAACGACGGCTCGTGGACTTCCGCCCGCTTGCGGTCGCGCCGTCCAGCCGGCGTGTCCGCCGGCGCCCAGTCGCCGTAGTATGCCGCGATCGTGGGACAGTACCAGGTCCCCTGGCGGAGCATCTGCGCGATGTTCGCGTCGGTCAGCTCCAGGCCGTGTTCGATGGAATCGCAGCCGCCGTCCAGCGCCCGCTGCATGCCGATGCCGTTGTAGGCGTGGCAGGCCACCTTTTTCCCCCAGCCATGCGTCTCGTCCACGATGGCGCGAAGCTCTTCGACGGTGAGCGTGGGCTGGGACACCAGGTTGCCGGCGCGGTCCACCCACGAGCGGTGCGTCATGTACACCTTGATCCAGTCCGCGCCGTGGTCCAGTTGTTCGCGCGCGGCCTTGCGCGCCTCGATGGGTCCATCAATCAACTGCGCGCCTTTGGGCATATCCAGCTCCGGCGCGTAGCCTTCCAGGTTATAGCCGCCGGTGGTGGAGATGGCGCGCGTCACAACGAACAGCCGCGGGCCGGGGATGGTTCCTTCCGCGATGGCCGCCTTGATTTCCACGTCGCCGTAGCCCGCGCCCTCCGTTTCCAGATCGCGCAGAGTCGTGAAGCCCTGTTCGAGCGCCCGCCTCACCGCGACGGTGGCACGAGCGGCGCGCAGTGCGATGCCGGCGTTCAGGATGTTTGCGTCGTAGCCCCCTTTGGCCGGGTCCTCGCCCCACAGAAAGATGTGCGTGTGCGAGTCAATCAGACCCGGCAGGACGGTCGCAGAGGAAAGGTCAATCACTTTCGCGCCGGCGGGGATCGCTGCGGTCGAGTCCGTCACCTTTTCGATGCGCTCGCCGCGGACGAAAACGAGTTTGTTGTGCAGCGGCGCGTCGCTGGTGCCGTCAATCAGCGTCCCGGCGCGAATCACGCTCAGCGTTCCTGCGCCGGCAGGTGACTGCCCGCGTGCGACTCCGGCGCAGCAAAAAAACAGGCAGGCGACGAGCGCAAATTGGCGGCGATTCATCGATATCCTCCCGGCGTGGCGATTTGAACGGAGTACCCTTCTACTGCACCGCTTTGCCATTTGCAATCTCGCAGCACGGGTAGCCACGGCCATTGATTCCCGGGCTGTGGGCTTTTCCTATCCCTCGAAAATCAGCGACGAGCATGTCAGCCCAGCCTCGGCCTTCTGCAGCTCCGAAATGTCCAGCGATTCCACGTGGAAGCCCTGCTCGGCGATGCGTTCGCGCGTCCGCGGATACGACGTAGGGAAGATCACCGCGCCACCAATAACCAGCGCGTTCGCCGCGTGCGGCTCCTCCGGCGCAACGTCAATCCACTCATACCCGGCGAACGGCGCGGGGTCGAACCAGGCGCGGTTCGCCAGCAGTTTGTCCCGGCCGAGAAATGTGACCGCGGATTTCAAGTGCAGGCAGCCGTGCACGGGAACGGAAACCACCTCATACCCGCGCGGCGCCACAATGGCGGTGAGCTGTCGGATACCTTCAGCGTTCGTCCGGCGTGAGAGGCCCACAAATAATTTCCGGCCCATGCGCAGCACGTCCCCGCCCTCGAGCGTCCCGGGCAGTTCGATGCGCTCGAGCTTCCGGTAGCCCGCCACGGCATGCGCGAGCGAATCCGCCTCGCGCCGGCGCGTCGCCGTGCCCAGCGGCAGAATCACCGCCAACTCATCGAGCACGATGGCGGGATCCTCCACGAAAACGGAGTCGGGCAGATCCGGCTCGGCAGGCAGGGAGACAACGTGCGCGCCGAGTTTCTCGAGGAGCTGCTCGTAGCCACGGTGCTGCTTGCAGGCCAGCGCGAAATCCAGCGGCTGCCGCGGCACATAGCTCAGCTCGCAACGTGCAAGCGACGGGCTGACCTGGCGAGTGATTGCGATGAGCATCGCGGAGCGGCAGTGTACACCGGGAAAGCGTGATGAGCCGGGAATCGGCGCGGCGGCGCTACTGGCGGGCCACCAAAGATTGGTATGCTGAGAGGCGAACAACCAGGCTTCGCGCGCGGTGCATCTCAGCCCGCAAACGATGCGCCTGGCATGGAGTGAGTGTCTGGGCGAATTCGGCGGATGCGGGGTGAGGGGTTTCCCATGAATCGCAAATCGGCAACGGCACTCCGGCGCGGAATTGGAGTGCTCGGCGTGCTGCTCGCCGCGTTTTTCCTTGCGGGACGAGTGCGCGCGCAGGAACAGCCGCATCCGCCGTCGGCGCAAAACATGGCGCCGAAAGCTCCCGTGTTCCGCGTCGAGACGCGCCTGGTGCAAATCGGCGTGATCGTGCGCGACAAGAGCGGCGAGGTGACGGACCTCACGAAGGACGATTTCGCCGTGTTCGACCGCGGCAAGTCGCGCGCCTTGAGCGTTTTCTCCGTGGAGGCCGGCGGCGGCGGCGACGCGGAGCCGGCGCAGCGTCTGCCGCGGAACACCTTTTCGGATCTGCCGCAGTACAATCCGGGGGCGCTCGGCAGCATCACCATCGTCCTGCTGGACAATTTGAACACGCTCTACGGTTCGGCGCCGTCGAACTACGAGCGACCGCCCGACTGGATCGAAGACCACGCGCTGGCGAACGCGAAAAACCACCTGCTGGAATTCATCAAGAATCTCAATCCGCGGGACCGCGTGGCCATCTACGGGCTGCGGGATTCGCTGCACGTGCTGTGCGATTTTACCAACGACCGCGAACGGCTGCTGGCGATTGTGAAGGGCTATGATGCGCGCTCCTTCACGAATCGCGAGACGGCGCAGCCCGGCGAATCGCAAACGCCCGTGCCGGGCCGGTACTTCAACGACACCTCCACGGCCTCCGCGCAGGAGCAGGCGGCCATGCAGAATGGAGATCGTGCGGAGATGACCATGGAGGCGCTCCGGGAGATTGCCGGGCACGTCTCCCATATTCCGGGGCGGAAGAACCTGGTGTGGCTCACCGCGAATCTCACCATTTCCGCCTCCGCCATCGCCTCCATCCTGAGCCGCGCGCAGATCGCGGCGTATCCGGTGGACGGGCGCGGACTGCTCTCGTGGTCGCTGGTGGCCAGCCTGCGCGACCAACCGGACGGCGACAGCGTGATGCTGGGCACAGACAACCTGCCGCATTCGCCGGAGCCGGTGGGAATCGACACCATGCGCGACCTCGCCGAGATGACCGGCGGCCAGGCGTTTGTGAATACCAACGACCTCACCGGCGCCATCCGCAAAGCCGTGGAGGATTCCGCCGCGGTGTACACGCTGGGCTTCTACCTCGAGGCGGCGGCCGCGGACGGGAAATTCCACGAGCTGAAAGTGACGGTAAAGCGCCCGGGGCTCACGGTGCGCGCTCCGAAGGGCTATTTCGCGTACAAAGACGCCTCTGAGGTAAAAGACGAAAACCGCAGGAACCGGATCGCAGCCGTGGACAGCCCCGTTGAATCCTCGGCGATTGCGGTTACAGCCGAAATCGAGCGCGCGAGCCCGCCGCCCGATGCGCTGCGCATCCTGGGCTCGATTGACATGAACCACGTGCACCTGGTGCCGGCCGGAAGCGGGCGGGAAGGCGCGGTGGATGTGGCCGTGGTGGAGCAGGACCAGTCGGGAAGAATCCTGCGGGAGACGGTGAATCGAATACCGCTGAAGATGACTCCGCAAGGTTACGCCCGGGCGCTGAAAACGGGCGTGCGGTTTCAGAAGTCGGTCGAGCCGGTGGCCGGCACGGTGACGCTGCGGATTCTAGTGCAGGATCCGAGTACATCTGCGGTGGGAAGCCTGATCATTCCGCTCTCGGAAATCCGCTAGCCGGCAAGAGGCGGGTGCAAGCCGCCGCAAGCAGCGTTCAGAAGGTGCATCCGCGCAGGGGATCTGGATTTGCGAGATCTCCCGGGGCTGTGAACTGCGGGCAAAAGGTTTCTCTGTTTCGCGATTTCGGGGGACGGCGAAGTGTCTGCCACAGCGATGACCAGGCGGATGCGCCGGCGATGCTGCAACCGATTCCGGAGGGACAAAAATGAGCGAGAAGATGCAACCGCCAGCGAGCGAAGAGACGTGTCGAGTCTCCCTGACCGGATATGACCTGATCAATTCTCCCCGCCTGAACAAGGGAACAGCCTTCTCCGACCACGAACGCGACCTTTTTAATCTGCACGGCTTGCTCCCGCCGCACGTGGGCACGCTGGATGAACAGGTGGAGCGCCGAATCCTGGCCCTGGCGGAGCAGCCGACTCCCTTCAACAAATACAGCTTTCTCCGCGACCTGCAGGACATCAACGAGACGCTGTTTTATGCGCTCGTGGTCCGCAATATCGAACAGATACTGCCGCTGGTGTACACCCCCACGGTGGGGGAAGGCTGCCAGCGCTTCAGCGAGATCTGGAGAAGGCCGCGCGGCGTGTTTCTGAGCTACCCGAACAAAGATCGCATCGCCCAGGTCCTGAGCCATCATCGCTACGACGGTGTGAAATGCATCGTGGTGAGCGACGGTGAACGAATCCTGGGGCTCGGCGATCAGGGCGCCGGCGGCATGGGAATTCCCATTGGAAAGATGGCTCTTTACACCGCGCTCGGCGGGATTCACCCGGAGCATTGCCTTCCGATTCTGCTCGACGTGGGCACGGACAATGAAGACAAACTCAAAAGTCCCCTGTACATCGGCTGGAGGCACCATCGAATCCGGGGCCAAGAGTACGACGCTTTCGTGGATGTTTTTGTCAACAGCGTGAAAGCGCGGTGGCCGCACGTGCTGTTGCAATGGGAGGACTTTGCCGGTTCGAATGCCGCTCGGTTTCTGGCCCGCTACAGGGACCAGCTCTGCACCTTCAACGACGATATTCAAGGCACCGCGGCCGTAACCGCCGCGACCCTGGTGTCCGCGATCAACGTAACCGGCATTCCGCTGGAGCAGCAGAAGATCGTGGTCGTCGGCCTGGGAAGCGCGGGCCTCGGCATCGCCAGCCTGCTGGCGCAGTTCATGCAGGACCGGGGCATGCCGGAGGCCGAATCGCGCCAGCGCTTCTACGCGATCGACCGCTACGGGCTGGTTACGGAAAAGGGCCAGGAGGTGCGGCTCGAGCAGTTGCCCTTCGCCCGCAAGGAACAGGAAGTGCACGGTTGGAGACAGCCGAATGGAGAGATCAGCCTGCTGGATGTGGTCCGCCAGGTAAAGCCTTCGGTCCTGATCGGAGTTTCCGGCCAGGCGGGGGCTTTCACTGAACAAGCGGTGCGAGAAATGGCCAAGCATACGGCTCGCCCCGTCATCTTTCCGCTCTCGAATCCCACCTCGCGGAGCGAAGCGACGCCTCAGGACCTGATGGACTGGACGGAAGGAAGGGCGCTGGTCGGCACAGGCACGGCTTTCCCACCGGTGAATTTCGGCGGGAAGAAGATTCGCATCGCCCAGACCAACAACTCGTACATCTTTCCAGGGCTGGCTCTCGGAATCGTGGCCTCCCAGGCCAGGCGCGTCACCGACAAGATGATTCAAGCGGCAGCCCAGGAATTGGTGCGCCACCTGCCCACGCAGAAGGACAAGAATGCAAGCCTGCTTCCGCCTATTTCGGAAGCGCGCGAGCTGGGCCGCTGGATCGCGCAGGCCGTGGGAAGGCAGGCCATCCAGGACGGGCAGGCGGAGGTTGCCGACGAAGAGAGCCTGAGCCGCGAACTCCAGGCAAATATCTGGGAACCACGGTACGTGCCGTACGAACGCGCGCCGTAGATCTTTCAGCCGCTGGCTGGTCAGCTCTATGGATTACGATCTCGGCTACATCGATCTGGAGGAAAAAACTCTGCAGCCTCTCGACAACCCTTTTGGCCCAGATGTGTTACCTATGTAGCCGGTACGTTCTGTTACCCATGTGTCCGGGCCGGACCCGAAAGAAAATGGCGCGCCCGGAGGGATTCGAACCCCCGACCCTTAGCTCCGGAGGCTAATGCTCTATCCATCTGAGCTACGGGCGCGCAGACGTCTAATTCCAGTCTAGGCGGTCACCTTGTGGGCGTCAAGACAGGCGGGTGCAGCTCGCCGCGCCACGTCAGATCGCGATACGTCTTCCGCGGCTTCAATCGCGCTTCCGCCAGCCGGTCTGCCGCGCGCGCGGTAGAAATCCCCTGCGCCCGCGCCGCCGCAATCACTTCCAGCGTGCGCTCGTAAATTCGCGCCAGGCTCGCGGCGCTCTCCAGCCGTCCCAGCACGAAGAAATCCACGCCGCGGATCAGTCCTCCAGCATTCGCCAGGTAATCCGGTGCGTACAAGATCTCGCGCGCCGCGAGCGCCTCGCCGTCCTCCGGCGTGGCCAGCATGTTGTTCGCGCATCCGCACACCACCCTGCAACGCAATCGCGGAATCGTCTTCCCATTCAGCAC
>Ga0187819_10002163_pt1 | contig 10352 bp, 9 predicted proteins | sample NC_wetland_sal_i_15_FD_132411 | JGI IMG/M metagenome (GOLD analysis project Ga0187819, IMG submission 132411) | Wetland sediment microbial communities from Neuse River Estuary, North Carolina, USA - SO4_4 | ecosystem: Environmental > Aquatic > Freshwater > Wetlands > Sediment | place: USA: North...
CCATGGTTCTCGAATCCGCTTCGTAGATTCTTCGCTGCTCGTGCGGACTTGAGCGTTGGTTGCTCATGCTCGCTCGCACTTACACTTCGCAGGGTGGCACGAAATCCGTTTTTGCCGTACCCTACACCACGCGCACGCGTGCACGACGCGCGAGCGTCATTCGCGGGAGATTCGATGCCGATCGAAAAGGTAGGAGTCGTCGGATGCGGCCTGATGGGCTCGGGAATCGCACAAGTGGCCGCGCAGGCGGGTTATCCAGTGATTGTGCGCGAAGTTTCGGCGCAACTCGTCGACAAAGGGCTGCAATCGATCGAGAAAAATCTAGGGCGCTTGGTCGATAAAGGAACGCTTCCTTCCGTCGACCGCGATCAAATCCGGGGGCGCTTGCGCGGCACAGCGAATCTCGACGATCTGCAGTCATGCGATCTCATCATCGAAGCTATCATCGAGCAATTGCCCGCCAAGCGCGAACTGTGGACTTCGCTCGATAAGGTTTGCCCGAAGGCCGCGATTTTCGCGAGCAACACGTCGTCGCTCTCGATAACCGAAATGGCCGCCTTCACGCAACGCCCTAACCGGTTCCTCGGCCTTCATTTCTTCAATCCCGTGCCGGTGATGAAGCTGGTCGAAGTGATTCGCACGGTTGCAACGGATGGTCAGGTGTTCAATGAAGTGCTGGCTTTCGCCACGAAGCTAGGCAAGACTGCGGTGCGCACTACGGATCGCACGGGGTTCATCGTCAACCGATTGCTGGTTCCGTATCTTCTCGACGCTGTGCGCGCGCTCGAAGAGGGAGTCGCCACCATCGAAGACATCGACAATTCGATGAAGCTGGGCTGCGGCCACCCCATGGGCCCGCTGACGCTCCTCGATTTTGTGGGACTCGATACGACGTATTACATCGCGAACATCATGTTCGATGAATTCAAGGAAAAACGCTTTGCGCCTCCGCCGCTGCTGAAGCGTCTGGTGCTGGCGGGCTGGCACGGCCGAAAAACCGGGCGCGGTTTTTACGATTACAGCGATGCCGCGAAGCCGAAACCGATGCAATTGGGCTGAAGCGGTCGGCGAAAGGTCAAAGCGGGGAATTCGCGAAAGAAGAAAACTCGAATGGCCTACGCAAATCTGCTGTTTGACGTCAAGGACCAGATCGCGCGCATTACCTTTAATCGTCCCAGCGTGCTGAACGCGCTGAACCGCAAGACCATGGACGAATTGGGCGATTGCCTCAATGCCGCGCGGCGCGATGATTCCGTCCGCGTGTTGATCCTGACCGGCTCAGGCGAGAAGGCGTTCATTGCCGGCGCCGATATCAACGAACTGGCCCAGCGCACCCCGGTTGACGGCAAAGAATTTTCTCTTTACGGCCAGGAAATCATTCATCGTCTGGAGACCATGGGCAAGCCCTCTATCGCCGCGATCAACGGATTCGCGCTCGGCGGTGGTTGCGAGTTGGCGCTTGCCTGCACGATTCGAATTGCCAGCCGCAATGCGAAGCTCGGCCAGCCCGAGGTCAAGCTGGGGATTCTGCCCGGCTATGGCGGATCTCAGCGATTGGCGCGGCTCTGCGGTAAAGGTGTGGCGCACGAATTGATCCTGACTGGCGAAATGATCACGGCGGAAGAAGCTCTACGCATCGGGCTCGTGAATCGCGTGACCGAGCCGGGCGAGCTGATCTCAACTGCCGAAGCAATCGCTCGCAAAATCATCGCGAACGCTCCTCTCGCCGTGAAATACGCGATGGAAGCTATTGAGCACGGTGTGGAAATGACTCAAGAAGAAGGCTTGTTTCTCGAAGCAACGCTGTTCGGGCTTTGCTGCGCCACCGAAGACATGCGCGAAGGCACGCGCGCGTTCCTCGAAAAACGGCCGGCGAAATTCCAGGGACGCTGATGCCCACCGTGAAACCACCGGAAATCCGTGGCGGCCTCAGCGCCGAGGGGCTTCGCTTCGGAATCGTCATCAGCCGATTCAACAATTTCATTACCGACCGCCTGCTGGCCGGAGCGCTCGATGCCCTCGAACGTGCAGGTGCAGCCGAGAAGAACATCGAAATTGTTCGTGTGCCTGGCTCTTTTGAAATTGGTCTCGCGGCTAAGAAGCTCGCCGCAACAGGCCGCTGCGATTCGATCATCTGCATCGGGTGCGTCCTGCGCGGCGAAACATCGCATTACGATTACGTCGCATCCGAAAGCGCGCGCGGCATTCAACTCGCGCAGCTCGATACGGGCGTGCCCATGGCGTTTTGCTTGCTCACGTGCGACACACTCGAGCAAGCCATCGACCGAGCCGGCCTCAAGCATGGCAATAAAGGCTATGAATCCGCGCTGACCGCAATCGAGATGGCGCAACTCACGCGCAAGCTGAAATCAGGTTCCACTACAGGCTCGACGCCCCGACAAACGATTGCCGCCAAGAAAGCCCGCCGCAGTCGCCGCTGATCATGCTTCCGCCGACAGGATCGCCTTCAGCAGGGCATGCTCTTAATGCAACTCGTGCTGTATGACCCTTCGCCGCAAATCGCGCGAATTCGCTCTTCAAATGCTGTTCGAGTGGGATATGACGCAGCAGAAGCCGTCTCACGTGGAGCGGAACTTCTGGAAGGCGGCGCGCGCCGCTGACTCGACGCGCAAGTTCGCGCAGGAGCTCTTCGAGGGCGCCGTGTCGCAGGCCGAGAAAACAGATGCACTGATTGCCGAGCTTTCCGAGAATTGGCGGATCGACCGGCTCGCCACGGTCGATCGGAATATCTTGCGCCTCGCTATTTACGAATTTCGCTTTGGGACCGCGCCGCCCAAAGTTGTCATCGACGAGGCTATCGAACTCGCCAAGAAGTTCTCGTCCGATGAGGCCCCCGCGTTTCTGAATGGCATCCTCGACGCAGCCTGGAAGAAACTGGAAACAGCCTGATCCGCTCTCCGCCTCGTTTAGCCTTTTTGTTTTCTAGCTTTCTCCGTGCGCCATTTCGACGGCGGTAACGAGTGCGCGAGCCTTGTTCACCGTTTCTTGATATTCGCGCTCCGGAACGGAATCCGAGACGATTCCGCCGCCAGCCTGGATGTAGGCCCGTCCGTCCTTGGCGACAAGAGTGCGCAGCGCAATGCACGAATCGAGATTGCCCGAAAAATCGAGATACAGAATCGCGCCGGCATAAATGCCTCGGCGGGTAGGTTCGAGCTCGTCGATGATTTCCATGGCGCGAATTTTGGGCGCGCCCGAAAGAGTTCCGGCAGGGAAGCAGGCCATGAGCGCGTCGAAGCAATCCACGCCGTCCCGCAGTTTGCCGCGCAGGCTGGAGACGAGATGCATGACGTGCGAGTAGCGTTCGACGAACATCAGCCGCTCGACTTTCACGCTGCCGTATTCGCAGACGCGCCCAAGATCGTTGCGCCCAAGATCGACCAGCATGATGTGCTCGGCGCGTTCTTTGGGATCAGCGATCAGCTTGGCTTCGCGCTCGCGGTCCTCTTTTTCGTTTCGGCCGCGAGGCTGTGTGCCCGCTATGGGCCGATAGAAGGCATCGCGTCCTTGCACCTTCAGAAGCATTTCGGGTGAGCTGCACACGACGGAGACATCGTCGAGCCGCAGAAAGCAAAGGTAAGGTGAAGGATTCACGACGCGAAGAGCACGATAGATTTCGAATGGGTCGGCGGTGATTTCAGCCGAAAAGCGCTGGCTGGGCACAACCTGAAAAATGTCGCCCGCGCGGATATATTGCTTGGCCTTGCGCACGCCGGCCAGGAACTGCGGCTTGGTCATGTTTGAACGGATCTGCAGGCGCGCCGCTCGCTTCGTGTGGCGCTGCGCCGGCAGCGGGCGTTCGAGCACGTGCCGCGTGCGGTTGATCTCCCGGACGGCGGCACCGTATTTCTCGCGAAGCGTGCTTCTTCGTCCATCAGTGTTCTCGGTGAACACATTGCGAATGATCCAGACGCGATGCTGCACGTGGTCAAACACGAGAAGGCTTAAGTAGAACATCATGACGCAATCGTCGAGGCCAAGATCATCGCGGCCCGTGGCCGGTATGCGTTCGATGTGGCGAACCATGTCATAGGCGCAGTAGCCAATCGCGCCCGCAATCAAGGGAGGAAGGCCCGGAACGCGGACCGGATGAAAACGATGCGTCAGCCGCCGCAGTTCGTCGATCGGATTGCCCGTGGAAACGGGAGTTTCGGGCCGATTCTTTCGGGCGCCTGGCTCAAGAGTTTCGAGCTTGCAGTTACGCCCCCGGGCTCGGAAAACTTCGACGGGATTCGCTCCGGCAAAGGTGTACCGGGCGATATTCTCGCCACCCTCGACGCTTTCGAGCAGAAAGGAGTATCGCGAATCGCGCGCGATGCGCAGGTACGCGCCAACGGGTGTCAGCAGGTCGGCCGTAATTGTCTCGTAGACCGGAACGAGATTGCCCTGTCGAGCGAGCCGAGAAAAACTTTTGAAGTCGGGCTGAATCATGTTTGTTGTTCACTGCCACTGCGCAGTTCACAGTTGCGACTCGGAACCGAGCCGTGAGATTGAGTTTCGAATTTGCTACCGGCGCGTTTTTCCTTTGCCTCCTCTACCTCCTCTACTTCCAGTTTCGGCTTCACCGCCAAGCGCGCACATGGCAACTGTGCGCATCAATTGCGCTGGCGCGCGCTCGCCTGTCCAGATTTCGAATTGCGCCGTCCCCTGAGCCAGGAACATCTCGATGCCAGACACGGTCTCGATGCCGCGACGCGCAGCAAGTCGCAGCAATTTCGTCATTTGCGGCCGATAAATCGTGTCAAAAACGAGTCGGCAATTCAAATCTCGCGTCTCGAGAGGCGAGTCGTGGACGTGAGGATGCATGCCCACAGGCGTCGCGTTGACGATCGCATCGAAGAATTCATGTTTTTCGCGCGGGCGATTCGCGACGCGCAAATGACGAAATTCGATCGCTTCGCCGTGGACCGCCCTCGCGAGTTTCGCGGCGCGCTTTCTTCGCCGTGCGGCGATGCAAACCGCCGCGCCGGCTTGCGCGAGAGCAAATGCGACAGCTCGCGCCGCGCCGCCGGCTCCCAGAATCAGCACGCGGCTACCGCGGAGGAGAATCCGCGACTCCAGAGCCCGAAGCACGCCGACATAATCCGTGTTGTAACCGTAAAGTTTCCCGCGCCCGCGAACCACCACCGTATTCACGGCGCCAATCGCAGCCGCAAGAGGGTCGCAATCGTCGAGGTGGCGCAAGATGCTTTGTTTGTGCGGAATGGTGACGCTGAAGCCTGCGATTCCCAGCGGCTCGATGGCGTTGAGAAAATCACGAAGGTCATTCACGAGGAAGGGAAGGTAGACCGCATTGATATGCCGGGATTGAAATGCCGCGTTTTGAATTACCGGCGACAGCGAATGAGCAACGGGATTGCCGATGATCCCGTACACGCGAGTTCGCTGGTTGAGACGATCCGCGCGATAAAGATTCGTCATTTGATCGAGGGAAACCTGCCCCGGCGCGGTGGCGTTTTCGACGGGAGCATAGGACAGAGCGCCACCATAACGAAGCGCCAGAACTCGCAGGGCAAGAGTGCATTCACCCATCGGGATGCCGATGAAATCGCGCCGTTTCCGGGCAAGCCGCAAAAGCTTCAAACCCTCGGCCAGTGAATCGCACCGCGCTGCGATTTTGATCGCGTCAGACCGGCTGCGGCTCAGTTCAGCGGCAACGCGATCCAGGTGGCGCGGCATGCGCGAGAAAAAATGTGCGGACGCGATACGCCGTCCGTCGCCAAGAAGAACGTCCAACAACTCTGGATTACACTCGCGGATGGATTCGATCTCGAGGTCGCACCAGCGGCATCCGGCGCGCATCGCTTCAGCCAGATGAGCGAGTTGTGCGCCAATCGAACCTCGATATTTTCCGCCTGCTTCGCGCCGTCGGCATGTGGCGATCATCGTGGCCTGAGGTTTCGCTTCTGAAAGCTGCCGAAGGAAACGCGCGATTTCGCCGTCATCTTCGAGCCAATCGAGCCGCAACTCGACCGCTTTGTCGCGACCGCCACGTCCAGCCTGTTTGTCGCCCAGCACGGACTCGAGCTGCCGCCACATCGCGCGGCTGTTCGCAGCCGCAACGACGGCGCAGATTTTGTTCTTCGCGATCACTTTCGACTTGGCCAGTCCTTCCCTGTACGTTCGGACAGGGAAGTTCAGGCTTCTACCATGTGGTACACAAAGTGTAAAGCCTGAGCCACGGTCATATTGACCCGTGTGGTTGCGTTTGTTACGGTCGATTCAGCGGCAGCCCGCCACAGCGGACAGTCTTCGATCGGCGGGCCCACGCCGGATTTCGTGGAACTTACGAACGAATGTACCCGTTCAAAGGAGCATGCATCATGCGCGGGAAAATCGTTTTGGCCGGACTAGCGTTGGCGCTTGCAGGCACGGCAGCAATGGCGCAGGAGCCCACTCCCGCGTCGGCACAACCGCCGGTTCCGATCGAAAATGACCTGTATTGTTCAGGTCTGGTCACTACGGAGAACGTCCCGCGCAGCACCTACATCATCAGTGGAGAAGAGGCGAATTACCAGATTACCTTCGACGCGGGGAACTACGTCTACATCAATCGAGGCGCGCAGCAGGGGGTAAAGCCCGGCGACGAGTTTCTGGTCATTCGGCCGGTTGTCGATCCCATCGCCGAAGAGTGGACGAAGTGGCAGGACGCCATCCTGCACAGGATGGGCACGGTCTGGGAAGACGAAGGGCGAGTGAAGGTGGTGGTCGCGGAACAGAACACTTCGGTTGCGCAGGTCGTGCACGAGTGCAATTCGCTGCAGCGCGGTGACATCGTTGTTCCATTCGAGGAGCGCATGGCGCCGCCCATGAAGGCGGAGGCCAATTTCGATCGATTCGCGCCGCCGAGCGGGAAATCCAAGGCCATGGTTATCGAAGGAAAAAGATTTGAGCAAGCCTCGGGGACGAACGACGTTGTGTATGTCAATCTGGGCCACAACCAAGGTGTGCGAGTCGGCGATTATTTCCGAGTCTTTCGCTATACGGGAATGGAGCACGAAACGGCATTCGCGACGCCACGTTTTGACTTCGATATTCAGGGGGAATGGGGTCCTACCTTCGGTCTCGGCGCTTCCCCGAGAAAGTGGGACTGGGGCAATACTCCTCGACAGGTTTTGGGCGAGGGTGTCGTGCTGCGGGCGTCGCCCAATGCTTCGACTGTTTTGCTGACGTTTACTTTGCGGGAAGTGTATCCCGGCGATTACGTCGAGATCGAGTAGCCGGGCCGCAAGAACTGGCGCAGGCCCAACTCCGACTCGCCAAATACTTCGGCAGTGAACGCCTGAATACGCGTTTCGGGATCCATCCAGTCCTCGGGATCGAGGCCGGCCTTGACGCAGGTCTCCTCCAAAAGTCTCTCCGCTGACCAGTTGAATTCCGTGGCCACTTGCGGCAAAAGAACGCCGCGATCCCATCCGCGGGTCACAATCAGGCCGTGCTTGCCGGCCACGATCTTGTCCGGCGTAATGTCTTCCAGCGGCGATAAGACGGAAATCTCTATATCCAGGTCGGGAACTTCGTCCGGGCGGACGGGTGCAAACCGAGGATCATCGAGGGCCGCAGCTCTCGCGCAGTAGGAGACGACGTCAACCAGGGCTTCGACGCCGGACAGCTGGCCGATACAACCCCGCAGCCGAGGCCCGCGGCGCAGAGTAACGAACGCGCCTGAAGGCTTTCGCAACCGCTCGCTGTCTGGAACAGTTTCGGGGCATTCGCGCCCCTCGACGGCTGCAGCGAGCGCTTGTCGCGCAATCTTCAACAGCAGTTTCTTCTCGCAATCAGCGAGTGAGCACATCCTGTGGCTTTTCTTTTGGCTCGACGATTACCACCCGGCTCCGCCGTTGCTGAACACGGACATTCACTTGACTCCAGAACATCCGGAAATAGTGGGCAGCGGACGCAATGGCGCTCAACACGACGAGCCACATCAGCGCATACCCCAGCGATTTCAGCGCGGGATGCTTTGCGGTGAGGATAACGGCGCAACCCGCAAGCACCTGCAAGATCATTTTTGTTTTTCCGAGCGCCGAAGCGGGAATCACCAGACCCTCGACGCTCGCGATCTCCCGCAGCCCGGTGATCACGAATTCGCGCCCGATGATGATCACCACCATCCACGCCGGCACGAGACTCATGGCCACGAGAGAAACAAATGCCGCCGAAATCAGGAGCTTATCGGCTATGGGATCGAGAAGGATGCCAAGTGTCGTGATTTCTTTGCGGGACCGCGCGAAGTAGCCGTCCATCACATCCGTGGCGGCGGCTATCAACAGAATCAAAACTCCCCATATCTCGAAATGAAAAGGGAGGCCCCAAAAATTCCAGTTGGGCTGGCGGGTGAGAAGGACGACGACGAGCAGCGGAACGAAGAAGATGCGCAGGACCGTCAGACTGTTTGGGAGGTTCATTCGCTGCTCTCAGAGAAAACCCAGTCGTGCGCACTCATCCGCCTCTGCGGTTCTCCAATATAGTCTCCGGCCCCAGGGGAGTCAACGGTACGCACGGGCGAAACTGTTCTTTGGCTCAGGCTAGAGCGACGCTCGTCGACGGAACCGCCTAGATGCCACGAGCAGCATTGTTGTTCGCGAACTTTCCGGAACGTCTAGGCGCAAACACAGTAAAACCCGGAGGTTACCTACATGGATTGCTGCAAACCTGTGCAAATCAAATTGGCTCGCTGGGAACGGGAACGAGGTCGGAAATGGCGAGAATTGCCGCGCTGTAAAGTTTGCAATATCCCCTTTTTTGTCAAGCAGATACGATCCGATTGTAGAGGCGTTGGACCATCCACGAGCCTATCCGCGAGACTCAGTTAAGACTCAATACCAAGCGCGCCCAAAGGCTTATTTTCCACAGGCTTTTCCACCGCTTGGCGCCCTGGCGGCTCGATGGAATTGGCTGAAACGAGCGGCTTAGGCTCGCAGATTCAGCCGCTTACGCGGAGGAGTGAGTCGGCTCTTCTTCGATGCGGTCGGATTCGCAGGTGAACTCTGCGAGCCGACGCGCGAGCGATTCGGGGACTTCGGCATCGAGCTGGAACCGCCCGTCGACGACCTCGTTTTGGAGAACTCGGCCGCAGGCGTGAACCAGAGATAGGTTTCGGCCGTCCGCAGTTGGGATCAAGAGTCGTATGCGGACAAGCGGATCGACGGGCATCACTTCATCCATTCGCTGCAAGAGCTCCTGCAATCCTTCACCTGTGTGTGCGGAGGTGAACACCTTGTGCGCCCGATGACCATTGGCCTTCTTCATTGCAGCCACTTCTTCCTCGCTCAAGCGGTCAATCTTGTTCAGAACCTGAATTCGCGGCCGGTCTTGCACGCCCAGGTCCGCCAACACTTTTAGCACCTCGGCATCCTGCTCCGCGTGGTGAGGATTCGAAACATCCGTGACGTGCAGGATAAGGGCCGCCTCTTGAGCCTCCTCCAGCGTTGCACGGAACGCGGCAATCAGGTCCGGAGGAAGATCGCGCAGAAATCCGACAGTATCGGAGAGAAGAACCCGCCGGTGCGACGGCAAGCGCACGGCGCGAATTGTTGGGTCCAGCGTTGCAAACATTTTCGAAGAGGTCAGGACATCGGCCCGCGTCAAGGCATTGAACAGAGTGGACTTGCCGGCATTGGTGTAGCCCACCAGGGCGATCATTCCGAGCGGCACAGCCTGTCGTGCCCGGCGGCGCGTGGCGCGTTGGCGTCGCACGGTCTCGATGGCGCGCTGAATCTTCGAAACCCGGTCGCGGATGCGCCGGCGATCCGTCTCCAGTTTTTGTTCGCCGGGCCCGCGCGTGCCGATGCCGCCACCTAGCCGGGAAAGCTCTTCGCCGCGTCCAGTCAAGCGGGGCAGCAAATAATTCAATTGCGCGAGTTCCACTTGGAGCTGGCCTTCGCGGGTTCGCGCGTGGACGGCGAAAATGTCCAGAATAAGTTGCGTGCGGTCGATCACGCGGCAGCCAATCCCTTTTTCCATGTTGCGTAGCTGAACGGGCGTGAGGTCGTGATCCACAATCACCAGCGGAACTTTCCGCGCATGAGCCTCGGCGCGAATCTCTTCGAGTTTGCCCTTGCCGACGAGAGTGGCTGGGTCGAGCGCCTCGCGAACCTGCAGAATGGTGCCGGAAATTTCGGCGCCGGCGCTCATGGCTAGTTCTTCGAGTTCCTGCAGGGAATCGCGGCCCACCACGAACGGATCGCCCGCGTGTGCCCGCGGAGATTTTTTCAGCCCCACGCCTACGAGCAGTACACGGTCTCGCTTCTCCAGGGGATGCGCGGTTTTCATTCGGTTGTAGCGGGGCCGAACGGCCGAGGAGTGCAGCGGTTCAAACTCATCTCTGC